>Ga0181358_1000026_pt1 | contig 59235 bp, 76 predicted proteins | sample Fa13VDMM110SD_FD_130096 | JGI IMG/M metagenome (GOLD analysis project Ga0181358, IMG submission 130096) | Freshwater viral communities from Lake Michigan, USA - Fa13.VD.MM110.S.D | ecosystem: Environmental > Aquatic > Freshwater > Lake | place: USA: Michigan | collected 2013-09-24 | reverse complement strand
GGGCTTGAATCAGGCCATGCCCGGAACGTCAAACCGCCATGCCGCTGCGGCGCCGGCGCCACGCGCTGCCGGCCTTGGCAACCGTGCCGGCCTGCGAGCTGGCGAACGCACCGCCGGCGGCCGATACCTGGCCGAACTGGCGGAAGGCGTCACTGCCGTGGCTGTTGTCGTCGTGCATCGGCTCATCGCTCCAGCAGCCCAGGACCTTGTTCCACTTCTTGCGGTAGTTGCTCAGGCGCTGGATGCCCTTGGCTGCGCCCGACTCACAGAACCAGGCCGAACCGAACGCTGACCGGGTGGCCTCAATGCCCGCTGCGATGGTGGTCACGCGCGGCACGATTTCCGTGCGGATGCCCGGCATCAGGTTCAGCAGCATGTCCTCGATGGTCTTGTTCGTGTCGGGCGACTCCCCCATGCGCCTGGCCGCCGCGTCGTGAGGCAGGTAGAAGCGGCCCCACACGAAGCCCAGCTTCTGCAGCTCGGTGACGTAGTGGCTCAAGTCCTCGCCGCTGTTCTCGTAGTAGCGGATGAACCGGTTCTCCGGGCCGATGCGCTGGTGGAACCAGATGCTGGTCATGTCGCCGCGGCCGATGTCCCAGAAGGTGTTGACCGGTGCCGACTCGATGGGCAGCTGCGCCACCACCCTGCCCTGCGTGCGCGCCAGCGCCAGCTGGGTCGCGTAGTAGCAGCCCTCGGTGCTGACTTGGAACGCCTCGTCCGGGTAGCTGGGGTACTCCTGCCACATCATGGGCGCGTCGCCGCTGAACTCACCCCGCAGCGTTGCGAAGTACCAAGCCCACTGCCCTTGCGTCAGGCGCTGGCCGATCTTGCCCTCGGTTTCGGTCACGTACTTGAGCTCGGGCAGCGTCAGCACCATGCCAGGCGCGTCCAGCGTGTACTCGGGCATGTCCCACCAGGGGAAGAAGTGGAACCGCCAGTCCTTGGGCGTCAGCACCTTGGCCTGCTGCTGGGCAGCAATGGCCTGCTTCGTGTACTCGTAGAACTTGCCGTCCTGGCCCTCGGCGGTGGACTCGATGACGCAGATCCCGCTCTTGGGCACGGAGGGGATGGAACCTGTCACCACCTCCTTGGCCTTGTCGGGGTACTTCGCGCAGATCTTGCCGAACTCGGAGATGTGCAGCCGGTGCGTCGTGCCGCCCCGCACGCTGGTGCGCACGATGATCTTGGACCCGTTGTGCCCGAACTCCAGCATGGACGTGGTGCGCCGGCGCAGCGGCAGCATGGCGCGCACGTCGTCCGGCAGGTTCTCGTAGGCGAAGGTGATCTTGCCGAACAGTTCCTCGGCCGCCTCCTTGTCCTGGGCAATGATGGCGCACTTCATGGGCTCCTTGGCCCAGGCCGCGGTGTCGAGCCACAGCATGCAGATCAGGGTGGAGAAACCCATCTGCCGCGCCTTGAGGATCAGCGACCGGTGCCACAGCCGGGCCAGCAGCCGGCGCTGCGCCCGGTTTGGCTTGAAGGTCATTACCAGGCCTTCGCTGTCCTCGTCATCCCCCTTGGACACGATCTTGTAGAGGTGCGTCAGCCTCCACATGGGGTCATCAAGGTGGCGGGCGAGCTCGGCAATCTGTGCCGGTGTCGGCTCAGTCATCGCCATCGTCATCGTCCTGGCCAGCCTTTGCAGCGCCCTCGGCCACCGGCCCCACCACATTGCCGCCCAGCAGCGACAGCAGCGCGGTCAGCGGGCTGGATTTCTGCTCGTTGTCCCTCTCGTACAGGCCGAAGTGCTTGAACAGCTTCTCCAGCGCGGCGTTCTTGTCCGCGATCTTGTACTTGTGCAGGTAGCCCACGAACACCCGGTCCTTGCCGCTGCCCTCGTACTGCTCCACCTGCTCGATGCCCTGGATCGCCGCGGCGGTTTCGTCGTCCAGTTCGTGGATCTTCTTGAGGCCGCCGTCCTCGTTGTAGAGCCTGCGGATGTCGAACCGGGCCAAGCGGGCGGCTTCCATGAGCACGTCGGCCTTGGTGATGCTGGCGCGCTCACTAGCAACCTTTGTGCCATCGGCCACCCTAGCCGCAACCTGTGCGTTGCGCATCAGGGCGCTCGCCTTGTTGTGGATCGAGTCGTCTTTCCACCGCTTGGCGGCAGGGTAGGCGTCACGGTAGGCGTCGGCCTGGGTCATGCCGGACACGACATTGCGGGCGAATCGTTCTTGCTGGGGGGTCAGTTCTTTGGTCATGCGTCGTCGCTCTCTTTGATGTAGGCCGGCCATTGCTCCGCCCGAACGCCGCGCACCAGGGCGTACAGGGCGTTGATCTGGTCGTAGGAGCGAAGCCAGCCGGCGCTTGGCACGCCGATGACGCGCTCGGTCACGCCGTGGGCGGAGGTGATGGTGACGAGGTAGCGGGTGAGCTTGCCGAAGAACGGCAGGGGCTCCAGCGTCGCCGTCCAGGCGCCAACGTGGTCTTTCAGTTGGTGGATCACAGTCCCTTCTCCTTCTTGAGTTGGCGCACCTTGGCGTTTGCCTCCTTGCGAATCCCGGCCAAGGCCTCGCGGGTGTGCTTGGCGGGTGGGTGCGGGCCTTCCAGGGCCTCCACGCGGGCGGCGCCGATCTTGGCCACCAGGCCCAGGCGGTACATGGCCTGGTTGCCGGACAGGTTCACGTTGCAGCGCAGGCACTGTTTGTTGATGTTGTCGGGGTGGTAGCGGATTTCGGGGTGCGCCCCCACGGACAGGTAGTGCCCGGCCTGCCAGCAGGCGGTGGTGCGGGTGCCGCAGGAGATGCAGGGGTCGTCGTGGTCGCGCAGGCGGATCAGGGCGTGCACGGATGTCTTGGTCAGTTCGTGCCAGTGCGCTAGCGGCTTGCTAGCAGCCAGCTTGCGCCGGTGTTCCCGGTCGGCTTCTTGCTGGGCTTTCCTGGCCAGCTTCACCTTCTTGGTCGCGCACTTGGGGCTGCAAACCACTTGCGTCGTCCTGGCCGGGAAGAACGCCTTGGTGCAGACATCGCATTCCCTGGGGCTGACCGTGGCCTTGGCATCGGTTGGCGCCATCCGCAGCGGGGCCTTGCGCTTGAACGGCGTCCGCTTCAACTCGGTGCTGCGCTTCATGGGATTTGGTCCCGGTGGTACTTCATGGGCAGGGCCACCAGTTCAACGGCCGTGGCCCAAAAGGTCGGCCCCATGCCACTGGGGTGGGTGGGCTCGATGCGGACACAGCGCACCGTGCCGCGCCCTGGGTTGGCTTGGACGGCGATAACGCGCTGGTGGCGGTAGGCGTACAGGTGGCCCTGGTAGATCAACGGTTGGCCTCCGCCCAGGGTGCGCGGATCAGGGACTCAAACAGCGCACCACACTGCACGCTGGTGTCAAGCTCGCGCCGGCTCTCTTGGCACTGGCACAGCACCAAGATGGCATGGCGGGTCCACTGCTCCAGGCTGCCATTGAAGTCGTCGGCCGGCGTCACGTCGCCCCAGGCTGTGCCGCTTCCACCCAGGTGCCGGTCGTAGATGGGCCGAAGCCAGCGGCCAAACTCTGGGTTCTTGCACAGTTGCACCGCCAGCTTGGCCTTGGGACCAAGTGGGGGCTTCTTGCGCTCAGGCCACGCTGCGGGGTCTACGGGCTTCTCGTCGTCGCCCAGCAGCGCCAGCACGGCCATGAAGCGCTGGCCGGCGGTGCCGCCCTTCTTGGCGGTCATGGCCCGGAAGGGCTCAAGGTCGGCGCCGTCAGGTAGCCAGAAGGTCAGCTTGGCGCCGCCGCTGTGGCTCTCGGTCCAGCCGGCAAGCATCACTTCCAAGTTGATCGTGGGGATGGTCATGCTGCTTCTGCGAACAGTTCCCCCTGCTCCGCGCTGGCGGGCTGGGGCTTGGGTTGGTGGAACTTGATGCGGCGGTTTCGCTTGGCGGTCTGCTGGGTCAGGCCCATGCGGCGAGCGCACTTGGGGCCTACCACTCGATCACCGATGGTGACGGCGGGCACGGTGGCGCGGCCGCACAGGAGGCAGGTCCAGCGGCTCATGCGGCCGTCCCGCAGTAGCTGCACAACTTCGCAAGCCCAAGCGGCGCACCGCAGCCCTGGCATTCCTTGTTGGTGCGCCGCAATTTCGAATACAGCAGCGCTTGTTCTTGGGCTTGTTGTTGGGCGCGGGCGGCGGCGGCCAGTCTCGAAAGGCGCTCCCCTCTCGCATTGGCCTCGCTCTGTTGCAGCAATATCTGAATGTGAATCTCTGCAAGTTTCAAAAACATGCGGCCACCTCGATCAAAACCGCACCCGGCCGCTTGGCTCCGCGCGCAAGATCCGCGCCGCACGCCTCGTAGAACTGGATGGCTTGGTGCATTTCGGCGCAGGTCACAACAGCCAGCACGTCCTGATAGACCGCAATCAGGTCGCGCAGGGCCTCGACCTCGACCGGGCGCAGGCAGGTGCTGCCGGTGTCGCGCTGGCGCTGGATGGCGGCCACCAGAAGGGCATGGCTCGCGTCCACGAAACCCCTGGCGTTGCGCACCAGGGGCAGGCGGGCCAAGCCAGTGAAATACCCGTGTGCGCGGGTGATGGGGCGCCAGTCGTCCATGGTGCCGGTGCTGGCGATCAGGCGCTCGGCGGCGTCACGGGCCGGCGCCAGGAAAGCCTCGCGGTCGGCGGGTGTCAGCAGCAGCACGCCGCGTAGCGCCATTTCGTGGGCACGCGGGTGGACAGGGGCCAGGCCGCGCTGCTCGGCCAGCTTCAGCTTGCGGGCGTAGGCGGATTGCTTGCGGGTCATGCGGCCACCGCCTGAACCCAGGGGCTTGCCTCGCCCTCGTACTCGCCAATCCTGCTGCTGATGACGCCAGCACCCTGCACGGCGGCCCAGCGGTCAGGCTTTGCCGGTGCGCGCTGGATCAGGTGGTCGGGGAAGTCGATAGGGCCGGCGACCGGCTTCTGCTTGGGCTGCGGGATTGGGCTCACGCTCACCGTGCCCCGGTACTTGTCCGCGATCTTGTTGATGTTGCGGGTCGCCCTGCGGGTCGATGGCGATGCCTTCGCCTTGGGCTTGGCAGCCTGCTTGTCCAGGCGCTTCAAGTCCTCGGACAGCTGGCGGGCCTCGGCAATCTGGCGGCGCACGGCGGCGCGGTCCTCAGCGGTCACGGCCAGGGCCAGGCGGCGGGCTTCTTCGGCCTCTTGCGCGGCCTGCTCGGCAGCCTTGGCGCGGGCGTTGACTTGCCACCGTTGCTTGGCATCGCGCTTCGCCTTGCGGCGCTCGATGACCTTCTCAGCCGCAAGCCGCTCCATCGTGGCCTTGGCAACCACCACGGACACCGAAGCGTCGAAGTGGCGGATCGCGTAGCCGGTGCTGTAGGTGTGGATCAAGCCCAACCGGCGCATGGTCTGGCTCTGGTGGTTCACGTTCCAGCGGTGCAGGCCAAGGCGATCAGCCAGCTCTGCGTTCTCGATGCCCTCCTCACCGGCTTGGCGAATGATGGGCAGCATCAACTCGGGCATGTCGCTGCGGGGGCCACGGCGCGGGCCGCTGGTTTGCACAGCCGGCGCGGGTACAGGGCGCACGTTGAAGTGGCCTTCGCGCAGGCCCACGCCGACTTCGGCGGGGCTCAAAGGGGTTTCTCCGGTCATCGGTTGTCTCACTCCGGCGTCCTTGCCGGTCCAGTTGGTGGTCATGGGTTCAGGCTTCCGTGTTCAAGGCAAGGCCCAGGGCCTGCCGCCACATATGGCGCTGGGCTTGGGTCATCAGTTCGTTGCGGGTGTAGGCACCGGGGTTGCGGCGCTGTGCGCGCTCGCGGTCGCGCAGGGCAATGGCCCAGGCTTTGGGGTCCAGGCTGTTGCCCTGCACGGCGGCGATGGCGGCGGCCACGGCCTCGGGGTCGCTGGTTCCCTTGGGTGCCTCCAGCCTGGGCACCACCTTGGCCGGCGCGCGGCGGCAGATCGCCCTGAACTGGGGGAGGTTCGGCACCTGCTCCGGCAGGTTCTCCAGCGCGTAGCCAATGGCGCCCAGGTTCTCGCTGTAGCCGGCCAACTCCTTCGCCCACAGCGCCTTGATGCCAACGGCGTGCTTCTCGGGCGACTCGCCTGCAGGGCATTCCCACAGTCGATCAAACGCGCTGCCGTAGTTGGCGCGCAGCGCCGCGAACAGGCGGCTCACAACGGCGTCAGGCAGAGAGGTATGCATCACCCGCCTCCATGTCAATGAAATCGTCAGCCGGGGCCGCTTGTGGGGTCACAAGGGCGCCAGCCGTGGCTAGCTGCCGTTCGCGCCGGGTTTCTGGCCGGGCAGCCTTGGGCGATGGCGTCCAGTCGGCGGCGAAGTGGTTGCTGGGGCCGAAGAAGGTGGCGGCCTGCTTGATGAACCTGGGCTCGGTCTGCTCGGCCACGCAGTAGGCGGCGTAGCGCTTGGCGCCCTCGGTCATGGCCTCGGCGGTGGCGCCGGCCTTGAGGCGGGCGTTCCAAGCCTTGAAGGCGTCCACCTTGCTGTCGCCGGGGCGTTTGGGGTACGCACCCCATGCCGCTTCAAACTCAGGGGTGTAGGCCCAGGCCGAGCGAGAGCGAGGAGGGGCTTTCTTCTCTACCTCTGCCTCTTTCTCTGCCTCTACCTCTGTCTCTAGACAAGCATCAGGCTTGCATGGCGCTAGCGGCGTGCTAGCAGCTTGCACCGGCACAAAAAAACCCGCACGAATCAACGACTTAAGTGCTTCGTCCACCTCGGACTCGGACACCCGAAGGCGAAAGGACAGTTCGGGCACATCGTGCTCAATGGTCCCGTCTGCCGACTCACTTGCAAGCAGCCACAACATGGGCGCTAGCGCCCTGCTAGCAACCGGCAAGCGCTGAAAAGCGAAGTCGTCCAGCAGCCCCTTGTGCAACTTGATCCAGGGCGGCGCGCGGTCTTTGTAGTGCTGGAACTGAGCCCAGTTCTTGACGGCAAGCCTCATGCCGCAACCCACAACCGTTCAGCCCGGCCGGTGCGCGTGGTGCGCTGGCCATCAGCCAAGGCCGCCAGGCGCAACCCCTGGAGCTCTGGCAAGCGCTTGCGGGTCTGGTAGGCGTCCAAGCCGATGGCGTCTGCGATCTGCTCGGCACCCAGGGGCTTGCCGGCCTCCTTCAGCACAGCCAGCACGCGGGCGCGGTGGTTGGCAGCCATGGCGCCGGCTTCAGCTGCGGCCATGAAACTGGTGCGGGGGTCGGTCGCGCGAGCGAGCGGCGCGGGCGACAGGTCAATGGTCATTTGCTCAGGCACGTTTGCTCTCCTTGCTTCGTGCGATCTGGTAGCGGCGATAGCGCGAGTGGCTGCCGTCGCTGTGGGCTTCAATGAGGTGGATCGCCTGCAGGTAGGCCAGCGCCCACTGCACGGCCTTGTCGGTTCGGCCAGTCCTGGCCACGATCTGCCAGCGGCGAAGGGGCATGCCCTTGTGGTTCTGCAGCAGCTCCAGCACCGCGGCGCTGGCAGCGTTCTGGAACGGCACGCCGGGCGGGTTGGGTTGGTACGGCGCGGCCTTGGGCCGGTCGGGGTTGCCCGCTGTTGCAGCTGGGCGCTTGACGAGCTCGGCGGCCATCCACTGACCGATGTCCGCCGCCATCACCGATCACCGCCTGTTACGACTTCCGGGCTTTGATCCCTTTGCTGCGGGAGGTGGATGCCCGCTAACCTTTGAATCGTCCGCAGTGAGCCGAACATTTCGCGCTCCAGCAGCCGACGAACCCACTCAGAGCGAGGAATGCCATGAGCCGCAGCCATCAGCCCCACCGCATCGGCCATCTCTTCCGTCACGGGGATGTCCAGCCTGGCGGTCAACTTTCCGGCGGGGTCGGTGATCCCGCTTCGGGACATAGCAAGGTCATTCATGGGTGGGCAAATCGCAAAGTGGTGGACGTGGTGCGGCGGGCGCTGCTGCTGGGGGCGACTGAGTTGCAGGGCATCGCCAATCGCGTGGGGCGGCCGTGAAGGTCAATCAGTTCCTGCGCTGGCCGGCGCCGGCAGATCAGGCCAGACCTCCCAGTAGTCGTTTGGCCGCAGGTCCTGGCGCCTCAGCCGGCCACGCGACATGCGCTCAACACGCACGGCCTCGGTTGGCTTCATCGCCTTCCGGCCAGTGATGCACTGATACAGGTACTGCTCATTCATGCCCACGGTTGCGGCAATCTCAGCGCGCTCGGTCGGGGTCACTGGGGGTTTTGCTTCGCTCATGGCGAGCAATCCTAGCGTTTCGCTATCGACAGCGCAAGCGTTTCGAACTCGACCGCCACTAGCCTTCTGCTCGAATAGCGAGATGGATGACCCGTTGGTACTGGCGTTCCGCCGAATTTGTGATGCGGAAGGTGGCTATAAAGCCCTGGCCGATCGCATCTCGGCAAACGACCAATCGCTCTACCAGGTCTACTCAGGGGTCAAGCTGCCGTCCGGGCGACCCAAGGGTGTCGGGCCTCAACTTCGCGCCAAGCTGGACACCCATTTCCCCGGCTGGCGATCGGCCACTGACGCGCCTTTGGTGGCTCACGGCTTGAGCTACCAACCTGACAAAGTTCCCTACCTAACCAGGGAGGAACTGATGACAGGCAAAGACCTGCCCAACGCTTTCAAGATTGATTTGCCAGACGACGCCATGGGCGCCAAGGCACCCAAAGGGACACGGGCCACCTTCGAACGCCGTGCGCCAGGCTGGGGGGATGCTGTGCTGCTGATTGATGCCAAGGGCCATCCGCACGTCCGTGTCTACCGGCAAAGCCTGGAGCACGATTGGGAGGGGGTCGCGCCCAATCCCGCCTTCGCCACCTTCACCGGCTCTATGTCAGGAGTCAGGGTGGTGGCGGTTCTTGAATCGCTCGGCGGCGGCTGGGCGCAACTGAGTCGATAGGGAGAACCCCATGAGGGCAACAATCATTGCAGGCGCGATCCTGCTGACCGGCTGCGCCGCGCCGCAGCCACCAACCAACCCCAACCCGGCCGCAAACTTCGCCGCTGACCGCTGGGCCTGCCAGCAAGCCGTTGCCAGCATGCCGGCGCCTGCCGCCCCAGCGCCTGCACCGGCCCAGCAGCCCAGCACGCTGGTGACGAACTGCCAGCGCGACCTCATGGGCGGCGCCCAATGCACCACCCAGGCGGTAGCGCCAAGGCGAACAGCCACCGATGCGATGTTTGAAACCATGGCAAAACTCTCAGCCGCGGACGCCCAGCACAACCATGAAATGGCCTGGCGGAACTGCATGATGGCCAAGGGCTGGCGATAGCCGGCCACACCCCGAAAGCCCGCCGCGAGCGGGCTTTTTTGCGCCCCACCCACAAGCCGCGGCACCCGCCGAACCTAGTGGTTTACCCTTTTTTGCGCTTTTTCTAGCGTTTCACTTGTCGCATAACTAGTGTTTTGCTAGAGTGCCCTCACGTTGCCAAGGACGGCAAAGCGGGAGGACACGATGCACCGACAGAACTACACCCCCAAGCCCCAGCAATCGCGCTGGGCATCGCCCGCAGTGGCGGTGGTTTTGGGCTTGGCCCTGGCCGAACTGCTTGCCCAGTGGGCCATGGGGGCGGCATGAGCTTCGGCACCTTTCCCGCTGACGACTTCACGGATTGGCTGGGCGCGGCCTGCATGAGCGCCCGCGATCCCGACTTCGGCCCGCCGCTGCGCGACGTGACCGCCGACGACTTCGCCAACTTCCCCATCCCCTCCATCTTGGCCCTGGCCATGGACGAAGGCCAGCCCCAGCGCACGCGCATCGTGGCCCTGGAAGCCCTGCGCATCGCCTTTGATCGGTTCTTGGCCGAGCAGCGCGCCGAGGCCGACCGCAAGGCACTGGACCCCGAGCACCAAGCGCGCATGGCGGCCTTGATGGTCGAAATCGTCAACAACTTCCAACGGCTACCAGCAGCAGCATGACCACCCTCATCACCCTCACCCGCCCCACCCTGCTAGCCCGGTTCAAGCGCCTCCTGCGCCTGAAGAAGCTGCGCAGCAGGCTGGCCGGAGCACACGACGACTACGAGCGCTCGCTGTCCAAGGTGAAAGCCCTGGAGGGCGCACCCCACGAAAACATGAGCGACGCCGGCAAGCGCTTGGCAGCCCTGCGCCTGCAAGAAGAACGCTTGGTGCTGGTCAGCGACGAGAAGCGCGTCAAGGCCATCCAAGCGCAGATTGACCACCTTGAACTGGGAGGGTTCTGAGATGAACGCAAACACCACCGCCGAGGCTGACGCCGTGGCCGCCGAAGTGATTGACCGCGCTGAAGTCACCAGCGACGGTCATGTGATCGTGGCCTACAGCCGCACCGAGGCGGCCTTGGCCACCTTGTCCGCGAAGTACGCCGGCAAGACCTACGACCTGACCACCACGGCAGGCGACAAGGACGCACGCGCCGCACGGATGGAGTTGGTGGCGCTGCGCACCGGCCTGGAGGCCAAGCGCAAGGAGCTGAAAGCCCCGGCCATGGAGTTCGGCAAGAAGATCGACGCCGAGGCCAAGCGCATCACCGACCAGATCAAGGGCCTGGAAGATCCCATCGACGCGCAGATCAAGGCCGACGAAGCGCGCCGCGAAGCCGAACGCGAAGCGAAGCGCCGCGCTGAAGCTGCGCGAGTGGCCAAGCATGAACATGCCATCGGCTTGATCCGGGGCTACGTCACGTCGGCTATTGGCTCATCCAGCGCCCACATCCGCACGCTGCAAGAAGGCTTGGCCACCGTGGACACCAGCGAGGCGCTGCTGGAGGAGTTCAGCATCACGGCCGCCCGCGTGAAGGCCGAAGTGCAGGCCAAGCTGATCGAGTTGCATGACGCCGCAGCCCAGGGCGAGGCCGAGGCCGCGCGGCTCGCCGCCGAACGCGAGGCCCAGCGCCAAGAGGCCGCCCGGCTGGCCGCGCAGCGCGCCGAACTGGAAGCCCAGCAAGCCGAGCTGCGCCGCGCGCAAGAGGCCATGGCCAAAGCCCAACGCGAAGCCGCCGATGCCCAGCGCAAAGCCGAGGAAGCGCGCGCCGCCGCGCAGGCCGAGCGCGATGCGCAGGCCATAGCCGACCAATTGGCCGCCGCCAAAGCCCGCGAGGTGGACGCCCAGGCGCTGGCAGCAGCCATGGTCAAGGGCGCGGCCGAGCCCGAGCAAGCGCCAGCAGCCACACCGGCGCCAACGCTCAAGCTGGGCGACATCAACACGCGCTTGGGCTTTGTCCTGACCGCCGACTTCTTGGCTTCGTTGGGCTTCACCGCAGTGGTCGAGCGCAACGCACGCCTGTTCAACGAATCCGATTGGGGCGCCATCAAGGCCGCCTTGGTCACCCACATCCAGAAAGCCTAAGCCATGAACGCCCAAACCTCCGCCGAACACGCCGTCATGGAGCTGGTGCCCACCGAGGCGCAGCCCGTGGCCCTGGCCCAGCAGTCCCTGGCTTTGGCTGCCAACAGCCCCGCCGCCATGATGCTCGCCGCCATGGAGCGCGGCGCGACCTTGGAGCAGGTCGAGAAGATGATGGACCTGCAAGAGCGCTTTGAGCGCCGCGAGGCCGAGAAGGCATTCTTTGCAGCCCTGTCCGGCCTGCGCTCCGAGGCGATCGAAGTCGTCAAGCGCAAGCGCGTCCACTTCACCAGCAGCAAGGGCACCACCGACTACAAGCACGCCGAACTGTCGGACGTGATTGAGGCCGCACAGCCGGCCATGGCCAAGCACGGCCTGTCGCACCGCTGGGACGTGAAGCAAGAGGCGCGCAAGATCACCGTGACCTGCATCGTGTCCCACGCGATGGGACACAGCATCAACGTCAGCCTGACCGCCGACCCGGACGACACCGGCAACAAGAACCCGATTCAGCAGGTTGCCAGCACCATCACCTATCTGGAGCGCCACACGCTCAAGGCAGCCCTTGGCCTGAGTGAGAAAGGTGACGACGACGACGGCCGCGCCGCCAAGGGCCGCACCGTCGGCAAAGGACAGTCTCAGCAGGCTGGCAACACCCAGGACCAAGTGCCTAAAGAACTGGCCGATGCCGGGCGCATTGCGTCTTTGCAGGGCTCCAAGGCCCTCAACGCATGGTGGGGCGGCCTTACCGAAGCGCAGCGCACCGCCATGACGCCCAGCTTCGCAGGGCTGCGCGCGGCTGCCCGCGCTGCTGACCAGAAGGGAGCGAACTGATGCGCGACGACCTCATCCGCGTTAGCTGCCCGCAGGGCGTGCCCGAGTGGTTCGCTGCGCGCGCAGGCGCCTGCACCGCAAGCCGCTTTGCCGTGGCCCGCTCCATGGTTGACGGGCTGACCGACCAACAGGCCACCTACGTCAGCGCCATCCAGGCTGGCAAGACCGAGGCCGAAGCCGTGGCGGCGGCTGGCTACAAGGCCAAGCCCACCAGCAGCACCGTGGCAAAGGCCCTGGCCGGCGAGCCTGTTGGGCGCCCCAGCGACGCGGCCATCAAGTACGCCCAGCTCCTGGCCATCGAGCGCATCAGCGGGCAGTCCCAAGACGACACGTTCCAGACCTGGGCCATGAAGCGCGGCCAAGAACTGGAGCCCATCGCCCGCGAGTTGTACCAGTCCCGAACCGGCTACATCGTTGACGAGGCCGGCGTGGTGCTGACCCCGGATCGTTGGTTCGGCTACTCCACCGATGGCGCCGTGTACGGCCAGAAGGGCGGCATCGAAATCAAGTGCCCCAGCGCAGCGGACAAGGTGGCCGGCGTGTGGCTTGACCCCGCCCAGGTGATTGCCGAGTACCAAGACCAGATCGACGGCGGCATGTGGATTGAAGGCTGGCAGTGGATCGACTTGGTGATCTACACGCCCTGGCTGGCCAGCGTGGGCCGCGAACTGTTCATCCACCGCGTCCACCGCGACGAAGCCCGCATTGAGGCCCTTGAGCGCGACCTGATCCGCTTCATCCGCATCGTCAACGACTGCGAGCGCGCGCTGCGCGCACCGCTGCCGCTGGCCGCCTGACCCCTTTCACGGGCCGCTGCATCAGGACACAAGGCTTCTCCTCCCTGAGCCGTTCCATTCCCTGATGCGCCCACCCGGGCCGGCCCCTTTTTTCTCCTCCACACCATGACCATCTACTCCAAGACCAGCATCAAAGAAGCCTACGCCCGAGCCATCGCCATTGGCGCCACGCACGACGAGGCGATTGCCAGCGTGGCCCAGACCAAGGGCCTTCCCGTGGAAGCCGTGCAAGCCGCGTTTGACGAGGTGCCTGCATGAGCTGGCGCGACAAGACCCTGGCCGACAAAGACGGCAGCCGCCACGCCGACAGCGACTACATGGGCGGCCTTTCTCACGACCACACCCGCTGGCCCAAAGGCCCCGTGAGCGCCTGGAAGCCCAGCGATGGCTACCGCGAGCCGCGCGCCCGCTTCGGCGGCGCCATCCTGCTGCTGTGGGTGGTGGCCTTCATTGCCATCAGTGCGATCTGGAGGTACTTCGGATGACCCCCACAGAAGCCGCCGAAATCCTCGCCGCGCACAACGCATGGCGCAGGGATGACACAACCGACATGACCACGATGGCCGACCCTACTGAGTTGGGCCACGCGATTGATGTGGCAGTGCGAGAGCTCGCCATGCTGCCCGCGATTGAGCGCGAACGCGACAACCTCCGCGCTCGCATGGACCGCGCCGTGAAGGCCGCCGAGGAGCACTTTGGCGAGGACGCCATTCGCTACAAGTTCTCGCTCAACAAGCGAGGCTGGCTCATGACGACCTTCCCACAGCACATGGATGGGAACTGGTACGCCCTCCAGCGCGCAGACGACGACGCGCACATTGGATTGGCACTGCGCTGCAAAGAAGCCGAGACCGAAGTGCAGGCGCTGCGCCGAGCTGTTGAGCAGGCCCAAGACCTCATGCACGCCTACCTCTCGCACCAAACAACCACCAGTGATCGCTGGAAGCACGTTCTCCTGGCTTTGAACGCCGCAATGAAAGCAGCAGCATGACCACCAACACCAACACCCTGGCCGAAGCGCTGCGCGAAGCGGCGCAGTCGCTGGAAACCATCGCACGCAACGCGGGCAAGGCACTCGACACCGATGGGCAGGAAAACTACCTGCGCCACTTTGACCAAGTGCGCGGCTACGCCAACAGCCGGGCGACCGTTGCCCGCGCAGCACTTGAGGCCCAGGCAGAGGCAAAGCCTGCCGAGCCGCAGCAGGCCGACATGACCAACATCGAAAGCCCGCACAACGCCTGCCAGCACCGGGAGCACTGCAAGGGCTGGAAGGCCCAGGCAGAGGCAAAGCCTGCCGGACCCGTGGAAGTCGCAAAGCGCATCCACTACATGCGGCGCGACTTCGACCTGTCCACGGTCGAGCGCAAGAACTTTTGGGCGCGAGAGTGCCGCGATCTTGTCGAGGCGCTGCTTTCAGCCGTGGCCGCAGGACCCGCAGCGCCTACCCAGCCCGTGCCCATCCCTGAGAACTACACCGAAGAAATGGGTGAGGCGTACACCACTGGATTCTTCGACGGCCTAGAGCATGCAAAGCACACCGACCTGCTTGGCCGACTGATTGCCCACGGCGCGGCAACGCGGTCCGAGGCTGACGGCAGCGACCCCCGCATCACCTGCACACACGAACAAGCCGCCCGCGCCATCCTTGATGTGACTGGGCTGGATGTGGAGTGGGCCGCACCCGCAGCGCCTGCCCCGCACGCTGACACCAAGGACGCGGAGCGGTATCGGTGGCTCAAGCAGCAATTTCGCGTGATGAGCCTGAACATGGGCGGCCAGCACACTTGGGTGATGGCAAGCTCCGGGAGCTTGCGCGGCCCCGACATGGATGCGGCTGTAGACACGGGCATTTCGCGCTCGGCTTCTAACGCCGCAAGCCACGCCGCCATCGCGGCCAGCAAGGGAGGCGCCGATGCGTAGTTCAAGAGGCTACGGCCTGCGAGGCGTCCTAGCGGCACTTGCCCTAATGCACGCCGCACAGGTGCATGCCGCCCAAGAAGCCGCGCCTAAAGAGCGGCGCCAACCCAAGATGAACAAGGCCGAGAAGAAAGCCGAGAAGCGGGCACGCCGGGCGGCCAGCAAGGGAGAGCAAGCATGAAGCGCGGCTACATCATCCTGACACTTGCCTGCCTAATGTCTTTCTTGGCTGGCGTCGTTGCTTGCGCGAATTTGGCGGCCCTTGGGCACCTAAATGCAGCATACGAGGGCCACGTCTGGAAAGCCTGCTTTGCCGCGCTGATCGGAGTGGTACTGGCGCCCGCATGGGTGCGTTTTGAGGCCAGCAAGGGAGGCGCAGCATGAGCGATCTGATGTTGCTTGGCGTGCTGCGCATGCCGCTGCCGGATGACCCGAAAGACCTGGATGCGCTGACTTGGTTGCAGTTCCGCGACCGTGCGCGGGAAGCTGCCGACCGGATCGAGGCCGCACCCGCAGCGCCTGCCCTGGTGCCGATGACCCTAGCCCATCACTGCGCTGCCTGCGGGCACGACTTTGGAGATATGGGCGCTGAGGGCACTTGTCCAATGTGTGGGAGCGAGGACTTCACGGCTTATGAGCCGGCAGCGCCTGCCCAGGTGCCAAGCCCGCATTGCCTTTGGCCTTCGCGTGGTAGCTGCCGCGCTTGGCAGGACAAGCAGGCCGAGGCACAGCCGCTGACGGATGAGCAGATCGAGGACATGGCGCGCACGGAAGGCGACTACGACATGCACAACGACTGCTGGGCGTTCAACGGCGACCCGCAGTGCCGCTACAACCTTACGAACTTCGCCCGCGCCATCGAACGCGCCCACGGCATCGGGGCGGCCAGCAAGGGGGCGCGCAAATGAGCCTGCTAACTATTGGCTGCCTTATTCGCGCTGCGAACGCTGCTAAAGACCTTCAGGCAATGGCAGCGAACTTTTTTCTGAACCAAAGGAAATACGCCAATGGCGTCAACGGCGTCGTAGTGCCAGATGAGCCGTTTGTTGTCGTGCCGGTGGGCGTTAAAGGAACCATCGAAGTTCCGCGAATTGAGTTCGCCTTGGTCTGGACAGAGCACCAGACATGGCAGGTGGCTGACTACCTTTCGCTAGACCACGAATCGTTTAGCGAAAGCTGGGGTGCCGACAACTCCAATGGCTATCACACGGAGTCCAGAGAGTGTCAGCGTGAAAGGCGCATTACTGTTGTCGCGGCTCAACTGCTGCTGCCAAACGACAAACAGGTCGAAATGCTGAAGGGATGGAAGTCGGACGCAGACGCGGCAAAGAAGGAGCGCATGCGGCTTGAGCAAATCGAAAGACTAAAGAAGCAGATTACGCAACTAGAGGCCGCCGCCATCGCGGCCAGCAAGGAGCAAACACCATGAACTTCGACAACTTCGACCTCCGGTTTTACCGAGTCCTGCTGGTCTGCTTCTTCACAGCCATCTTCGTGCCGCTGCTGTTCGACATCGGCGAGCAGTACCCGGCCTACACCTTCACGGCCTGGACGTGGCTGGTGGGGGTCGCGCTGGGTGTGGTGCCGGCGTGGATCGGCTACGTCATTGGGCGCGCAGCCGAGCGGGCTGAGAAAGGAGAGGGCAATGGCTGAAGAAATCATGCCCATCGAAGCTGAAGCGGAGATGCGGGCGCAGATGCGCCGCACGGTGCACGAGATTCCAGACGCCGATCTGCTGCGCCGGGTCGTGCACAACATCGTCACGAAGCGCCCGCGCCGCCAAGAATTCGCATGGGCCGCAGTGTCTGACGCCTTCGGGCTTGGCTCGACCTTCGCGGCGCAGCTTTGCCGCAGGTTCGGGCTCGACCCTGACAGCGGCAAGGATCTGCCGGCCACGGAGCCAAAGCCATGAGCCAACAACAAGACCCCATCATCTGGCGCGCTGACCTGCCGGCCATGCTGCGCGTCAGCAGCGAGACGGTGCGCAAGTACCTCAAGGCCAAGAAGCTGCCGCCGCCGGATGTGGACCTGAGCTTGAAGGCCCGCGGCTGGAAGTTGAGCACCCTGCGCGCGGCCGGGATCAACCTTTGAAGGCCAGCCAGTCGGCCCAGGCCTGCAGCATCTGCCGCCGGATCGGGAGGTAAGCCGCGCGGTTATAGGCCGCCCGCACCTCGTCCTCGGGCACATGCGCGAGCTGGCGCTCGATGGCGTCGGGGTTGTACCCGGCGTCATTGGCCCAGGTGCTGGCCACCGAGCGCCAGCCGTGCCCCGTCATGCGGCCCTTGTAGCCCATGCGGTGCAGCAGGTACAGCACGGCGTTCTCACTCATGGGCCGCTTGGGCGTGTGCTCACCGGGGAACACGTACTCCGACCCGCGCGAGCGCTGGCGCAGCACCTCGATGATGCCCAGCGCCTGCACAGACAGCGGCACCACATGCTCCAGCCGGCGCTTCATCTTGCCGGCCGGGATCGTCCATGTGTCGTCACGCACTTCATCCCAGCGCATCATCCGCAGCTCGTTGGTGCGCGTCCACGTCAGCGCCATCAGCTTGCAGGCCAGCACGCTTTGCAGTGAGCCCTCCATCTCCAGCCGCTCCACGAAGGCCGGCACCTCATGCGGGGCCAGCGCAGCAAAGTGCTCCACCGGTGCGCGACCGAAAGCCTTGTCGGCCTTGATCGTGGCCGCCACGTTGGCCGCGCAGTGCCCGCCCTCCACGCACCAGTCCAGCACCTGGGATGACCACATGCGCACCCGGCGCACGTAGGTGTAGAGCCCCGCCGCGTCCATGCGCTTGAGCTCGCCCATCAGCTGCTCGCGCGTCAGATCAGCCACAGGCACCGAGCCCAGCGCCGGCAGGACGTGCATCTCCAGCCCACGCCTGGCGTTGCTCAGGTAGGACTCGCTCAGGTCGTTGCGGCCCGCAAGGTAGGCTTCGCAGGCTTCGGCCAGGGTGATGGTGCGCTTGGCCCGCTTCTGCGGCGCCTGGCCGTCCAGCAGCCCGCGCTTGATTTCGTCGCGCTTGGCCCTCGCGTCAGCCAGGCCCAGCAGCGGGTAAGGCCCGAGCACCGCCGTTTGTGGTTTGCCGGCCAGCCGGTAGGCCAAGCGCCACACCTTGGCGCCGGTGGGGCTGACGTAGAGGTAGAGCCCGCCGCCATCGAACAGCTTCTGCGGCTTGTCGGCGGGCTTGATGCCACGCACGCGGGCATCGGTTAGGGTGTTTGTAGGCATCGGCGGCATCCAGCGCGCCAGTGCCTACACCGGTGCCCACGCGCTGCGGTTGGTGCAGCCTGTTTGATCGTGGGTCAAGTTGGGTCAGCGTGGGCCAAGAAGGCGCGCAAGCCGCTGATTTTGCTTGGGTTTAGATGTGACAAAGCCCGCAAGAGCGGGCTTTGTTGGGGGATAGCTGGCGGAGTCGGAGAGAGGCGAAGCCAGGGCTAAAGGTGCCATTTCTGGCGCCGATGCCTACACCGATGCCTACAGCTGCGCCGCCGTGCGCGCATGGGCAATCCCACATTCATCCCCCCAAGGGGCGATGGCCGAACCGCCCCGGGCGGCGCAAAGTTCGGCACATGGAAGCCCGAACCGACATCAAGCACCTGGCGCAAGCCCTGCGCCGCGCACTCGCACCGGCGTCGCGCGCTTCGCTGCAAGGCCTGGAGGTTTCCGATTCCACCTTCGGGGCGTGGCTGGCGGCCGGCGGGGAGCGCCGCAAAAGCCCGCGCCCTGCTCCAGCGCCGGCGCGGCGTGGGTAGACTGCCTGCCATGAGCTCGCAATCCCTTCCGACCAGCACCGCCGGCCGTGTGGCCCTGGGCCTGTTCTGGATTCTGGCCCTGGCCTTTGGCGGTTGGTGGTGGTGGACTGACGCGCAAGAGGAAGCCCAGCAGCGCCAGCGGTCAGCCGCAGCTGCAGAGGTGTCTACACGGAATGCCCGCGGCGCCCACACCGTCGCCACCTACCCCGGTCCCGGCGGGCAGGTGGTGGTGCTGGACATCGTGGCCCCGGACCCCAACGTGCCGAAGTACAACGAGCGCCGCCGGTGCTTCTTGTGGCGCGGAGCGGGCGGCGACAGCCTGACCTGTGAAGCCGCCGCCCGGATCGACCTTTAGCGCTCCCTCTCGGTCTTGGCCCGGTACTCGTCCATCAGGGCGTCAAGTTTCTTCACCTGCTTGGCCTCGATGTCCTTGTACTCCTCGGCGGTGATGCCCTTGCGCGCTTCTTGGCGAGCTGCCCGGCGAACCTCGGCCATCACCTCGTCGGCCTCCTTCTTGACCTTCATCGTCAAGTTGGCCTCCAGCACGTCGGGCGCGTAGCCGGCAACCTTCACCCCCAGCGCCGAAGCAAAGGCCTGCGGCACAGAGCCCTCGCGGCCGAACACATCGGTCTTGCCCTTGGCCGCGTTGGCGATGCCATCGGTGGCGTAGGTGCCGGGCAGACCTGGGAAGTTGGGCATCGCGCTGCGGTACAGGTGCGCGAACACCTTGCTTGCCTTCTCGCTACCCGAGTCCGACTCCAGGGTGATCGGCTGGCCGGTGAAGGCCGACTTGTTGGCCCACAGTTCCCCGAAGATGGCCAGCGGGCCGCCGGGCATCAGGCTTGGGGGCACGCCGAACGCGGCATTGCCCTGGCCCACGTCGGCAATGTCGCCCAGCGGAATCCACCGGCGGATGTCCAAGAACACCGGGTTGCCGTTGGCGTCGTTCCAAGGCATGCGGATCAGCTTCGGCACGATGCCCCACACCTTGCCCGCCTTCTCGTCCGGCAGCATGCGGCGAACCCGCTCCTCTTCCTCATCGCCACCGCCGGCGATCATGGTCCCCATCGCGTTGACGGCGCCGGCCAGCAGCATCAGCTTCATCAGCTTGTGCGGCTTCTTGCCTGCAGTCTCCAGCAGCATGGGCAGGCCGCGGTAGGTGAAGGAGATGAACGGCCACGCCGTGGAGCGCATCGCCTGAATCCACGGGGCGTTGATCTGGTAGTCCAAGAACGACGTGCGCGCGGCGTCGCCGGCCTCCATGTCGGTCTGGCCCTCCTCCTTGGCGCGCAGCCAGGCGGCCAGGCGGAACACATCATCTTCGGCTTGGTACAGGTCGATCAGCTTCTGCGCCTCGTTGCCGGTCGCCTTCACGGGCTTGCTGGCCTTCAGGGCCTCAAAGGATTCCGGCAGCTTGCGCTGCAGGGCCAGCTGCAGCGCGGCCATCACGCCCACCTGCTGGCCGGCGCCCGGCACGCGGCTGTTGCGCACCTCGGCCTCCAGTTCCTCCAGCAACGGGGTCAGCTGATCCTGGGCAAGTTCGTTGGTGGCCCACATGCCCACGTCACCACCCGAATCGCGGTAGCGGTTCAGGATCTCGCGCGCCGCGTCGGTGTCCTTGATCGCGCCCACCTTCTCCAAGCCGCGCCCGGCTTTGCCCATCACGCCCTTGCCATCCTGCTCGCTGGCGGCCAGCAGCACGCGCAAGGCCTTGGCCACATGGCCCGGCTGCACGTTGTGCCAGTCGGCCATCACCATGTTGGCCATGATGTTGTTGGTGTGCACGCCCGGGCTCAGTGCGGTCTTGGACAGCTTCCACAAGCCCAGCAGCTTGTTCCACGTCGGCCCGCCCAAGGTGAAGTTGCCCTCGGTAACTTGGCGGATTTCGTTCCACACCGGGCCTTCCACATAGCGCCCGGCCAGCGTGCCGTACTTCAGCACCTGGGTGCCGGGGATCTTGGTTTCTGGCACGCGCACCCACTGGCCCGGCTGCAGCGGCTTGGCGCGGCCGGCAAACGATGCCTCGTTGTCAGGCACCAGTTCACCCGGCACATCGTCGGCCGACTTCTCGGCGTAGTTCTGCGCCAGCCACTCTAGGTACTTGCCCACCTCGATGTCGTGGATCATCCCGTGCATGGTGTTGACGATGGCGTAGCGCACTTCGTCCAGCTCGCCCATGGCCTGGCGTTCTTCGTAGGTGAAGTCGCGCCACATTTCGACCTTCTCACCGGTCACGTCGCGCACTTCAAACAGGCCGGCGTTGTCCCACTCGGAGAACTTGGCCGGGATCGGCTGGCCCATGGGGATGTAGACCACCTCGGCAATGCGGGTCTTGCTGCCCGGCGCGTCGAAGCCATCCATCTGCTGCGTGCCGCTGTCCACCATCGTGGACTTGGCGCCGCGCGCCGGCGCGCGCACGCGCTTCTCCAGGCGGGTGAACTTCTGCCCCTTCAGGCTGGTGTCGGCCTTGCCCTGCTCCAGTCGGCGGCCCCACCACTCCGGTGCGCCGTTCTTGATCTGCGCCATCCCGGCTTCTTTGGTGATGCCGCGGCCCTTGTACTGGTCGCCCACGATCTTGACGCCGGCGGCGCGCTGGCGCTTCTCCTCGGTGGTCTGCGCCAGTTCGTGCTTCGCGTAGCTGCGGTGCAGGTAGGCAAAGCGGTTGCGCTCAAAGGCATCCGGGGTCAGCTGCTTTAGGCGCATGGCCTCTTGGCTCATGGTGTCGATGAGCTCGCGCACCTGCTCCAGCACCTTCACCGAACTCTCAGGCAACGCCTGCAGCATTTCCTCGGCGGTGGATTGGTTGTCCCCGTTCAGCCACTCGTAGGCCACGCGGCTTTCCTCGCGGGTCAGGGTGGACAACATCTGCACCATCTTGCCCACGTCGCGGATCTGGTTGCGCTGGCGTCCGGCCAAGGCCGATCGGCGGTCCTTGATCGCGTCGGCCAGGCCGTAATCCGAGATGACGCCCGCCTTGACGAAGCCCGGCGTGAACCGGTTCAGCAGGTAGGCGCCGGTGTCGTAGACCTGGCCGGCCACAAACTCGATGCCCGACAGGCGGGTGAGGGTCTGCAGGGCCTTGTCCAGCCGCTGCTTGCGCGCGGCCTTCTGGCCAATGATGGTGTCGGCGCGCTCCTCCACGGTGGGCGCGCGGGAGAACAACCCGCCCTGCCCGGACAGTGCATCCTCTGCGCTCTGTCCGAGCTGGAAGTTCTCGGCGCTGGCGTCCATGCGCGCGGCGATGGCCTTGCGCTCGGCGTCCTTGCGCGCCAGTTCCTCCGCGGCCCGGCGCTGGGCCGCCTCGCGTTTGGTTTCATCCTCGCGAGCCTGCTGCTGGGCCAGCACGTCCTGGCGGGTCGGAGCGGTCAGGGCGAAGTCCTCGGGCGCCGGTGCGTCGAAGTCGAAGCCTTGCGTCTGGGTGTCGGCGCGCGTCATCCGCGGCTTGGGCGCGCGGCTGAACAGCGGCAGCCCTGCGGCCAGCTTGTCGCGCATGGCGGGGGTGATGTCGAAGCCCGGCACACGCGGCGCGTTCTTCTTGCGGTAGGGATGATCGACGGCGTACTTTTCGTACTCGCTCCATGGCATGCCGGTCAACTTCAAGTCCACCGCGCCCACCTGCCCGCCGCCCACCTTCTTGAGTAACCCCTTGGCTGCGTTGGGCACGATGGCGTCATAAAAGGCTTTCATGCCCTCGCCGCCAACCTTGAGGTCTTGGCCTGACAGGACGCGCTGGTTGTTCATGTCGGGCCGGGCTTCGAGCAACTTTCTCGCAGCCTCCTTGCCGATCATGTCCGCCAACTCGGCCTCGTCCTTGAACTTCCGTTCGATCACGTTGCGGCCACCCTGGCGGGCGACAAGAGTGTTGTCCTCGTAGGCCACAAGCTGGTCAACCTGCTTGCTCAGGTCATAACGCTCCGCGCTCTGCTCCCCAGTGACAAACGCCACCCGGTCATAGCCGCCTTCCACGGCCATGGTCATCACGCGCTTGAGGGCAAGATTTAGCCAGCCTTCGGTTTTGGTGACGAAGGGGGCGGCCGGCGTCGTGCCGCTGCCCATGCGCTCGCGCGCCATCCTCTCGGCCTTGGCGCGCTGCTGGGCCTTCGCCTCGTCGTAGCTCTTGGCGCCGTTCGCGGCCACTTTTTCGCCCATCCAGCGGAAGTGCCACCCTTCGGCGTCGGTTCGCCCAATCGGGCCGCCCAACTCACTCAGGATTGCATCGGTGCGCGCCTCAATGGCCGCCTCCGAATCGCGTTGCTTCTTGAACGACTGCCCCCAATCCGACTGGATTTCCTCCACGAACAGCACCCGCTTGCCATCGGCATCGGTGCGGTCGTTGACGCGGATGTGGGCGAGGATGTTGGGTTGGTCCCAGTGTCCCGACTTGAACTGCTGGCCGTTGCCCGCCTCGTCTCGCAGGCGGTCGCGCTCTTGCAGCAAGCGGACTCGCTCTGCGCCCGGTGTACCGGCCACGCCCGCCAGCCGGTTCAACTCGTTGGCGCGCGCCAGCTTGCCGGCGTCCTTGGTCGGCAACGTCAGCAGCACCTCCCGGTAGTTCTCGCCACCAGGGAGGGTGTACTGGCCGTACTTGGGTGCACCCGCTGAATCGGGCAGCGCGTCCTCGTCTTGGGCGTCCTCCAGGGCCTCTTGGCGGGTTTCGCCTTCGCCCATCACCTCGCCGTCCTCGTCCAGCACGGCGTACATGCCGTCCTCATCGCTCACGATTTCCCAGCCGGGCGGCAGCGCGCGGGCCTGCACGTCAGAAAGCGTCACCTCTTGAACCTGCACGCCGTTGCCGTCCAAGAACTCCAGCACCTGCTCCTTGCTGACCTTGCCCTCTTGCAAAGCCAGCCAGTCGCCCAGGCCGGTCCACTCGATTTCGTCTTGCTTGACTTGGCCCTTCTGGACCATGCCCTTGATGGTGTCGGCCCAACCCTTGGCGGGCGCAGCGTTCATGCCAACCTTGCCCACCTCGCGGGTGAGCGCGCTGTACCAGCGGGGGCGATCCTCGCGGCTGAACACGCCAGGGTTCTGGCGGCTCCAAAGATCCTGCAGCTTGGCGTGCACCTCGGGCTTGGTCGCCAGCATGGCGGCTGCGTCCTTGAAGCCGCGGCCACGGGCCTCCTTGTCCATCCACTCGGCGCGGCCGGCCGTGGCTTCCAGGCGCTGCGCGGCCATCTGGCCCCGTGCCTGTGCGTTGGGCTTGGCCCGGGCATGGTCGCGGGCGGCGCGGATCAGATCGCCGGCCAGGGCCTCGGCCAAGTCGGCGGCGTCGGTCTTGCCCTCCAGCCAGTTGCGCAGCACCGCGGCGGCGCGGGTCAGGCCCATGCGGTCCAGGCCGTCGGCCATCATCTTCACCAGGCCACGCCAGCCTTTGAGCTTGGGCAGTTCGGCGCTGGGGATGTCCACCAACACCTCTTCCATGGCGATGGCCATGCGCAGGCCCTGGGTCTTGACCTTCTGCTCGGCCAGCTTGCGCAGGGCCGGGTTCATCTCGGCCACCGTGTTCATGGCGCGGGCCAGGTTGTCACCCAGCACGGCGCGCAGGCCGGCGTGCGCCACCTCATGCTCGGCCAGCACGAACTCGGCGCGGTCCAGGCTGGCGAGGTTGCGGCCGAACAGGTAGATGCGGCCTTGGTACAGCGCGCCCTCCACGTCGTTGAACGCCCCGGCTTGCTGGATCGCCAGGCGCAGGCCGATTTCGGCCTCGGATGGGCTGTCGTGCAGCACGATTTCCGGGGCGCTGGGCATGGCCTTGCGCACGCGGTCGCGCAGGGCCTGCAGCTGCTGCATCCCCACGCCGGAGCGGCCAGCGCCACGGCTGGCGCGCAGGTCGGGGTTGCTGCCGTCGAACGCGCCGCGGTTGCCCACCGCGCTCTTGAGCTGGGCCGGCTCGTACACGCCCAGGTTCTTGCGCCCGCCCTCTTCCACGTAGAAGCCGTCATGGCCCTGCGAGCGGATGATGGCCTGCACGTCGGCTCGCTCAATAAAGTTCCAGTCGCCTCGCGCCATCGTGGCTTCAATGACGGGCGCCGTGTAGAGGGTCGGCGACCCGTCCGAACGCGCCAGGGCCATCTCGCCATCGGGGCGCACGCGACCCTTGGCCGCCAGCAGGGCATCGGCAACAGCTTTGCGGTGCGCCGGGTTCTCGTAGTCGAACGGGTTCTCGGCCTTGACGTACACCGGCAGGATGTTCTGGCTGGACTGGGGCTCGCCCCACTCGTCAGCCTTGGTCAGCATCTTGAACTCGCTGCTCGCCGCGAACTCGGCGGCGAACTCCGGGTCATCGGTGACGAAGATCGCATTGGCCTGCTGCGGGCGGAAGGCGGTGATGTCCTGGGCGGTGCCGTGGTACATCACCCGCGGTGCGCCGGCGGCGTCCACCACCTTGCTGTCGCCAAACCACTTTTTGAAGGCCGGCGTGCTGCCACCTGCGGCGCGGCTGAACACCGGGCCGTCGGCGATGTCGCGGCCAATGGAGGCCTGAGACATACCAGACTTGACGTTGAGGCTGTCCACCACATTGACGCCGGCCAGCTGCAGGGCAGCGGCCACGTTCTGGCCAGTGCTCACGCCGGTGTTGCTGATCTTCTGGTCCAGCACGCCGTCATGAACCAAGATGGCCGAACTGGCGTTTGACTGGCTGAGCGCGCGGTACAGCGTGTTCAGGCCGCCGGTGTCGCGCAGCTTGTCCACGCTTTCCGGTAGCGGCGTCCAGCCGGCCATCCGCATCTGGGCATCCAGCAGCATCACACCATTGCCGCCCTTGGCCCACAGCTGCCGGCCCAATTGCAGCGCCGCCGGCGGGCTGTCCGCCTTGGGCGACTGCGAAAAGTCGCGCCGGTCGTCCAGCACCCGCTCAATCCCCGGCACGTTCATCGGCTCGCCAGCTGGCGGCATCACGTCGTCGTCGTTGGTGAAGGCGTTGGTGAACGAGTAGGCATTGCGCGAAACCGCGATCAAGCCCTGGGGCTCAATGCCGCTGCCGGTGAACACGCCTTGCAGTCGCTCGTACAGCCGCCGATCGGCATTGCTCAAGTCGGCCCGGCCACTGGGGTGGTTGTGAGCGAACCAGATGTTGGCCGCGTTGGGCACGCGCACAGCCTCGCCCACCAGGGTATCGATCTGCACGGAGGCCGAAGAAATGGCGCCCTTGAAGCCGCCAACGATTGCCAGCGGCTTGCCGCTCTTGTCCGTCACCAGGGCGTCGAACCGCTCCACCGCGCTGCGGTAGAGGTGGCGCATGGCCTGCGCCAGATCCCGGGAGCTCTCTACTTTTCGGGCGCTGAGCTGGTGCGTGCGCTCGACCCCAACCAGGGTGTTGACCAAAAACTCGCCGGCGGGCATCGGGGTGTCACCCGGTACGGCGCCGGCGGCGTCCATGTCCCCAGCGCTGGCGGGCTGTGCGGGTCGGCCAGCGCCAGCCCGCTTGGTGGCAGCGGGTACGGCTTGGCCGATAAGGTCAAGCGGCTCACCGAAAAGGTCAACTTGGTAGGTTGCGCCGGGTTCATTCACCGATTGTGCGCCGGAAGCACCCGGGCGCACAACGTGCTCCATGCGCACGAACCACTGGCCGCCGCCGCCCTGAGCGCGCCAAGTGAACTTGTCCGCAACCTTGGCCATTGCGCCGTCGGGAACAAACACGCCCTGCAGCTTCTTGCCGGCCTTGGTTTCCGTCGTCGCCATTGGGGCGTCGGTTTCGATCTTGTTGCCCACCAGATTGAACGTGGCGGCACCCTGCTCGGCCGGCGTGAATCCGCTGGCCTGCTCGCGCTCAACCGCCTCGGCACGCGCTGCAGGTGCTGGCTTGGGCGCTTGACCCATGGCCGGCGGCGCTGCCGGTGCGGCCTTCTGGCGCTTGGGCAGTTCCATGCTCTCCAGGCGGTCGAACAGATCCTTGACGGTTTTCACGTCGGACAGGTCGCGCGTGGATTGACCCATGGCCGCGGCCTTCTGCGGGTCCAGGGTCTTGTCCAAGATGACGATGTGGGTTTTCACATCCGTGCCCGCGCGCTCAAAGGCGCCCATGGGCAGGCTGATGCGGGCCACCTCGTACACATGGGGGGCGTTGGGCACGCTGCGGGTGCGCGACCCCGTGGGCTTCACCTCGCGGATGGCCTGATAGGGCATGCCGTTGGCGGTGGTGGCGCCGGGCCGCTTCACGAACAGGATGTTCCCCTCGGCGCGCGTCACCAGGCCTTCAGCCGGCGAACCGGCGATCAGGCCCGAAACCGTGTCACCCTCATAGATCGCCACGTCCTTGCCGTTGACCTTGAAGGTGCCCACCGGCTTGGCGGGAACGTCGCTGCTGCCCGTCAGCAGGGCGTCCAGGCGCTTGTTGGCCGCCGGCCCATCGGGCAGCAGGGCCACGATGCGGCCGCCGTCGTTCAGGTGCTTGATGGCCTTGGCCAAGTGCTCGGTGCTGGTCTTGCCGCCCAGGCCGAACGGCGGGTTCATCACGATCACGTCGAACTTGTTGACCGTGTTGAAGTCCTCAAACCGGGTTGCCACCAACTTGGCATCGGTCGCCAGCGCCAGGCGCGAACCCAGCTCCAGCGAGGGCTCGACCACCGTGCGCTCTTGCTTCTCGGGGAACCACCGGGCAATCGCGCCATCACCGGCGCTGGGCTCCAGCAGGGCCTCGCCGTGGCGAATGTCGGCCCACTCCACCATCTTCAAGCCCACGGGCTCTGGGGTGGCGAAGAAGTCCGTGCCCTCCTGGGCCTTGTTGCTGCTGTTGCGCTTCTGCTTGGCGAAGTACAGCGCGCGGGCGCGGTCCCAGTCGGTCAGCGCCTTGACGAGTGAGCGGTCCTTGGCTTTGCCGCCCTTGCCGTCCGCGGCGCTGGGCTTGTAGTCGGGGTCGCTGTCCTCAAAGCCTTGGATGTAGGCCTCGCGCAAGCCGCGGGCCTCCTCGCCCATGGCCAAGTTCTCGGCCGTGCCGGCGCGGCGCGAAATCGTGGACGCGAAGGCGATCCGCTCCCAGGTCGTGCCGGTGTTGAAGTAGTGAAAGATCGCGTCAGAGGCTTGGCCCACCCGGTAGGTGCGCCCCTCCTGCTGGATCGACACCGTGGGCTCGGTGGGCAGGCCCAGGTTGATGAGCACGCGCTGGTGCTTGCCGGTCGTGTCGTGGCCGCTCCACCCGGCGTTGGCGTTCTTCTGCACCAACAGCAGGTTTGCGCCTGGCTGGGCGTCGTCGTTGAAGTTGTCGATGGCCTGCAGGCGCGACTTCTTGAACTCGGGCATGCCGTTGTAGACCCCGGCGCCAGGGAACGCCGTGCGCAGCGTGTCCAAGGGGCTGGTGTAGCCGCGGAAGTCGATGGCCTGCAGATCCGGGCGGAGCTCAATGAACTCGCGCAGCAGCTGCGAGAACGGAACCTCTTCCTCCTCCACCTTGCCCATGGTCTGCGGCTGGCCGCGCTTGGGCACCTTGATGGTGGCGAGAGCCGGGTCCGTGTTCTTGGCCTCGGCCGCCAGCACCTGGGCCAGCAGCTCCTGCACGTTGAACAGGTTGATGCCGCCGCCGGTGTTGAAGTCGTAGAACACCACCACCTTGCGGCCCAGGTCGTGCTGGGCCTTGATGAACGGCACGGCCTCGCGCGCCTTGATGGCTTCCAGCAGGCGGCGCCGGGTCAGGCTGTCGAACTGCGCGTTGATCTGGTCGTACAGCTTCCAGTACCGGCCGTTGTCGGCCTCGCGCAGCCACTTCATGCCCTCGTCAATCTTCTGGCCGATGCCTTCTTTGATGAGGATGAACCGGCGCTCGTAGTCGAAATCCACGTCCAGCATGCGCGACGACAACACACCCGACTTGCGCAGGAAGGTGTTGAAGTTGCGTTGCATCAGGTCCGAATCGACATCCGCGCTGGGCTTGTTCAGCTTGCCGGTGCGCATCGAGTAGCCGAAGTGCTGCACCATGAAAGCCTGGTACGGGCTGGGCTGGTTGTAGCGGCCGGTGTCCTTGACCTCGGGGTACTCAAACAGGTAGCCGGCGGCCCACTGCACGTTGACCTCGTAGGCGAACGGCGTGGCGGACAGGAACACGGCGCGCGGGCGCGCGGCGCCCTGGCGGTCCTTCACCAGTTCCTGCTGTTCGGCGCGCTTCTTCGCCAGCTTGTCGCGCAGCGGGTTCATCTGTGCTTCCAGCTTGGCCATGTCGGCGGCCAGGCTGTCGCGCATCACGTCCATGGTGTCGTCGCGGTTGCGCAGCTTGGACCAAGCCTCGTACTGCTCGTTCATCGCTGCGAGCTTGGCGATGTCCTCGCGGTTCAGGCGGTTGTAGCGCTCGATGGCTGACGTGGGGTGCAGCGTCAGTGCGCGCACCGCGTCCAGCGCGCCGGTCGTGGCGGCGTCGGCGCTCTGCATCAGCTGCTGCGCTTCATCGGCCAGCACGAAATCCATGTCGCGCCGCATCACGGCGTCGTTGGCGCCCAGGTTGGCGTAGGTCGTCACCACGATGCCCTTGCCGGCGTCGCTGGTGTCGGCCAAGGCCGTGATGCTCAGGCCCAGGTTCTTGCCCGCGGCCATCCAGTCGTTGGCGATCTTCTCGCTCGGGACCACGATCAGGCCGTTGCGCTTGCCCTGCATGTGCATGCGCTTGACGATGCCCAGGCCCGAATAGGTCTTGCCGGTGCCGGTGCCGTTGGTGAACAGCACGCCGTAGCCGTCCGGCTTGGCGAACCGGGTTTCGGCAAACAGCACGTCGTTCTGCTGGCCCTCCAGCAGCAGCGGCAGGGTGGCGCGGATGTTCTCGATGCCCGGCTTGACCGGGATCGACGCGGCTGCAGCCTGGGCCGCCAGCCGCTCGGCCAGGGTCAGCTTTTGGGCGGGTTGGCCACCAGGCTCAGCGCCTGCTCGATCTGCTTCGGGTTCAGCATCCGGTCGGCCTCCATCAGCTGGCCCAGCTCCTGCGGCGTCATCACCTCGGGCAGCATCGCCCGCAGGCCCGGGTCGCCCGTCTGCAGCACCATCTTGCTGATCGCCTCGCTCTCCGTCAGCAGCGGCCCCAGGTCGATTGCGGCGCTGGCCGCCTGCGCGTCGGCCCCCTTGGCCACCATCTGCTTCCACGTCTGGTCCATCGCCTGCAGGCGCCCCTGCTCCGGCATCGCCAGCAGGCGCTTCAGGTTGGGGTCGCTCACCATCTTGGCCAGCTTCTGGAGCATTGGCGTCGGGGCGCTGGTCATCATCTTGGTTCTCCTGCAGGTACTGGGTCAACGACTCCACCGAAACCGCATCGACATCGGCCGCCGAATCCATGCCGGTCAGGCCCTGGCTGCGGGGGTCGTACTTCACCCCCATGTACCAAGACTTCAGGTAGGGCATTACGGCCTCGCCCAAGTCTGCCAGCATTGCGCGGGCGTAGGCGGCGAACGTGCGCGCGCCCTTTTCGATGTGGTAGCCGGCCAGCGTCACGCCGTCGGCAAATTCCTCGGGGTCCAGGGCGCCGCGCTGGCCCTTGGTGCCGGCTTGGCTCTTGTTGGCGAGCTTCTTCTTGAGGCGTTCTCGCGCAGCTGCCGCAGCGTCCTCAGTGAAGATCGTGTTCGGGGCTACTTCTGGCCGGGCTTGCGTGCCAGCACCTTGGCCGCCTTCTTGATTGCCCGTTGGAACTTGGCCGTCTTGGCCGCCGGGTTGTCCTTGGCGGTCTGCAGCAGGCTTCGTCCCCGTGCCCTTTGGCTTTCGTCCGCCTCCTCGTTGCCGATCTGCAGCAGGAGGGCTCCCAACAGGGCTGCCGCTGTCGGGCTGTCCTTGGCTTTCCGGGGCGGGGGCGGGTTCTGGGGTTGGGTCGGCTTCAAGGGTGTCCCTTCCAAGGAGGGTGTTCAGGATGTCATCGCGGCCCACCACCTCGCCAAACATATCGGGCTCGGCCGATGCCACGCTGGAGGCCTCGATGTAGCGGCCCAGGCGCTGCTGGATTGTGGATTGGGCGGCGGGGCGGGTAAAGAACTGGCCTGAGAAGAACAGGCCCAGCAGGCGCACCGTCAATTCGTCCGGGGTTTCGCCCGTCATCATGTCGGTCTGGCGGGCCATGTCGTACAGGGCTTGGCCCTTCTGCCGGGCGTCTTGCACCAGGCGCAGGGCTTACATCAGGTTGCCCGTCACGTCCACGTCGGGCGGGATCGTGCCGTCGGCGGCCTTGGCGCGCATCACTGCCCACTCGCCGGCCACCTCGCGCAGCGCGCCGCCGATGGCCTTGATGTTGGCGTCCATGCTCTCAAACATGGATTCCACCAGGGCCGGATCGCCGTAGGCCACCTGCATCATGGCGGCCTTCAGGCGGGTCAGGCCGTCAGCGCTCAGGCCCCCATCGGAGGACATCATCTTGCCGATCGGCTGGCCGGCGTCCTGCAGGCGCTGCACGAAGCCGCGCACGAAGCCGGCGTTCTGCGCCAGGTCCAAGCCGCCGCCGCGGTACTGGCCCAGCAGCCCCAGGTCGATCAACGGTGCATCGGTGGCCGCTTGCTCGGTCACGCTCAGGGCCTCGCCCTGGCCCTGGCTCTTGGCCGCCATGCCTTTGGTGTTGCTGGCCTCGTCGTACACGCGCACCAGCACCGGGTTGGGCGTGCGGTCGATCACCGCAGGGTCCACGCCGTGCTGCCCAGCGTCGGCGCGCAGGGCTTCCAAGTACGGGCCGGCCGTGCCCATCTCATGCGCAGCGCGCAGGCCTGCGGTGCGGCCGTTGTTCAAGGCCTTGAGGGTGCCGTTCACGTCCTGGCTGAAAGCCGGGTTGGTGCGGCCGTCAGCGAAGTGGCTGGGCTCCAGGGTCGAAGCGTCGGCCACGGCGTAGCGGAACGGCACGCGCTGGCCGTCGCTCATCACCGCCACGTCCTCGCGCCCGTAGGCGTCCACCGCGATGCGGTTCAAGTCGTTGCCCACGGCAAACACCATGGGCGCCCCGCTGTCGGGGGTGCGGCTGGGGCCAAGGCGCAGGTAATCCGGGTCGCGGGCGATGGCCGTCATCTGCGCCACCGATGCCGCGCTGCCACGGTTGCGGTTCTGCAGGTTCACGTCCTGGCCGTTGGCGTTGGTGCCGGTGGTGGGCGCTGGCGCCGGTGCAGGCTTCGGCTTTCCGTTGAGGCTCTGCAGGTGCTCAAGGATCGGCACAGCCTCGTACTTGGCCTTGTTCAAGGCCTTGACCTTCTCGCGGTCGAAGGTTTCTAGGATGACCTCGCCGGTTTCCTTGTTCTTGATGACCCAGCTGGCCTGCACGCCGCTCGGGTCGCGCGATTCCGGCACGCCATCGTCGGCGGGCGTCAGCCCAGCGGCTTCCACCGGGGTGCTTCCGGCTCCGGCGTCCACCTCGTTGTCGGGGGTTCCTGCTGCTGCATCGAGTCCCGTTGGCGTTCCCGCTTGATCTGCCGGGGTTTGCGGCTCGGGGGTTCCTGCGGCTTCTGGGGCTTGGGCATCGGTGGGTTCAATCGGCGTTGCGGTCGGGGCCTTGGCCAGCACCGTGCGCCCGCCCTGCTCGTCCGGGGGCGACACGATGCCGTCGCGCTCCAGCTGCGCCAGCAGGCCGGCGGCGCGGTTGTAGCCGATGCGGAAATGGCGCTGAATGGCGGGCAGCGAAGCCTTGCCCATGCTCGTCACCAGGGTGGCGGCATCGGCTGCCAGCGGGTCGGACTGCTGGGCAGCAGGCGCTGCAGCAGGCGTGGGCGTGGCGGCTGGGGCTGGCGCTGGCTGCGGGGCGGCGGGTGGAGTTGCAGCGGGCTCGGCGGCCGGCGCGCGGGCGTCGGCACCTGGGCGGCGATCCCACAACACCTTGCCGGCCGTGCCAGGGCCGCCCATCGCGGCGCCGGCGGCGAAGTTCTGCGCCGCAGATCCGCCCAGGTCCAGATCCTTGTTGGGGTCGGCCTGCGTCATGGCGCCGTACTCGGCCAAGTCCTGGCCAACGCCCTGCACCACCTCCTCGGCGCCCTCCTGCAGCATGTTCTTCGGGATGTCGCTGAACTGGCTGCGCTCGGCGCCAGACAGCAGGCGCGCGGTCTTGTCGCCGCCGGCGATCTTGCTCACCAGCGCAGAGCCGCCCACGGTGGCCAGCGCGGTCAAGCCCTTGGACTGGCCGCGCACCTCGTTGGCCAATCGCTCGCGCGCTGCCTCGGGCGAACCCAGCTGCGCCTGCAGCTCCATGAAGCGGGGCGAGTTCGCCAGCTGCTCCAGCGGCATGGCCATCACCTGCTCAAACGCCTGGTTGCCGCCTTGCGATGCGGCCGTTGCGCCCTCGGTCCCGGCGCCAACGGCACCGGCGCGCTTGGTGGCCAGCTCCTGCCCGGCCTTCAAAACGGTTTCGCGGGCAGCCTGCTGGGCCGCGGCGTCGCCGCCAGCATTGGCCACGCGCAGCGCGGCGCGCTCGGCGTCCACCGCTGCGGCGCGCATAGTGGCTGCAGCCGATCGGCCTGCGCCAGCAACGCCCAGCGCCATGGATGGCAGGGACTCGCCCAGCGCCGGCACCATGCCGCTCGGGTTGTCAAAGATCGCCTTCGCCGTGCCGGTGAAGCCCTGGGCGTCGCTGATGGCCTTGGCCGCCCGGGTTACATCGGGGGTTTCGGCGGCCATGATCGCGGCGTCTTTCTCCGCGTCCTGGCGCATGCGCTCCTCCAGCCCCTTGCCGACGCGGGCTGCTGCAGTGCGCGGGTTGAGCCAGGCGCTGCCGCTCTCGTCGTCTTGCTTCAGGTTGCGCTCGCGCGTCTCCTGGGCAACGCCGCTCATGACGCGGCCGACGTTCTGCAGGGTTTCGCTCTCGCGCCAGCGGCCCGCTGCGGCGGGGGTGATGGCGTTGAGGCCCTTGGTCAGCAGGCGATCGGCGGCGGCCGGGATGTTGGCCAGCGTCTCGTTGACGGTATCAATCGGCGCTTGGCTCAGGTCCGTCACCAAGCGCGCAACGCTGCGACCGCCCTGGTTCACGGCTCCAACCAACGCCTTGGCGGTCTGCCCGGCACCAGCACCCTCGGGCTTGTCAGCCGGGATCAGGTCGTCAAAAGCGCCGCCGGCGGGGCGCTTGTCTTGGGGGATCAGATCGTCAAAAGCACCCATGCCGTGGCTCTCCTATGAACCCCGGCAGTAAGCCATGCCCGGATCGGATCAAGGGAGTGGCGGGAGTCCTTGGGCCTTCAAACGCTCGTTCACCTTGGCCTTGTCGGCGCCCCGGGCCACGGCTTCGCGCGCCTGCTGCACCAAGTCGCCAGATGGCGCCGCTGCCCTGCCCGCGCCGGCTTTCCACTTGGCCAGGGCCTCGTTGGTGTCGGTCATGTTGTTGGCCTGCATCCACTCAAAGAACCGCGCCTCTTCCGCCATGTCGCGGTTCACGGTTTCGCGGCCGGTGAACGGGTCGGGCCTGCCGCTGGGCTTGCCCAGGGCGGTGGCCACCTCGTTCATCTCGATCTTGTACTGGCCGGCGGGCTTGCTTTTGCCCAGCGCGCTGATGGCCGCGGCCTCCACCAGCTTGGCCTTGGCCCGGTTTGCAACCGCCGGGTCGTCGCTCGCTGCATCCAGGCGCAGCTTGTCCATCTGCATCGCCAAGGTTCGGCCACTGGCGCCGGCGTCGTACTCACCCTGTGCGCGTGCATCGGCATTGCCGGCGATCTGCACCCGTCGCTCGTCGGCCCTGACCTTCCGCTCCTCCTGGGCGTTCTTGACCCGCAGCTGTTCGGCGTCGGCTGCCGCCTTCTGCCGCCCGTAAATGTGGGCCAGCTGCTGCTCGGGCGTCAGCTGCCCAAACAGCAGCTTGCTCGCAGTGGCGTGGCCTTCGGGCGTGTTGGGGAACGCCATGCCCGGGATGGGCTGGCCATCCTCGCCAATGGCCTGCTGCTTGCCATCCGGGCCAAGAACGAACCGCGCCTTGGTCGGTGAGATGGGGCTGTTGTTGACGAAGCTCTCCAGCCCTTGCCAGTCGCCCAGCTTCACGTTCTTGGAAAGGTCGTCCTCAAACCTGCGCTTCACGTCGTCGCGCATGGCCTTGTCCCATTTCATGCCCGTCTCGGAAATCGTGGCCGCGCCCGTGGGGTTTCCGCTTTTGAGCGTGAAGTTGGCCGCCCGCTGCATCTTGGCGCCGGTCGAGTTGTGGAGCTCGCGCGCCGCATCGGCTTCGGCCCGGGTGTTGTACTGCTTGCCGCCCACCTTGAACGCACGGGAAAGGGTCTGCGTGCTCGGGTCGGCTGTGGGCGTGGCGATGTCGATATCTTCAACATCCACGTCCTTCATCGCGTCGATCAAGCCCGTTCGCTGCTCTTCCTGGCGGGCGCGCTCCTTCACGGTCGAGGCGCGATCCTCGTCCGCCCACTTGGCTTTCTTGCGGGCCTGCTCGTCATCCCAGCGCGCTTTGTCGTCCTCAAAGCCTGCGTTGTCATGCTTGCGCAGCAGGTCCATGGTGGCGAACATTGATCGAACGGGTCCGGTGCTCATGCCTTACTCCTTATACGCCGCCGCCGGCGGCACGGCCAAGGCTGTTCCAAAGGTCAACGCCTTTCTTGGTCGCCGTTCCAACGCCGCCCAGCATGGAGCCGATCGCGTCATCCTGCTGGCTCTGCCATTCATTCGCGGCGTTCTGGAACTGCCCGCCCAGCTGGCGAGATTGGTTGCCCATCCCCATGCCCTGCATGGCCGCGCCAAACCCCTGCCCCATCAAGTTGGAGCCGGAGTACGTGGCGTTCAGGCCAGCCATGCCGGAGCCAACAGCCGAGGTGCCCATGCCGCTGGACAGGCTCATCATCCCGGCCTGTTGGCCGACGTTGCTCTGCCCGAATCGGCTGGCGTCCATCTTGCGGGCATACCCCTCGGCTCGCGCCTGCGTGCGCGCCTGGTTGCCCGCAGCCGCCAAGCCCAGGGCCTTTTGCAAGGTGCCCTGCTGGCGAAGGGCCAGCGCCGCGCCGCTGTTGGGGTTCACGCCGCTGGCCACCAGGCCGCGCATCTGCTGGCCCTGCGCGTTGTCGAAAGCCTGCTGCGTCCCGGCCATCGCCTGCCCGGCCAGCTCTTCGCGCTTTGCTTCGGTGTCGAAGTTCTGCGCATCGGAAATGATGCGGTCCTCAAGCGGTTGGTAGACCAGTTTGTTCCGGCTGTCCAACTCGTCGGCGCGCCGGTTGGCCCGCAGCATGCTTGAAAACTGGGCATCAGCGATCTGGCTTGCGCGCGATGCCTCTTGCTCGCGCTGGGGGCGGGTGCGCTCGTACTCGCCCTTGTACCAATCGAACTGCTCACGGCCCAGGCGTGCAGCCTGCTCGGCCTGCGCGTTGGCGGCATTGGCCTGCGCGCTGGCTGCCTTGCGTGCCTTGCGGGATGACGATGCACCGATACCGGCGCTCACTACTGTTGCTGCTGCGGCCCAGGGCATTTCAGTCCTCCTTGCGAATGCAAACGATCATGGTCACGCGCTCGTAAGCGGTCGGATTCGTGACCCAATGGGTGAATTGGTTGTCGAACCAAAACAGATCGCCCGGCTTGGTTTCAAGGCTCTCGCCATCAAAGTGAAATCGCTGGCCGGGTGCGCTGGTGATCTGCACCGCGAACTTGTCGTAGCGGCGCGCGTGCCAGCCCGGATCTGTGTGCGGCTTGCACTCGGCGCCTGGTGGAATGCGGGTGATGAGCACGCCGCCCAGCTCCACGCCTTGAACGGCGCGCATCAGGTCAAGGCACATGGGCTTGATGCCCAGCACGTCGGCGGCTGGATACCAAAACGAGTCATGCGCGCCACCGTCCTCGGCGCGGGCCGGGTCGCCAAACCGCGCCCAAATGTCGTCAAGCCCGTGGTGCGGGCTGTCAGGGTTGGCGGTGCGGGTGGTGTGCTGGTTCCACAACTCCGGGTGCTGCTGCAGCGCCCAGTAAATCGGCGCCACCTGAAGGCCGGAGTCCAGCAGGCAGATGCGCTCACCCACAGCAGCCCCCCGACAGGATGGAGGTGTCAACCGTGGCCGGGTCGGTGTCCTCGGTAGCGTGCAGGCAGTACCAAACCGCGTCCGTGAGGGCCATGACCTTGTGCGGCATGCCGGCCTTGATCGTCAGGCAGGCCGGGCCGCTCAGGCTGCGCCGCTCGCCCATGACCTCAACCATCGCCATGCCATGCGCCAGGATGGACAGGTGGTCGTGCGGGTGCGTGTGCTGGGTCAGCACCACGCCGGCCGGAATGCGGGTTTCCTTGGCGTACACGCCAGCCCCAAAAAAGTGGGCCACGTCCACGCCATGCTGCGCCAGGGTGTCCACATGAGCAAAGGCGCCCGCGCCCGGCAAGCCCGCGGCGGGTTCTGGCACCGGGTGCCCTTTGCTTTCCAGTTTGCTCATGCGGGCACATTGCCATGCCCGGATCGCCGTCAGGTCAGCGTTACCCGCCTCCAGGCGGTTGGTGAGGCCCCAAAGTACAACTCGCCGTTCTCCAGCAGGATGAACCCGCCAAGGCGCACGTCATCGGGCAGTGTGGCGGTCGGCGTGGCCTTCAGCCCCTCTATGCCGCCGTTGAAGTCCTTCAGCAGCCCGGTCACGCGGAACACCTCGGCCAGCCGAATCTCGAACTCGCGCAGGGTCACGGCCTTTTCGTTGGGGTCGCCACGGGCGCCAAGCCGCACCTCCACCCACTCGCGCAGGGCTTCGATGGCTTTCTGAGCCTGGGGGTCTTGCAGGCGCAGGGCTTGAAGGGCCGGCAGCCGGGCCGGCGCCGATGCAAAGGGGGAGCGGGAAAAGTCGCGGCTCATTGGCTCAACTCCGGAGCGGTCTGCGCAATCGCCGCGCTGGTCACGCGGCTGGTGGATTCCAACTCGATCACCCAGGTTCGGCCGGGCTTGGCCGGCAGGCGCTGGGGTTTGCGGTCGGCCACGGTCGCGGTGTGGATCAGCACGCCGTCGGCGTACACGCGCATCGTCACCGGGGCGGTGAGGGGGCCGTTGAGCTTGAGCCAGCCGTAGGTGACAGGGTTGGGGCGGATCACGGCGCGGCTGCGCCAGATCGCGGTGGCCGGTGCGCCGTCGCCCAGCGCCTTCACCGTCGTTCCTTCGGCCAGGAACAGCCGGTCGGCCAGCAGGTCGGTTTGCACGGCGCGCACGTCACCCAGCGCGGGCACCTCGCTGATGCGCTTGGTGGACAGGTCGAAGCGCGTGGCCTTCACAGCAGCTCCCCAATGTCCTGCGCCATGGCGAACGCCACCACCTTCGTGGCGCCCTCCAGCTCCACCGCCCACTCACGGAAGCGGCGGGCCGGCACGCGGAACGGCTTCTGGCTGGTGATCGGCGGGCTGGTGAAGAACAGCACGCCGTCTCCGTACAGCTTGACCACCACCGGGTAGTCCCCTTCCACGCGCGCCCAGCCGAACGATGGCTGTTCGTCAAACACGAAGGTCTTGCTGCGCCAGTTGGCGGTTTGGGCGGCGCCCGTGGCCACCGGCAGCACGTCGTCGGCGCTGACCACGAACAGGGTGTCGGTCAGCAGGTCGGTGTGGACGGCGGCGGGTGGGGTGCTCAACTTGACCTGCAAGCGGTTGCCCCGACTCATGCCCATGCCCATGATGCGGCTGTTCGCACTGGGCACCGAGCCAAGCTCGTACTCCACGCCGTACCGATCACGCTGCTGGCGCCAACACAAGAGCCCGTCTCGCACGTAGGCAAAGATGATGTCGTTGCTGCCGTTGGTGGTGGCGATGTCGCGCTTGTCGTCCATCGTCAGCATGGGCGTCTTGTAGCCTGGGAAGCTGGTTGTGGTCATCGCGTTTGCCACGGTGTCGAACCACCACAGCTTGGTCACGCCCGCCTCCACATAGGCCAGCGTGGGCTGCATGCTCTGGTCAAACGCGACGCTAGCCTCGGTGATGTTCGTCCCCGTAATCAGCGACACCGCAGGGACTTGCTCCGGGTCAGGCGCCACCCAGATCGTCGTGCCGTCCGTCCATACGGTCCAGTCGCGCACGTTGAGCCCTTGGCTCGGGTTGTTCAGTGCGACCCCGCCCCGCTCCCAATCGCGGCGCGGGTCCAAGCGCTGCCGGTCGTCAGGCGACAGCAGCGCAAACTCGGGCCTGTCGTTGGACAGCAGGTTGCTCGGGATCGTCATGGATCAAGGCCGGCGAGCCCAGGAGATGGCCAGGGTCAGCGCCAGCGTCTTGGTCGCGTCCTTGGCAATCTTTGGCGTGAACCCGTACTGAAAGTAAAAGCCGTGGCCGGCGTTTTCTCCACCGAAGCCGTCAATTGCCCCAATGCCGCCGCTGACGTTGCCCCAGTTGAGGCCGACGGCAATCGAGCTTTCCCGCCGATTGCTGTTGTTGGAGTACGCGGCTGCGGTCCATTGGCCGCTGCCTGCCTCGGTCAACAAGATTGAACTTGCACCGGTCGGCCCGCTGCTTGCAGTGGTGCCAATCGGCCCTTGGTAGGCAAGACTGTTTTGATCAACAGCGCGTACTGGGGCAGTAAGCGGGCCGCCCCCGCTGGCATTCGTTGCAAAACTGCTTTGGTTGTACCGCCGCCCGACAACGGTGGTAGACACGCCGCCGATGGTGAACGTCCCACCCCAGTCGGTGAGCGGCATGTAGGTGCGCAGTTGGTAGATCACGTCAAGCTGCTCGTCTGACAGCACTGTTATGGGCAGCGGCGCACCGCCGCCATCCACAATCAGCGCCCGGGAAAACAGGGCGTTGTTGGCCCAGCCGACACCCACCTCGGAATAGTTGCCGTTGAGCGCTCCAAGAGCAAATCGAAACGTCCGCGTGTGGGACACATAGAAGTCCGGCGAGCCTGAGTTGGCGGCTTGCGTGCTGGGGATGTTGGTTGTCGCCGCAGCAAGCGCCTGCAACGCGGAGTCTGATACCGACGGCGTAGCCGAACCTGTGCCGATGACACAAGTACTCCCCGCAGCGCCAGTGCCCAAGCGATTCAAGCCGCCGTCCGTGATGATGTTGTCGAACCACCCGGTGTCGGTTTTAAGGCTGCCGTCTGCGCGGCGCACTTGCATGCGGTACAGGCCCTTCATGCCCATGCCGGACGAAGCGCTCATCTCTGCGTACTGGCGCTTCAGGATGTGGGGCGCGAACGGCAGCAGCACGCCGCCTTTGGATCGGTAGAACTGCGTCATGAAAGCACTCCGGAGACAAACGAGTGGGCAAAGTCCATCGACTCAGCCGGCCAGTTGGGGTAGGTGATGAGCACGGTCTTGAGCGTGCCGGCCACAAAGGAATGGCTCATGTCCATTGACTCGGCGGGCCAGTCTGCGTAGGTCTTGAGCACCTGCTTCAGCACGCCGCCCACAAACGAGTGGGTCAAGTCCACGGGCTCTTGAACCATTGCGTAGGTCTTGAGCGGCTGCTTCAACACGCCGCTGACAAACGAGTGGGTCAGGTCCATCGGCTCCGGCGGCAAAAACACCGGGCCGAACAGCCGGGCCGACACGAAGGCGTGCGACAGGTCCATCTGTTCGACCACAAGGTACGGGTAGGGCGCGCTCGACCACACCACAAACCCGTCCTCGCGCGCCAGCGTTTCCTCGCTCAAGCGCTTGGCCGCCAAGTCGAACTTGAAAACGCGCGGCATCAGGCGTCATCCGTAAACAGGTAGTAGCTGCCATCGCTGTACCCGCCAAAGGCCGATGCATTCACCAGGGTCTGCCAGTCGTCCTTGCTGAATGCGCCCTTTGTCAGCACATCGACCCCACTGGGCGAAGCCAAGCACAGGCCGTCCGGGCTGGCGTAGATCACCCCGCCTTCCACCTCTGCGATGGTGCGCTTGGCGATGCAGGCTTGCGGAATCTCGATCTTCTGCGCGCTCAAGCTGGCCGCGTCGGCGCCGCTGACGTAGTAGGGGTGGCCCTCGGTCAGCACCACGGCGGTCTGGCCGAACACGCCGATGCCAACGATGTCGTACTCCAGGGTCTGCTGGAACTCCACGGGCCACGCATGGGGTCGGTAGCCCACGCAGGCGCACAGGGTCTTGCCGAAGAATCCCAGCATGATTCCGTTGGGCATGCCCACCAAACCTTGCAGGTTCTCAGGCGGCTCGGCCCAAATCAGGCTGGGGCATTCCTCTTGCAGTTCTTCCTGCTTGGCCGTGTCCAGGTACACCCGGTTGGCGAAGGTCAGGTAGTCGAACGCGCCCTCCAGCAGCACGGCGTTGCTCGCATCCTTGGCGTCTACCAGTTGGAACGCGGCGCCGTTGTTGGTCGTGCTGCTGCGGTACACCCGGTAGCCCACGATGTTGCGGCCAGCCGGTGGAGCGGGCACGGTGATCTGCACCGCGTCGTTCTGGTCGATGGTCAGCAACTCGCTCGGCAGGCTGGGCTGGCTTTCCTCGCCCCAGTCGGTGATGTAGGTGACGATGTAGCCGCGCGTCTCCAGCAGGCGACTCACCACCAGAGAGGTGATGGCGCCGAAGATCAGCGAGGCGTTGGCGGCCAGCACCTTGCGCAGCTCGGCGTCCATGCCCGCGAAGTAGTCCTCCAGGGCCTTGGAGGCGGTGGCCACTTCGGCAACGCGGGTGGCCGTCAGCGCAGCATTGCCGGGCGTGGCCGCCAGTTGGGCGCGCAGGGCCGCCTGGGCGCTGTTCAGTGCCGTCACCAGGGGCAGCACATTGGCGCCGCTGGGGTCGTACAGGGCAAACACGAAGGGTGCCAGGGCTGCGGCCTGCGGTGCGGTCAGCAGTTTGGCCGGTGGCGAAGCGGGGTTGGTCACGTTGGCCAGCACGGTCTGCGCCGTGGCCTGGGCCAGCGACAGGCCGGACGCGCGCCAGTTGGCAAGCGGCACGGCCCAATACGGCGAGCCGCTGTAAGTGATCTGCACCCCGCGCAGGCTCGGATCGCTCAGGTACTGGTCGGCCGCGTTGGTGATCTGGAACTGCCCGCCCACCAGGGTCATGGGCACGATGTAGGCCGCGTCGCCTGCGTCGCTGGTCGGCAGGCTCGTAGCGCTGGCGTCAGCGTGCGCCAGGAACAGGCCGGGAGCCTGGGCCAGCCGGCCGTACTCGCCGGTCGGCTTGGTGAAGGTGCCGGTGTTGCGCGCGGCGAAGGTCACGCGCAGTTCGTCAATCTGCCCTTGGAAAGCCTGCGTGCCGGTGAAGCTGCTGCGGCCGACGTTGTGGATCTCCAAGTGCTGCGGGTCGGCGTAGGTGCCGCACAGCACCCCGTCGATGTAGACCTCCATCCGGCTGCCGGTGTTCTGCACCGACACATGGGCCGATGCGCCGGCCGCGCAAAACAGCGAGTTGTCCGGGCGCTTGCACCGGATGATGGCCGTGAACGCCCCGCCGAAGTCGCTGCTGGTCAGCGTGCGGTAGTTGCCCACCACGTCAGGCTGGCCGGCGCGCTGGAACGTGATTTCTCGCAGGCCCCCGTTGCGGGCGAACAGCACCACCCACTCCAAGTTCTCGGTTGGCCGGATGGTGGCATCTACGGTCCACGTCGGGTCCGACTCAAAGCTCTTGCGGTCGATGTAGGGCACAAGCACATGCCCACCGGAGAAGGTGCCGTACCCCGCCCCGCCCCCGGTGCCCAGCGGGCCGGAGGTGTTGGTCGTCAAGGCCACGGCGCCGGAGTTGGTCAGCACGCGCTGCTGCGGGCTGGAGTCCACAAAGTTCCCGCCCGGCGCGGTGTTGAACTGCATGTGCAGTTGCACCTTGTCGTACAGCGGGTCCACCGTTGGCGGTGCACCAGTTGCCGCAATCGCAGCGCCCAGCCACACCTGGGCGTCAGCGGCCAGCAGGTCGGCCACGGTGGCGTCAGCGGCAGCCTTCTGCGCGGCGTCGGCGTCGGTTTGGTCGAACTCGTCTTGCGTCTGCGCCGACACCAGGGGTGCGGTGGCCGGGCGCGGCACACCAAGGCGGCGGTAAGTGCCGTTCTCCCAGGCTTCGGGGAACGCAGAGCGGCCCGTCAGGTACACGCGCTCGGTGGCCGCGTCGTTGATCTGCGCGTTCACGTAGTCGGTGTCGGTGGACGAACTCAGCCAAACACCGGAGGGCGTGCGGAAGATGCTGCGCGTGTCAGCCGGCACGGTGGCCACCGAAGTGCCCAAGCCCTTGCTGGGTCGGAAGTCCCCGAACCGCATGTCCAAGTTGCGAGCCACCTGGGCACCATCTGGCGACAGGTTGCGCTCGTCCACGGAGGGCGACAGCCCGCCGAACTGGTTGATGCGGATGGGTGGGGAACTCATGGCGCTGGCGGCCCAACAGGGGTCAGGGCTTGGTAGGCATCGACGCAGAGCTGGCCGGCGCTCGCGCTGCGTTCAGCAAAGTCCGCCAGCTCTGTGCGTCGGTCGTTGCACCGTCCAAGCAGGACGGCACACATTGCTCCGGCCTGGGCGGCTGCTTTGCAGCTTGCGGGAGTGCGGGGATCGTTTTTGAGGGCGTCAAGCTCTGCTCGCAGGTCGGCAAGCTCGCCCCGCAGCCCGACAACAGCAACATTGGCACGATGGCGGGCAGCATCAGCAGCCTCACGGCGGCGGGTTTCAGCATCTTGGGCCTCTTGGAGTTGACGGTTGACGGCTCGTTCTTCGGCCACGGCGCGGGCCAGATCCCGTGCGTAGCGCTCGGCGCGCTCCTTGGTGGCCTTCTCATGCTTGGCCACCAGGGTTGCAATCTCGGCCTCGGCCTTGGTGGCGCGCACGCTGTAGCCGCCTGCGAAGGCGATCAGCACGATCAGCGTGCCCAGGATCAGCTTGAGGGAAAGGGTCATACAACCCCCGTCAGGCACTGCGCCTTGTTGGCCTCGCGGCGCTTGGTCAGGCCAGGGAACGGGGTCAGCACACCCGCCAAGCGGGCCTTGTTCCACTTGGGGAACTCGTAGCAGGCATCGAGCGCGCGGTTCTGCTCCAGCAGCCGGGCCATGGTGCTGTTCTTGCGGTCGCACACCGGCCGGGGGCCGACGTTGTAGGCGATGTCCGCAAAGGCGGCGAGCTGGTGCGGGGTGAACTCGGTGTTGGGGTTGCAGTCCAGCACGATTTCCACCGCACGCATGGCGTCCTTGCCGGCCCAGGCCAAGCACTGCTCCAGCGTGGCGGTCTGCCCCAGCTTCACGCCCTTGGTCTGGCCCAGGCAGATGGTGGGAATGCCGATGGGGTCGGCGTAGGCCACCATGCGCACGCCCTCATGGCCCGCAAGCCCGGCCGTCATCAGCGCCACGGCTGCGGCGGCGAGCTTGCCCTTGGGGCTGGCACCAAACTTACTCGGCGCGGTCGGGATCGGCTTGTTCATGCTGGAACGCCTTCGGTTGGGCCACGATCCGGGCAATGGCTGCCGCCAAACTGGTCAGCGCGGAAGCGATGGCGAAGTACGGGGTTGGTTGGCTCGCGGCCAGGAACTGCACGCCGATTTCCACGGCGCCCAGCACGGCAGACAGCAGGGCCAAGCGCACGCTCCAGGCGCGGCGCAAGATCACGGTCCAGTCGTCCAGCAGCTTCATGGCAGCAACCGGACGTGCGACAGCGCCCACGTCACCAGGGAGCCCGCGGCAGCGCCAGCGCCGCCCAACAGCATCAAGGTGCGCCAGCCACCCTTTGCCTGCGACAGCGTGTTGTTGATTTCGGTCAACGTGGCTTGCATGCCGGCCACCTGTGCGGTCAGCTGCTTAACCTCCTGCTCCATCCGGCCAAACTCGCGCGGGTCGATCATTCGTTCTTCCAGATTGGCGATGTGCCTGGAGAGCATCTCTAGGTGTTTTTCGTCCACGACGGATTGCTGCATTGCGGGCCTCATGAGTTGGGCTGCCCCGGGCGATCGGGGCGCGGGGTGACGGCGGCGGTGGCCTGCACCTCAAGCCCCAAGGCCTGGCGGTAAGCGGCGTAGTGGCGGTCGGCCCGCTCTGCGTTGGCCGGGTGCTCGCCGTCCTTCAGGTAGGCGCGGTACAGCACGTAGTCCACCAGCGGGCTAAAGAAGATGTCGTTCAGGCTCACCGTGCCGGTGACAGCACTGGGGCCGGTGTTGGCCGCGGGCTCAGTCACCGGCGTTGGCGTCACGGCGTACACCAGCTGCAGCTGCGCGGTGTTCAGCGCCGGCGGGTACACCTCAAACACCAGCGGGTCGCGTGGGTCGTGCATCCAGTTGCGCGGGCTGGCCGTGCTGGCCTCACCTCGCCAGCCTGGGCGGGTTGCGTCAAGCCCCAAGCGATCCACCTGCCTGCAGGGCGCGCCGCTGACGTTGCCCAGGCAGTCCATGAACTTCGCGCCTGGCACGGTCTGCCGCACACCGGCAACCAGGCTCACGTTGCCGCGGGTCGCGTAGGCGTCAGGCCGATCGGCCACCAGCATCAGCTGGCCATCGTTCAGGTAGCGCACCAACTCGCGGGCATCCCACCGGGTGCCCGTCTCGTCGGCCAGCGTCGTTGCTGCGCGTTGAACCAAGTCTTGAGCGGGGAAACTCATGTCAGCACCACTTGGGTCGGGCGCGGGGCACGCCGTTGGTCATGCCGCGGTACGAATCCCAGGCCTTGCAGCCAATGGCGATGTCGAACTTGTTGCGGGCTTCAGCCGCGCCAGCTGGGTCGGCCCAGGGTGCGCGGTTCTGCGAGAGCAAGATCGCCTTTGCGCCTTCTGCGATGTCCCGGCCGTACTGGTCAAGGTCGGCGTCAGCAATGCCGGTCGCCGTTTCCAAGTCGGGCATCAGTGACGCCTCGATGCGCAGCACGTCACCGGCTGGTAGGTCGCGCGCCAACGTGATGGTGCGCCGGTCGGTCGAAACCAAGCCGTGTTCGCGCCACTGGTGCGAGCCCAGGTCCACGTCAATGCTGCGCTGGCTCAGGATCGGGAAATCGCCATCGTTGCGCTTGGCGAACTCCAGCCGCACCACATTGGTGTCGGCCGGCAGGGTCAGGGTGTAGCCGCGGGTCGCGGCCAGCACGGTGATGGGGGCAAGCCACTGGCGCCAGATCCGCGTGCGGCGGTAGAACTCCTGCGCCGCACGCGCAAGCGAACGATCCAGCAGCGGGTCGGCCGCGCCGGGCGCCGCGATCAGCAGCTCAGGGTACAGGTCTGACCACAGCGCCATGGCTCAACCAATCAGGGCTTGGCCTGACGCTTCGGGCCGGGCTTGGCGCGCGGCGGCTTGGGCGGCGTGTTGGCGTCCAGCAGGGGCGCGTCGTCGTTGCCCTCAAAGTCGTCGTCGTCGGTGTCGTCGGGGTCTTTGTCGTCGGCGTCAGGGGCGGCCAAGAGGCTTTCGGCTGCCTTGAAATCCCGCTCGTCGGCCGGGTAGAAGTTGCCCGTGCGCAGCAGCTGCTGCTGGGCGGCGGCGTCGGCCACCTCGGCGGTCAGCACGCCCGCCTCGTCCTTTTCAAACACGATCACCGACTTGTCGGCAGTGGTCACGGTCAGCTTGCCGTCGCGGCGCGGCTGGATGTCGGTTTGCAGCTTCATGGCTGGCCCCAGGTGAAAGGAACAAAAAAGGGGTGGCGCGTTGGCCACACCACCCCTTGGTCACAAGGCGTTGCCGCCTGCGATGCGTCAGGCCGCGCGATACAGCAGCGTCACGCCCAGGGTGCCGGCCACAGGCGTGGTCGGCGCGGTGGCCACCTTGATGCCCAGCGGGCGGTCCACATCGGCCTTGCGCACCGACACCAGTGCTTGAGCGTTGAAGCCCAAGCGCTGGGTGAACGCGGTGTTGGCGGCCGTGGTGGCGCCCCAGTTCGCGCCGCCATCGGCGGCAGCCGTGCTCAGGTCGGTTGCGGCAGCGTTGGCGATGCCCACCTGCAGCACCAGGGCGGCAGCGCCCGAGTCCACGTCGGTGGCGTCCACGATCACATCAACAGGCACGCAGCCGGCCGGCAGGATGCCGATAACGCCGGTGCTGTTGAGGGCCAGGTCGCCAGTCGTCACGTTGACGGTGAAGCGCTCGGAAACCACCTCTGCGCCCGCAGGCACTCGGATGGGGCGGCGGCCAGTGATCTGGTCGTTGGTTGCAGCAAAAGGCATGTTGCTCTCCTAGTCCTGTGTCGGTTGCAGATCAGCGCGAAGCTGCAGCGGTGTCCAGAGCGAACACGCCGAAGTCTTGGTCGCCCACGCCGTCCATGGTGAAACGGGTCTTTTTGCAGCCGAAGATCGAGCTGCTGGAGATCACCACCTTGTCGCCGTTGTCGCGGGTTTCTTCGTGCCAGTCGAAGCGCAGGTTGGTGCCCGGCGAGCCGTAGGCGCACACGGCAGCCTGCGAACCCAGGAACAGGGCGCGGGCCGCTTCCACGTTGCCGCCAGCGCCGGCGTTGTTGAAGCGGATCACGTTGCGGTGCGAGTGCAGGATGACGTTGCGGTACATCCCCAAGCCGCCCTTGAACAGCGGGTTGTTGCGGCCTTCGGCACCGGCGGCGGCCTTCTGAATGTCCATCCACTGGCCGGTGGCGGTTTGGGCGCGCAGGTCGTCCTCTTGCCACGGGTGCATCACGCACACGAAGGTTTCGTTGCCGTCGATCTTGCAGGGCTGCAGGACCGGCACGCCGGTTGCGCCACCACCTTGGACATCGGCGCGGGTCTTGGCGCGGTCGATGATCTTCAGGCTGAAGCGGTCGGCCGCGTCGATGTTGTTGAAGGCCGTGGCGCCGTTGACTTCAGCACCGGAAGCATTCAACTCAGCGCCGTACAGGACGTGCTGGGCGTCGGGGGCGGCGAACGGGTTGTTGGCCCGGCCGGTGTAGCCGATCGGGAACAAGAAGTTCGGGTTGATACCGCGGGCGCCGCTCACGTACATGAACAGCTGCTCGTCAATCACGCGAGCCCACCAGTTGGATTGCTGCTGGCGAGCTCGCTGGCGCAGGTTGTGCAGCGTGCGCTTGCGGGTCATCTTGCCGCCGGTGTTCACACCGCAGCGGGCCTGGTCGATATACACCGCGTCGGTGTAGAACTTCTGGCCCTCTTCGTTGCCCTCAAGGTTGTCCTCGCCTTCGACCGGCGCCATGCGCAGTTCGGCCAGCAAGTCATAGGTGATCTGCTCACCCGCGTCCGATTCCAAGTCGGTCAGGATCTGGATGGGCACCTCGGCGGTGTCACCCTTGGCCATGAACCGTTGGTTCCAGTAGCTCTTTTGCGAAACGTCCAGGGCGAGGTTGCCGCTGTACTTCTTGACCGCTTTCGGGTCATTCACGCCAATGATGGTGCGTGCCATGTGGAGACTCCTTCAATGTGAGTTGAAAGAGCACTCCTGCGCTCGGAACGGCTGTCGTTTTCAGCCTGGTTGATATTGAGCCATGCCCGGAACGGGTTCGGCTTCGGCTTGCAGCGGCCGTCGGTCAATCCGCGTTTCTCGCGGGGCTGACAAGCGCAGGCGCGCCGCGCGCCCGCTCTTGTGCACCAGCTCCACCACCACATCGCCAACCCGCACGCCCTCGCCGGGCTGCAGGTCAACGATCATTTGAGAGCGCGCGGTGTCCATCAGGCTTCGGCCATGTACTTTTCGTAGGCCGCGGGGTTCGACTTGCGCAGTCGCTCAAGGGCCGCCTCGTACTTGTCGCCGTCCAGCGCGTCGATGTCAGCAAACTCGCTACCCACATCGCCCGGGCCGTCGCCGCCTGGCACCTGGGCCAGCGTGGGCTGGGCCTTGCTGGCGTCAGGCTTGCGGCGGGCAATCGCCTCGGCCTTGGGGTCAGCCTTGGCTGCAGGCTTGGGTGCCGGCGCGTTGGTCTTGCTGCCGGCGGCCGGCTCGATGTCGTTGGCCAGCAGCACGCGGCGGTGCGCTTCCCTCATCACCCAATCCACCGACTTGGTGGGGTTGCGCGCCTCCACCACAGTGACGAAGGCCTTGAGCTCGCCCCAGTGCTCGTCCTTGTTGTAGTCGATGCCGTCGGCCTTGCCCTGCTCCATCACCTTGTTCACGGCGCTGCGCAACTCGCGGCTTGCCTCCTGCTCGGCCATCTCCTGGGCGAGCTCCACCTTGGTCTGGATGCGCACCAGGGTTTCGCGCTCGGCTGCCACTTCGCGCAGCGTGGCGCGCAGCGTGGCGCGGTCAATCTCGCCGTCCTCGTACTTCTGCTCGGCCTCGTCCTCGCGGGTCTGCAGCGCCGTCTTGCGCTCCTCAAAGTCGGCAGGCAGCTGCGCCTCAAAGGCGGGCACGCGCACCTTGCGTGCGTCGGGGTCGGGGGTGTCGTCGGCCTGGGCCGCAGCGGGATCAGCGCTGGGCTCGGCCGCTTCGTCAGCGGCTTCGTCCTGCACCGCGGGCTTTGCGGGCTTGTCCGCCGGCAGATCGTCCGGCTCGGCTTCGTCGGCGGGCGCGTCGTCCGCCTTGCCGTCGTCATCGTCGTCATCTTCGATGGCGCTGTCATCGCGCTTGAGGTCGTCAACGTCCTCGGTCAGCGCAGCGCGCTCTTCATCGGTCAAGGTGGCAAGGCCATCGGCCAAGTCTTGGCTGGGGTTGCTGGTTTGGTCTGCACTCATGCGCGACTCCGCAGGTAGAAGGATGGGAAACCCAAGGGCTGAAGTCACCACAGTGCCATGCCCGGAACGATCACAGCTGCGCCAGGATCAGCGCCAGGGCTTCGTCGTCGTCGGCCTCCAACGCGGCCACTAGATCGGGTTCGGCGCGCTGCGCGGTGATGGGCGGCGCAAGGGGTTGCGCAAGGGGTTGCGGCACTTCGGCCTTGGCCGCGGGCGGCTTGGCCTGGGCGGCCTGCCGCGCCTCCAGCAGCTCCCACTGCGCACGAACCTCGGCCTCGGTGACATCGGCGCCCACCTTGCCGGGCTGCTGCCGGGTGCGCACAGCCGGTGCGCCGAACAGCCACGCCAGGCGCCCGGGTCGCCCGCGGCCGCCACCAATCGTGTCGTCGTCGCGTGCCTCTTCTTGGATCTGCTCAATCAGGCCTTGAACAGCGATGGCGATGGGCGTGAGCGGAAAGCCCAGGCCCTGCAGCGCTATGCGAAGCGGATCAAGCACGGCTCACCGTCACCGTCTCGCCGGCTGTGGCGATGGCCTGCAGCACTGGGCCGGCCTGCCGACTCGTTGGGGTCACGGTCAGCGGCTGGCCGGTGGTCAGGCCATGGATCAGGTGCAGCTCTGCCACCCGCTCATGCAACTCCACCAGGGCGTCGCCTGCAGGCATGCCCAAACCGGTGGGCACATGGTTCCAGAACTCGGTGGGCGTTGCCATTACTGCCTCGTCACGGTCACGGTGTTGGCGGCGGTGGCCAGCGCCTGGATCACGGCGCCGGCCGTGCGCAGGGTCGGGGTCACGGTCAGATCCTCACCCAGCACCAGGCCATGGGTGCGCGCCAGGTCCATGAGCATGGCGTGCGTCTCGGCCAGGGTGTCGCCGGCCGTCATGCCGTTGGAAAGGACGTGCGCCCACAGCTCCTCAGGCGTCGCGCCAGCGCCCACCGGGGCCAGGGCAAACGCGGTGTCCACCTCGCTGGCGCGGCCGACAGGGCGAACCCCGACAGCGCCGCGTGCGATGGCAATGCCCGACTCGATGGCGAGCCCGGCCACCCGGATCGTGATGGCGCCCAGCGCCAGCGCCTGCTCGGATTCGGTGGCGAGCCCCACCGCCTTGACCAAGCGACTCGACAGCGCCAGCGCCTCGTCCACCTCCTCGGCCACACCAGGGGCGCCAAGGCCCAGCGGCTCCAGCGCCAGCGCGGTGGAGGTTTCGGCGGCAAGTCCCAGGCCCTTGCGCTGCAGGCCAACCAAGGACAGCGAGGTGTCCGCCTCCACCGACAGGCCCACTTGCGCGTTGGCGCCGGAGCCCAGCGCCAGGGCCGTGTCGGCTTCGGTGGCAACCCCCACTGCCTTGGCCTGCCGGCCAGCCAAAGCCAGCGCAGCATCAGTCTCAACCGCCAGGCCGACAGCCGCGCCGCCTGCAGAGGCCGGCGCGAAGGCTGCGTCGGTTTCAGTGGCAAGGCCTGCAGCCCGAACGGCGATGCCCGCGCGAGCGAACGCCGTGTCCGCCTCGGTCGCCAAGCCGACGGCCTTGCGGACAACCGCCCCAAGCGCCAGGGCGGTCGAACTCTCTGTGGCCAGCCCAACGGCGGCGCCAGCCCCTGACGCCAGGGCCAGCGCGGTGTCGGCCTCGACTGCCAGGCCTGCGGCGCGGCGCGCAACCACTGCAAGTGCCAGGGCGGCATCTGCCTCGGTCGCAAGGCCCGCAGCGCGGATCTGAACGCCGGCCAGAGCCAGTGCGGTGTCGGCCTCAATTGCCAGCCCAACATCGCCGATGGCAGCGCCAGTCCCTACCGTGGCACTGAGCCGGTAGACCCGGACCTTGCCAGACTTTTCGAGGCCGAGCCGCCAGAAGAACATGGCTTAGAGGATGAACAGCGCGCCGACGCTGAAGGTGAACGATGGCGTGGTTCCGCCAATCGTCCACGCCAACCGGAAGTTGCGGCCCAGCGGCTGGCTCACAACAGCGTTGGCCACCGGGTTCGCGCCGGGGTAAATCGTCAGCAGGGTTTGGCCGGTGCCGGTGATCGACGCGGTGGCTGCGCCAGGAATGTCCACCCAGTTGCTGCTCACGGGGTCTTGCACCTGCGCACGCACCACCAGGGTCGGGCTGGTGCCGGTGGCCGCGCTGACATTGACCACCAGTTGCACCCCGCGTGCGTTGTGGTTGGTCTGCGTCGCACCTTGGCCGGTGGTGGTCTTGGCGCTGGACGCCTCAACGCTGAGGGCGGTGTTGCCGCGCGTGCGGTCCCAAGTGGCGTTGTTCCACAGCATGCCCAGCATGGCCATCTGCGTCACGGTCGGGTTGGCGAGGGCATCCGCCAAAGCCGCAGCGGTCGGGTAGCCGGTAATGCCGACAGTGCCAACCGGGTTCATGACCTGCACGGGCTGCGGGTGCGAACCAACGGGGTCAGCCGAGGCGGTGCGCACCTTCTGGCGCGGCTGATCTTCGACCTGCATGAACCCCACAGTCAGGGTGGTGGTGCTGGCCGGCGCGGTGGAGCCGTTTTGCACAACCAAAAAGAAATGCAGGTTCACATCCTCGTCGGGGACGTTCTCGATGCGGCTGGCCCGGTTGGACCACTGATAGCCCGCATTGGACGCCACCAGGGCGTCGGCAAGTGACGCGGCCATCACATCGAACGCAATTTGCGCGACATGGCCGGGGGACGCCGTGGTGCTAATCGTCGCCGTGGTGTTGCCACTGTTCCAGCCGCGCCGCTGGCAGTCGAAGCTGCTGTTGGTCACGGTGGTGCCGCTGTACTCGTTGGCGAGCCAGTTGTGGCCGTACAGGGTCAGCGTGCCGGTGCCGGTGGCTGGCCACGCTGCGACCGTGAAGGTCACGGTCAGACCCGAGACTGAGGCGATGGCGTAGCGCCCAGGGATGCCCGCCGCGCCCGTGATGACCGAAAGGCGCAAGAACTGCCCCACGTTGGCCGCCGTGAATGGGTTGGTCGTGGGGAAGGTTACCGTGACGCTGGTGGCGCTGTTGATGGTGTACGACAGCCCGGTGCCGATCAGGTCGGCCAGTTCAAACCGGAACGTCTGGTTGACGATCCGCTGCGACAGGATGGCCTTGTAGCGCGCCAGCAGCGCGCCCCGGAATGTCAGGTTGGACCGCAGCACGGTTTCGCTGTTTGCCGTGGTGCCGGTGGTGATGACCAAGTTCCCGCCCGACTGTGAAACGGCCATGCCGGCGCCCGTCTGCACCAGTGTCATCTCGGCAGCGGCCAAACCTTGCAGGCCGGACCCCGACTCGGCAAAGCCCACGCGCCAGAAGGTCGGGGACACGTTCGCCACCGGCAGGCCCCTGGTTTCGGTGACGCTGATCGCCTCGCCCGATGCCCCGTAGACCAGCTTGGAAGCCTGCACCTTGGCGTTCAGCGGCGCAGCCGCGCCGTCCACGGTGCCGAGGGCGTCGTTCAGCAGCCTGTCGCCGCCAGTACCTGGGTTGAACTCGGTGGTTCCGTAAGTCATGGTTGAACCTCGATGCGAAATTGGGGAGACACGGCCGACACCGTGGCGGTCAGCGTGTAGTCGGTCGGCGTGCCGGTGAGGGTCTGCCAAGCGGTCGCGCCGACTGCGGCGCCGCCCGCGTCAAGGAACACGATGCGCAGCGCTCCAGCGGTGTCCGTGCGCGCGGCCGTGACTTCAAGGGACACCGGCCCAGCGGGGAACGGCGTTATCCACGTCTGCGTGTCGGGCGTGCTCAGGTCTGGCGACTCGGCGTAAGTGGCGCCGCTCTCGTCGGCCAGGGCTGCGGCGCGCGTGGCCGCGCCCACGGCGGTCCAGCCCGAGATACCAACGTCCGAGCCTGGGCGGTAGACCGTGATCGCGGCGACGGGGTTGAGGTTGCGACGGGCAAGCTCGGCAACCATCCAAGGATTTGCGCTGATGGTGTTGAGCATCGCCTGCGTGTGGCGGCCGATAAGCACGCCAGCAATGGACGCGAAGCCATTCATCGGATTGCCGTCATCCGCGATCCCGATTTGGGTGGTTCTGACAGCCGAATCTCGAAGCAGGCTGGCATCGCCAATCGCCACCACGCTCGTCGGGAATGTGAGTGGCCGTCCGTTGACCGCTCCGGTAAACGCTGGGGGGTTTCCACCCACGTAGCCAAGGGCGACGGTATAGACAACACCGGCCTGCAAACCGAGCCCGCTGGTCGCCCGCGCATAGATGGACCCGTTGACCGCATCACCGCATGCGGTGGTGATTTCCCCGGCTGGGCTGGTCGCGGTCAGGAAGTTGCCGTTGGAGCCCCAGCATGAGAAAGGCTTCGCATCACCCATCACGTTCAATCGAAACCGAACCAGGGTCACGAAAGAGCCGCTGCTGCGGGTTGCCCGCGCCACGCCAAAGGAACACGCGCCGGAAGCCTGCCCGCCAGTGAAGCGATACGCCGCTTCGCCGCCGCCCATGGACTCGATGGATGCGCCTGCACCAAGAACGCCGTTCCTGCGTAGGCCGCTCCCGGTTTCAATGGCGCCCATGCTCGGCGTGTGCAAGAACGTCACTCGCAGGCCAAACACATCTGCCGCCCCAACCGCTCCCTGCGGCTGATCGACCCGCTCGCGGTAATGAACGCGGCGCGGCATGGCTCAGGTGTAGTTGCCTGGGTTGATGGTCAGCACATGGTTGCCAGCGGTGCCATCCAAGATGGCCGAGACGCCCATGTTGTGCGTCACGAAGAACGCGAAGTTCTGAGGCACCGCACCAAACACCTGGGACAACTCACGGCCACGGATCACATAGTCGCGGGCGGTTGCGTCGGTCTGCGCCACGCTGCCAACTAGCACCGCGCCGGCAAGCAGGGCGTCACGGTTGTTGACCGTGAAAGCCGCATCCAAGCCCGTGTAGGCTGCGGTGAAAAGCTCCGGCCAGTTGCCATCGGCGCGCTGGGCGAACGCCCAAAGCTCGATGCCACCACCAGCAACGATGGTGCCCCCACTGCGGGTGCGCAGCGCTGGGAGCACGAAGTCGTCTTTGTTGGTGGCGTTGGACACCGCAGCAGAGCACCGGCCAACGGTCAGGCCGCTGCTGCTTGCGAGCGAAGCCAGCGTGATGGCAACGGCGCTTGATGCCCGGTAGTTCGTCGTCATGCCAGCGCCTCGCGGATCATCGTGTCGGTGACGTAGCCCATGCCGATCTGCTCGGCACGGCTGCAAGCTCGGGTCGCCATTGAGCGCAGACCATCGCGCTCGGCCGTGGTCAGGAGCGAGGGGGTCAGCGCGGTCAGCATGCTCTGCACACCGTTACTCCCCAGGTCGATGCCTTCGGGCGTGCCGAGGAACTTCAGGGCTCGCTTGACAATGCCGGCCATTGGGTTCGCGGACGCAGCGAACTGCTCCAACTTGACCAGCAGCGCATCGGCAGCAGCAGGCCCGCCGGGGTAGCGATCAAGGATGCCTCGCTCGGAAGCGAAGTGGCTCACCACATGGCTGCGGTCCTTGGCGTTGATGAGCGCCTCGATCTGCGCGTGGTCGCCCAGGTCGTAGCCCAGGCCCGCAGGGTCGGTGGTCAGTTCGGTCTTGAGTGTCATGGTCACTCCGTCTGGTGCTCTGCGTCGGCGCTGGCGAAGCGCCAGAAGTCGTGCGGGTGCACACCGCGCTGCGGGTCAACGATCCAGTTGCGGCCCGCCTTGATGACGCTCATCGTTTCCTTCTCCGAGCAATACCAGCGGTCGTCGTTTTGCCAGGACGCGCGCAGCGGCACGGAGGTGGCGCCCAGGTAGTCGTACCCCTTGCCGACTTGCATGCGCTGCCACAGCGTGCCCAGCGTCGGGTGCGGCACGTTCACCGCGAAGAACTTGAAGCTCGGGTAGTGCGCCACCCACCGCTTGACCGGCGTCTCGACAACGCCCTTGAACAGCAGCGCTTCGATCATCACGCCGCGCTCTTGGTCGAAGAACGCGGTGTGCCCCCAGCGCGCGCCTGGGTCGGCCCATCGGGTGATGAGCGAGCCCAGGTTGCGGCGCCGCGCCACGGCGAACACCATGTGCGGGCGGACTTGGTTGCCGGACACCTCGATCATGGTCAGGCTGCCCGGTAGAAAGCGCCGCCCGTCATCTGGATGTCGCCGCCGCTCGGGGTCTGCACGAAGTCGAACATGGTCAGCGGCACGATGTTGGCGTCCGTGCCACCCGTGGTGTCGGCGTCGTAGCAGACCGCGATCTTGGAGATGGGGTTGCCGGTGGCGAGCGCCCACGTCACGGTGGGCAGGCTCAGCTCGTACCAGTTGTTGGTGTCGTCCGGCGCCGGCACCACAGCCAAGTCGGCATCGGTCAGCACCTTGCGGCCCATGGTGGTCTGCTCGTTGGTCGTGCCGGCCAGCAGCGCGGTCAGCGTGTCAGCGTCGATCAGCACCGAATCAGCCTCAAGGCCGGCCGTCTCGATGGGCACAAGGATGAAGGCCGAGTTGGCCGGGTCGTTGCCCTTGACCCGCGAATAGAGCTCGGTGACGCGCCCTTTGGCGATGTTGAAAACGATGTTGGCCATGTCGGCTTACTCCTTCTTGTTGCTGGAGGAAGCCTTCTTTGGCTGTGCTTTGGGTTTGACGGTCGCGCCGGCGATCTTGCCGTCCGCGCCGCGGTTGATGACGACTTCCTTCTCCTCGCCGCCTACGTTCACTTGGATCGTGGTGTCGCCAGCGGGCGCTGCTGCCGGTGCGGCTGCAGGTGCTGCAGCTGGCGCAGGCGCCGGCTCGGGCTTCTCCATCGCCTTGGCCTTGGCCTCGGCTGCGTCCTTGGCGGCCTTTTCGGCCAGCTTGGCGTTCTTGTCCGCCAGGCTTGCGGCCTCGTCGGCGCGCTTGTTGGCGTCGGCCACCTGCTGCACCAGGCCGTCCATCCGCTTGAGGATGGGGTCCAGCTTGGCGTCGCTGGCCTTCTGGATTTCGGCCACGCGCACGCGGGTGTCGGCGTCGATCAGGGCCACCTCGCGCTTGGTGTCGGCATCCTTGGTCAGCGCCAGCGTGCGGTTCGCCAGCTCGCTCTGTGCCTTGGCCAGCTGCTGGCCCAAGCGGTCCATCTCGTCGGCGGCCTGCTTCTGCGCTTGCATGGCCTGCTCACGCATCTCGTCAAAGGCCTGGGCCACCTCAGGCGGCATGCCCACACCATCGTCGCCAAAGGCTGCTTGGGCCTCGGCCTCCAGCTTGGCGGCCTGGGCGTTGATCTGGCGCACCTTGGCGCGCTGTTCCTCAAGGCTGGCCATGGCCTGCTCGCGTTGGAACTGCAGCGCCTCGGCCTGCTGGCGCATCTGCTCCTCGGCCTGGGCGGCTTCCTCGGGCGACATCTCCTTGTTGGGGTCGCGCTCGCCGGTGATGCGGCGAATCATGTCCGCCACTTCGTCCTTGTTGGGCAAGTCCGAGAACTCCAGCGCGATGGTCAGCAGGCGCAGGCTCACCTCGGGCGGCAGCTTCATGGCCATCTGGTTCAGGTTCTCAAACATGACCTGGCGCAGCGTGCCGCTGTAGTCCTGCTCGCTCACCTGAAAGTCGGCTTGGCTGGCGGTGATGTCGTTGATGAACCGCACCGAACCGTCCTCGGCCATCTCCGGCTCGTTGATGCGCACCCACTCCAAGGCACCCTTGGCGCCGGTCAGGCGGATCACCTTTTCACCGGTGTAGAACTGCTCGGTGAGGCTCAGTTGCTTCTCACCCTGCAGCTGCGTGGCAAAGCGCAGGTTGTCCAGCGGCTCGGTGGTGACAACAGAGCCCTGCAGCTGGCGGGCCTTGATGGCCTCGCCGCTCACGGCGTTGGTCTGGCGGCCCAGGTTCTCGTCGGCCACGCCGGCGGCCTTCTGGATCGTCTGCGCCGCCAGCGTCATCATGTTGATCTGGCCCGATGCCGCATCGGTGTCGCGCCGGATCTCGAAGGCCTTGCCCTGCCGCTTGACGATCACCCCGTCCGGGCGGTCCACCTCGTCGCGGGTGGCCTCGATGTCATCGACGGCGCCCTCGTCCATCACCACTTGGTTGGTGTTGAGCATGAACAGCGCTTTCGATGCGCGCTTGTTCAAGTCCTGCTGGATGTCGCGGACCCGGCGGATGATCCCGTAGGGCATCTGATCCCGCCCGCGGCGGTAGCACCAGATCGGCGTGAGGCTGAACTTGTTGTGCCGGAAGATCGTCGGGCTGGCCGCGAGCATGGCGCCCTCGGTGAACACCGCGCCGTGCATGCGCATCATCACCTTGTCCACGATGCTGGTGACGGCGCCAGAGCGCACGGCTTCCATCAGCACGGCGTCCCGGTCGTCCATCGGCACGCCGCGGAACGGGCCATCGGCCACCACCTTGGTCCTGACCGGCATGCGGTACTGGGCCTCGATCAGCTTCACCCGCGGGCGGCGAGCGTCCACCACCAGGCCAGCGCCCGATGCGTACAGGCGGCCATTGACCTCGGCCTCCAGCGGGCCGGTGGCGGATTGCCACTCGTCCTCATCCTCGTCGCTGAACCAAGCCGGGTTGTCCTCGGCTGCGCGGCGGATGGCCTGCTCACGGTCAGGGAACATGGCGATGGCGATGTCCACGTCCACCCAGCGCCAGCGGAACAGGTAGCGCGCGTCGCTCAGGTCGAGCTCCTTGCTCATGCTGTCCCACAGCACGCAGCGCCAGTCCTCCCACTTGGAGTACAGGATGTCCTCGGTCGGGTCATCCCGCACGCCGTCGTCCACCCAGCCCACGCCGGCCTTGATCGTGTCCGAGAAAGCCCGGGAGCGGTTGAACACCGTCCGGTTGATGTCGGCCACGTACTTCAACACCTTGGTCTTGGTGTCGGCGATGTCCACGTCATCCTCGGTGCGGGGCAGCACGCGCCAGTCCACGCGGGCGCGGCGCTCGGTGCCCACCAGCCAGTCCACCATCGGCGCGACTTCGTTGTAGACCAGGGGCATCTGGCCGCGCTCGCGCACAGCCACCGCGTCGTCGTTGTTCCACTGCAGGTTGTCGTAGAAGTCCACGTCGGTGGCCATCTCCTGCCGGTTCATGGCTTGGCGCTCGCGCTCGATGTAGTACCACTCCAGCAGCTGGCGGTGCAGCTTGCGGGCTGCCGCTTGGTCCATGACGTGCGCGCGCAGCTCCACGACATCGGTGGAGTTGGGGCCTTCGATGTCGCCTTGGTATTGGTCGCCGGGGGCTCGGCCGCGCACGGCCTTGGCCTGGCTGAAGTCGATCGGGTCAGCCATAGGTGGCGCCCGCGGCCTTCTGCACCTTGATGTCCTCGGCCTTGATGACTTGGCCATCGGCCATCAGGCGCATCTCACCGAACGCCGCGTCAATGAACTCCTGCTCGGGGGCGGCAGGCATGCGGATCAAGTCCGGCAGGGTGTCGGTGATGATGTTGACGATCCGGGCGCGGTTGCGCAGGGTCGCCTCGATGCCCAGCATCATGCAAGCGATGCGGGCTTGGTTGTCGGCGTGGGTCAGGACCGTATTGCGCTCGGTCGGGTCGATGGCGTTGATGTTCCACTTCCACGCAGCCGACTCGCCCAGGATGTACCAGCCGGCATCCTTGCGGTGCGTGGGCAGCAGCACCAGGCTGCGCTCATCGTTAACCCAGGTTTGGACGGCCACGATGTCGCCGTGGACGCGCGAGTGGTGCGCCTTGCGCAGATCAAGTGAAACGCCCATGGCAACCCCGGTTTTGAGACTGCCGGCACATTGCCATGCCCGGAACGCCCCGGGCTTGGGCTCACTCCAGCACGATCACCGCTGCCAACAGGCGCTTGACCGCGCGCCGGGCGTTGGCCTTGGTGCGGTAGGCCTCGCCGCCATCCGCCACGATGCGGCCATTGCTGGCCTTCAGCCGCCAGCGCCAGCCGTCGGCGGCTTGGTAGATGGTCAGGGTCATGGGCTTCATGGGGAGCCCTTTGCCTGCTGCAGCGCTTCAATGGCATCTAGAACCGCCCGCATGTTGGCGTCAATCTCGGCCAACTCCCGCTCGGCGGTTGTCAGTTCTTCTTTGGCGGTATCCACCTCGCCTTGCGTGATCTCCCTTTCGCGCGTCAGGCGATTGAAGCGATCCTCCAGGGCCTTGACGGCGTAGCTCATGAAACCATCACCCAGTCATCGGCCAGCAGGTCGGTTTGACTGGCCAGCCATGGAACGCGCGAGCCCTGCGGGTAGGCAGGATGTCCAGCCGGGTACTCGATGAACAGATAAGGCATCGTCATCTTGCTGTGCGCGTCGGGACGCTGGAGCGCAACCCACATGCCTTTGCCGTTCCAGCCGTGCCGGGCAACTCGCTCGCCATCCTTGAGCATTTCAAGGGCGGCGGAGAAGCTGTGCTTACTCATGTCCATGGGAGTCTCCTTGTCGATGGGGCTTGAATCAGGCCATGCCCGGAACGTCAAACCGCCATGCCGCTGCGGCGCCGGCGCCACGCGCTGCCGGCCTTGGCAACCGTGCCGGCCTGCGAGCTGGCGAACGCACCGCCGGCGGCCG
>Ga0181358_1000024_pt1 | contig 60674 bp, 75 predicted proteins | sample Fa13VDMM110SD_FD_130096 | JGI IMG/M metagenome (GOLD analysis project Ga0181358, IMG submission 130096) | Freshwater viral communities from Lake Michigan, USA - Fa13.VD.MM110.S.D | ecosystem: Environmental > Aquatic > Freshwater > Lake | place: USA: Michigan | collected 2013-09-24 | reverse complement strand
TTCATCAATGACCAAAAAAAGGACGAGTGTGTGTTTGAGGATGTGATGGTCTTGGTTGCTGACATTGAGATAAGTAACATCTTACAGATTGAGAACATACTAAAGCCAATCATTACTGAGGGCAAAAAGCTACTCATCATATCGCCATGTAGCGTGAACGTGGTCAATACCCTTGCGGCAAATGTGGTCAAAGGGAACGTAAAGGTCTGCGCTGTGGCACCACCTAGTTTTGGGTATAAGCAGCATGAGCTGATGCAGGACATCGCGGTGAGCGTTGGGGCTAATTACTTCAGCGAGAAAACAGGTGACGACTTGTCGCTCATCAACTACGCTGACCTGGGCCATGCAGCAAAGGTCATTGTCTCATCCGACAAGACCATTCTTCTCAAGTCTGAGGCGAGAGCCAAGTCTGAGCTAGTGGAGGAGAGGGTCAAACAGCTATGGGCCGCTCACGCTATGGCAAAGCGCAAGGCTGACAAGGACTTCATACTTGAGCGCATCGCTTCGCTTACCGGTGGCATCGGGGTGATATATGTCGGGGGTAATACTGACCTGGAGCAGAAGGAGCTGTATGATCGAGTTGACGATGCCGTATGCGCAGTAAGGTCAGCCTTGGAGGAGGGTATCCTTCCAGGTGCAGGCAAAGCACTCTTCGAGATTGACCATAGTAAGCTATTGAGTGAGGAAAATGATGAGCTGAACGTGGCATGGCATATCATTGACGCAGCGCTTGAGGCTCCAATCAGACAGATACTAAAAAATGTGGGGCTTAACTTTGAGGAGGTGTATGAGTTCTTTACTCCTAATGGGTATGACAAGGTGCCTGACGGTCATGGCTACAATGTCAAGACCGGTGAGTTTGGGGACCTCATCAAGATGGGTATTGTTGACCCATTGAAGGTCACAAGGAGTGCGCTGCAAAATGCAGTGAGTGTGGCATCAACAATTCTTAGCACTAACGCCATCATCACAATGGGTAGGAGCTTTGAGATCTCTAATGCTAAACAATAAATTGATTTGATTTTGTTTTCTGAAGTGTTGGGGTTGAGGAAACTCAGCCCCTTTTATCTAATTAAATTTAATCAAATATGAAGTATGCAATATTTCTATTCTTGTTTACTGCGGCATTTTCCCTTTTCAGTCCAATTGAGAAGAAGAAGGAGATACAGTATCGGGAGGAACAGGTACAGGAGATTGCTGAGGAGAAGACGCTAGACTACTCAATCAACAAAAAGCCAAGGGGGCAGTGGGACGAAGTAGACTGGATGGCCAAGATGCTAATGTCAGAGACACCTGACTCGACTGACGTAGAGGGCCTGCGATATATGGCTATCTCCGCAGTTGTCAGAGCAGAGATGATGAGGGTTAGTATCATCAAGGCAATAACATATCCAAGGGCCTACAGCGGTGTGAATCTAGGCGGCTACATCTGGTGGAGGGCAGAGCCGACAAGTATACACAAAGCAATTGCGAGGGACTTAGTGGAGAATGGTCTCAGGGAGAGTGATCCAAAAATCTATGCGTTCTGCAACATGAGCATCATATCAGAGAGGAACCGGAGATGGTTTAGGACTCTAAAGTTTTATAAAAAAGTCGATGAGGTAACATTTTTTCTTTTAAAATAAAATTCAATGCAACCAATAGGAAAGTACATAGTCGTTTCGTCAATTGACGAGGAAATCAAAACTGACTCAGGCATCATCCTTTCAGGAGACGATGCCAATCAGTTCAGATACAAAAAGGGGCAGGTAGTAAAACCTGGTACTGACGTGTCAGTGATAAAAGAGGGTGACGTTGTCTACTACGACAAGGGATTCTCATTCACGATGATCATCAATAATGAGCAGCATACGATTATTCGGGAGATGGATGTCGTTGTTGTTTGTTAAAACTATTCATCTCAATGATCATATCTTTGTAGATCTTCTCGCTGTACTTGGCTTTCCTTTTTAGGAAGATAGGGTTATTGCATTTCTGTACAGGGATGTCTTGTCCGTTTAGCTTTCTGTAAAGGTCAGCGATGAGAAGCTTCCCCTTGTCGCTCATTTTGTAGATGGTAGCCCTTTGGCCTACCTTCTTTCGAAAGATTTCGAACCATCCGTCCTTTAGCATTTGGTGAAATCTTTGTTTGTTCCAGGGTAAGAGTCGCTCAAACTCAGCGAATCTCTCTCTATTGAAATATCCTTCAGAGTACATGAAGATTAAAACATCCAACTCTGCCTGTGATATTTTAAATTTTGCTTTGTAGTACTGACGTATTACCTTGTAATATTTCAGATAGTCTCTTGGTGGTACAGCCATTTTATTAAATTTTATTAAATTTTATACAAATATAATCAAGAAAAATTATTATATTTGACCGAAATAAAAAAATATACCATGGCAGACGATAAAAAAACTAAGCAAGAACCTAAGAAAGAGGAGAAAAAGCCTGTTTCTGGTAGCATAGATTTAGCTAAGAAGCTGAATGATATCACATTCAACAACAAGCAGGTCAAAATGATCACTGAAATGCAGAATGAAAACAACAGGATCAAGGCTATGATGGGTAGACAAAAAAGTAATCAAGCGAGTATGCCAAAAATCGCAGGTTTAGCAACATTAGGCAATCAATTTAAAAATCAATAACATGAAAAAGTCATCATCAACTCCAAATTTACCAATGTCTTCTCGTTTACAGCCACCTGCTGGTGGAGATAAAATGCCTCCAATGGCTAAAAAGGCTGGCAAAACACCTGCCACTAACAAGATGGCAAAGGGAGCTTCAAAAAAAGCAATGCCTGCGAAGAAAGGCTACTAGAATGAAGCTAGAAACTCAAAAGTTTATGGGTAAAAACCAACTTGTGGAAAGGCTTTCAGCACAGGTTGGTTCCATAGGCCGAGCAAAAGCAATTTTAATCAAGCGTGGTGACATGAAACCTGACGGTAAGACACTCACAGCGAAAGGGATGCAGCGAAATGCGATGACCGCAGGCGAAAGAGCGGTAGATAGAGCAGCAAAAGCGTCAGGAAAACCAAAATCAGACTACAAATACAACTCATTAACAAATAGAGCAACCTTAAAAAAGTAAATTATGCCTAAGTCAAAGAAAAAAGAGGTCGCAAAGGATGAAGTAATCGTGCAACCTGTGGTATCTGAAGAGGTACAAGAGGAAAAGGTAGAGGAGATCAAGCAAGAAGAGGTACACCCTCATAAAGTAGGACTACAATCAAGAGACTATAGAAGCAAGTATGGCAAATAAAGCGACAATGAAATGCAATAGCCCTAAATCATCAGACCGACCAGGTAAAAAGATGATGGTTAAGGCTTGCTCCGGTGGGCAAGAGAAGCTTTTGCACTTCGGTGCCAAGGGTTATGGTAACAACTACTCCGAGGCGGCTAGGAAAAGCTTTAAGGCAAGGCATAAATGCGACACAGCAGACGATAAGCTAACGCCAAGGTATTGGTCCTGTAAAAAACTATGGGCAGGCCCTGGTGGTAGCACAACAAGTAATCCTAAAGGTAGACAAGGTAAGTACTAATGAAAAAGATAGTGAAAAAAGCAGCTAAGTTTGAATCTAAAAAATCTTTAGACGGGCCAATGAAGTTTTTGAAAGGAAACGTAAGTGATGCGAAAAAAGATATTTTAATAAACAAGCCTAAGAAGAAGAAATAATATGCCAAAAGATGCTTGTTATAAAAAAGTCAAAGCACAATACGATGTGTTCCCATCGGCAAGAGCGTCACAGGCTATAGCTAAGTGCCGCAAGGGATCTGGCAATGTTGTGAAGTCAGAGAAGGGTACAAGCCTAAAGAGATGGGAGAAAGAGAACTGGGTTGACACAAAAACAAATAAGCCTTGTGGGGCAGGAGGGAAAAACGAGTATTGCAGACCAACAAATAGAGTATCTGCGCAGACTCCAAAAACGAAGAGCGAAATTAGCCCTGCAAAACTAGAGAGTAAGAAAAGAGAGAAGTCAATTGTGGGTATGGGTAACAGAGTAAAAAAAGTATAACTATGAGCATAATGACAAAAAGTAGAGGTATAGGTGATACCATTGAGAAGATCACCAAAGCTACAGGCATAAAGAAAATTGTCGAGGTAGTATCAAAAGCTACAGGGCAAGACTGTGGCTGTGAAGAAAGAAGAGACTCATTGAATAGATTATTCCCATATAATAATAAAAAATAATGGCAAACGTAAGAATCCAACCAAGTAGAGCGCTTGAGGTATATAAATCAGATAACGCTGACATCCCATATCCGGCAGTAGCTACGTCAGGGACAACAACAGCGAATGGAGCCAGTCAATTGATCGATGCGGGTAAAAATTTCCCTGCTCTTCAAATATATCCTGGCAATATTGTCTATAATACAGCAACAGGAACTTCTGCTACAATTATAAATGTATCTCCGGCTACACCAACAATATTAACGCTTAACGCTAATATATTTACAGCTTTCCCACAAGATTATATTATCTATCAGTCAAGCCCAATGGCCGGTGGTCAAAATACAGGCTGTGTGCTTTATGTAGGAACAGGTGGTGATGTAAAAGTTACTACAGCAGGTAATGACATAGTGACATTTGTAGATGTGCAGAATGGCTCATTCTTGCCGGTACAAGTTGTAAAGGTATGGAACATAGGTGCATCTGCTGACATATTAGCCCTTTGGTAAAATGCTAACAGTAACAATAACAAATACAATAATGTCAAAGACAAGGAACGCAGGAGGCGGAGGAGCAATTCCTCCGTCTAATACCGTAGCTCCTGTCATCTCTGGCAGCAGTGCAATTGGCTCTACCCTATCCAGTACCACCGGCATATGGACAGGAACACCTACAATAACATATGGCTATCAATGGAAAAGATCAGGAGTTGACATCGTAGGAGAAACTAATTCAACCTATGTCCTTGTAGTAGCTGATTATAATGTAGCAATAACCTGCGTAGTAACAGCAACAAATGCATTCGGATCTGCAAGCGCTACCAGTAATTCAATAACAGGGACCGGTGTTGCTCCTGTTAATACCGTAGCTCCTGTAATCTCAGGCACTCCTACTGTGGGTCAAACGCTATCAAGTACTACAGGAACTTGGACCGGTAATCCTACTCCTACATATACCTATCAGTGGAAGAGAAATGGGAGCAATATAGCAAGTGCTACATCATCAACATATACCCTTGTTCAAGCAGATGCAACATTCGCAATAACCTGCGCTGTAACTGGAACAAATGTAGTAGGCTCAGCGGAAGCAACAAGCAATGCATTGACAATAATAGATGCTGATGCAAGTGCTTTCTTTACAGCATCAGGTCTAACTGGAGCAACTAATCAATCAGCTATCAATCAGCTTGTAGTTAATTTGAAAGCAGCAAGCATTTGGACTAAGATGAAAGCCATATACCCAATGATAGGTGGTACGGCCGCTCTACACAAATGGAATTTGAAAGACCCACAAGACACTAACGCAGCGTTTCGCTTAGTGTTCAGCGGTGGATGGGTTCACACAATAAATGGTGCTACTCCTAATGGCGTTAATGCTTTTGCTAATTCTTTTTTAGTTCCAAATACAATTTTAACTCAAAATAACACTCACATTTCATATTACAGCAGAACAAATAGCAACTTAACAGAAGTTGAAATTGGTGCAGCAAATGGGGGTAATTCTTTTGACAATAAATTAGTCTTAGAAATTAGAACAGGAAATTTAACTTATTACAATATAAACTCAACAAGTACATACATAACACATACTGATACTGATTCGAAAGCATTTTATGTTGGTAATAGAACAGCATCAAATGTTGTAAACGGATGGCGTAATAATTTAAAACTTGCAACAGGCACAACAGCATCAGCAACTCCTTCAACTGCAAGTGTTTATTTAGGAGCTATTAATAGAAATGGGACAGTTGCTTTTTACTCTACAAAACAATGCGCATTCGCATCATTGGGTGATGGCTTAACAGATGCAGAGATAGGCAATTTTTACACAGCTGTGCAAGCATATAACACAACACTCGGAAGACAAATATGACATACGTAGGACTATTAACAGAATCGCAAAAAAATGAGCTTGTTGGTCAATTATATGATGAAGACAGCTACTTTAATCCAATACAGGATATAAATAACGATTGGATAATTTCAGTTGAAGAGATTGACCAATGCGTCACTCTTGATTTCCAATGGGTAAAGGATTTGCCCTTGATTGAATATATTCCTAAACCAGAAGAACCACCGCACGTAGACTAATGAAAGGATTCCAGCAGATACTCAAAGACAAAGGCTATTACTCAGGTGCCATCGATGGCATTATCGGGCCTTTAAGCCTTGCAGGAGCAAAGCAGTTCATCGATGCCGAGATGACCAAACGTGGATGGGTTAAACCTGTCAATGATTTGGTGTGGATTCGCACAGATCAAAGCTTCGATAATAAGTTCTCCGACTATGTTGTTCGATTTTCGAACAGTATAGCTGATATGATTATGTCGTGTTCAACCACTCCTGGAGACTTTTACATCTTCAATCCTTTGACAGTTGGTGGTATTACAGGTGCAGCTGTAGCTTGTGAGCAGCAAGTTCTCGCTTCGCATACATTTAAAACAAGTGGAAATTGGAAATCGCTTTGGCTCGGTGCTCCTTACTTTATGCAGACAGGCTCAATCGAGATTTATCGTGATGGTAACAAAGATAGAAAGCTCGATAAGACAACAAAAACAAGAGGGTGGTATGGCATCAACTTTCATCGTGCAGGTGCCGGCTCATTTGTTGACAATTGGTCAGCAGGGTGCATGGTTGTTCCCGATGCTCGATGGTTCGAAGCTATCAAAATCTTCCAAGCAAATCAACTAATTAACTTCACCCTTATAGAGCTATGATATTAGGCGGTTTACTAGATGAAGAGGAAAAAGACTTTTTGTCTAAAAAACATTATAAAGATGAAAAAATATTTACCCCAATATTAGATGTAAATGGAGTTTGGGTATTACCTTTGCATCAGATATATGACAACACCAATATCGATTGCTGGTGGGTAAAATATCTACCAATTATTGAATATAAAATATAAAACCCATGCTTTTTCTCCAAACCGAACCACTCCCCTCATATTTAAACTCACTCGCAAATTATGGGGTATTAGGCATTTTTGCCATTCTAATGATTGCAGTCATTTATTTTATGGGAAAGCAATTCTTCGTATGGCATAAGAAGAATGAAGCAAGAATCCAGGACCTTGAAAAAAGACTTGAAAATTATTTGGTAGAAGACCGTTCTAAACTTTTAGAAACAGTATCATCAAACAATAACGTCATAGAGAATAACACATCAATGATGAAAAAGCTTTTAAATATTGTTGAAAGAATGGAAAAAAATCACTAATATGAAGCCTAGAAAAAAATTTAAAGACACAAAAGTAGGGAAATTTCTTGCAGAAAAAGCCCCAAAAATCCTTCAAACCATAGGTGATGTTCTTCCAAGTAATGGGACATTAGGGATTGTAAAAAATCTAATAAACCTATCCGATGATTTAAGTAATGAGGACAAAGAAATCCTAGCAAAGGATCTTGTTGAAATGGAGCAACTAATGGTAAAAGACAGAGAGTCGGCAAGAGGTAGAGAAGTAGAGATAGCAAAATTACAAAAATTTGATTTTTTGTTCTATCTTACAGGATTGGTAGGATTAGCAGCATTTTGTTTTATGATTTATGCAATCGTTTACCTTACAATACCAATAGATAACAAAGAAGTGTGGATTCATCTTATCGGTATCACTGAGGGTATTGTAATTTCAATATTCGGTTATTATTTTGGTAGTTCAATTAAAAGAAATTCAAATTAAATCAAATGGAAAAGAATTACGTTTTAAAAGAAGATCTTGATAAGATTCAAGCAATGAATAATGAATTTGCTAAAGCAAAGATGGCATTAGGAGAATTAGAGCTAACCAAGCAAGGCATCTTAGGTCAGATTAACGCTATGCGTCAAGAGTTCTCAGAATATGAAAGGATACTAATTTCAAAATATGGCCAAGACTCTGTTATAAATCTACAAACAGGCGAGGTCACCCAAAAAACATAAATAATGGCAAAGATAAGTACATACGCTACTACAGCACCGGCTCTTGGTGATATGCTCATTGGCACTGATGTAAATGACATGAACAGCACTAAGAATTTCACTATAGGAAGTTTGTTATCCCTCCCTGGATCAACAGCATATGTACCTTATACAGGAGCCTTATTTAATGTTGATTTGGGAGCTAATGACATCACAGCATTTGCATTTATAGTTCCTGGTGGACTAGGGACTGACTTCTTAAAAGCGGATGGGTCACTTGACAATACTGTTTATTTGCCTGTATCTACTGCCGCAACAACATATGTCCCATACACTGGAGCAACCGGTAATGTTAATTTGGGAATTCATAGACTAACAGCAACATCATTACGGATTACAACAGATGACGCAGAGATGATAGGCATCTCATGTTTCCCTGGCGCTCAAGACTTTTTCCAAATAGGTAACAATGGATTTACTATATCAGGATTCTTGGTTGACTTTGTCAATAACAGGTATTTTCTTGGGGATTGGGGCAGTGCTGTTAACGGCACCTATATAAAAGTTGACGATGCAAACAGCAGAGTAGAGATAAGTAAAGCTATCTACGTCAATGCTAGTACAGGCACAGCAGGTCAGATATTGACAAGTCAAGGAGCAGCACTTCCTGCAACTTGGGTAACACCAGCTTATTTAGTTCCTACTTATGGTTCATTCTATGATGTTGTTACTCAGACAACAACAGGTAGTACATTGGAGGTAATGAACTTCGGGTCAAATGATATTGTGAGTGGAATAACAATAGCAAATGATGCATTTGGGAATCCTACTAAAATAACATTTTCAGCTTCAGGTGTTTATAATATACAATTCTCAGCACAGCTTAAAAAGACAGGTGGTGGAGGAGCTACCATTTTCTACATTTATCTTATAAAGGATGGCACTGCTGTTCCAAACTCAGCTACAGCAGTAACGCTTGAGAATAATGGAGACCTTACTGTTGCTGCATGGAATTGGTTTATTTATATCCCTTCATTGCCATCAAATTGCCAAATAGGTTGGTACACAAACAATGCCAATGGAGAATTGCATTATGATGCATCTCCTGTAGTTGGTATACCTGCTATACCATCAGTAATATTGACGGTTAATAAAATATCGTAATGGATGTAAGGAAGATATCGATAGGTTCTGATTATAAGAACGCAATGCATTATGTTGTCGGGCAGAAAGTCCTAGGTGACACCAATGAGATTCATCTTATAAAAATTGACAAATCAGGATCTATCCGAATCTACATAATAAATAAGAAACAGGAAATAGTCCTGTGGAAAGAATTTAATGATACTATTCCAATTTCAATCGAATTTAATATAGATTTTTAATGAAATCACCGACTCAGTTTATAGTAAAGCCTGTAAATGGGAGTCGATATAACAACACAAAAAGCATAGCCGGTGTTGAGTTCATTATAAACACCTCTGAGGAGGAGTTTAAGTTCTCAAATCGTTATGCTGAGGTTATAGAGACACCTATAGATTACAGCGGTCCAATAAGACCAGGGGACACCTTAATCGTCCACCATAATGTCTTTAAGTTTTACAACGACATTAAGGGAAGACGCAAAAGCGGTAAGAGCTTTTTCAAGGAGGACCTGTTCTTTATTGATGATGAGCAGTTTTATTTGTATAAGAGTGACGGCAAGTGGCAAGCATATGATAGGTATTGTTTCGTAAAGCCTATCCCTGCTGAGGAAAGCTACATAAAAAAACCGTTCACACTTGAGCCTTTAATGGGTACAATGAAATACCCTAATGAATATCTAAGAAGTAAGGGCGTTAACGAAGGTGACGTTATCTGCTTCGCTCCTAATGGGGAGTACGAATTTGAAATTGATGGTGAAAAGCTATATAGGATGTATGACCATTTTGTGACAATGAAACTAGATCCGGTATGAGCAACAGAGAGCTAAAGCTTAAAATAATAAACTCTGGATACAAGGCCATAGAGGAATTGATAAAGGTTGCAGAGGAGAGTATCATCACTCAGGAAGAGGGCGATATATCAGCAGATAAGTTAAAGAATGCAGCAGCATCCAAGAAGTTGGCAATATTTGACGCATTTGAAATACTCAGTAGAATAGAATCCGAGAAAGAATCTCTTGATTACATAGAGAGAGGTATTAGTAAAGTAGACTCAAAACAAGGTTTTGCAGAAAGACGATCAAAATAGACTTTATTATGTCGTGAAGGATTTAATTCCTTTAAATGCGATTACTAATAAAAACAGAGTTCGCTCTTGGCTGTACGGTTACAATGAGCAGTACAACATTATTGTTATCTCAAAGAGCGGGCAGATAGGTGAGGTTATAAACGTATCAGGGATAAACATAGCCCTTCCTCCTGCACCGGAGAACTGCTACAAAAGGAGCGATTCAAAAGCAGAGCAATACTGGGACCGAAATCCGATACCAAAAGAACTTGAGAAGATAAACTCAATCTTCCAATGGAATGACAAGCCAAACGAGTTCAAAAATAAATGGGTTGACTATATAGAGACCGAGTTCGATTATCGCGAGCAAGGCTATTGGTTCATGAATAATGGCACCCCTAACTATATCACAGGGTCTCATTATATGTACCTACAATGGTCAAGCATTGACGTAGGGTATCCTGACTTCCGAGAAGCGAATAGAATCTTCTTTCTATTTTGGGAGGCTTGCAAAGCGGACCCAAGATGCTTTGGAATGATATACCTCAAGATAAGACGCTCAGGTTTCTCATTCATGTCATCCTCCGAGTGCGTAAATCTCGCAACATTAGTAAAGGACGCGCGACTAGGCATCTTGTCAAAGACCGGTGCTGATGCCAAGAAGATGTTTACCGACAAGGTGGTCCCGATCAACAATAAGCTGCCGTTCTTCTTCAAGCCAATAATGGATGGTATGGACAAGCCAAAGGTAGAGTTGGCGTTCCGCGTTCCAGCATCGAAGATTACCAAGAAGAATATGCACGAGGTCAATAAAAATGACATAGTCGGATTGGATACTACTATTGACTGGAAGAATACTGAGGAGAACTCATATGACGGTGAGAAGCTATTGTTCCTGGCTCATGACGAGTCAGGCAAATGGGTAAAGCCAAATAACATCCTAAACAATTGGCGCGTAACAAAAACTTGTTTGCGTTTGGGTAGCAAGGTTATAGGCAAGTGTATGATGGGGTCTACCTCAAATGCCTTGAATAAGGGTGGTGACAACTTCAAGTCTTTATACTATGACTCAAATGTAGAGAACAGAAATGCCAATGGTCAGACAAAGAGTGGACTATACTCCTTATTCATCCCAATGGAGTGGAATATGGAGGGCTTTATTGACAAGTACGGTATGCCTGTGTTCAGGAAGCCTGAGAAGCCAATAGAGGGAGTCGATAAGGGCAAGATATCAAATGGAGCGATTGACTACTGGGAGAATGAGGCAGCGTCATTAAAGAATGATGCCGATGCATTGAATGAGTTCTATCGTCAGTTTCCAAGGTCAGAGTCCCACGCATTTAGAGATGAGAGCAAACAGGCGATATTTAACCTGACTAAAATATATCAGCAAATTGATTACAATGACTCGTTAATCAAAGAGCAGTACATGACAAGAGGCTCGTTCTCTTGGAAAGACGGAATTAAAGACACAAAGGTTGTATGGACTCCAAATAAAAATGGAAGATTTTTAATTAGCTGGTTTCCTCCTGCACATTATGCGAACAATATACATACAAGGAATGGAATCATGCATCCAGGTAATGAGCATTTAGGATCGTTTGGATGTGACCCATATGATATCTCAGCAGTTGTTGGAGGAAGAGGGTCATGTGGATCACTGCATGGGATGACAAAGTTCCACATGGATGACGCTCCGGTGAATGAGTTCTTTTTGGAATATATAGCAAGACCACAAACAGCAGAGATATTTTTTGAGGAAGTACTTATGGCTTGCGTTTACTACGGAATGCCAATACTTATAGAGAATAATAAACCAAGGTTATTGTACCATTTTAAAAACAGAGGATACAGAGGATTTTGTATGAACAGACCAGATAAGCAGTTTAACAAATTGACAAAGACAGAGCGAGAGCTAGGTGGTATACCTAACTCATCTGAGGATGTCAAGCAGTCTCACGCCTCTGCAATCGAGTCATACATCGAGAAGTTTATAGGGTTTGATTATAGCGGTGCATATAGAGAGCCTGACATAATTGGTAATATGCCATTTACAAAAACACTTGAAGATTGGGCAAAGTTTGATATAAACGACAGGACTAAATATGACGCTGCAATCAGCTCAGGATTAGCAATTATGGCAAATCAGAAACACCTTTATATGCCAGAGAAGAAAGAATCAAAAATAATTATTAACTTTGCTAGATATACAAACGATGGATTAACAAGTCAAATAATGAAATGAAAGATATAATCATAGACATACAGTACTCGGACTTCCCTAAACAATGGGCAACTGACGCAGAGAAGGCATCAGAAAGCTATGGGCTGCAAGTTGGACAGGCAATCCAATATGAGTGGTTTAGAAAGGATGGTACATCTTGTAGGTACTACAGCAGATGGAGAGAGTTCCATAAGCTTAGGCTCTATGCGAGGGGTGAGCAGTCGGTAGCAAAGTATAAGAACGAGCTAGCGATTGATGGTGACTTATCTTATTTGAATATCGATTGGACTCCTGTTCCAGTTATACCAAAGTTTGTTGACATTGTAGTGAACGGAATGGCTGACAGGCTATTCAAGCCAAAGGCATACGCCCATGATGCTATGTCATTGGCAAAGCGCAATAAGTACCAAGACATGATAGAGACTCAGATGATTGGCAAGCCAATATTTGAGACAATCCAAAAGTTCACAGGCGCCAATCCATTTGTTACAGACCCGAACACGCTACCTGAGAATGACGAGGAGCTGTCATTGTATATGCAAATAAATTACAAGCCTGCAATTGAGATAGCAGAGGAGGTAGCAATAAACACAATCTTTGACGAGAACCACTACTACGACACGAGAAAGCGCTTAGACTATGACATGACTGTACTTGGTATAGCAGTGGCAAAGCACGAGTTCTTACTAGGTGAAGGTGTAAGGATTTCATATGTAGATCCGGCTAATTTGGTCTATAGCTATACCGAGGATCCATTCTTTGAAGACTGCTTCTATTGGGGTGAGATTAAAACTTTGCCTCTTACGGAGCTGTACAAAATCAATCCAAAACTAACAAAAGATGATTTACAAAAAATCTCACAATACAGCCAGTCTTGGTACGACTATTATAATGTTGCAAGATTCTATGAGAATAGCTTGTTTAGTAGGGACACTTGCACTCTGCTATATTTTAACTATAAGACAACCAAAAAGATAGTCTATAAGAAGAAGACAACAGAGACAGGCACGGTCAAGATGATACCAAAGGACGATACGTTCAATCCTCCGGCAGAGATGATGGAGGAGGGTAACTTCGAGAAGGTTGATAAGACCATTGACGTGTGGTATGAGGGTGTCATGGTAATGGGGACCAACTACTTGGTTAAATGGGAGATGGCTGAGAATATGGTCAGACCAAAGTCATCAGCACAACACGCAATGCCAATGTTTGTGGCCTGTGCCCCAAGGATGTACAAGGGGGTTATTGAGTCGTTGGTAAGAAGGATGATACCATTCGCTGACTTGATTCAGATAACTCACTTAAAGCTACAGCAGGTCATCAACAGGGTTGTGCCTGACGGTGTATTCATTGACGCTGACGGCCTAAATGAGGTTGACCTAGGTACAGGTGCCGCATATAACCCTGAGGACGCACTAAGGCTCTATTTCCAAACAGGTAGTGTTATCGGTAGAAGCTTCACCCAAGATGGTGACTTCAATAATGCTAGGGTGCCGATTACTCAGCTTACGTCAAACTCAGGGGCAGCAAAGACGCAAATGCTCATCGCCAACTACCAGCACTATATGGACATGATTAGGACCGTAACAGGTCTTAATGAGGCGAGAGATGGCTCAACGCCTGACCCGAACTCTTTGGTGGGTCTACAGAAGATGGCAGCACTCAACTCAAATACAGCAACAAGACACATCCTTGAGAGTGCATTATTTATCTACAGAAAATTAGCAGAGGCGATTACCTACAGGGTATCTGACGTATTAGAGTACTCAGACTTCAAAGAGGACTTTGCTATGAGAATTGGCAGATACAATGTTTCCATCTTAAATGATATCAAAGAGTTATATATTTATGACTTTGGCATATTCATTGAGGTAACCCCTGATGAGGAGCAGAAAGCACAACTAGAAGCCAATATACAAATAGCCTTATCGAAAGGTGACATCAACCTTGAGGATGCTATTGACATTAGAGAGCTTAAAAATCTCAAGCTAGCCAATCAGCTACTGAAGCTCAAGCGAGTTAAGAATGCCGAGAGAATGGAGCAGATGATGATGCAAAAGCAGGCGATGCAGTCACAGCAGCAGTTACAATCTCAACAGATGGCGGCCGAGATGGCAGTGCAAAAGATACAACTTGAGGCCCAGTCAAAGACAATGGTTATCCAGGCAGAGATAGAGGGGCAAATGAAGAAGATGGAGTTCGAAGCAGGAATCAAGTCTAAGCTAATGGCAGAGGAGTTTCAATACAATATGAAGATGCACGAGATGCAGTCAAGTTTATTGACGAGCAGAGAGAATAAAAGAGAGGAGGAGAAGAATAAGCGCATAGGTATTCAGAACACTCAGCAGTCAAAACTCATCAATCAGAGAAAGAATAATCTACCTCCATTGAGCTTTGAAAGCAACGAAGATAGCTTAGATGGATTTGATTTAGCAGAATTTAATCCGAGATAATACTACTTAATAAAATTTTTTATAAATTTGCAAATAATTAAAATAAAATCAAATGGAATTTAAAGCAGTAAGAATATTAGACTCAACAGAACCTAAGAGTGTTCAAGAGGTAGAAAAGGAACTTCTTGAGAAGCATGAGCAGTCATTGTCGCAAGATGCACCGCAGGAAAGCTTCTCGCAGGAGCCTGAGTTAAAAGAAGAAGACGTTCTTTCATATATAGGGAAAAGATACAACAAGCAGATTAACTCATTCGATGAATTGATGGCTGAGCGTAACTCAGAGGAGATGCCAGAGGATGTAGCTGCTTATATGAAATATAGAAAAGACACAGGAAGAGGATTCGAAGACTTTATCAAGTTGAAGAAAGATTTCGATTCTGTTCCGGAAGAGCAGCTAATTAAAGAGTACTTGTTATCTACACAAGATGGTCTTGACGAAGATGACGTTGAGATGATGTTGGATGATTACAGGTATGACGAGGACCTTGATGACGAGTCTTATATTAAAAAGGCAAAGCTGTCAAGAAAGAAAGCTGTTAATGAGGCAAAGAAGTTTTTCAACTCTCAAAAGGAGATGTATAAGATGCCCCTTGAGTCAAGTACGGCAGGTATGTCTCAGGAAGAGAAAGAGGAGTTCAATGCTTATCGTCAATATATGCAACAGGCTAAGACGATCGAGGAGGAGAATAATCGTAAGCGTCAATGGTTTGAACAAAAAACCAATGAGGTATTTGATGGTAATTTCAAAGGTTTTGAATTTAGTGTCAATAACAAAAAGCTTAATTTTAATCCTGGGGATGCTAATGAGCTTAAAAAGTTACACTCAAATCCATCAAGCTTTATCGGTAAGTTTATCGATGATAGCGGCTTGATTAAAGATGCAGGTGGATACCATAAGGCTTTGGCTGTTGCAATGAACCCTGAGAGGTTTGCCAAGTTCTTTTATGAGCAAGGTATGACTGATGCAGCAGATGACTTTATGCGTAAGACTAAGAATATAAATATGTCTGAGCGTAAGGCAAATGAGACAACGAGGGGGAATGATGGGTTTCAGGTTAAAGCGGTTAATCCTGACCATGGAAAAAGCTTAAAAATCCGCAGTATAAAAAAATTGTAGACAAATTAAAAATTTAAAAAAATGGCAGGTTCAGTATTAGCAAGTCCTACGTTTGCGTTGCAACCATCAGCGGAACAATTGGCTTTACAACAAAACTATATTACCAACTTCGATTTCTTGAATCAGTATCTTCCTGATACTTATGAGAAGGAATTTGAGCGTTATGGTAACAGAACAATTGCATCATTCTTGCGCCTTGTAGGTGCTGAGATGCCTTCAAACTCTGACCAAGTAAAATGGTCAGAACAAGGTCGTTTGCACATTAAATATACAGGATGTACATCAGGTAGCGTCATAAATACTAATACTGCAACATACACAGTTCCCTCAGCGAATGGTGTTGGTTCTGTTGCAATTAGAGTAGGACAAACTGTATTTATTCAAGACGCAACTACTAATCTTTCAAATAAAGGTATTGTAACTACAGTAACACAAGGTGGTGGTGCTGGTGTTGCGGGTACATTTGTTGTTGCTTATTACGAAGCAGGTGGTCAAACATTTGCTGGAGCTACAAGTAATTGTACAGTATTTATTTATGGTTCTGAATTTAAGAAAGGAACTAATGGAATGATTGGTTCTCTTGAATCTGAACCTGATATATACTCAAATTCTCCAATCATACTAAAAGACCGTTACGCTGTAAATGGTTCTGATATGGCTCAGATTGGATGGGTTGAGGTTACAACTGAGAACGGTGCTACTGGCTACCTTTGGTACCTAAAATCAGAGCATGAGACTCGTCTTCGCTTTGAGGACTACATGGAGACTGCAATGATTGAAGCAGTTCCTGCTGCTGCTGGTTCTGGTGCTGCTACTCAGGTTATTAACACCACTGTTGGTAACAAAGGATCTGAAGGTATCTTCTACGTTGTAAATAGTCGTGGTAACGTATGGGGTGGTGGTACGCCAACATCTCTTGCTGATTGGGATACAATCGTACAACGTCTTGACAAGCAAGGAGCTATTGAGGAGAATGTATTGTTTGTAAATCGTCAATTGAGCTTTGACATTGACGGTATGCTTGCAGGCCTTAACGGTGCAAGTACAACTGCTGTTGGTACTCCTTCTTACGGTGCTTCTTACGGTCTATTTGACAATGACGTAACTATGGCTTTGAATCTTGGATTCTCAGGCTTCAGACGTGGTTATGACTTCTACAAATCAGATTGGAAGTACTTGAATGATCCAACTATGCGTGGAGGTCTTTCGACAAACGCTGCTGCCTTTGGTACAATTACAGGTCTTATGGTTCCTGCCGGTTCAACTTCTGTTTACGACCAGATTATGGGCAAAAACGCTAAGCGTCCATTCCTTCATGTTCGCTACCGCGCAACTGAGTCTGAGGATCGTAGATACAAGACTTGGATTACAGGGTCTGCCGGTGGTGCTGCTACTAGCGACTTGGATGCAATGGAAGTAAACTTCCTTTCTGAACGTTGTGTTTGTACCCTTGGTGCCAACAACTTCGTTTTGTTTAGATACGGTTAATAAGGTGAATACTGGGGAGTGTCTTACGGCACTCTCCTTTTTTTTAAATTAAATCAAATTAAATATATGTCTGAGTTAAAGAAAATGGTACCTACTGATAAGGTATATAGATTAAGAGGAGACTCATCTCCATTGTCATACACATTGGCATCAAGAAATAATTCAAGGTTCCCATTGATGTGGTATGATGAAAAGAACAATATAAACAGAGCGCTGAGATATGCGTCAAATCAAAAGTCCCCATTCGAGGATGAGCAAGATGGTAACGCTATTTTAGAGCCTATTATTTTTGAAGATGGACTTTTAACTGTTTCAAAAACAAATCCTGCCCTTCAAGCTTTTATGCATTATCATCCAATGAATGGAAAAGTATTTGAAGAGGTAGATAAGGAGAGAGAGGCATTTGAAGAAGTTGAGGACTTAAACACTGAGGTAGATGCATTGATTGCAGCTAGAGGTTTAAGTATTGAGCAGCTTGAGATTATGACAAGGGTGTTATTCGGTAAAGACCCATCAGCTATCTCAACGGCAGAACTTAAAAGAGATATGCTTATTTTTGCCAAATCATACCCAAGAGAATTTATGCAAACCATAAATGACCCTGAGTTAAAATACCAAGGCAAGATTATGCTATTCTTCGAAAAGAGACTATTGGCTCTCCGCAATAATGACAGAGAGATTTGGTTTACTACACCATCCAACAAAAAGAAAATGTGTTCAATACCATTCGGTGCTGACCCACATGATTTTGCTGGACAGTTCTTACAAAGTGACGAAGGCCTTGATGCGCTAAAGATGTTAGAGACATACTTAACGTAGTCAAGTGAAAATATTTTAGAGTTATAGTAAGAGAGGGTGTAAATATATGCCCTCTTTTTTTTATATTTGTAAAAAAATAGAGAATGATCAACTCAGTAAGAAATACAGTGCAGTCTGTTCTGAACAAGAACAACTATGGGTACATCTCACCGGCTGACTTCAACCTGTATGCATTGCAAGCTCAGATGGAGATATTTGAGGAGTACTTTGCCGCATACAACAAGGTTATAAATATGGAGAATGGTCGCATGGCAGGCACTGACTATGCAGACTTAGAGCAACCTATAGCAGAGCTGCTAGAGACATTTATTACTACTAAGTTCCTTGTACCAAGCCCTGCTGCATCAGGTTACATCGGCAATAATTTCTTCGCTCCATCGCTAACAACAACAGGGTCTGACTACTACTTGATAAATAGAGTTAACTGCTACACCACTGTGTTGGCATCAGGAGCCAATACAAACACTGTACCGTCATACCAATTGATTGATGCCGGTACGAACTTTTTAACGACAGGCGTATCTATTGGTGACGTAGTTGTCAATACCACTCTCAATGAGAGTGCATTCGTGACAGGCGTGTCAGCTACAGCCCTTGATATAACAGATGACATCTTTACGGCTATAGGCCAAGACTATAAGGTATACAAGGCATCGGTGATCAGCGAGGCTGAGAAGGTGACAATGGGTAAAATACTTATGCTAAACCAATCCCTGCTCACTACTCCATCTGCTCAGTATCCTGCGTACACATTGTCTAATAGCAATGTTCTTACTGTGTATCCAGTTAGCGTATCAGGGTATGGCGCTGTGCAGGCGGTTTACTTTGCATACCCAAGACCACCGAAATGGACATACATCTCACTTGCTAGTGGTGAGCCTGTATTTGACCAATCACAGCCTGACTACCAGGACTTTGACCTGCCACTTGAGGATGAGTACAAGCTTGCAATGAAAATATTACAGTACTGTGGCATTAGCATTCGCGAGACTGAGGTGGCTCAATTCGCTATGTCTCAGGAGCAACAACAATCTGTAAATTCATAACAAATGGCATATATATCAAATTTTCAGTATTACACCAATAATGGCAATAATCCAACGGATGCCAATTGGGGTTCGTACCAATATGTTAGCCTGTTCGACATCGTCAACAACTTTCAGTTGATGTACACCGGCAATCACTCATTGGTCAATAACGAGGAGCGATATAAGACATTGTTCCACGCAAAGAGAGCTATTCAGGAGTTGAACTATGACGCATTCAAGGAGATTAAAGTCCTTGAGCTTAGCGTCTGCGACCAGCTACGCTATGTGCTGCCGCATGACTTTGTCAACTGGGTGCGCATCTCGCTTTATGTGAATGGAACTCTGTTGCCTCTTTCTGAGAATATACAAACACTATCATCAAAGGCCTATTTGCAGGACAATGATTGCAATATTTTGTTTGACCAAAATGGTAACATCTTGGAACCACAGTACTCAAACATTGACTACGATCGAATCAAAGGAACCAAGAAAAGTATTTACCTCAATCATGGCCATCAGTTTCACGGACATGAGGGATATTGCTGTGACGGCAATTGGTATTTTGAGCATAGCATAGGTGCTAGATTTGGTCTCAATACAGAGACAGCTAATCGCAACCCTACGTTTAACATTGACAAGAAAGCAGGGGTAATAAACTTTGACAGCGCAATCTTGGGTTATAACCACCACAATAATAATAACGATCCAAACCACCATCACAATCTATCTTCAACAGTTATCCTTGAGTATGTGTCTGATGGTATGGAGAATGGTGACAACTCGGCTATCTCGGTAAATAAATTGTTTGAGCAGTATGTGTACGCTTATATCAGATATGAGATACTAAATAGCAAGCTTGGTGTACAGGAGTACATTATAGCGAGAGCTAGAAAGGAGAAGCAGGCGCTTTTAAGAAATGCAAAAATAAGAATCAGCAACATTCATCCAGGAAGGCTCTTAATGAATCTGAGAGGAATGGATAAGATAATCAAATAACAATGGCGAATTTTACAAGGAACTTTATTGCCGGTAAAATGAATAAGACATTCGATGAGCGAGTAGTCCCTGATGGGGAGTACATTGACGCTATGAATGTCAGGATGGGATCGACAGAGAAGTCGGAGGCAGGAGTTATTGAGAATACGAATGGTAACTTGCCATTGACTGTGTTATCTTATGCTGGCAATCCATTGAGTACTGATGCTAGATGTATCGGTGCGATCAATGACAGCGCTCGCGAGACTTTGTATTGGTTTGTTCATGATCCGATGTTTAATAAGTCAAATACTAATAAGATTGACCTAGTGGTTTCTTTTAATATGGTATCTCAGGCATTGACATATCATATTATTAGCATGGACGATGGAGGAGGAGTAAATACTACATTGAATTTCAACCCTGACTATTTGATTACAGGGGTAGATATTGTTGAGGATTTATTATTTTGGACTGATGACTATAATCAGCCTAGGTTCATCAATATCAATAGGGGCTACGCTAATCCTAATGGGGCAGGTGTTGACTATAATGGACAGCCTGACCTGCTCAGAGAGACAATACTTGTAATCAAGAAGCCACCTACCGAAGCGCCAACAATAGCTCTTATTGAGGTAGATGGTCAGGAAAATTATCTTGAGGATAGGTTTTTATGCTTTGCTTATAGGTATAAATACATTGATGGGGAATACACCGCTACATCTCAATGGTCTGAGATTGCATTTGAGCCAAGCTCTTTTCAGTTCAGCACAAACAACTTCCTTAATCAAGGAATGGAGAACAAGTTTAATGCTGTTAATGTAAGTTTTAATACAGGTGGTCCATTAGTAGTTGGTATTGATTTACTATATAAAGATTCAACAGGAAATATTATAAAAGTAATCGAGCGATTCACTAAGCAGAATGTGGGATGGGCAGACAATACTATTCAAACGTACTTATTTATAAATAATAAAATATTTACTATCCTACCAGAGTCAGAGCTATTGAGACTCTATGACAATGTTCCAAGATTAGCTAAGGCTCAAACAATTATGGGCAACAGGTTGATGTATGGGAACTATGTAGATGGATATAACATAATCGATAGTAATGGGCAAGATGTAAGATTTGACTATACTACTGCACTAGTATCTCAGTTTATTGGAACAAATGATATTCCATCTACTACTAGCGATAGTTCTTTACCTCTTTCGAATACCTATTTTAATCCTTGCTCTCCCCCTTGTACTAGACCTGATACTCAGCTAGACATAGATTTGACAGGTATACCATTATTGCAAGGTAGGATATTGGCATTTGATATAACCTTTAACACTTTTTCTACTTTTGGTTATGACGTAAGTTGCAGTTTTACTTTTACTCTACCAGTAAACTATAGCTCACCTTATCAATTAGCAACAAGCATAGAATTTCAACAAGCAATAGGAACAGCAGCAAATATAAAGCCTATATACAACCCAACTCCTGGAGGTGACGACTCTTGCGATGGATTAACTTTTACCGATATATACAATTGTGCTTGGCCTCAGTTCTTTTCATTATTTGCATACAATGGGATTAAATATGAGAGTGGAATCACAGCAAATGGACAGCCGATAGCAATAACAGCTTCTCCAAGTAGTAATGTTTTTTCTTTACAGTTTTTAGCTATCGTGTATTATGATTATACTCAAACTCCTCCATTTGATTTAGTAGCATTGTTTGGTACCATTAAAAATGCTAGCGTCCAATTGCAGGATTTATCAAGCCAAAAAAGCTTGCACAGTAATAGAGATTATGAGATTGGTATTGTTTATATGGATGAGTTTGGTAGATCAACTTTGACAAATGTAAGCTCATTAAATACTGTTCATGTTCCATGTAGTTACTCATCTCTTGTAAACTCAATTACAGTAACAATACCAACAACACAAGTTGCTCCTTATTGGGCTAAGAGGTATAAGTTTGTATGCAAGGCAAATCAGGCAGGATATGAGACTATTTACTCAAGTATATTTTTTACCAATAGTTCTACTCAAGAAACATACTTCTTGCTTCAAGGAGAAAACCCAAGGAAGGTAGAGGAAGGAGATAGGTTAACTGTAAAGGCAGATAGTGAAGGACCGATGCAGACCTGCGTTTTTGCAACCGTATTAGAAAAGGAGGCAAAGCAATCTGGGTTTGACCCTTTGATTACACCAACTCCTCCTGCTGGTGTCTATATGAAAATAAAGGCTAATGGCTTCTCTGTGAATCCATTGTCATATTCTACAATAGAGTTTGGAACACTTACTGCGGTAAGTTCTACTTCTGGAACGTCACCTATATTGGCATACCCAATGAGTTTAGAGGACCCATCAAATCCAGGATTTTATATACCATATACTGTTGACGCAGGAACTGTTATTGTATTTGATATAAGATTTGAGAGAATAGGCTTTGGAGGAAACGCTTGCGAAAAGAGGATATATACATTAAAAAAGACTTATACATCATCTTCTAATTATGCAAATATGGAAGATTGGTTTATAAATGATAATATTGCAAGTACTTTAAATGATGGGGATCAAGAAGTTGGAGGAGGTGCTTGTCCTGTAAATAATATTTTTATACCTACCAATGGGACAATCACATCAGGTCAACTATGTGATAATTATTGGAGATTTTACCTGCATCCAATAACTGGGGCATTAGAGCTATATATGTCAGGTACTTGGGCTTGTGGCTCAACTCAAAATAGAAAATCAAGAGTAATTGCAAATATCACTGTGTTTAGAACAGCAGAGTCGATTATATTTGAGACACAACCAATTGATACGCTACCTGATGTATTCTTCGAAAACGAATTATCGTTCCCGATTGATGCAAATGGCAATCACCTATCAAATGGTGCCCCTGGCGATCAATCGCAAGACATAGCAACAAGCACCCCTGCAATAATCCAAACAGGGTTCTTTAACTGCTTTGCATTTGGTAATGGTGCCGAGAGCTACAAGATAAGAGACTCAATCATCGGGAGAGATTTTAACCTTGGCAACAGGGTGACAACAGTAGCCGCTCAAGACTATAAAGAGTCAAGGCGCTTTGCTGACATCACCTATAGCGGTGTGTACAACCCTGAGACCAATGTAAATAAGCTTAATGAGTTCAACGGAGCATTGCTAAACTATAAGAACCTTGAGCTATCATTCGGAGCCATATACATCCTTGATGGTAGAGAGACTGACGTATTGACTCTACAAGAGGACAAGGTGTCATACGTCCTTGCAGGAAAGAACTTATTGTCTGATGCTGCTGCCGGTGGTGCTATCACCTCGGTACCTGAGGTATTGGGTACACAGATAGCGAGAGTCGAGAACTATGGCATAAGCTTCAACCCTGAGAGTTATACAAAGTGGGGATATGACAAATTCTTTACTGATGCCAAGAGAGGCGCAGTAATACAGCTTAAAGGCAACTCATACTCTAATGAGCAGCTAGCGGTCATCTCTGATATGAACATGAGAACATGGTTTAGAGATGAGTTCATCGCAAGGTTCAACAACCAAAAGCTCGGAGCGTTCGACCCATATATGAACGAGTATGTGCTGACGCTAAACGATAGAGAGATACCAATGGAGGAGGATTGCATCAAGTGTGGTATCACTAGAACCTTCACATTTGCTCAAGGCAAATTGACATCTTCGATAGATTTCTGTGTAGACTTTGCTACCAAAGTTGGTCCAGTGAATGTGGATTGGTTAGTGCAGACTATTGATGTTCTTGCTGACTTTGTTATTGAGGTAGAATATGATGGAACTATCTATACATCAGGACCGCAAACTTCATCAGGATACTTTGACTTCTTTAAGATTTATCAATCTCCATCTACAGGAACGGTTACTATTACAGCCACAGGCAATGTTGTGCTTAGTGTAACTGTTGGATGCCCAGTGCCTGTACCGATGACACTAATAGAGGTAGTACTCACAGATGACTGCGATGCAGGATTGACTACATTAAAGCAGTTTAATTATGTCAATGGGCCATTCACCTCACCAATACAGTCGAACTTCTTTATCTTTACGTCAGGGACAAATAACCCATTGGTGTCATACTACCTTACAACGAGTGGCTTTGAGGGGCAGGGTAGCCTACCACCGGAGGGGTCACTAATGACATTGCAGATAAATGAGACGCCACCATATGTGTCGTATGTATTTGAGCCAGGGCAGAACAAGTTCAGATATGCAAGGAAAAATATACTTTATGGAAACAATGACGTGGATATGCAGGCATTGCTAGCAGTATCTAGTATAGCCACGCCTATTTTAAATCCATCTACCGGCATCTACAATGCTGCATTTACAGTGCCTCCAACGGTTGATGGGCAGTATCTATATCTTATATGGGACTTGCGCTCATCTATTGGTGTGCAGCTTTGCTATCACCCTACGGCACTTGATGAGGTGTGTTGTAATTGTGAGCCATGTCTAGCTGAGTGCAACTCGTATGTATTCTCAAATCCAAAGACTGCAACCGAGGATGCAATTATAGAGTTCCCTCTTGGCTTATGCGGCTCTCCTGAGACATACACGGAGACATTGGCACCTAACTCGTCAATAAGCCTATGTATACCAAATGACAAAGACAATTACACAATTTTACAAGGCAATCCAATTATTTATATGGAGAGCTGTGGATGTGGAGATTAAAAAATAATTATGCCAGTACAACAAACATTTTACCTAAACTGCCCAACACTAGCATCAGCGACCACAGTGTTCTTGGACCCAGGGCTTACCACAGTCGCTCCTGATGGTTACTACTATGACGGAGCCACAGCAAGACAACAAGTGTCAGGAGTACTACTTCCTGCTCAGGCTTGTCCTACTTGCGGCACTGAGTGCAAGGGCACAGTAGAGGCTCCATCGCTACAGGGTATCTATACCATCACATTTGACGCAGGGAATACTCCAACGTCAGTGGGGGCTGTTATAATCACCATAGCTGTTAATAGCACTGTCAATGGCATAAAGGTTGACTATGACTCAGTGGTCTACAACCAATTAAGCTCTCAAGGATTCGGGCTACTTGCAGGCACACCAAGTACGGCATACACATACATAGGTGATATACCTAATGACTGCATTGTCGTTGGTACTCCTGTAAGCCTTGACCTATATGCTTGGGACGAGACTGCCTATATCCCTGTTGGGACATCTAGCGTCACGGTATCTGCCGGTGAGATACAGCTGACAGCAGGCAATCCTGACCTATGCGTAATGGTGATACCAAAGACAAATGCTACCGAGCGATATATCAACGTGACGATCGTGGGGATATGCCCTGACTCTGAGGCTATAGTTGGTATCTCATGCCCATTAGAGCTGCCATCATTCCTGGGTACATTTGGTGTGACTTCAGTATCGCCTGAGTTCTTCTGCAACTTTCCATATAACTACACCTACTATGTGGCACCAGTAAATGGTGATGGCATCACACTAGGGCTATACGATTGGGTATTCCTGGATAGCAGCGGAGAGAATGTCCTGCCTGACGGATACTACAGGGCATTAGCGGTTCCAGCACCATACGACACGTTCCAAGTACAGGACGGAGTAATTATTGCATTCCATTCATATTGCGCATCATAAAAAATAAATAATGGACCCTTTACCTATCGAGGACTTCTATACCCTCTCGTTCAGTAACGCTGTAGCAGGATGGCCTTCATTCTACTCATACAACCCTGATTGGATGATAGGGATGAACCAATACTTCTATACGTTCAAGGGAGGCAATCTATACAGGCATAATGTCAATGTCAAAAAGAATGTGTTTTATGCACCTTGGTGGACCATACTTGGTGATGAAACCTTGGCCTTTACGCCAACCACACTAAAGAGCGTATTCAATCAGGTGCCTCTTGAGAACAAGCTATTTAAGACGCTTAATCTTGAGGGTGACGCAACGTGGAGCGCGATACTCTACACGGACATACAAGACTCAGGCTATATCCTTGACACTTGGTTCGAAAAGAAAGAGCAGTCATACTTCGCATTTGTCCGTAACGATGAGAGCGGAGAGTTGGCTATACGCAGTACCAATGGTATCGGTAAGAGCTATCAGGTGAATCTAGCAGGTGACACGATTGACTTCTCAGTATCACCACTAATTGACCTTGGCTATATCATGAGCATTGGCGATATCTTATACTTCACATTGCCGCCAGCAACAGCTCAATTCTTAGCAGGAGAGATAACGCAAATAAACAGGAACTATAAGCTTGGGATCAATCAGATTGTCATCGACATTACGATACCTGGAACTACGCCAATACCGGTCCAAGACGCTTACTTCTTTTATACCAAGAACTCAGTAGCTGAGTCGCATGGGGTGCTTGGTCACTATTGTGTGTTTGAGATTACAAATTCTTCTACATCAAAAATAGAATTATTTGCTGTAGAGTCTGAAGTTATGAAATCTTTTCCATAATTTTGTGTTTATGGAAAAACTAATTATAAGACCATTGACAATGGATGACTACGATACTATATTGGTAGAGTGGTGGAAAGAGTGGGAATGGACCCCCCCAACAAGGGCGTTCTTGCCTGATGATGGTACCGGTGGCGTTATCATTTATGATGGCGATACGCCTATCTGCGCAGGGTTTATGTACATGACAAACTCAAAGGTGTCATGGGTAGATTGGATAATCTCAAGTAGGAAGTACACCAAAAAGCCAATGCGACAAGAAGCGATTATGCTATTGGTATCAACTTTGACAGAGATAAGTAAGAACTTGGGAAACGAGTATTGTTACGCACTGATTAAAAACAAAAGTCTTATTGACACATACAAGGAAATCGGCTATACAAAGGGCGATGAGTATGTTGGTGAGATGATAAAAATTCTATAAATATGGCAGCAATTACAGGAGCAGTTATAGGTCTAGGCTCAGCGGCAGTTACTACAGGTATGTCATTTGCTCAGGCAGCTAAGCAGAATCAATTAATGAAGGAGGCGCAGGCTAAGGCAGACCAAGCTATGAGCGAGGCTCGTAAAAAGCTAGAGGTAAACTACTATGACCAGCTTGCTATCAAGAAGGAGCCGTACGAGCTACAGAGAGAGGCGATGCTCTCCTCAGGCGCTCAGGCGCTAGAGGGAGCAAGAGAGGCTGACAGAGGTGCTGCGGCAACAGCAGGCCGACTACAGGCTATGCAGAACCAAGCACAGGCAGGTATTAGGACTGAGATGGGTCAGGAGCTTATGAACCTTGAGAAGCTATCAGCTACTGAGGAGTCAAGGCTTAGAGACGTAAATGTGCAGTTGGATATGGGTGAGGCTATGGGTGCGCAGATGGCTGCTGCTGACGCTCAGCAGGCTAGAACAGCGGCAATGGGTCAGGCGTTCCAAGGCATCTCAAGTATGGCGTCCTATGGTGCTGAGATGGTGCCATTGTATATGCAGACTAAAGCTAGTAAGCAATTTGGGGCACAGCAGGCTGAGTTTAGCAAGAGAGCTGCTGCTGGACAGTTAGGCCCTGAGTATATGATAAATGGAAAGCCAATGTCACAACAGCAGGCTATACAGAAAAAGTATGGACTAGATGTTGGAACAATGACCAATCCTGAGTTTGAAGCATACATGACAGGTAAGGGCAAAAAGTTTGTCAAGCAATATGACCTGTTTGGACCTACACCTGCTGTACAACAGCAACAGCAACAAATACAATATGAATTAGATCCATTTGGATTTAATCAAAATCCAGGGATAGGTGTCATGACACCAAGTTATTATAATAGTCAGTATAATCAGCAACCAAGTCCTTATGTTGGAGCAAGTAAATTCAACGACTAATAATGAATGAAGAAGCAGTAAAATACGCTTTTGATTTATTTGTAAGAGATGGATATAAAGGCGATTTAGAGAAGTTTCAAAAACTCTTGGCAACTAACCAAGAGGCTTTAGACTATTCATTTACGTTGTTTGAAAGAGATGGTTATAAAGGTGGCAAAGACAAGTATAAGGGGTTAATGGGATTAGGTGAAGTTACTGCTCCTGTAGCTACTACTGCTCCTGTTAAGACTGAGGTTGCGACTACTACACCTGTTGCTGAAACGAAGCCAACAGTTACTCCTGAGCCTACAAAAGAGTTAAGAAGTGAGCCAATGGCTACAGTTAAAGCTCAAGCATTACCTGAGAAGCAAGTGGCAACACCAACAGTTGACATGGCAAAGATGCCAACAATTCAGGTAAAAAGCGTAGAGGCTACACCTACTAAGGAGGAGCCAATGACTGCCGATAAGCAAGAGGTTGTTAAAAGTGACATTGAGAGCCAGCTCCTTCCTGTCACTGAGAAGACTGAGGTGAAAGCTATCGAGACACCATCAGATAAGATGGTCATCAAGTCAGAGGCTAAAGCTGAGCAACCAAAAGCGGAGGTGAAGCCAACTGAGGTGGCAAAGGTAGAGGTGAAGGATGTGCCTGCTGAGGAGTCTAAGATGAAAGTAATGACAAAAGAAGAGAAGAAAGAATGGCAATGCCCTCCATCAGAAGGAGGGTGCCCTAAAAATAAAGATGTTGTTCATAATTATTTTGATGAAAAATATAAAGATAAAGACTATACTCCAATAATAGACAGAGAAGGAAATCTAGCAAAATTTATTGATGATGGCGCTAGAGGCGTTCCTATAACTGAATATTATGGTAGAAAAAGTTATACACATGATTCTTATGGATTTACATATTCAGCAGAGGAATTGCCAAAAAGTGAAAGATTCTCCGTTTATAATGTTCCAATAGAAGGAAAAGAGACATCATTGATTTATGATAATAAAACAGGTGTCATTATGAAAGATACTGGAGATGCTATTAAAACTGAGGATGGAAAGCAAATGAAGACTTGGTTAGATGTTCCAATGAATAATCCTGAGTATACTAAATTAAAAGAAGATATAGAAAAAACAAAAGCAGGTAAAAACATTATAGCTCCTCCTACTATAAGCACAGGAGTGCCTACTACTGAATGGTCTCAAGTTAAAGAGGTGCCTGCACCATCAGACAAGATGGTCATCAAGTCAGAGGCAAAGGTAGAGCCTAAGCCTGTAGAGGAAGTAAAGGTTGAAGAGACTAAAGTTGAGCCAGCAAAGGTTGAGCAGTCAAAGGTTGAGATGAAAGAAGTAAAGACTGAGGATCCTAAGATGAAAGTGAAATTTAAAGATAAAAGCGAATATTCTAATTTGGACTTTAAAAATAATTATAGCTTTAAAGAAAGTAGTGAATTTGACAAAACCCATATCAGAAGAAAAAATCTTGAAAACATTCCATTTTTAAATATAGGGACTATAAGAAAAGAGAATGGTGAAGATAAAAAAAATATATCTATTGGATATGATAAAACAAAAGATAAATGGTATAGCTATGATTTTCAAAAATCAGGAAAAGAATACGATCAATGGGAAGAGGTTAAATCAGATAAGCTGATTTCATTTTTAAATAATGAATTTAAAGATGTCACAGAAAACAAATCAATAGCTCCTATGGATTTTAGAAAATTACAATCAGACTATATGCTTGATGCAGAAAATAAAGCAAAAATATCAGAGTTTTATTTTAAAATGATTCCAGAGAAATCAATTAAACCTTTTGGAGATAATGGCCCAACCGTTTATTTTGATGAAAAAGAAAATGAATACTTCACAAAAGAGAAAGGAGAAAGGAAAATAATTGAAAATGGTAGTGAGAAATACAATCAAATACAAAAGAAAATAGTAGATTTAGCATTAAATCAACCTAAGGAAAATAATTTAGATTGCCCTCCAGGAAGTAGCGATTGTAGCAATAAAGATGATTTTAATGCTTCTTATAATTTTTTCAAAAACAAAGATCCATTTAATGCTTTTGGATACTACACTCAAAAAGAAGGAAACCTAGCAACTCATCTTGATGAAAAAGTAAAAAATTATAATAATCAAGAATGGGGAAGAGAAGATGATCTTAAATTACTTTTTTTAAATAGAGACTTAAATAGAGAAGAAAATTCAGAATATAAATCCGATGACCCTAAAATTAAACAATACAAAAACAAAGTATTTTATATAGGCGATACCCCTCCAACTAGTAAAAGGTTCTCGATATATTACTTAGATGATTCCAATAAATCTTACATATATGACAATGAAACTAAAAGCATAATGAAAGAATTGGATAGTAAAGTAAATTTAGCTACCGGAACAAAAAAAGCTTGGGAATCAATTTTAGCTGAAAATCCAGAATATAAAGAAGTAAGAGATGCGATAGAATTTATTAAATATAAAAATATAAAAGGAAATAGAAACACATCTATCCCAACATTTAATCCTGTTCCTGAAACGCCTGATTGGCAAAAAAAATAAATAGAATCATATGCCACCTAAGTCATATTTTGGTTACGTTGAAAGGGAAGCTGACAGTTATGTAAACTGGGCTGATGTCGGCAGGACAATAACAAATACTGTCGATGAGATTGACCGTGTACGCACCGAGAAAAAAGCCGCCATTGACGCAGCCTATAAGGAAGAACTTGAACGCATCAATAATAAGCCAATAGGACAAAAAGACGATGTCAATAAATGGACTATTGACATGGCTTACAATGCTGCTGAGAATTTAAAAATACAAAACAACTTATTGAAGTCTGGTAAGCTTGCAGTAAAAGACTATGCCATATACCTACAGAACACAAGCGACAGCATTAAAAATCTATATGGAACAATAGAGAAAATACAGACAGCATTCCAAGAAAGGTTAGACAGGCAAGCAAATAAAGAAAATCAAAAAATTGAAATGTGGGACGGAGAAGACCTTGAGCAATATGGTAAACTTACAGACTTAGGCGCAAACTTCAACATAAACGGTAACTTGACATTTAGCAGGCTTGAAACAGTAACTGAAGATGGAAAGACAATAACACGAGCAAAGCCTGGTTCAGAAAATCTATTGTCAGTCAATCAATTAGCTGGTGCTGTTAGTAGTAAGTATAACAGGTACGACTATCTAACTGATGCTGATAATTTTATTAAAAGACTTGGAGATAATTTAATGTCATATAGAGTATTTGGCTCAGAAGATAGAGCAGGTAGCATTACGCAAATAGTTGATAAGAGTGGGGAGTTAAATGTGCAAAAAGCAAAAGAGCTTGGCATATCAGATGAAGAGATTGCAAGGCTTAAAGGAGTTGTTTCAGAGTACGCTAAAGCTGAAGAGGCGTATATAAATGCTGCACTCAATCCTAAGTACAATAAGTCATCACTCCTTACAGAAGAATTAGGTTATACGCCTACAGACAATGTAGAAGAAGCAAAGAAAGACCCTAAGCTTATGCTAGTTCAAAGGGAGACAGATGGAACAATCACTCCTATATTAAATGAAACACAAGAGAAAGAAGCTAGAGACTTTCTAAGAGGTCAATACAGACAAATGATTGACAAGAAATTACAGATTGATACATATACTGAGGTAGGTAAGCAGAAACAAGAGCCTCCGAGAGCAAATGCAGCAGAAATTGAAGCAGGAAGAATGGCAAAATCGTCTAAGGCATTAGGTTCAGATATTGGTAAGTTATATGGCGCAGATTTAAGAACAAGAGAGACTGCTTTATCTGGATTTGAACAATATACTGGTGTAGGTGACTTGTATTTTGATGAAGATTCAAGTGGCAATGTATCTATAAGGGGATATACAGAGCATGGTGGTATATACAAGGAAGTGTTTGTGCCATATATGAGAAATGGTAAATTGGTAGACGTACAAACATTTGGTAAAGCATTTGCTCCTGTAGTAGGCAAGATAGATTTAGCTAATGAAAATTTTGGAGAATTTACAAATGCATTAACACCATATAGCACATACAATACAGATTGGGGTGGAGCAAGTCCAGATGATAAAAAGAAAAATAGAAGTTTGGAATCTTGGGCACCACAAGCCAAAAAGAAAAAAGAAGAAGAAAAAAGTATTGCACTAAATCCTGATGCCTTTAAATCATCACAAAGATCAGCTGCAAAATCTTTATCATTAGATTTAGAACCATATGGGCTTATTGTTAAACCTACCGGAAGTAAAGTAGGAGGAGTAGGATATGATTATATTGCAATTTACGATGAAAATGGAGATAAATTAAGCGAAGATATTCAAGTTGAATGGAGTAAAGAAATTGATCAAAAATCTGCCGAAAAAGCTTTTAGAAAACAATTAACAAATATATTAGAAAAGCGAAAAGCAGAAGATAAAATGGCAGCGCAAGGGCAAGGTGGTGGTGGAGGAGAACTTAATGCAACAAAGAAAAAACAAGGAGGATAAAATAAATAATAATATGGACGAACAATATATCATTGATTTATACAATCAATTAGGAGGAGAGGACAAATTTGGTAAGTTTGAAGATTTTAAAGACCTTATAAAGTCAGACCCTTCTTATCAAAAGGACTTTCACAATGCATTCGGAGAAAGCACACTAGGTACTTTTGATGATTTTAAGTCATTAGTGTCTGCTCAACAACCCACTCAACAGCCAATGGCTCAAGAGCAGCAGCCTATTAAAAAAAAAGAAGATTGGGTATCTTCTTTGTTTGGGGAAGATGGTACATCGGAATCGGAGCCTTCAAAGACTGACATACTTAATATAGCGCAAAAAGTACTTGGTCAGCAACCAAAGAAAGAAGTAACTCCTACGGAAGAAGTTAGTCCTATGGAGAAACCTGTCATCCCCCAAGATGGCAGAATTGCTGAAGGATATTCTTGGGGAGCTACAACTCCAACGAAACTTGCAGAAACAAAAGACTATGGCTTAAATATAACTGCTCCATCAAAGACAACTACAGTAAGCAAAGAAGCAGAAAATTTAATAAAAGAACAAAACGAAAGAAATAATCAAGAAAGATTAAACACCCTCAAAGAGACAAAAGCCTTTGAACTACAAGAGCAAGAGAAAAGAAACCAAGAACTCTCAGATGCATTATTTCGAAGCAAAACTCCTGAATTTATAAGCAAGCTGAATTCTATTGACAATAGAATGTTTGACTATTACAACAACATAAATGATTTAAAGAAAGAGTTCCAACCATATGGTATAGTCATTGAGAAGGCTGGCATTTTTGGCAGTAAACTGATAGCAAGATCTGAGAATGGACAAGTATCTGTAGGTATAGACTTGTCAGTAGACTCAGATGCAGACAAAGCACAAGAAGCTAAAAAGCTAAGAGATTTTATAAGCCAAAACAATAGGATGTCTGAGGAAGAAGATTTCCTAAATAAAGCGCTACGAGCTAAAAATATGAGGAATGGTGCCAGGATAAATGACGATGGCACCATGTCAACTGTTAAATTCACATCGTTCGACAATAAAGTAATTCCAACTTTATTCCCAAAAAATCCATTATTTGTAACTCCATTCAAAGATGATTGGGTTGAATTGCCATTTGAAGAAGCATTAAAAGAAGCCCAAAAAAGAGGTGAGATTTTTACATTTAAAACTGATAAAGAAGCTCAAGACTTTGCAGCAGGGTCTTGGAAGGATATGTCTAAAGCAGATCTTGAGGGAGACCTTTTTTATAAGCAAAAAGGATTGGATTATGTAACAGACAAAAGAAGAATAAATAGATACAACGAAATAGATGATATTATTAACTTTTTTGAAGGCGTTGAATTGTCAGCGGCCGAAAAAGAAAAAGTTTATAGTAATCCAAATTTATTTATAAATGGAAATAAAAGACTTGATGTAGCAAATACATTAGAAGAACTCAAGAAAGAACGTGAGCAACTCAGGCCGCTAGTAAAAGACATGACATTCAGAACTCAAGATAAAACATATGAGAAAACAAGAATGGATTTTGATGTTCAATTAGCCAAGATAGAGAATCAAACAGCTGCTGAAGCAACTAAAATATTTAGAGAGGCAAAGTCAGACCTTGACATTGTAAATGCCGAATCAATAAGCAGATTCAATATGCCTATTGAGGAATTGATGAAAATTCCTGAAACTAAAATAACAGATAAGGAAGCTTATAAAAATCTAGTCCAAAAATATACAGATGCAAATCAGTTAGCACAAACTGCTGTTATGAAATTTGATGAGGCAAAAACATATTTTGATGCCAAAACAAACAAAGAAATAAATAGTGAGCTTACTGATAATCTTTTAGCGACATGGAATTCCTTGAATGATGGTTTAACGAATGGTATGATCGGAGACCAATTATTAGCGATGACATTACCAGGATACACATCCTATTCCGGATATAGTGACCCTAAGAATGCTGCAAAATATATCTCTGAGAAATTAGCTAGCATGAGTGGCACCCAAAGTAGGGTAATGACTAGGATGTCTGAAGCAAAGACATACAGAGATTGGTGGGATGTTGTTTTAGACGATCCATTTGAGGCTATGGCTGTAGGTGTTGCTCAGTCAGTATCTCAAATGCTTCCTTATGGCGTTAAAATAATACCTGTTACGACCGCAGCAGGTGCTGGAACAGGTGCTGTAGCAGGATTACTTGGTGGTCCTTTTGCTCCTATAACAGTTACCGGAGGTGCTGCTACAGGCGCAGCAACAGGATTCAAAACAGGGCAGGCTATAACAGGGTATATGACAGAGTACACTAGTGCTTTAATGGAGGCTGTAGAGAAGTATGATTACAATCCTCTTGATCCTAAGTCACTAGAGAAGGCATTAAATGACCAAAGAGTTTGGGACGATGCAGCTATGGTTGGTGCTGCTAGGGGTATACCAATTGCTGCGGTTGACTATTTAACAGCAGGACTTTCAGGTAAAATGATAAAGCCGGCAAGTAAATTAGCATCTGCTACATCTAAAATTGCTCGTGCGACTGTAGAGAATGCAATAATAGACCCAAGTGCTGAGATGGCAGGTGAGCTTGTAGCACAAGGCAATGAGATATTGTTTGGCACAGGTAGAAAAGAGATTGACTTCAATGAGGTAGCCCTTGAGGGCATTGGTAGTATGGGTACAAATACTCCAAATTATCTATTAAACTCATATTCCTCAATAAAGAAAAACACTGACATAAATCTTGCATACAATCTAACTAACTATAAAAATATAGCATCAGAGAGAGTATCTGACGAGCGAATCTCAAATTGGGCGAATAATATGCAACGCCTTGGGAAGATTGACGAGGATGTTAATCAGAAGATACAAGAGAATGTTGGTCTCAGAAGAGAGGCTAAAGAGTTAATGTCAGTGGGTGGAGGTTCAGCGAACAGTAATGTTACTTCTAGGACTATGGAATTATTAGCTGCCAAAAAAGAACTGACATCATCCAAAGAGAAGCAAGAGGTATATAGTGATGACGTAAAAGCTATCAATGAAGAATTATCCGCTATGGGTAAAAGTAAAGCTATTTTACCGACAGAGAATCAAGTTGACCTGACTAAAATTTCAGGCATTGAGACTAAGGAGGTAGGAGAGTACATGATAAATGGCAGAAGATATACTAAGCAACAATTTTTAGACAAAATCGATTCATTCACTCCTGAGAGACTTGCAAAATTAAACATTGGCGTTAAGAATGACGACCAAGTATCTCAGACATTAAACGAGAAATTAGATGCCATTCAAAAGCAAGCAGCAGGTGAAGTATCTCTACAGCCAGAATCCGAGCCTGGCAAAGAGATGGAGGCAGGAGGTGCCGAAGCAGGATCTCAAGCAGCTCCCAAGCAAGGTGTCCTCAGCCCCGAAGAAACCAAAAGGAAAGAATATAAAGAAAAAGTAAGAGCTACAGCTAAAGATGAAATAGCCAAGATACTAGACAATAATGAGTTGACAGATCAACAAAAAGAATCTGAAATTGAAAAAATAGTTAAGGCTGCTAAAACTCAAATGGAAATAGATATAGAAAATATATCTCCAATAACAGCTTTAAATGATTTTGGTGATGCTATAACTCTAACTCCGAATAGTGGGTTTAAAAATGAATTATTAGAATTAGGCTATTCAGAAGCTGACATAGCTAATATGACATTTGAGCAGCAGCAAGAAATTGTACAAAATAAAACTAAAGCTCCTGAAGTAGCATCTTCTGCAAAAGTAGATGCTGTTAAAGAGAATAAAAGACAAGAAAGAATTGCAGAAATGCAAGCTGAATTGGATGTAGAAACAGAACAGCAAGCTACACCTGAAGGCTTAGGCGCTCAGATTGAGATAGCAGAAAAGGAGACTGCACCTGTACAGCCGTCGCAAGGTGATATAGAAGCTAAAAAGAAAGAAATAGAAAAAAGAAGACAAGACGAAAAAGATAATAGTGGAATTAATTTAAGTAATACAGAAGAAAGTAATTTTAATCAAGGATTAAAAGAGATTAGAAATGATATTGTAAAAAAATTATTTGGTAAAGAAAGAAAAAATGCTCAAGAAAGATTAAAAGAATTAGCAAATTCAAATCTTTCTTTAATAGAAATTAGTGATATTATTAAAAAGGAATTTGGCGTTTCTGTTTCAGCAAAAAAAGCACAGCTTAATGAATTTACATTAAATAAAATAGATGAAAAATACGATGCAGAACTTGCGGCATTAGAACAACAAGCTGCACCTGTAGAGTCAGCAGAGACATTTACTGAGCAGGACAGAGCGAGACAGCAGGAGCTGACTGACGCACTAGCCAAGGCTGACAAGAGACGCAAGAACATAACTGTTGGTGAGACGGTCATGCCAAAGGCTGACGTGAAGGCTGAGCTTGACGCTCTTAATCAGAAAGAACTATCATCACAGCAACCTGCGGTTGAGACTGCACCTGTTGAGACATTGACACCTGAGCAAGAGGCTGACAAGCTAGAGCAGATGATGCTAGCTAAGATGGGGGCACCAAAGGTTGAGGCAGCTCCTGTAACTGAACCTGTGACTGAGGCTCCTGTGACTGAGACACCTGTAACTGAAACTGCACCTACTGAGACTGCTCCTGTGACTGAGGTGGCTCCTACTACTGAGACTGTTCCTACTATTAAACCAAAAACAAAAAGTCCTGTACTGACATTAGAGGAGTTAAAGCAGAAAAAAGAACAATTAGAAGAATTAAAAAAGGAGAAATTAAATTGGACTCCAAGAAAAGCAAAACTTCTTGAATTAGTAAACAAGGCTATTAAGCAACAGGAATCACCAAAAAAGACTCTATCAGATGCAGTAAGAGGCTTAAAGATAAAAGGCCCTGGTGGATTGCAGAGCAATATCCTTGGTGTCCCTATTGCAATATGGAACGCAGCAATGGACACAGTAGCCAAAGCTATTGATGCAGGTGTTGCCTTATCAGGTGCTGTACAGAAAGGGTATGACTACATAAAGGATAAACATAAGGCTATAAACAAAGAGCGATTCGAGAAGAAGCTACTTATTGGTATGTACTCAGGTGCCATAGAAATGGCAAGAAAAGGTAAAATCTCAGATGCTGGCATTAAGATATACCTAATAAAAAAAGGTCTCACTGAGAGCCAAGCAGACGCTTTGCTAGCAATCAAACCTAAGGCAGAAAAGAAACCGATCTCAAAGGAGAAGATTGTAGGTAAGCCAAAGCCCAAGAAAGTAACAGTCAATGAGATGACTGCGCTCAAGGACCAAATAAGACTTGAGGCTAGAGCGGCAAGAGAAGCTAAGGGTGACTTGAATAAAAAGCGCAAGATGCTTGCTGCTGCCATCAACAAGATGGCTGAGTCTGGAGTGTTATCAGCAAAGCAGGCAGAAGTGTTAGCCAAGAGAGTAAGTCTCGTAAACCTAAACAATCCTGATGCTGTGCAAAAGCTTATTGACTATGCCGGCAAGTTATTTAAAGATGCTGACTACGGAGCTAAATTAAAAGCAGCAAATAAGCTTAGGAATAAAATAAAGGAGTTATCAAAGAGTAAGGATAAGTTTGGGAATCTTACTGTATTCGCTGCTGAATTTGCTAAGATTGACCCATCAATGATTGAGAACATTGACGAGTATCTTGAGATGGCTAAAGCTGTTAGTGAGGGAGTTGCCGGATCTAAATTAACACCAAAAGGTGTTAAACCTTCTGATGCAGTTAACGTGGAGGCCACAATGAAATATGTAGAAAAAGCTTTAGAAGAACAGAAAAAAGAAATAGAGAAAAGAACAGCAGAAAAGGTAGAGTCATTACTTGGTATTGATGCGAATGATTTGACATACGATCAAATGATGGCTTTACTAGAGCAACCCGAAAGTGATAAGGTTAGTGACGCTAAAGAGAGAATAGTACGAAGCTTCATCAATAAGATGTTTAATACCTATTCATCTATTATAAAAAGTATGTTTAATAGGGGCATTGACCCATTCTCTGACCCTGATAATCCAACTAAAGTAGATTTTACAAAGGAACAAAAAGCTCTTGTAGAAGAATTTATGGGAATGGATTTAAGCAAGCTGAGCGTAAGGGACGCTCTTCGTGCTGCCGATGCATTGAATAATTTTATCGTCAATAAATCAACAGCGAATATGGGTACCGTTGTTGCTCGATATAGAGGTGAGTCTAATGCTAACAAACTAGCGAAGGAAGGTATAGTGTCAAAAGCATTAAGATTCTTATTCTCAAAAGCATTTGGAAAGTTTAACGCAGAGCAAATTGTGTCATTACCATTGTTGTTTGAGCGAATGTTCAAAAGCGTAGATACTGGATTGAAAGTAATGAGAGAAATGGGCTTTACTAAAATTGCTAATGGTGCTGCTAAAGCCACAACAACAGTAAGTAGAACTATTACTGCATACCTTAATGAGTTTTCAAAATCCAAGCCAAATGGCAAAGCATTTAACGATGCATTTAATATTACCGAAAGAGGTATGATTGCCTTTATGTCAAGGTCTATTATTGGAACAGACAAGCAAATACAAGAGGAGTTTAATGACAGAAAAGCATTGATAGAGGAGTCAATAGAAGAATTACTAGAAGGAACAAAAGAGGAGCAAGACAAAGCTAAAGTATATCAAGAGGTATATGACAAGTTATTAAAAGACTCTAAGAACTCATCAGAGGTAAAACAAAAAGCTGACAAGAAAAATGTTGAGGCTGTTGATTGGTGGGTAAATGAGTGGTCTAAGCATTACGATCAATTGGCAGATGTGTCATTAAATATTTACAATACTGTATTGGATAAAGACGCATACTATACCACTGATAGATTGTCAAAGTTAAGCTCTCAAAAAGATACTGAGATAGATGATGATGCTTCAGCATTCCATCAAAACAATGGCAATATATCAGAGAAAAAAGCAGGAGCGTTAATGAAAGCTCGTGATAAAAAACAAGGATTGCCAAAAGATAAAGATGGGAAAGTGTCAAGATATGTGAATCTTTCTTTTGACAGTGTAAATGCTAGTTCGTTGTACGATGCATTGACCGACATAAATACAGCTGAGGGAATCAAGCAAGTTAAAGCGTTTCAAAATTCAAAAGCCTACAAAAAAATATTTCCTAATGCAGATGACAGAGCTGTATTAGATAGAAGAATTTCATTAGCTGTTAAGAATATAAGAAATCAGAATCAATTTGATAACAGCGAGTTAGATAAAGTGGTAAGGTCACTAGATACTATTGCTAGATTTAGCGCATCAATGACATTGGCAGGTCCTACTCAGATACCAAAGCAAACGGTGTCAATCGCTATAAACACATTGATCAATGCAGGAAAGATAAGCTTGAACTATATAGGAAATGCTGACAAGATAAAATTTATAAATAATTCAGGTAGATCTATTGCGAATAGAGGCGCTGAATCTCAAGTGCATCTTGAATCTATAAACAGGATGATGGAGGAAGCGGCAAAGTCAAATACTGAGGCTGGATTAAGATTGTTAAAGCAGGCAAATGACCTATATTTAAAATGGTTCTTAGCAAATCCAGATGCATATATTGCTAAGGCATCATGGCTTTCTTACTATGAGCAGTCATTAAAAAAACAAGGCAAATTACCAAAAGGAGGAATCGATTATTCTAATCATAAACAGAATGAAGAGGCGGCCGACTATGCTCAAATGATGGTTGACAGACAACAGAACATAACAGATACAAGGTTAGCAGGTTCGTTATATTCTCCTGAGGGAGGTACGCCAAAGAAGATATTAACAAGAGTTTTCTTGCCTCTTGCAAGTTTCAGGATGAATCAATTTCAAAGGATGGCATCTGACATAACAAATTTTACAAGCAGAACATCATCCTATCAAGACAAGAAAAATGCGTTTAGATCATTGGCAGCATTTGGTGCTGAGCAAGCAGTATTTAAAGGTATAGTTGTAGGTTTTGGATTGTTGTATTATCTGATATCTGATGCGATAAGAGGCGATGAGCCAGACGAAGAGGAATGGGAAAAAAGAAGAGGTAACTTATTAAAAGCACAAGTTACTGGAGCTGTAACCGATGTATTTTCTCCAATACCAATAACTGACCCATTTGCTAAGTATGGATTTAATACTGGTTTGTCATTGACTCAAGACTTGATGGGCGTTGCAGAAGAAGATAAATTATCTATATTTACTGATGACATAGCATCCGGATCTACTTATGCAAAGGCATTAGGTATGTATGGTATTTCAATAGATAAAGCTTTGGGAATACATGAAAATATTATATTGGCTCTTACAGGTAAGTATAAGGATAAATATGGCAATGATAAATTTATAAGTGAGGGGGATAGAGACTTACTGAAATGGTCTATTGTTCCATCAATTATATTAAATATGGGAATACTTCCTGGTGCCCCTGAGTGGAATAATATATTGGGAAAGATTACAAAGGGTGCTAAGAATGATGCGATGACAGAATCTCAACTCAAAGAGTACAGGGAGACAGGTAGAAATAAGGAAGAGGCAAAGAAATACTCAGCCGATAGAAAAGCGATGAAGGAGGAGGCCTATGGTGGCTATGAGACGTTAGAAGAGTTTGAGGATAAAGACCCTGAGAAGTTTGACGAGTACTCTGCACCTGGAGGTAAGCTATATAAATATAGAGAGAGTGTAAAATTAGAAGAAAAAGAAAAGAATAAGGACAAGCCTTTAACTGACAGTCAGATTGAAAATCTTAAAAAGGAAAGTCCAAGAGAGTGGAGGGAGAATTATGGTCCAGGCACTGAATACTTTAGAGAGCAAAATACTCCTGAAAAGAGAAGAGAGAGAGCGATGGAGAAAAGGGAGGAAGCTAAACGAGATTTGCAGAGAAAGAGAAGGGAGCAGCAGGAGAAGATAAGAAAAGCTCAGGAGGAAAGAGCAGAGAGATACGGAAGATAATACTAATACCTAAGTCCTTTACACCAATGCTTATAGTTTATGTGAGTATCAGGATTGTCAATAGAGCTATACAGCCAGTCAAGTATCTGCCCGACAGGCTGTTTGGTATCTATGTCATATCTGATGTCATCAAACCCAAAGTACATCACATCGCCAAAGCAGGCTATTGTACCGATTTCATTTGCTACCCATGACTCTAGTATCATGTCTTGTTTTTCGCAGAAAGCATCCATATATGCTTCAACTATGGATACATATTTAGTCTTTAAGTTGCTCATTGAGTTGTTTGATTATAGTTTCTTTTGTTGAAAAAGGAAAATAGGTATGTTCCCATAAATAAAAATCACACTGATCGTCAGACCATTCAGGTTTAAAATGTTTTACACAATTAATGAAAGTCATATCGTTTGCCATTTCAATTGTTAGTTCTGTCATTGTGTGTGTATAAATTGGTTTATGTGAATCGAATATATTTCATTGTTTTTTTCTTGCCAAAGTAAACCACAAAGTCATCATCCTCCCATACTATCTCTCCCGACAACCCTTTGACCTTTGAGTAGATAATACCATCCTCGCAGGACCATATCAGTACCGGATTGAGCCGCTTGTCTGAGAGCTTTAATAACTTTTTTGCTGATACTGACAGAGGGTATGCATCCCTAATGGTTTTTATCCTAGAGCTTACCTCGGCATAAGCAATCAGCTTATTCTCAGAGTCGAAGACCTTGTAGTCTATATCATTTGGATCAAGCTTTTGATAGGAGCCACTGAACATATTAGTGAAGCAGTCAATGGCCCTTTTCTCACGCCTTAGTTCTTCATTCTCCATCTTTTATAACTTCAAAGACTAAGTCGTTTACTTTGCTTAGAAATTGCTCTTGTTTATTGATTGGAACGTGCGCTAGTAGTGATAGCGTCTCAGCCATGATGGCTACGTTTTCGAAGTTCATAGATGCTAGTGTCTGTCGCTCCTTGGTCTGCATCTTTTTCTGCGCGGAGACTAGGAAGTTGTCAATGTTGCTCCTGAGATTTTTGAATTGCATCTTGGTGTGAGACTGCATGGTGTCAGGATTGATCTCCGTTATTGCGTAGCGGACTGTGTTGAGTGCGCTGATGAGTAGCCATAGGTCGGCTAACCTTTTGTTTTCTTGATTCATGATTTGATTAAATTAAATTCCTCTAAATATTTCTACTTTAATACCTTTCTCCTCTAGCTCCTTGTGTCTGAATTCCTGGAGCTTTGATATCTTACCATCAGGTCGCTTGACCTCAACGAATAGGACATCAGAGTTGGGTGGTATTGCTATAAGGTCAGGGATACCATTCTTGTTGGTATTGATAAGCTTTATGACGTAGTAGCCCTGAGCCTCTAGCTCTTTAATTTTCTTTGACTGTATCTGTTGCTCTTTCATGATACGAAGCTAACGAGACTAATATCGGTCATAATCGCTGGGTCTACCTCAGCGTAATCACGATCGCCCATTACCATGTCAAAAATAGCATTTTTATATTTATCTTCCAAGATAAATCTATGAGAAGAGAAATATTTGTATGGATAGCAATCGGCATCCATTTGTATCTCTTTGATTTGGAATCCAAGGATCCCTTGTGGTAGAATTACGGCAGCAGCTACGATATTATATTTGTTTCCCTCTTCTACCCATTTGCTTAGGGGAAAGTCTGCCGGACGAGCTTTATCGTCAATACATATGCATGGTATCATTTCTTTGTTGATTTTTTATTGTGACCATTTCTTGCTCTGTTAGTGCCTTTGGCTTCAGAGACAAGCTTTCCTGACTTTGTATGACTCATATCTTTGCCATCACCATTACCATAGGTTCCTGCCTCCCGATTCTTTCGGTTCAGATCAACCCTATAGTCCTTACGCTCCTCTGACTTGTGGTATTCCTTGTCATAGGCAATCTTCTTTTTCTTGCGCTCCTCTGACATACCAAGCTTGTCATACGAGGGGTGCTTGCCGGCTAATTTGTTTCTCATAGTAATAGTTTTTTGAAATGTGAAACGGTGTAATCTAATTTTGCTGTCACTGCTTTGTATATGTCAAACTCTATACCACCAACTGCGAATATCCAGTACACGTCATTGACGAGTCGGTCCTTGGTGGTCATCCGATCCTTGGACTGCCAATAGCTCGTTGCACTGAAGTCAATGTTATAGAACACCAAGCAGTCGGCAGCCTTTAGGGAAATCCCCTCACGCCCAGAGACAATTTGCAGCGCAATGTGTTTGTCGGTTGCGTTGAACACGTCAAGCTCTGTAGTCAAACTATCATCAAAAACTTTCTTCAGGGCATTCAGTTCCTCCTTGAACTTGTAGAAGATGCCAATCTTCTTACCCTTGAAATGTTCTTTAATAAACTCTGCCTTGCTCGTATCAAGTACCATTGAATTTCCGCTCTCAAATTTAATAGTTCCTGAGCAAAGTTGGTGTACTTTTGACAATAATTTTACAGGAGTATCTGCAAGTACTGTCTCACCCTTACCCTGGATAACCAAATCTCTTTTAAGCTTTAGCATTAGCTCGTAGGTCTTTGGCTGTAGCTCTACTTGAAGTATGGTCTCATTTACCTTGCTAAGGAACCCTGCCTCAGCCTGAGTGTAGTTGATGGTGTATGGTCGCATCTCGTCAAGTATTGAGGTGTTGCCACCGGAGTAGTCCTTAATTATAAGACCATTTATCTTGCGCTCCTTGATGTTGACATAGTCATCGCAGAAGCGGTAGAAGTTTTTGTACTCAGAGAATGGGTTACCCTTGATGCCATACACCTGATGGTACATTTGGCAGTATGACTCAGGGGTCGGTGTGCCTGACAGCAGGATGACTTTGGACTTATACTTCTTGAGTAGGTCTTTGACAGCGACAGCTCTGTTGGATGGCTTCGGGAATGCGCCCATGCTATGCGCCTCATCGCAGATGATTAGATCCCACTGCTCGTTGTCAGCTACGAGATGCAGGCTCTCATAGTTTATGATCTGAATGTCGAAGGAGCAGGACAGCATATTGTAGTCGGACTGTATTGAGCTGATGGCTTTCTTCTTGGTGATGAATAGGACATTCTTTGCGTCAATGTTTTTGGCTATGCCAAGAGATGTTAGGGTCTTACCGGTACGAACCTCCATTGCAAGGTATAAGAACCCACTAGCTTGTAGGATTGCTGTGCCTTGCTCGATGATGTCGAGTTGGTAGTCTCTGAACGTAATGCCTGATGATGTCTCCATGTCAACTTTCTTTTGGTAATGCTCGCAGCTATTGGCTATGCGTTTGTAGTGCAAGGTATTGATGTCGTACTTATTTGCTTGTATTGTCTGTGTTGTTTTGCCTCTACCTATCTGTTTCTCAGTCTTGGCATCGAGAACTTTTTTAAGTAGGAGGCATCTTTCTAGCATCTCCTTGTTGGAGAGATAGCTTGGCTTTTCTAGTATGTCCATTTTAGATGTGTTTAGTTTTATAAAATATTACCCCATTGTTCGGCAAATGCTCTAGCCATTCCTGGAAATGTTTTACTACGCAATGTCTGTCTCTCTTGCTTTGTCTTTGACTTTGATAGCGCCTCATAATACCATAATGGTTGACTCTTTATCCTGCCTGTTTTCCCATCTACCCATTCAAATCTCTCACCTTTATCAACTATGTCAGTTGGAGTTAACAGAGGAAGATTTTTAAGCCATAGGCAGGTAGTCTTGGTAGCTTTGTCTCCAAACATATAAGGCTGTATAATTTGGTCAGGCTTACGCCATTTACTACTAAGTAGTCCTACCGGATTCTCAATAGCTATATGCTTTATGTCTGAGTTATACAAGGCCTTTACGAATTCTATGCTATCAAGCATATCATTTCTTCTGTTAGGATATCTTGGATGTGGTCTTCTCTGCTCAAACGGAAGACGAGTGTCCTCAGGATGAGATAGCCAAGCTACACCACTCACTGTTAAAAATGTGCAGGGAGGATGACCGATCATTAAATCCCACCCTTGGTTTATCACCTCGAAGATGTCGCATTGGTAATGCCACTCAGGATGACCACCGCTACAAGGTAGTAGGTCGCAAGAGTATGCCTCGTGCCCTAGATCTCTGAATGCTTTTGTTGTTGCTTGGCTTTCTTCACAAGCTATTAGTACTTTTGCCATATTAGATATCAATTGTGTCTTTAGTTTTTAAAATAATCCATCTGCCTAGTTGGTCACGTCCCTCCTCAGGCATCACACCCTCCTTGAAGAGTGCATAAGCGACAAGCCATTTGTAGAACTTTGTCCTGCTGATTGTCATCTTGCTCTTAGCACCATAGTCAGGGTACTCCTCAACGAATCGATAGTACAGCTCATTCTTATAGAGCCTCTTGCCGGTAATGACATTGTGGTTATTCTCAGAGCCTTTTACTAGACCACACCACTCAATGAACTCATGGCAGGTCTCAGCAGATAGCTTACGCACATTTAGATTGACATGGGTAGTCTTGACTAGACCGGTATCTAAATAGTTCTGCAAACAGCGTATCATGTAGTTGTCAAACTCGCACCAGTCAACATCGTCCCAATCCCCAAACATCATCTTCCCAAACTCATCGAGTGGTGTGAATGACTTGCTGTAGTACTGGTGTAGCTCTAGCTCCCACTTACGTCTCTCGAATGAGTTTCCTGCACCCTTGATGGCATAGTTGGTAGTGATGGCTATCTTTGGTGACTTGCTCAGTGGTATCTTGATAGCGTCCTTATTCTTCTTCTCAAGGGTCAATCCCTCAGTGATGATGGAGAAGAGTCGCTCAAACTCAAAGTGTTTCTTCACGTCATCAAAGACAAGTATCTGTGTGTCGGCCGACACCAACTGATAGGCAAATGACTTTTGAAAGTCGAACAGCTTACCATCGATTGTCACTACCTTTTTCATCTTGCCAAGGGCATTGATGATAAGACCTTTGCCGGTGCCACCCTCAGGGTTATCGCTTATCACCTCATCATTGAAAATGACAGCAGGACAGAACGATAGGTTCTTATATCCATGCATCAAAAATCCAATGGTACTCTCCATCGATGCGATGCGTGACCTATCCTTGGAGTTGATGTTGTGGATGAATGTCCTAAAGTCGCACTGCTCAGTTATGTTGCAGATGACAAAGTTCCGGTCAATGACATGGTCTTTCCATACATAGCCACCTAGATCCAAGTAGTCAATGGTTCGTATCTCATCCTTGGTGATCTTGACAGCGCAGTTCTTATAGTAGATGTACGAGCTGTTCTTGGTATCCTCAATGAAATATATCTCGATAGTTGAGAGCAGGGATAAGAACTCTTCTTTAAAGAATCTAGTTTGATCAGCAAAATAGTTATACACTGACACGTCATCCATATCCAATAGGTAGGTCAGGATGTAGTCCTTTATCTCCTTCTCAGAGGTATGGTCAATCAGGTTGTTTGTTACCCTGATGAAGATATAGTTCTTGCTACCCTCCGGAAAGTACTTATAGAACCCTGAGTCCTCTAAGAAGTTTTTGAATAGCAGGTGATCTATCTTAATTGACCCCTTGTCAGACTTAGTCCAAAATGATATTTTTGAGTTCTCCTCCTCAATCTTATCAAGGACAGCGTCAATTATATCGCCATCAATATTGGAGTCTTGAGTCATTTGATAGCGTATCTCCTTTTTTGGTACACCCCTTCTAACCTTTGCTCTGATGGTGTTCACCTGCTCCTCGTCCTCGTAGTACTTACTCCCAAAGTTGGCTACGTTTTTGTATGCCGAGTCAATCACCTGGGCTATCTCCCTTACGCTGAAGTCAGCGGTAGCGTATTGGTTTAGGACGTATGAGGCTAGGCTCTTGTTGACACCAAAGTCATTCAATGCCATCGCAAGGATGTAGGTGTTGTGGTTACGTTGTCCCTCAATCATTGGGTACTTTTTCGTCCACCATTTGACTAAGATGTCAACTATTTTATTTTCATCTGAGATGGGTATTGTTGGCTTATCTTTGTACTTAACCACCTCGCTATACTCAGGCTCCTCGATTAGGTCCCATATTGAGGATTTCTCATTGACATAGATGAGTGGGTCATAGGACTCGTAGCACACTCGACTTATGTTCTTAGATGTCTTGTCAAAGTACTTTGAGTTGAAGTGCTTCTCGAGGCTATTGAAATAGTTACCGTGGTTGTCTGGGTCAGCAGGAATCTTTACCAATACCTTTAGGCCATTGCCTGATGGCGATATGAATACTGAGAAGACGTATTTGCTTTTGCTCAGGGTCTCCTTATCGTGCAGTAGATCCTTTTGTTTCTCGTAGCCATCAAAGTCTAGGCATATTAGACCACTATGCTCTAGCAGGGCATTGTCCGCTCGCTTCTTAAATGTACCGGAGAAACAGATAGCAGGTAGTAATTTTTTGATCTCGTTGCGCTCAGATTTGTTCTTTTCGCCTCTGATTTGCTTAACGATTTCCTTGGACGCACCCTCTCTAATTCTTTCGAGTATCACTTTAGGGTCTCGATGGAAGGGGGTATCAGTGTCCTTTATATTTTGGAATATGGTTATATTCGACATAATTTTATAGTTTTATGTATTTTTAGTGTCAATAAAATGTCAATAAATTTTTTATAACTTATTGATTATTATTATATTATTTATTTAATGTCGAAAATGTCGATTTTACTATATGTATATAATAAAAAATATAAATAGTAATAAAAATATAAGAGAGAATATAGGGATTTTAAAATCGAATTTTCAGTTGGTAAAAAAGGGGAGCTATTAACTCCCCTCTGAAACACTATTAACACACTAAACTAAAATGGAATATCGTCATCATCATCAAACATCTCCTTGTTGGATGTTTTAGGAGATTGTGCCTTAGATGTGATTCTTTTGGCTTCTGTTGGACTTTCACCCTGCTTCGGGATGTATGTATCCAACTCTATATAAAAGTTGCCTGTACGGGCTTTTTTTACGTCTAGGTTTATCCAACCATTCTTTTGGTTCTGTTTCATGAACTCGATGGCATCATCAATCTTCATTGACAAGCGACCAACAACAAATTCAGGAGCGTTCTCATTACGCTTAAAACTGAAACCATTTGCAAATATTTTCTCTTCCATTGTATTAGATTTAATTTAAAAAGTTACCAATCAATTTCGTTATAATGGTATAGGCAAAGGATCTCTTCGCCCTTCAATATGTCTCTTGTAGTTATGTATCTGTCGATGCTCAAATCGTGACTGACGTTGAAGTCTTGCGAATGGTTTACATAGTAGCTGACATTGATAGCTGAGATAGTACGGCTCAAATATACTCCTTTCTTGTCATTATTGCAAATGCTTTTGAGATAATTTATTACCTCGATTGGTATATCTGAAAGCTCATCGAATGAGATGTAGTCCACATCGGGATTTATATCTCCAAAAAGAATTGTCCCCTTCTTTATGTCAACCAATGCAAAGACTCCAACGCCATCACATACCAAGGATGGCTTTAGGTGTACATTACAATTATTTACTATTGATTTTAGTATCATCTTCGAAATTTGTTATGTAGTTATTGTCCGTCTCGTAGCCACCCTTCTGCTCAGCAGAGTAAATGTTCATGTCAATCTTGTACCCAGGGTTCTTGTCAATCCTATTGTACGTCCAAGCATTGTCCATCCATATGATCCGGTTGTTGGGATAGAGAAAGTAGTTGCCATTGTCCATCTTGAAAAGATGAGCGCACTTATGCTCAGGTGTCTCGCTGAAGTTGGTGTCAAGCATCGATCGATTCTCGTGTGACCAATCAAGAGTAAAGAGATAATTTCCTTGTCGCTTCACTCCGGTAATGGAGATTAAGTCAGCACTCAGTCCAATCATCCGTGACCTTGTCTGTACAGAGATGTAACTGCTAAAGCAGTCCCAATAGATATGCTCTGACAATGGCAGTACCTCAGCATCTTTCCTCCAACAGAATGCATGGATTGGTCTTCTTGTCCAGTTGACCCCATTTTCTAAAAAGGCTTCGAACAGAGGTGTTCTCTTCTCAATTGACGCTACGCAGTGTACATCGCATAGCGTAAATTCATCGAAGCCATTCTCGTGGTTGAACATAAACTGATTTCTCAGATAGCAAGTGATTGTTGGTATATCGTGATTCAGATAAGCCATTAGAACAATGTTTCGTTAATAAAGTAATTGACAACATCGTCCTGTGGGTTAGCCCCGAAATATTTTCTATACACCTCAATCGCCTTGGTGACCTTAGCTTCGCCACCCTTTACAAAGTCATACGATGGCTTAAAGATCCCTAGCTGAGCAGTGACCTTATCGATCACCAAGAATGCCAATGGCTTGCCGAAAAGCTCTTGGTAGATGTAGCACTGGCTGTCATAGTTGTAAGACTTAGCCGACCATTTGAACTTGTTGATGTCGCTCGTAGTTTTTAGGTCTATCAAACTATCATCGCATACAATATCTGCCTTTCCTTTCCACATCTCCCCTTGTATCTCAGCAAATGCAGGAACTTCAAACTTGTTGCCATCGGCATAAATCATGTCGTAAAACGTGATATTCTTTTTCATCGTAGCCACCAAACCTTGTATCTCCTTCATCTCTTTCCATAGCAGGACGTACTCAAAGTTATTGTCCTCGCAAAAGTTTTTATAGATGTTGGTTGTCCTTGTCGATGCATCAACGAAGGGTGTCTCTGCTGCCTTGTCAGGCTCTAGTATCAGCTGATGGAAGTATCTCCCCTCAGCAAATGATTTGTTGTCAGCACGAGGCTTTCCAAATTCATTTGGGTTACCTAACAGAGACCCTATGTCGGAGTTGGACAGATAGTTCCGTCCAACCCCTCTGTAGTACTCCTTATCGTCTTGCAATAGCTCTAGTATGTTATCCATTGTTGTTGATGATTTTTACTAGCTCCTTCTTAGTAGCAGCAGATACGCTGTACTTACGAGATAGTTGTTGTAAAATTGCCTCAATGCCGGAGGCTTTATTGTCGCTCACATATGCTGAGACCTTTGCCCAGTTGCTATCGCCAACCTCTAGTGGTAGCGATTGCTTCGCCTCAGCCTTAGGCTTAGAGGTGATGGTCGGAGCAGTAGTCTCACCTTCGGGCAAGTCCTCACCGGCATAGATGTAGATGCCTAAGCCAAACATCGCAAGGTTCTTAACCAAGCAGCGCATGATGGCTTTGTTGATGTCGAACATTGTCGCAGACTCAACCGTCTTGTCTCCGTAGCGAGTAGCATAGCTGTACTCAGTATCTTTCATCGACTTGTTTGCTCCGTCCATTACCGGTAGCCACATCATATGTGTCTGCCCCTCGATGGTCACCTTGGTGAACACCATATAACCTGTTTTGTAGTCATGTGAATATGGTAAATCATCGAAGAATACCACCTCATAGTTGGCATCGGGATAATGCTTCTTGACCTCAGACCACGCATAAGTCCACGAGAGGTAGGTCAGATTGCTTTTCTTCTCAACCTTGTCATTGAGATTGATCGCTGATAGCGTAGCGAAAACGCTGTTCTTTTGTTGTGCCATAATAAATTAAATTTGATTTGATTAGATAAATACTTTGTTCTTGATTCGCTCCAGGATGACAGCCACATCTCTGTCCTCCTCTAGTAGTTGCTTAACTCTATTGACACCACGAATGATAGGAACGTGGGACGGCACATACTCACTCACCTCTGAGATATACTTTTGTATGTCAGTAACTCTCATTGGTCTCATTCGGCATAGGTAGTACAAGCAATGTCTTGCTTCAGAGAGTTCTTTTTTCTTGTTGTTGGACAGCACGTCCGCTCTAGAGATATCGTACACACTGCACACAGCGTCAAGGTAGTCTAGAAAAATTTTCTTTTTCATTGTATTGTATTTAATTAATTAATGTACCACAAAGGTAGCAAAAGTTTATTACATTGTATCTTTTTCTGTAATTATTTTAACACAAAAATATCCTGCTAGTAATGTCACTAATAGTATTATCAATGTAGTGAGCGTCGCCTCAACAATGCTGACTAAAGAGTCAGCATTAGAGAAGGAGTGAAGAATAAAGTTGGCTGTAAAGTACGTTACAATTGCATATGCCACAATGCACGTCAGACTTATTAGATGCTTCATTGTTATAAATTTAGTTGTTAAAGAATATTAGTGTGTAATAGATAGCGAGTAGCAGCAGGAACACTGCAAAGATTATATCTGTCTTTTTCATTTGTCTAAGTAATAGTTTAGTAAATAATTGCTTAGCTCCTCCTCAGTCACGCCAAGGAACTCAAGCTGAAGATCGTAATCCATATTTTGATAGATGTCATCGTCCACCTCATCAAACTCTTCGAGCAGTGTGATATGGTCAATGATGAATTCTTGTGGTTCATCGGGTTCAAGTCTGTCTCTAGATTTAAATCCGGCATAGTACCATCCATCGATTTCTAATTTCTTTCCATTGATTTGAACTCTCATATTGTTGCTACTTTGTTTAATTTGTTAAGAACCATATATTTAATCTTTCCATTGTCATTGAAATATGCCTTGATGATATTATCATTTCTGAACAGCATCACCCGATGTTTGAATTTCGCAATCGGCTCATACTTTCTTAGCTCCATCAAAGGCATAATTACTTTGACCACATCGCTGTTTCTACTCTCGTAGATAGGGAGAAACTCTTTAAGCTTTATCGCCCTCTTGTATTTTTTCATATTATTATGAATTTAATCCTACCTTTTTTAGTCAGATTTGCACCCCAAAGCATACCATCATTGTGTGCGGATAGGACTTTGTTTGCTGTTTTTCTTGAGACATAAATCATCAAGGTTTCAATGTTAAGGTCGATGTAGAAAACTATTCTTCCACCGCTACAAATTGGAAACTTTTCCATTGTGTTATAGTATTTTAAGTGTTAATGAATTTTGCGAAGTTCCTGCTGTACTAAGGTATAGTAGTCAATCAAATCTTTGACTGAAGATACACTTTGAGTGTCGAAGACCAATATTGTAAGTAGGTCTACCAAAAATAGGTCAGCACCTTTCATTCCGTAATCCTTAATAAGTTCTTTCGCCTTTTCAGACGGCAATACTGAATTCTGAGTTGTCATAGCTGTTAATGTTTAAGATTGTTTATAAAAATTGCAGTTGGTCGGATACTGCACCCCGATTGTTGATTAGTCTAGCTGTTGCTGTCTCCTTTGCTCGTCATAGTAGTACTCAAGGATTTTAATTTGCTCCTCAGTGTACTCAATTGGCTCTTGCCCAGGAAAGTCCTCTCTCATATCCAAGACCTCATCAAAGGTAAGCTTTCGCTCTTCTACAACCCATCGTAGGCTTTGCTTAGAGTTCTTTTCATACCTCCATTTTTTCTTTTTAATCTCGAAGTCTGAGAGCCATTTGTAAGACTCAAAACTAGCCACCTCAGTTGTACCTTCAAACAAGTGGTACACATAAACTTTCTTAGTCATTGGTTTCTGTATTTAAATTGTTATGTAAATCTTCGTTGTATTTAAAAATACCGGTACGGATAGCCTCCATTATCTCTTCTCTGTAGGCATATTCATATACCTTCCCATCGGGAGTAAAGAATGCGTACAGATTGTCATCTTGTGGCTTGACAATGCCAATTAGTAATAGCAGATAGAATATCATTCGATTATGTTTTTCAGCGATTCAAAAAATGTTTCTTTTAATTTCGGGCAGTGCAGCAAACATCTTTGATGCAACGAATACATTCTGTAGTAGGCAATGAAGAGGCACTCAACTACCTCTCCATTGTAAGATACTTTTACCCTATCCATAAATTTGTAGGTCATAAGTTGTTGTTTTTCCAAGTTGAATAATGGTCATCAATAATCTCTTCAAAGACTCCGTAATCTTCGCCATTGTAAGTGTATAGGTCAGTACAAATGTCATATTCGATTAGATCTAAGAACTCCTGCTCCACAAACTCAGTTAAATATGTCCCATCTGAATATAATTTTGCTGTGCCATATACTTGCTCTCCGCTCTCATTGAACTCTGTCTCTGCATCCACTCCGAACTCTTTACAGAGTATAGCCAAGTCATCAATGTTTGGAGACCATTTTGTCTCGTAAAATATTGTCAACTCTTCGTGTTCAATACCATTGCTGTATAGGTCGAAGAAGTAACCCTCTTTCACATCTGAGCTGTGTATTGCTTGAGCGTTTCTCTCGGCTGACTCTCTCTCAATTGCTTTGTTTATTGCATTGTTCAAAGCTTCAATGTTTTCTTTACTACCTCTGAAGGTAGTGTAATTTGCGCACCAGTTTGGCATAGTGTTAATGTTTTAAAGTGTTTAATAATTATTTGTTCCTTTCAATTTCTGCATTGTACAATATTCGCCACCTTAACGGAATACTTGTAATACACCAAAATTGTTCACCTTCCTTAATTTTCATCCCATCATTTAAAAATTCAATGAGACTTGTATAATGGTATACAATATCTAAGTCCTCCAAAGGGCAATTGTTTTTTGTATCCCATAAGACATAATCTTCTCTGGAGATGTTAGGAAGTTCAAAACTTATTTCCAATTTACATTCTCTAAGTATTCTTTGGATGTCTAAAAAATCAATTTCTGTTATCCCTTTGTTCCCAATTGACCACAGCATACCATTGTCTTTCAGTCCGAAAGATAAGCCTCTGAAATCAATTCTCCAGTAAGGATTGTCCTCATATCCGTTGAATGTTTTTTCATTCCAACATTCTCTTTTTACATTGTAATTCATAGCTGTATTGTTTTTAAGTGTTTAATAATTTAATTTGATTGGTCTCTGTAGTACTCTACAATCTCTATTAAGCAGTCGACCAGTTCTTCCTCAGTCATCACTGCATAATTTTTTGCCTCTTCAATTGTTTCAATTTCATCGGATGCGAAATCGAAAATAGCCTCAATTAATTTCTTTCTCATTTTTTTAATAGTTTAAAGTGTTTAATAATTAAAGTGATTAGAACCAATCCAACTCAAGTAGTGAGATTTTACCATCTAATATGTCTTGCATTGTTTGTTTGTCTACAATAGCATTTACCCAACCACCACAGGTTTCTGTGATGTCAAATTTGTCTTCTGACATTCTGTAAACATCACGAGTAATCAACCCGAATTTCCAATCGATAGAATGACCAATCGGCAAGTTCATAATTTTGTCCTTTGCAATAAATTTTTTCATCTTGTTTATAGTTTTATTAGTTGTGTAATGAATGCATCTATATATAAATCAATAGCTTTCTCTATTAAGAATGACCTTTCTGTATGAGGAAAGTTCAGTGCTAACCTTCTCCAAATTTCTGTGAGATGCACATCGGGTTCTGCATATGCCCACACAATCTCTGTTACATCTTGATGGAAATTAAGACCGCATATGCCACTTTTGTCAATGTGTACAAATACATATCTGTCATTGTCTACATCTTTTAGAATTTCAAATACTTTTGTCATAGCTGTATTGTTTTTAAGTGTTAAATAATATTTTCAATATAAATTCTCTCTGTCTCTCCCTCACTATTTCTGACATAGTAGTCATCTGTTCTGTCTGTATAGCACTCGATTTCTTATACTATTTTTAAATTCATCTGTTGCCACCAATTCTTCTATTGTGTTATACCTTGTATCCTTATAGTTTAATTTATAATAAATCCCATAGATATTTTTTATGTACATTTGGCAATATTCATCATAGACTTGATTATGTGCCTTATATAAACTGATAGTAACACATTCATCAACATAAGATGGATTATACACATCACCATTTCTTAAATATATTCTTCTACATATCTTTAATACTTTTCCGTATTCATTTATAATTACATCTGTTTTATCTGATGGCAAGTCTTCTCTGAATAAATTACAGATTCTATGCAATTCGTCATTTATCAGATTTGACCACGTTTCCTCCATCAATTCTAATTCCTTATTGAGTTGTACTATCCGCTCATTTTTTTCTAATAATGGCTGAACATCAACTAAATTGAATTTTTTCTTTGGCTGTGAAGCGTTTAAATTTTCGAATTGTTCTGTAATAAATTCGATTGCTTTTTTCTGATTTTCTGTTAACATTGTGTTATAGTTTTAAAGTGTTGAATAATATTTTCAGTTGGTCGGATACTGCACCCCGATACAATTAGCAATACTTAAAGTCAACTTTCCAGATCTTTGCCCAAACTTTTGTAAGTGCCTCAAAGTTTTTAATCTTCTGTTGCAAATCTTTTACATCCTCATCGGTTAACTCTTCGAGGTCTTCCCAATAGCCCTCGATGTCATAGCCTATAGCATCGTAAAATGTATCTGTATATGCGAACAGATGTTGTCTTGTTTCTTCGTACTGCTTTAGCAGTTTAATAATTTTTTCCATTATAGGTTCTGTTTAATTTGTTGGTACAATAATTCTGTTAACTCACTTTGTATTCGCTCTAGTTCGAACATTTGCTCGGGAGTATAGTCGCCCGACTTTGTCTCTGCTATTGAGTGACCTTGTACAAATATGTAATCGACTACTTCAATTACTAGTTCTGTTAATTTTTCTTTTAGATTGTCCATTGTTGTTAAGTTTAAAAAGGTAGTTCAATATTGTTTAACTCTGTTGTCTCTGTTGTTTCTGTTGTTTCTGTTGTTTCGGTCTCATCATCCCAATATGGTAGGTATTCTAAGCCAATTTCAAGTGCTGTATACATATTAAAGATAGGTTTTAAGTTGCTCAATTACATCATTGAGATTGGTGAAGAAAAAATATGTTTCTGAATTGTCATCCATAAAGTCGCTGTAGGTATTGTACACCATTAGACAATATTCTGAATATTCGCCTTTGTAATCTGAAGGCAGAAACAATTGCATTGTATACGTCTCAAATTTGAGCAGTAAGGACGGGCACTCATCGTTGTACCAACTATTGTCAGTTGTCTCGAATTCATCCTTAAATTCGTAGTTAAGCACACTGAGTACAAAATCTTTGTTTGTGTTCCAATAAAAATCTCTGATTTTAGAATCCATTGTTAGATAGTTTAAAATGTTTAAAAATGTCGGTTGACTTTAAAGTATACAAATTTGATGGAACAAATCTCTATCTTGAGAAGTATCAACATCCAATTCAATAATCATTGAACTTGGATAAAATAACATATTTGTGAGCATCTCATTTTCTTGTTGCTGTAATGCTGACTCATAGGTTTTAGCATATACATCGCAATAAATTTGTCCTTCGAAGTTTTTATAAACTCCAATTCTAAATAGTCTAGTCATAGTAAGATAAGTTTAAAATGTTTAAAAATGTCGGTTTTATATTTTAGTGTACTAGAATGAATACAGATTTTTTGCCTTTGCCTAATGTACCCGAACAAAGCCCACACTTACTGCAAGTTGACTTATAACCCGCTTCTTTTGATGCGGGACAATTTACAATGCCGTCGATTTTTGTCTCAGTTGCTATAAATGAGCGGTAACCCTCGTTTCTAGCTGTTAGTTCTTCCTCAATTGTATGAGTCGAAGCCATAAAATAACCGCTTAGGTCGGGTCTTTTTTGGTGTTGGTGTGTGTAACCCGTCCAATTATCGCACACTTTCACAATGTCACTTATTAAGTCAATAGGATGTAAGGAAGGTTCGCCATATGTACCAAATCTGACATATGTATTTTGAGACATATTTAAAATTTGTTCTTTTATCTCGCTGTTATACGTTGGTATGTCATAAAAATCTTTATAGTCTTTTACTACAGATTTAAGCATTGAAATAAAGCCAACGTACTGATTAAATTTATGTGTGTAACATTTGCCGAATGAGTTAAACGGACAGTCTAAGCAGTTTGTATCTGCATTGTTAAAAAATGTTTTCATTCCGTCATTTAAGCCTTGTAAAATTAGTTCGTATTGAGTCCGACTGAAAGTGTAACTTTGTACAATTTTACGTTTTTTGTTTGCCTCAATTTTATCGTTGGACGTTGTACCAAATCTAAAAATTTGGATAGTGTTTTCAGTTCTAAAAATCGCTCTCATTTTAGTATTGTTTTAAAAGTTAGTTAATTAGAAATTGTGTTCGGTTGTGTCCTTTAAAATAGGACTGAAAAATAGCATTGCAAAAAATGCAATTACGACAAATACAATTAGTGTTTCCATTGTTAGTAGTGTTTAAAGTGTTAAAAAATTTGTGCCTATTTTGATATCGAAATCAAAAAAGAAAACTACAGATAAATAGTTTTTATATTAAGTTCCTACTTAATAACTTTAAACCTATATAGGCAATTCGCCAAAACAAATGTATAGGACAAAAAATAGTAGATTGCTATCTTTTACACTGCAATGCCTTTGCAGTAACCTAAAGTCAATTAAGACTCAAAAAAACATTATTTGGGCTTTCAATATCTAATTTTCCTCGTTCCCCTTAGATACGTAAATAGGCATTCACTCCTTATTTACCGATAATATGTACACGGGTACATATATCGCGCTTGCTTTTCTCATTATAGTTGAATGCACCGCGCAGTCCCAAAACCAACAAAATAGAAAGAACTTTTAAACTTTATATATATGTACTTTTGTTAGCTGTTGCCACAACGCGACTACTAATAAATATATATAAATAACTTTTTCTTTATACTAATTTGTGTCACCATTGTGTCACCGATGTATCAGTATGGTAGCAAAGTTACTGCTTGTTTTGATATTTCAAAACATTTTGTCAAATTATTTTTAAAAAAAGTAAAAATATTTTTTGACCCCAAACCAACAAAACGCTGAAAGCCCGATAAAACCTAGGTTTTTTGAAATAGGTAAAATTTAAAGAAATTTAAAGAGAGAGAAAAAAAGAGAGGGGGTATACCTTATTGTAAAAAGTACTATAAGTAAAATATTGCTTCACCTGGTAACAATATGGGAACAAAAAAGATACAATAATGGATCAAAAAAGAGACAAAAAACAATTAAATTATAAACTATGTTTGTGCAAATAGTTACTTATTGTAAGAAGTACAATAACATAAAATCAGTTATTGTAAAAAGTACTATAAGTAGGTTAGTGTAATTATAACACCAAGGATATTGTACAAAGTACTATAAGGTTAGTTTAGAATGTAAGCAAAGGTTAGTTTAGATATTAAACAAAGTTAGTGTACATTCTAAGCAAAGTAACTAAACTTAAAGATATAGTTCTATATAATGTGAGCGACAGCAACAGCGAGAGACATACGAAGTGTGCGACGTATACGGCAAAGGACGGACGGACAGCAGGACAGCAACAGCGCACAGGTGTACGACGGCAACGACGGCAACGACGTCTACAAAAAAGCCAAAAAATCGGGCAAAGCAGGTCAAAACAGCACCCCCCCCATCGAAAAAAATCTCGCTTCCGGATCGCGGCCGGCTGCGCCAATCCGCTATAGTACCCAAAGATTCTTTTTTTGTAATAATTTTTTTTACCTTTGTATCAACGTTAACGAATTAAAACATATAGCTATGAAAGTAAAAGGGATTTCAAACAGCATTTACGGTGGATATGCCGGAGCGGATGGGTTGACTATGAAGAATGGTCGCTTGATTAACAATAGGCCAACCAGTGAGACTGGTATAGCTGAGATGGCTAGGGCTAGGAAGATGGCGAAGTATGAGGAGAAGGTGAATATGATAGCTGAGGGGTATTCACGTGGGGAGATGATAAGTGAGGCCTCGGAGATGATGATGATGCCAATAAAGATTAGGCGTTAGTTAGTTGGTGTTTCATAATTGGGCATCCTTCGGGGTGCCTTTTTTTTGATACATATCTAATACAGGTTTTCAAGAATGATACATAAAACGTAGTGGATGTCGTGTACTATTTCTATATATTTTATATTATTATTATTTATTATGTCGATTATTGACACTAAAAATGTCAATATAATGTCAATTATATTGATATAAATAATTGATTATTAAGAGAAATGTCAAAAATGTCGAAAATAAAACCAAAATGATATTTAAAAATAAATTCGCGTTAAATAATAAAATATATATAGAATATAGAAATTCAAAATATAAAAATCGGTTTTGGTAATATAAAAAGTAATCCTATCTTTGTGGCATGAAGAAATATTTAATAGTTGGCCTAGCGGCATTTACCATTGAGGTGGCTTCGACTATGTACATATCAACTGTTGCTGACAGGAGTGTTGCTATGATTTTTTGGGCGTTCGTTGGTCCCTTTCTAGGGTTGCCATTTATTGCTTATCAGATTGAGGCAAAGAATTGGTCTGACAGGTTGTTGTTAGCGTTGGTCTCTGGAGTGGGTTATGCGTTAGGTGCGTTATTGGTATATCTGATTAACATTTCATAAAATTAAATCGAATCTATTATGTTTGACAGTTCAGGTTATTCACCCAAGGATTTAGTCTTTGGAGAGAAGGGGCGCAACAAGTTAATTGATGGCATCACTAAGATTGCTGATGCGGTTAAGAGTACCCTTGGCCCAGGGGGTAATACGGTGTTGATTGAGTCACCTCATCACACCCATGGTATCACAGTTACGAAGGATGGGGTTACAGTAGCCAAGGCTATTGACCTGTTTGATCCGGTAGAGAACCTTGCGGTTAGGATGATGAAGGAGGCAGCTGAGCGTACCGCTACCAGTGCAGGGGATGGGACAACCACCTCGATTATTTTGACAGAGGCTATGGTCCTTGAGGGGACTAGGTTGCTTACGCCTGACGTGAATCGCACTGCGGTGCTTCGCTATTTGCATAGTATGTGCAATGAGGTGGTGAGGCAGTTGACGGCTAAGGCCAAGAAGGTGACGAGTAAGATGCTCGTTGACGTGGCTACAATATCAGCTAACAATGACAAGGAGATAGGGCGAATAATCGCTGAGGTGTACAAGGACATCGGGAGAGATGGCATTGTCACTGTGGAGAAGAGCCAGACCCATGAGACGTATGCTGAGACCACCAAGGGTCTAAAGATTGACAGGGGCTATCTGTCAAATATGTTCATCAATGACCAAAAAAAGGACGAGTGTGTGTTTGAGGATGTGATGGTCTTGGTTGCTGACATTGAGATAAGTAACATCTTACAGATTGAGAACATACTAAAGCCAATCATTACTGAGGGC
>Ga0181358_1000023_pt1 | contig 61342 bp, 61 predicted proteins | sample Fa13VDMM110SD_FD_130096 | JGI IMG/M metagenome (GOLD analysis project Ga0181358, IMG submission 130096) | Freshwater viral communities from Lake Michigan, USA - Fa13.VD.MM110.S.D | ecosystem: Environmental > Aquatic > Freshwater > Lake | place: USA: Michigan | collected 2013-09-24 | reverse complement strand
CGTGGTGATCTTTGTCAATTTCTCCGACACGGCAGATGCCCTTGCCCAACTCTTGGGGTGCGGGAAGATCGTGGGTAACCAGACAGCCGACGACAGGCAGAACATCATCGACCGATTCCAGCGGGACGAGGATAGAGTCGTAGTGGTCAATATCGCCGCAGGAGGAACTGGTATCTCGCTCCACGATCTGCGGGGTGAATACCCACGGGTGTCGTTGATCTCGCCCAGCTACTCCGCGAAAAATCATGTGCAGTGCCTTGGGCGAATCCACCGCAATGGCGCGAAGTCCGATGCGATCCAGAAGGTCTTGTTCGCCTCAGACTCCATCGAGGAGGTGGTCATCAAGGCACTCCAACGGAAGATCGAAAATTTAACAACCCTGCACGGGGTTGCCTAACAAAGATACTAGAACCATGAATAACTGGCAGAAACAAAAGATTGACCAAGGCATGTGCCTACAGTGCGGACGCTACCCTTTCGGGGGTGAAGGCGGAACCAAGAACCGTTGTGCTAGCTGCGCTGAGAAATCTCGTCAATACAACCGCAACAGATACAGAGCATCCCGTGGTATCCCCTTTGATAAACCCACCCCCACCGAACGAAACGCTCACAACGCAGAGATGGAAAGGGTAATCGCCATAAGCGGCGAATAAAACGAGTAATTTCTGAAATTACTCGCAGAGTATGACGAATTACCACTAATCATGAAAACTGCTGACCAGATATTCATCGACGCTTTCAAGAAGTCGCAGGAGGCTCTCGGGCTAATCCATTTCAGAACCTCATTTGAGTTGGATAATTCGATGGCAGCTTACGCGAGCATCCACCGGAACTCGGTCGATTGCACCGCCCACGTTAAGTTTAACGCACAAATGATGGAGCGCGATAAGGTCTTGGTCTCTACGGCAGTTCATGAGGCAGCGCACCTCCTCGTCCAAGACCTACGTTGGGCGCAGCAGTGTGCCCCCGACCACATAGCGGATACCGAAGACGAGAGGATCGCGAGTCGCCTTGAACCGCTACTCCTACGCGCCCTCTTTCCAAACCAGAAGACTAAATAACAGAACAAACCAAACAAGTATAAATAACAAATGAACATCATCGATAACCGAAGAGAAGATAGCAACGCAGAGAGAATGGCTGAGTTTGAAAGAAAACCCTACATGACGATGCATGAGCTTTTCACACGCGCCTTCAACGCAGGGGTGGCTGCTCAGTCCGATCAACAAGAAGCGGAGAGACAGGACGCTATGGACAAGGCGCGGGAGCGATACAACGCACAACGTAACACCGAACCTGTTGCGTTCATGGACGTTGCCCCCGGCAAAATGATCGCGAGTATCACCATCGCTGGGAGTATGACATGGGAACTAGCCGCGCAGGACTCCGGATCACCAACCAAGCAGAACGGCTAGTTCCCGTTACCATCACTCCCTTGTTAGCCTCTTACGATTATGACCACAGAAATGCTTGAACTACTAAAAGACCTTGCCGACGTGCTCGAAAAGCACGCTGGTGGGCTGACCTATACCATGGCCGACGACGGCGTTTACGTCACTCAAGGCGAAGAGTGGAAAACCCGCGTCTGTATCGAATGGCCTTTCAACGGGAACGTCTCGCGGCTACGTCAAATTATTCATTCTAACAAAATGATGTAATCCTTTTCTTCAGAGAGGCTTTTTCCTAAACAAGAAAACCCCCTCTGATAAGAAAACGATCTCCTACAGGCAACTCATATTTTAAAGTATGACAAGAGACCCAGAAATTGACGCTGACGCGATCCTCGCTACGATGGGCGAGAAGAAAATTGTCAACCTCATCGTTGACATTGACTCCACCATCGGGGACATGAACTTCACCCAACACCTTCTCAAAGAACTCATCAAGTCCCTTAGCGGAGACATGAGTAAGGAAGATGTGAAAGCTTTTGTGATGAAACTACTAAACGAAAAATGAAACCAGACCACGCAAACCGGGGACACGCTGAGTTCTCCCCAAGCTCACTGAAGTATGTCGCTGGATGCCCCGGCTACAAAGGACTGAGCGGCAGCAGTGCCGCCGCAGAAAAGGGGACACGCATCCACGAAGCTCTCGAAACCCGCGACCCATCTGCGCTGCACGATGAGGAAGAAGTCTCGATCTACGACAAGATCGTTGATATGGAAACCGCATTCCTTGAGACCTTTATCTCAGGATGAAATCCCTCCGATACGGACAACGGGCAGACTTACGTGACCGAATCCTATTGTTGTTAAGCGATGGGAAGCAATGGCACATCCGGGACTTGACTGAAGCTCTCGCATGGCCGAAGGCAACCAACATCTCAAAAGTTCTCAACGAGATAAAACAACACTTGGTAGTCACACGGGATCCCCGGCGACTCCTCAAGGAATCATCCAACAACTGCCGTAAAGGAACACTTTGGCAACTAAATACAAAAGACAATGACTGAATCACACACTGTCGGAGAATGGCTCGACAAGTCGCAGATGAAAGATATGAGGCTACTCAAGGAGCATGAGCTTCTTTCCAAGTTCCCGGACGAAACCTTGACCATGCTGTATGAGGATTGGTGTCACCAAGAGCGGGGATGCCTTTGGGCTACCGCTAACCCCAAGAATGTCAGAGAATTTGTGAAGCATCTTAAACGAGAAAATCAATGATAACAGAATACAACGAGATCCAATTGGAGATCCCCCTCAACTACGGTCTTAAGACCTACGGAACCTGCGACCGTCTTACGATCAAAGATAAGAAGGCACTCCTCGCTGATTATAAAACGGGGGTATCACAGATTGATCACCCCTCTGATAACTGGCAAGCGATAGCATACACCATCGGGGTGTTTGATAAGTTCAGTGACATTGAAAGCGTCACGTTCGTGTTCTACATTCCCTTCTATAGTGACACCCCCAACCATACCTTCCACCGCAGTGAACTTGAGACCCTGCGAGAAAAGGTCAGCGTGGTAATCGCCCGTGCTGCCTATGTTCGCTCCAAGTGGGCTTGTGGCACACCGTCATTGGACGAGTTGAACCCGACTCAGAACTGCCGCTTCTGCGCTTACGAGTCGAACTGCCCCGCGTTGGGGAGTCTCGTCCTTGGGGTCGCAGATAAGTTGGGTGTGAACTTGCCTGATTCGCTCGACCCAGAAGGAGCAGACCCTGAGACGCTTGAGAACGTCTACGGAATCGCTAAGGTTGTGTCCAATTGGGCAGACACCTTTCGCTCCAAGGTCGTGGCTATGGCGAAGGACGGGCTTGAGTTCCCCAACTTGCGGCTGCGTTCCATGGGGCGCACGAAGCGTTGTGAGGACAACGAGAAGCTTGTCGAAGTAGCTCTGGGTTATGGACTTACGGAAGCTGAATTGCTTTCCACGGCAACCTTTCCGCTTGGTAAACTCACCAAGGCTATTTCTGATAAAGCTCCGAAGGGTGAAAAGGGCGCGAAACAAAAAGAATTTCTTGACGATCTCGATTCACATGGGATCCTTGAGACCTCTGAGGAGCGGTTCACGCTCTCCTGAGACGCTAAACTAACAAACCAATAAAACAAAACGCAGTAAAACAACATGAGTGAAATCGTAAAGACGCAACCAGCAAACAAGGGATTTCTCATCTCCGCAGATGACATTGATATCCCCCGCATCAACCTGATCCAGAAGACATCGAATATCGATGCTCCAGTTGGGTCCATCGTTCTGGACAAGATCCACGTTCTCGCTGAGAAAGAGTCGGCGATCCCCGTCACGGTGATCAACCCTGTCAAGGGTTGGAAAGAAGACATCCCGTATGGCTCCGATGCCATGTGCCGGATGGCTTACAACGAAGCTGAAGCAGCGGTCCTCCGCGAAGAGTCGGACCACAAGGTCATCGAGTTCGCAGAGATCACGCTTCTCTTCCAATCACCTGACGAAGATCCCGATCCCGCAACCTACCCGCTCCCGTTGGGGGGTAAGTTCTGCGCCCTTGGCAAGATCCATGTCCACAAGGATGCCTACCGCATGACCTACAAGGCACTCGCTACGTGGGCTGCTGCCAATAGCCCACGAAGCATCTCGGAGGTTGAATGGGAGTTTAAGTCCTCCCTCCTCCAGCGTGGACCCCACAGTTGGTTCGTCCCGTCTCTGAAGGTTACCTCCAGAGAAACCAACCCGCAGATCCTTGAATTCCTCAACAAGTTTTCTGCGTGAGTGGTGACGAACTGACAACCCTTCGCAGCCACACTGTGGAACTGGATTACATCGGGCGGAAGCTGGAGGAAAAACAAGATGAGATCGACCGGGAACTGGACAGGATTAGATTGGTCCAGAAAGCAATCGAGTTTGTTCTGGAAGCCAATCCGGAGTTGAACTTCCAAGACAACTAATCCTGTAGCCGAAAGGCATTGAAGACTAACCTAACGAAGTCACCGAAACCCCCCTCTGTGAAATACCAGAGGGGGGTTTTTTAAACTCAAATCAAAAAACAAAAATGAGAATTTACGCAGTCGATTTTGAAACTTACTACGACAATGAGTGCAGTATTAAAACACTTGGGTGGAAAGGATACTTTAACCACTTCGCTTTCGATGCCTACCTTGTCACGGTCTACGCGAATGATGAGCAAGGAGAGTTTTCCTACGTGGGATCTCCTAAAGAACTGGACTGGTCCATCTTGGATGGGAACATGGCTATCTCCCACAACGCAGCCTTCGATGAGTTGCTCTACCACGAAGGACTGTTGAAAGGGTGGTGGAAGGGTCCGGATTCTGTCGAATGGAACTGCACCGCTGATATGGCTTCGTTCCTTGGACTTCCTCGCGCACTTAAGAATGCTTCTAAAGAGGTGCTGGGCGTTGAGGTTTCCAAGGAAGTCCGGGACAACATGAAGGGGCAAAACTGGGACAGCATGACCCCAGAGTTCCAAAAAGCAGTGAGCGACTACGCCATCAAGGACAGTGTACTCTGTCTTGATCTGTGGAATGCTGTGTCTGCACAATGGCCGGAAGGTGAGCGCAAGATTAGCCGCATCAACCGGATGGTTCTCAGGAACGGTGTCCCGATGAATGTTAACGAACTTAAGACCCAGAAGGATTACTTGAAAGCTGAGTTGTTCAAGGTCGAACAGCAGGTTCCTTGGGCGGATGAATCCCCGATCCTTAGCCCCAAAGCATTCAACAATGCTTGTCGCGAAGTGGGTATCGAACCCCCGAAAAGCCTTGCGATGGATGATCCTGACGCAGAGGAATGGATCCGCCGATACGGTAAAAAGTTCCTGTGGGTCGAAGCTGTCCGAAACTGGAGACGTATCAACGCCCTCCAGAAGAAGCTGGAGTCCATCGACCACTCCACCAATGCCTCCGGGCGCTGCTACATCGGACTGACCTACTTCGGGGCGCACACTGGGCGTTTCTCCGGAAGTGGTGGGAACTTTAATGTCCAGAACCTCCCCCGTGCTGAGATGTTTGGGGTGAACCTCCGGTCTCTGATTACGGCTCCAGCCGGGAAGAGCTTGGTGGTGGTTGACTTGTCCCAGATCGAGGTTCGCACCTTGGCATGGCTGGCAGGAGACGAAGACCTGTTGAAAGAGATCGCACAGTCCGACGATATCTACGAGGTCTTCGCGATCCGATTCGGGATGTGGTCGAAGGATCGTGGGTCACTTCGTGCGGAAGATCCCAAGCTGCGCCACAAGGTCAAGACCATCGTCCTTGGCTGCGGATATGGCGCGGGGGCAAAGAAGTTCTCAGAGATCTCCGATATGGATATGGTCGAGGCTTTTGAGGCAGTCCACCTGTATCGACGGGCTTTGCCCAAAGTCCCAAAACTCTGGGCGAAGTATGACTCTTGCCTCTACTCTGCATTTCAGACGATCAGTTCCGGTAGGAAGTGGGATCTTACCCTGCCCTCCGGTCGGTCCCTCAACTACTCCGGTATTTCCTTTGTCTCCCACAACGGAGGAAGGCAGTGTGTTATCGACAAAATCATCGGTGGGAATAAACGCAAGACCCGTGTATGGGGTGGGGTCATTACGGAAAACGCATCACAAGCCCTTGCGCGGGATATCTTCTGCCATCACATTGTGACGCTCCATGAAGCGGGGCATAAGATCCTGTTCCATGTCCACGACGAAGTTGTCATCGAGTCCCCTTCTGAGGGTGCTGAAGAAACCTTGAAGGAGGTCGTCAAGATCATGTCCACCGCACCAGAGTGGATCGACCTGCCCCTTAGTGCTGAAGGTAAGATTTTGAAGCAATACGAAAAATGAGATACATCGATAACCTTAGAAGCGACGACGCAAAGAAGCTGGACGATCCCCAGACAAAGTCGAAAAGCTGTGCCGTCCCGCAGTTCGACAGCAAGGCTGAGTTCCGCGACTGGTGCGCAGACCAGAACACCAAGCACGCTTTCATTAGCTATTGCGAAGGTGACTCCCCTCGCAAGCGTGTCTCCGCTAAGAACCCTGTGAACAAGGTGGGTGGGTTTATCGCAGACTTTGATGCGCCCGTTGACTGGGTGTCTATTAAAGACATCATCAACGCTGCACTCCCGGTCGCCCCTACGTGGATCACCAAGACGTTCAGCGGGTATATCCGGATGATCTGGGAGTTTGAAGAGTCCCTTCCAATCGACCCGAACATGTATGATGCCTTTATCCGGGAACTTGCGCGTAGCCTCAAGGCTCCGAAAGCGTTGGCTGGGTTTGACGAATGCAGCTACAAGGCGACTCAGTATTACGAGATCGGGTCCGATTGGACCAAGATGGGTTCTGTAGTCCCCGGTGACCTCGTCTACACCGCTCTTGTAAAAGTTGCTGGAACGCGCCCCCCGACATCGACCGATACAACGGTCCCCATGGATGTTGTTGCGGCAGAGATCGAGGCTCAATACCCCGGTCGATGGCATGGCGATTTCGAGGTTGGTGCGCGGGGTCCGTTGTTCTGGATTGACGATGGAGTCAACCGGGATGGCTGTCAGGTCGCTGAAGACGGGATGATCTGCTACAGTGATCGGGCCGGAAAAGGATTCGTCTCATGGCGCGAAATCTTGGGCAAGAAGTTCATCGAGCAGTATGAGCGTAAGAAGATTGGAATCGTTCTTGATGAATACTGGTTCAACGGAAAGTCCTTTTTCAAGCTCCTCAACGGTAGCTCCGTGATTATCCCCAAGGACCAACTATTGCTTGAGTTGAAGGCAGCTAACTTTTCTTCTAAACCGAAGAAGAACCAAGTCCTTACGGAGATCGAGCAAGCAGTGCTGGCAATCTCCAACCACAATCGTGTGGATGAGATCGCCCCGGTTGTGTTCTCCTCAGACCGCATTGTCGAACACAACGGTCACCGGATTCTCAACTCAGCATCCATCGAACCTGTCGAACCTGCTGATGATGGAGACCCTGCCCTTTGGCCTTTTATGAATGCGTGGCTGGATCAGCTATTCATTCCTGCGTATGGGATTAATGGGGCAAGACCTGCGACCGACTACCTGTTTGCTTGGATCAAACGGTTCTACCAAGCTGTCCTCAACCGTAAGTTCTCCCAAGGACAAGCACTGCTGTTGGTCGGACCTACCAACAAGGGGAAGTCCCTCCTATCCAACAAGGTTATCTCCGCAATGGTCGGTGGTCTCGCAGACGCTTCCGAATACCTGTCCGGTCAAACGAAGTTTAACAAGGATCTCGCACGGGTCGCTGCATGGGTGATCGATGACACGGTGTCCGCTGCATCGTTCCAAGATCAGCGACGAGCAACGGAGCTTATCAAGCGTGCCGTAGCAAACCCTCGTATCGAGTATCACGCCAAATACGTCGATGCCGTGTCGATCCCTTGGACGGGACGTGTTATCTTGTCGCTGAACATGGATGCTAACAGTTTGTCAGTCATCCCTGCGCTCGATAGTTCCAACCGGGACAAGCTGCTCGCCTTGCGGATCAGTGATGCAGCCACTAGTAACTTCCCATCGAATAACATCCTTGAGGATATCATCGACAAGGAACTCCCCCACTTCGCGAAATACATCTTGGACTGGGCTGTCCCACAGGACATCGAAGTCTACTCCCGTTTCGGGATTGAAAGCTACATCGATGAGTCCATTGCGTCTGCCGCGTATGACAACTCCAGTCGTTCGTCCATCGCGGAACTGGTCGAGTTCTTTGCGGTTCACTGCCGTGGGGTTAACACTTCAATGAACGAGTGGACTGGGACAGTTACTCAGTTCCAAGTCTTGGTGCAGGAATACAACAACGGTCGCCATGTGGGGCAGTCCGCGAACCTTGAATTCGTTCGTCGCGGGATTGCTGCCATGGAGGAGGCTTATAAATCCAACACCAAGCTACGTCCAGTCCGTTCCACAGGAAGTGGTGGCGGTAAGGTCTGGACAATCGGAATTGAAGAACGCTTCGATATCATCAAAAACCTACACTAATATGACAAACTATGGACTTGTTGCCGGGATGTGTTTCGGCATGGCATTCGGAGTTATCTACGCATGGGCGACCCATGTCGTAGTTGAGCAGAGACACGCAAAGGAAATCGAGGAAATCGTAGGTGATCTCAACGCCTACCGTGTGATGGCAGAGTGGGACTAACTCTTGCGAGCATCCTTGATGGCAGCTTTCCGGCTGCGATAGGGGCGCACTTTGTCAGCGATCTTTCTGGGTTGCGCGACAAATTGCTGCCCCTTTTTCATGCCCTCCCGCTTCGCTGCCGAAGTCCTTTGATACTCCGCATCGGACAAAGCTCCGATTGCTTTCTCAGGTAAGTAGCGTTCTCCCGTAGCCTCTGGACCTTGGGTCGAGGGCTTACCGCTCTTGGTCCTCCATTTCTGGTCGGTCCAACTCTTCAACGATTTCTGTGAAGCACGGAGGGCCATGATTAATCGGTATACCCTCCGCCTGATTGTTTGTAGCGGAGCGCGAGTAGTTGGGCTTTTCTCGCAGACCACTGTCCCGGTTTGCCGCCTTTGCTCCCACCCTTGATCTGGTTGAACAATTGCTTACGCATGGAGGGCTTGGTGTAGTTCCCCGCTTCGTTGACCCGTGACTCAGATTTCATTTTTTGATTTTGACTTCGCCAGAATGAAGCTCCTTACGAAGCTTTTCGATCTGAGTCTTACGGAGGGGAGACCCCTTGGACAAGAGATACCGCACTTGCTGTTTGCTCTTGGTCTTCATGCTTCGTTGGTCGAAACCTGCCCGTCACTCTGAACAACTTCAGCCGGGGATCCGTCGAGGTTGAATCCGCTGGGCCACCGATACCCAACCACACGGGATTGAAGGAAAGGCTTAATGTTCACGGCATCACCTTGGTTACCGCCCAGAATCATCAGGTTACCATATTGGTCTTTCCCGGTAAGGAAACCAACGTGGCCCGTGGAAGAGTTCCGCGACCCACGCCAGAATACAACGATGGCTCCCTTGAGCGGACCACAGGGTTGACCCCACTTTTCAAAGCTCCGCGCCATGCCGGAACGTGTGCCTTTGATATCAACGTCTTCCAACATCGCGTTGACATAGCCAGCACACCAAGGGGTCTCGTCGTCCCGGAACGACAGTTTTGCCAACTCCCAATAGGACAGCACCCGCTTACTGTGCTGCTTCCCGGCGATCTCAGAAACCCCGATCTCTTGCCGTGCGCGACGGAGCCAGATAGGTTCATCGGCGACAGAGGGCGGGGCAACACGGTCGGAGGGTTCCTTTCGGAGTTCAGCCATCGTGATTGGGCCTACGTAATCCCGTGGACTGAGACCCTTGAAAACCTTAAATGCTACAATAGCAGAAGAGGTAAGGAGACTGAGCTTGCCGTCCACGGGTCCGGGGTCGAACCCGTGGACTTTAAGTCGAGTCTGGATTTCCTTGATGTCGTTCATGGGAATACCAGTTTCGGGTTATCGGAATTAGAATTTCTTACCAGCATCAGCGATGCCTTGACCGACGATGTATCCGGTGATGATCGTCGCGATCCACTGGGACATCTCGGGGGTAAGTCCGACTTGAGTTCCGAACGTGATAAGGGTCGTGCCGATGACAGCAGCCCACAGCTTACGGGATTTGATTTTTTCCATATTGTTTGTTGGGTGTAACATGACTCACATCATGTTGAAAATACTATGACCTGATTTGCCCATCGGGTCCAGTTGGACTTTGGGTCGAGCCATGCCATTGAAGGCATCCTTCTCGTCGTCCAACAACTGCTTACAGGTTCCCCAGTGGAACGCGGACCTCTCCATATCTGCGTTATCCTCCGCAACGATACCAAGCAAAGAATGCTTGATAGCGTTTATGTTAGAAAGGTAGACGATGTCCGTGTTGAAGAGCAGCGTGTTGAACTTTCGCTTAAGCAAAAGAACAACGTGCTTCTCATCACTATTGGGGTTTGCAAAACGATACCAACGGTAGCGAGCGATTTCATCCCCACGACCTTCTGCTAAGGAAAAACTGGTGGCTCCCGAAACTAACTGGACATCTACCATAGCCGTTAAGCCCTCAAAGCGGACCAACTCAACATCAACAACTTGGTTGGCATCAGTAAACGCAGTCTGTATGGAAGCACTCCCATTTAACTGAAACTTGTGGATTACCTTCTGCGAGTCCGATTTTACGTATGTCACGTATACCGCCCCGTAGGTCGGCAAAACAACTTCCGGCGTGACGGGGACCACCTTTAGTTGATACTTGGTGGTCCCATCAAATTCAAACTTGGTTGGGTGTAGACCGTCATCCACTGCACCATACAGGTAGTTTGGACTATCCTCATAGCGACCGCTGGTTTTGTAGTCCTGCCATCGAGCGTTCAGATCAACAGGGTAGCCCTCTATAACGGCAGACATTACAGACTCCGCTTCCCGTGGGAGGTAGAAGTAGTTTGTGTCTGTAGAGATCGTGTATTCAAACACAAGGTCGCGCCAGTATCCCAGACTATAGAGTCGTGGGAGTGCCATGTTCAAATAATTGACAAAGCCATCCCCCGGAGGTATGTAGCCAGAAAGGGACGAGCTTAAGGCTGAGACAAATTGAGCCATGGTAAAGTCTAGATCAGTAAAGAGAATATTCAAGAACAGAGTCTTATGAGAAAACTTTTGTTAAGGAACAACCTGAGCCTTGGAGATGTCGTCGTTTGTTCTGCGGCTATCCGTGATTTGCATAAAGCTCATCCGGGTAAGTTCTTAACTGGATATACGGGATCTTGTGCGCAAGTTTTTGACCACAACCCCTACATCGAACACGATCCGGAGGCAGAAGAAATTAATTTGGAGTATCCTGCAATCCATAAAAGCAATCAACGCCCCCGGCACTTCATCGAGGCTTACCATGAGTTCTTGTCAGATACGCTAGGGGTGGACATCCCCATCACAGAGTTCAAAGGAGATATCCACCTGACTGACGATGAGAAGAGGTGGATTAATCAAGTGCATGAAATCGTAGGTTTCGATGCCCCTTTCTGGATCATCGTATCCGGAGGGAAGTTCGACTACACCTGCAAATGGTGGGGGCATCACCATTACCAAAAGGTGGTGGATGAACTGCGCGGGAAAGTCTTGTTCGTGCATGTGGGTGAAAAGGGACACCACCACCCCCAGCTTGACGGGGTGATCGATCTACGAGGTAAGACCGATGTCAGACAGTTGATCCGGTTGGTCCACCACTCCCAAGGGATCGTGTGTCCTGTAACCAGCCTCATGCACCTCGCTGCGGCTGTCCCGGCAAAGGAAGGTAACCCTACGAACAGGGCTTGTATCGTCGTTGCAGGAGGCAGGGAACCTGTCGCGTGGGAGCATTACCCGTCTCACCAGTTCATGCACACTGTCGGAATGCTCCCATGCTGCCAGACCGGGGGGTGCTGGAAGTCACGCACCGTAGCGTTGAACGATGGTAGTGACAAAGATAATAGCCTGTGCGCGGCTCCTACCATATCCTCTGCTGGAACCCATACACCGAAATGCATGGAAATGATCACCCCCGCGAGTGTGGTCACGGCAGTCTTCAAGTATCTGGTCGGCGGGTCTTATAAGGTCATAGACCCGGATAAATGGTCCCGTGTGGAGGCTCACCTTACAACCCCAAGCTCTGTGATTGCCTCGTGAGAGCGGCATCCTAACGGAGTGGGCATAGCGACTAGTTTACGTAACAATAGAGTGAATCTCCTGTGTTAGTGTATCCCGGTGGTACTACCACGGTTATGGAATCACCAATTGCTCCGGGGGTGCTAAAGTAGCTGAATGTTTCGCAGGTCGCCGTGGTTAGTTCATAACTAGAGCTAGACTCAGAGCTATAGCTATAGCTAGAACTAGAACTAGAACTAGAACTAGAACTAGAACTAGAACTAGAACTAGAACTAGAACTAGAACTAGAGCTAGGGTTAGTGCTACTACTACTAATAACTGTAATACTGCTACTAGATGAACTTGACCAAGAAGGATCTTTCTCCGGAACACCTTCTTTTGCAAGGTAAGCCCCTTGTGGTTGGAAGTCTTGAATGGGGGTATCCGCCCACGCTACAGAAGGAATAGCGGTAAACAGAACGTTTGCATTTTGTGGGACCACATTAATCGTGTAAAGTTTACGAAAAGACTGTTCTCCTGTGTCTGTTCCTTGACCGTTCATTGGTAATTAAAGTATGCGCCTGAGCTAAAACTGGAGGGCAGTTAATGCCCTATAAAGAGCTAGAGCTAGAGCTAGATCTAGAGCTAGAGCTAGAGCTAGAGCTAGAGCTAGAGCTAGAGCTAGAGCTAGAGCTAGAGCTAGAGCTAGAGCTAGAGGTGAAACTGGAACTGGATGTAGAACTGGAACTGGAACTGGAACTGGAAGGAAGAGCAGGGTAAACCCCATTTAGAATAAGGCTCGTAGCTTCAACGATGTACAAGTCCAGACTTGTTCTACGTATATTGACATCGATCAAGTAAGTCCCAACAAGGTCCGATCCAACAAATCCGGGTGTGCGAGATAGACTAGCTGGAAACGTGCTTCGGTTAATAATCAACCCAGAAGGAGTTACCGTAGTCCCATTAATAGTGCCTGTGGATGTAACAGGAACAACCCCGTGGATTGCTGTAGGTAGTGTGTATTGCCTTGCGGCTGCTTGAGCGGTGGGGGGACTAAACGAGTAAGCTGCATATTTGATCGATACGTCTTCGCGTTTAGGTCTGGGTAAGAAGTTAGCAGAAGCCAAAATTGAATCGATCAATCCCTCTGGACTAGCTGTGACAGTTCTTTCTGTCTTTGTCTTAAAGGGACCACTGCTAGGAGCGGTAACCGCAAACTCCGCAGTATTGTCCTCCGCATATTGCCCACGGGCATTGCCAGTCGTGTCGGTCCCGGAAACGAAAGAAGACACGTAAGCAAACACAACACTGTCCAATCGTTGAGGAATAGCATCATATTTCTGAGCAGAGTAGATTATGTCCAAAGCTCTGTTAGGAACTTGACCTTGTGCGTTTTTAACGGTCTGCTTGATCAAAATATCATGGAACTTATTGCCGTGGCGAACTTCAAAAGTTTCTCCGGGACCGCTGATTTTATTATTCGCAACTAGATCATAATTACTAGATACCACTGTCTTTATGGTCTTCACATTTGATTCAATGTTTGGATCATACACGGTTTCGGTAACTTCTGGAATGATGTAGCGGCGTTGCACTGCGATGTAAACACTAGAAAGAGGTTCTTCGACACTCTGAATAGAGTCCCCTACGAATCCATAACCCGTAAACGTCGCATCAACAGTCCCACCAGCAGGAACAGGAAGTCCCGCAGGGTAGTCCGCTCTCTTAATTATGTAGGTTCGCACTAGCTCTGAGCCGTCTCTAAGCTCGTAGTTGTAAGCATCTTGATCCTCGCGACGAGCGGCATAGTAGAACTTATAAAGCTGACCATCTTGACCATCCTGTTGCACATAAACCAACTCATGGTGGGGCCATTTGATTGAGTCCGGATGTGGTGTGCCATACTCAGGGATGTCTGCCCCGATACGTTGTGTATCTACCGTCTCGTAGAAAAGAATGTCCGCGACATCCGGACTCACGAACGTCAAGACACGTTGTCTTTTCGGTGCGGGTTGGTTTTTTGGAGTTACGGGCATGACCTAAATTTAAAGTGTATGTGGCTTGATAGTGTGCCAGACAGACTGTTTTTCAACGTAGTTTGATCCAAATTTCTGTTCAACCGCTTGTTTAACAGAGACCCACCCGATGTCGTCCCCCGCAAGAATACCTCCTTTTTTAACCTTGGGCAACCACATCTCAATGTCTCTCAGGACTGCTTCCGTGCTGTGGTCCCCATCAATGAACATAAAGTCGATGGACTCATCTTCAAACAGGGATATAGCAAACTGACCGGGAAGCTGGGCAATATTGATATTAAGGAACGGAAGGTTCGCTTTGGTATTATGCACATACTTCTTAAGTGTTGGCAAAGGCCAACCGTCCACGGTGTTGTCAAGATTCCCGGTAAAAGATTCGGCAGACCAGATCGTATGACCACGGGCAATCAAGGCTGCGGCAAGTGTGACAACAGAACCCCCGATATAACTCCCCGCTTCTACGATAAGGGACTTATCTGGAAGTGTCTTCACCAGTTCGATGTAGCGATCCATTGAGCCGTCCCCACACAAAGTCATCATGCGATGTTGGTCTACAACCGCACACAATCTACTCAACCACTGCCAATGTAGCTTCTCTTCGTAGAGTTGGCGGAAATCCGGCTCCATGACACGAATCAACTGATGGTAGTTGATAAAATCCGCCAGAAGGTGGTGTTGATTATCTGGGAGAACCATCGCGGGATCTTTGTCCCACGCAGGTCCAGCAAGGAATACCATCCTAAGAAAGTGGGCATAAATCCATCTCTGACTACCCCCTACTGTCTCCCGTTTCTCAGAACACTCCTTGGTCCAAAATTTACTAGACCCGCCGCAGTGGAGAGTCCTCATCTTGCTGTTTGATGAGTAGTTCCAGAGTGAGTCACCATCCCACTGGACGACATCCGACTCAAAGGTCCAGTGCTGGGTCCATGTGTTGTTGTCTAACAATTTGACATTGGTGTGCTTTGTCTCCGCATACAGAGTCGCGTTCAAGACTCCTTGGTCTCCATGCCCATGGTATACTTTTTCATCTTGTGGGCCGTATGCAGCAGTGTTACTCCTAATCGACCATAACTGAAGAATCCTCTGGCTAACTTCCGTAACAGGTAGGAAGTAACATGCGGTAGACATGTATGTTGTTCTTGTGGGGCTAGGTTCGATTCCATAAGGCGTAAATCGTTCGTCGTAGATAGCCCCATCTCCATCACGCCCACCCATAATCAGTCCGGTGGCTAGACTCTCATTGACAACGTCTGCTATGCTTGAACAGAACATCAAATCCGAGTCAAACCCGATGACCAGATCATACTTGTCGGCTAGATCGGCGGGACCATAAGCCTTCAACTGCCACGCACCAAGGACTCTACCCTCTTTAGCAAAGTCCGTGTGGGGCATGACCTTCGCCCCAGCTTTGGTCAGCATTTCAATCTGAGCCTCTGACAGTGGCTCGTTGTATTCGCCGCTGCTAGCGACGACAATATCAGCCCCCAACTCCTTGTTGTAATACAGGAACGAGTTGACCGCAGCCAAGGTTCCTGTGAAGAAAGAGTGATCCGAGACAGTGTAGGCGAGGATGCGTGGCATCTCGATACCTACAATAAAACTTGAGAAGTTTCAAGTGTTAACAGAATCACTTGTTCGCAAGTGATCTAAGGTGATCCTCGATGGAAGAGAATAGGGTAGCCCTCTGCTTTTGCTCCTCGATTTCAATCTCCCTCCGATGCCTCGCGTCTTCTTCAAGGAAGACAATACGGGACTGATAAGCGTTAAGCTCCCGGTCGATGGTAGCAAACCTAGCCTCGACCTGCTTCGTGTATTCACCCCACAGCATCCAAGACACTGCACCAAGGACGATAGCAAGGCCGAAGTAGTTGACTGCCCACCGCAGCAACTCCGGTTTGACTTGATCGATTGCTTGGGACCAACTCATGGAAAGGTTAGCTATGCACGGAGTAATACGCCATAACAGCACCACTGTGCAGGGTAAACGAAGAGATCTGCCCGTAGATAATGGATCCTGCGGGGAACTGGTGCGCCGAACCACTGGTAGCATTGTGGATTGGGTCACCTCCTGTTTCAGCAGTGACGTTAAGCCCAGACCACGTAAAAGTTTTAAACTTCGCTGCTGTGATCACATGGATCATACAGAACTGACCCGTGTATAGTTTATCAGTGGTGTGGGCAAACAAAGCACCACCCTGACCGAAAGATTGTTTATCAGTTACGCTAGTCATGGCTAATACTTCTTCATTCCACGTTCAATGGCAACGAGAAACCCTCCGGGGTTCATGGATTCTTCGTCATCCTCTTCTCCATACTCTTCGCCTTCTTCCTCATAGACTCCACTTTTCTTCATGGACTTAAGGGATCCGGGACCGTCTGCGTGGCTATTGATCACGTAGTCCCGGACGGAATCGACGTAAGCGTTGGACAAGGTAAGCTTGGACTGGACCCACGCCTGACTAAGCAGGGGGCAAGTAGGACACTCCTCCATGTGTTCAAGGATGTCCATGACGTTAGCATGAAGATTCTGGAGTTGCTGTTTAGCCATCTCCAGATCCTTCATGTCAGGCATTGGTCCACAACATTCGTTCATAGTGCGCCGGATCGGTAAATTTTCAAGGCAAGTGCGTTCGTGGAAAGCTCAGGATACTGCTGTTTAAACTGAAGAAGCACATCCATTTTCTGTGCGTCTACACTAGACTTGGGGTTGAAAGAAGACCCCATGATCTTCTTGAACTCATTAAGACGTTGGTCCCTCGATTCAGCAGTATCAGCAGCGCCCATGAGCATATCCTCTGCGTTTGCCATCTGCCCACTAGGGACGCTGCTCATTTCCTCTGCCATGCGTTGCCTACGAGCATCACTGACGGCAGCAGCACCCATAAGCATATCCTCTGCGTTTGCCATCTGCCCACTAGGAACATCACTCATTTCCTCTGCCGTTCGCTTCCTACGAGCATCACTGGCGGCAGCAGCGCCCATAAGCATATCCTGAGCGTTCATCATACTACCTCTAGGGACATCACTCACCATAAGTTCCTCAAGACGCTGGTCAACAGCATCCAAATAATTAATAGGTTCACGCGCCTTAGCAGCAGCAGCAGATCCAAGTAGGATATCCTCTGCGTTTGCCATCTGCCCACTAGGGACATCACTCATTTCCTCTGCCATGCGCTGCTTACGCGCCTTAGAGGCAGCAGCAGCACCCATAAGCATATCCTCTGCGTTTGCCATCTGCCCACTAGGAACATCACTCATTTCCTCTTCCGTGCGTTTCTTACGCGCCTTAGCAACGGCAGCAGATCCAAACATGAGGTCTTCCGCGTTTGCCATCTGCCCACTAGGGACATCACTCATTTCCTCTGCCATACGCTGCTTACGCGAATCACTGGTATAAATGGGGGCGTATGTTTTATAGCTAGGTCTCATAGTAGTCGTTTTAGAAGTAGCCTCCGGTGAAGGTGTCGGCGCGGGTTCATCAGCGGTTTGTTTAGAACTGAACTTACGCTGGTAGGGTTCACCCCCTACACTTTGATATTGCTTAAGCAGTTCTTGTGGGAGATCTCCCCCTGTTTTGTCGGCAGCATACAGTTTCGATTTAAGATCTCCTAGCTGACGCTGCCTTTCAGAGTTTGCCGCATATTCTCTGTCAAGGGCTGCACGCTCTCCTGTAAACGCTTCTCTAACTCCGCCAAAAAAACCGTAGGGCTTTTTGTTATACTCGTCTTGAGCTTGTCGGTTTGAGGCAACTGCGGCGTCTATTTCGGGGGAAGATGCTGAATAAAAATCCAAGTAATCCTCATTATCCTTCATGGAAGCTTCGTAGGCTCGACGCTGCTTTTCCGCAGCAATAAGAGCTTGAAGTTGAGCCGAGTCTTGTTTGTAATTGGCAGTGTCTCTTTCAAAGTCCGCCCTACGAGACTTCAGCCCCATGGCATATTTGTCTGGGTTAGGTCTATTTACTACGAGCCTCTCTGTCGGAAACCCAAAGAAAGACCTACCACGGGCAGCAACACCTCCGCCAGTCGCCGCTTTATAATAAGCGTCTAGGTCAGCGTCAGTCTCCTTATTTCGTAGCTCCGCAGAGATAACAAAAGGATCATAACCTGCGATATAGTCTATGTCGTTCGCCATAACAACAAATGGTTATATGTAGCGATGCCCCCATACCAGTAGCAGGGTATGGAGGCATCGGAGGCTTTACATGCTACTGACCGAGGGATTATCAGGCACTGGAGCTAGAGCTAGAGCTACTAGAGCTAAAGGTGAGTCCGAAAGCTTTTCCAAGCTCTTGGACCGTGATCGTCTTCGGCTTCTGCTCAGAGCTATCAAAGACTTGGACGAGGTCTCCACGGGCAATCAGCGTAGCACTGGTAGTATCCCCAGCGAGTAGGCTAGTGGTTCCAAGGAGGACTTCAACGATAGGTGCGTCGTCAAGAGTGGGCATGGTATGGATGTGTGTAGGTTGCCGAAAACCCACCCCAGACCCATTACGGATCCGGGGTGGGCTTTTAATTAGGCTCCGGGAGTGTTCTCCGTGCGCTTGAAGATGATCACGTAACCGAAGTCGGTCTTGATCGGCTTGATCGCACTGGCGAGGATACCACGGAAGAATCCGATAGTCCCATCGGGGTTGGTGATTTCGTTCGGGATGTTAGTCCACTTGAAGTCGCCACGATAGTTGACGGGATTGAAGCTGATACCGCTAGCCCCGGAGAAGGGGTTCGGGATCTGGGATTCGCACACATGGGGGTGGATGACGAACGCAGCCTCGTAAGGAGCGGTCTCGTAAGCAGCAGCCTGAGTGGTGACACCGCTGGTTACCGTGTAAGGCATAATGCGGGTAAGCACATCTCCAGCAAGCGTGAAACGCGGGGCAAGGTCATCGATCAGGTGGTAGAAACCACGGAACGATTTCTCGATACCAAGGGGGGCGATAAGCTCGCTGACCTTGCTGTTGTTGTAGCGAACGTCGTCGCGGAAACCGGACTCAGTGAAGAGTTGGTAAGACGCTTCCGAGGAACACACCAGACCGAAGACAGGGCGACCGTTCTCACGACCATAAGCTTCGGAACCACAACCCTTGCGGATCATGTTGAAGTAGACCTTGTCAAGGATCGCGTTAGAGATGTTTGCCGTGGGGGTCACAAGGCTACCCGCATCGCTAAGGTCGAGGGTTGTGTCGATCCTATCGCCTTCAAACCCGCTTTGGATCGCAGTGCCAGTGGTAACTGCGGCAACGTAGCTGTCGCACACCTTGCCGAATTCATCACGGTAGCGGTTTTCCCACGTATACCGGACAGCTTCGGTCATGGAGTCCATAACAGCACGAAGCTGTTCCTGACGGTGGACGGCAAAGCGAAGGTCTTCCAGCGAGATCCGGGGCGATTCGATAATCGCACGGTCGATGGAGTAATTCTTCAGTTGCTTGCTGAACCGGATGAAGGACCGCTTGTCCGAACTACCAGTGCCACGACCACCTTGGATATCGTCCGCAGCGTCCTTTAGGGGCTGGTTGATGTCCGAGGTAGTGAAGTTGTTAGCACTACCGTTAAGCGTCCCAAGAGCGGACCAAGTAACGCCAGCCGTATTACCAGCAGAGTCCGTGGTCGGGATAGCCCGATCATAGATCAGCGTGGTCAGTTGGTAGCCCATCCCGTCAGGGAAGGTCGATTGCTTCATCAGATCGAGCCACGGGGAAGTGTGGAGCGTCCGGTTGTAAATGTCTTGGTTGATCCGGTTTGCTTCTTCAGCAAGGATCGTGTTGACGGCAGAAATGCCAGTTGCGAGATCAAAAGTAGCCATATCAATAAAAAGTTAAGGTTGGTTGGGGGTAAAAAATGGTTGTAATCACAACCGTTTCTTTGTCCGCGACTTTCCTAGAACTACTTATGGCTAGAGCAACCGAGTCTGTTGGACGATGTAAAAATTGGTTACTGGACCCGTGCTAAAACTATTTGATGGCTAGAGCAACCTGCACAGGGACGGTAATATGGATAAGTTAACCACAGTTGCCGATAACAGTCAATGGTATATTTCAGATAAATAAAAATGCCAGTATGTGGGGTTTCCCCCAACATACTGGCAGGTTTAGGGTTGATCTACCGGGACTCAGAGAGACCCGAGGGCTGCGTTAACACGGTCAATGAAGTTTCCTTCCGTAGCTCCGGAGGATCCCTTGAACGGAGCGGAGCGACCATTCGACGCATTCTTCGATCCCGGCTCCGCATCCTCGTATTCGCTGAGACGGTCGGTCAGGAGGTCGAGTTCCTTTTGCAAGGAGACGTAATCCTTGATGAGGTTCGGGAAGACCTGTGCGACGACAGCATTGTATTGCTGGTCCACAAGGTGCATCGAGTAAGGATTCATGCTGCTGACCTTCTTCTCGACCATACCAAGGTCAAGCCCCTCGATCCCTTTGAGGAACGGAAGCTTTTCCTCAAGGCGACCAATGACGTTCTGCGTCACCGCTTTCCGCTGCTCCGCAGCCTTCGACGCTTCGTGCTTGAGCTTCTCCTGCTCCAGATACTGAGCCTCGTTCAGTGCTTCCTCGACGTTCTGGTAGAGTTCCGCCTGACGGTCGAAGATCTGGTCAACCCGTTGCACGTAGTTGAGCAACTCCGCTTGAACGCGAAGAGGGGCGGAGGACACCAGTTCCTCCAACCGGACATCCTTGGGGATGTAAGTTGTGCCGTCCGGATTGAAGCGGACTTCATGGGTCGGGGTCTCCTCTGAGGCGATCTCGATAATCCCTTCAACATTCAGCCCATACTGTTGACCCAGTGCCTCGATACGGGAAATGGTATCCCGCAAGGGGGCATCCACAACCTGCCTGTAGGCATCGGTGTTCTGCAAGTTGTAGAACATCCGCTCCTGCTCGTATTCTGCAAGCTTGCCCTTCAGTTCGTCAACGGACTCCATGCCGCTGAGTTCCTGCAACTGCGTCTCGTATTCCAGAGTCTTCTGGCGAAGCTCATCGATCTCAGAACGGTATTGCTTGCGCTCGTCCTTGAGTTGCTTGAATCGCTTTGCAGCCTTCGGGGTCCAATCATCGATATCGGCATCGAGTTGGTCCTCCGGGTATTCTTCGCCTACAGGGGCTGCTTGTGATTCATTCCCAAAGTCGGTCTCTTCGTTCCCCGGCTCGACGGTATTTTGAACTGCGCTGGTCTTGCTGGGTCTCGTAGGAGCCTCCATTACCGCCTCAAGGCTACCGAATGCACGGTCCACCGCAGAGGAGAATCCGTCTTCTGCGGGGACTGCGTTGGGTAGGCTGTCGATGGCGGGTGCTTCGACGGGTGCTTCTAGTGTTGGTGCTTCAGTCATGTTATTTGTCTATCAGTTGTTAAGGTCGATGTGACCCCACTCTTCGGAAAGGTTCTGGGACTTGCTTCTGCGGAACTTGGTCAGCTTCTCCAGATCCGCGAAAGCATCCCGGTATCCGGCATACCATGCGTAGCGCAGGTTGTTCTGCTCCGTGCTTTGCGAAAGACTGGAATAGGAGGGACCAGAGGCTTCTTTCAAGGTAGCGACCGCTTGCTGAAAAGCGTCCGACTTCAAGATGTTACTGAGTTCCTCGACCGCTACCTGATTCGCAAACCACTTTTCGATGTCTACGGGGACTTTTGCTTTGTTCATAAATTCTTCAACCACCCATGTTCTCGCGGAACTTTAGCGCAGCTTCTGCATCACGCATTGCTTGTTCCTGCTCAAACTTGCGCTGCTTAAGCTCCATGTCCAGTTCAGCTTTTTGCCGTGCGATATCCATCTGGATCTGGGCTTGCTGCATCTTGATGTCCATGGGCGCAGCACCTGATTCCTGTGCCGGGATTCCTGCACCCTGTGCCTCTGGGTTCTGGGCTGCGTCACGCTGCATTTTTTCCAGCGACTTCATCGTGTTGTTGATGACTTCTTCCGCGTATTGGAGGACTTGCTTGGCACTGCCGACTGCACCCTGCAAGGCAGGATCCTGTCCAGCGAACTGGAGCGTGTCGGTAACGTGCTGATAAAAAGCTTGGATAGGCCCGAGTGACTGCATCGGGTCTGCCTGACCCGTGTTCAACGCCTCGATCAACTGGTTGAGAGCAGGAACGTGCAACTGGAGGTGCGTGCCGTGCATCTCCGATCCGATGACCGGAACAGGTTGCCCTTGGTTCAACTGCTGGTTCTCAAGGAAGGCGATCTTGACATCGATGGACGGGCGGGGTTCCTCGTTCGCTGGGACATACCTGTTAGCGAGGTCATGGCCCACACGGGTCGCTACGATGTCGCGGGTAAGGTTGCGGCGACCGATCTCGTCAAACTGCCCTGAGATGCCTTGCAACTCACGGAGGGCTACGAGACGGTTGGCGTAGCTACCGCTGCCGATAGAACGAACCGCACGGGTCTTCGCAAGGTCAAGGGTCTTGATGAACGCTTCTGGGACTCCCCGGTCTGCACATCGGCGGAAGAACTCCTTGATGGCGGGGTCATTCTTCTTGGAGGCAACTACACGGCGCACGACTTCGCGAAGGAGTCGGGTCCAACTGGTGTAGAAAAGATTGAGCGAGGAACCGGACAAACGGGTCGAGACATCCATGTCCGCGACAACCTGCATCTGATTCCTGTAAGGTGAAGTCTGATTCGACCCATACGTGGACACCGTATCCGTGTTCAGTTGCAACTGTTGGGTAAGGTCATCCAAGGCTGGGCGCACAGAGTTGCCAAGGTTCGGGATAGCCTTCTCCACGATGTTCACTCCCGGCGAAAGGATCGCGTAGGCTCCGTAGTAGGTGAACTGCAACTCGTCCATGGCGCGTTGCGTTTCCGGCTGGATCATCACCGCACTGCCCAGCATCGCTCCGTCGATCATCTGGCAGCGCAGCCTGTTGCTCGTCTGGATGTGAGCAAAGATGCGCTGACCGAGACCACGGATGCTGTGGTAGGTTCCGTTGGTCCCTACCCCGTAAGTGAACAAGACGTATGCCTGTTCCGGTGACTCAAAGCGACTGACCTTCTTGTAGAGGAATTCCTTCGGACTATCCTCCGCGCAGATGTAGTGCGAGACTGTGCCGTCCATCTCGCGGATCCAAAAGTGCAGGACTGGAATCTGAGGGTTCTGGATTCCGGTGTAGAGGTCATTGTTCTTCAGTTCCGACTGGACCGCTTCGTAGTCGGTGAAGAGCGATCCACTGCCAAGGTGTCCCCGTCCCGTGGTCTTGACGTTGTGTTTGATGACTCGCTTTACCTCGTCCACGTTCCACCCAACTGCCGACGCAGCCTTCTCGTTCCGGATAAAGTGGAATAGTTCATGGACCAGATAATCCCGGCGACCAACTGCGATGTCGATGGCATTCTCCGACGCAGGAGTCTGCCGGGGGATCAAGATGTCAGTGAACCCGCCCACCCGGAAACGCCAGTCTTCCGGCGAATCGAAGTAGGCAATCCCCACTCCGTGTTTGATGAACATGGTGCAGAGGCGCAGGTAGCTGCTGTGGAACTCTGGCCATGAGCGCATGAGGTGGGTCAACTCATCGGCGACCACATCCTCCATCGGTTTGATCTCGCTCGCCTCGCCCTGCGTCCCGCGCACTTCTACGAGGGTCTCCAAGCTGGAGTAGAGGTCAACGTAGGCAGAGAGCGAGATGTCGAGCAACCGCTGGGACTCACCGAAGTTGAGGTTGGTCTTGAGCGACTGCCCTGTGGCGACAAGCTTGTCCCCGTTGTAGGGCGCGGCTCCATCGAACATCGCATCGATACGGGCGCGATTGACCGCTGACTTCTCGTCAGCTTTCCGGAGCGTGGCATAAATGCTCAAGGCACTGGCTACGTCTCTAAGCCTCGTCTCGACTGGCTTACCTTTTTCGTCAAGGTTTGCCAGATCGAGTGCATCGACCTCCGTGGGCTTCTTGTTAAGCATAGTTGAAACTACGCGAGGCAAACACAAAGTCAAAGCTCATTTGTCATCCCAGACTTGCTCCAGCAACTTCTGGGCGCGGATGCTACGCAGCTTCCCGTTGTCCCCAGTCATGCGATAGTAGCGACTACCGTGGTGTTCGATCTCCGACAGGGCGAAGGGGGTGCGCTTCCCCCATCGGTTGTTGCGGTAGGGCGTGACGCGCCAGACAGCCCCCCAGTGGGTAATGACGTATGCGGAGAATCCGGGGATCGGGCGCGAGTCAGCAGGTGGGTAGGGGGTGCGCTGGAATTTGTCTGGGTTGAACTTCGGATCACGCAGGGCGGAGTGGGGCATGATGCGAAGGCGACCCCCCGGCATTCGCAAAGCAGTATGCCACTCCCGATGGATCCAACGACGACTCAACTTGCGGTTGGAGTAGTCCGAGAAAACAAAGTCGTCATCGGTCAGATAATATCCCGGCAGTCCGTGGATTTTTGTTTTTTGCAGATCAGTATTCATTTTTGTTTCTTGCTGTCAGTGAATATTTTGTTTTTTACCCCCCTACATAAAAAGTCTTTTCTAAATACTGGGTTACGCTTATACGTATAAGCGTAACCCACCCCCTACGGGGACTTTTAAACTTGGGGGGTCGGTTGATGTGTAGTGGGTATGAGTATTTTATAGTTCTAGATTGGGGCTGGTTTTGAACCCTGTTCATTTTTTTGAACCCCCTCTGGTTCCTTGACCCTGCTTTTTGAATACATGAGGGCTGATTTTGAACCCCTGCGCTTCCGTTGTTCATAAATCTGAACCCTATGGGTGGCGAAGTAGTGTTCATTATATACCCGTTTGCGCTCCTTGTATTCGTCGTCAACTTTTTTCCTTTCACGCTCCTTTTCTAGGATCTTGTCTTTGTTTCTCCAATAGTATTCCTTTTGATAAGCCAGACGATCCTTGCGGTTACGGGCGTAGTAGCTGTCCTTGTCTCCTGATTCCTGAGTCATGGGTCATGGTAGCGGGTCCGGTGCAGGAGTCAAATTTTTTTCCTTTGGAGGTATATATGTATACACGCGTGCAGCCAAAGGCTCCGCACCCACCGGTGGCGTGGTCTCTTGAACACTGGTTCATGGTTCTGGGGCCGGGGGACAGGGTCCAAGGCTCCCTATATAGTATAGGGGAGGTTTTTAATGGTTATTCCGTAAGGGAGTAGAGCGGGACTAGTGCATGATGCACTAAGCCACTCTTAAACAAACCAAAGAAAAGAAAGTTAATACTATGAATAAGAAACAAATCGAATCCGCCTTCGCACCCATCGCCGCACTCCTTTTCCAAATCCGGGAAAGTGATAACAAAGTTGTGGACATAATTGATGAAATTAAGAAGCAGCTCAAAGCCCTTTACGAAGCGGGGGCGGATGTTAAGACGGTGAAAGAATACCTTGTTTTCTGGAACACGAACACAGAAGACAGCAAACCGATCCGCTCCAACGACGCTATCAACAAATGGCTTCGCGATGCTGGTTGGCGTCAACGGGAGGCTGTCCGCTCCGACAAAGACACGGTGAAGAACGATAAGAAAGATAAGAAAGAGACGCGGGAGGAGGCCATCCTTCGCATCAAGTCACTGATGGCCCAGCACAACATCATGGCGACGGAGCTTGCCTGATCCCTGATCCCTGATCCCTGATCCCTGATCCCTGATCCCTGCTTAGTGCATCATGCACTAAGCAGGGTTTCCCATTCCGCCCTTAGTGCATCATGCACTAAGGGCGGAATGGGGAATGATCCCCATTAAACCAAAGAATAGAAGACCATGACCATGACCAAAGAAGAAATGTTTGAAGCCATCATGTCCCAAACCAACTGGACTGGACTCACCCTTCGCCAGTTGGCAAACGCTGGGCGCATCGTGCCGGGATCCGTAGTCGAAAACTGGGTGGACTCTTGGTATTTCAGCGAAGAGAGAGAGGGCAAAGGTCGCAGACAAACCTTGTTGTCTCTTCGCGAGGAAGTCCAGAATGCCGTCGCACAATGTAACAAGTGATCCCCGCACCCTGATCCCTTAGTGCATGATGCACTAAGGGTCTCCCCTCCTGCCCTTAGTGCATCATGCACTAAGGGTAGCAGGGGCGAGTCGCCCACCCTGTATCCTGATCCCGGTGTCATGATGCAGGAACCAAACCAAACTTGCCGGATAGAAGAATAGATAAAGATATGAACGGAAAACTAGCCTACATCGTGAGAGGTTCTGAAGACGGTAACCTTGGCATCTACACCACCAAGGAACGCGCCAGAAAGAAAGCTATAGAATACCTGACGCAGAACGATCCCTTGTATAAGCCAACCATTCTGGTGACACGCCCATCGTGGCGGGAGGGAGACCCCTTCGATAAGAAGTATAACACGGTTGTCGCATCAGGTCCAAACGTGTCCCGCGCACTCGACTCATACCTGATCATAACAATCGACGGGCCACACCGCACAAGTGCGGACATCGAAGGATTCTACATCAACTTCTGATGTGATCCCCCTCACCCTGCCCTTAGTGCATCATGCACTAAGGGTAGCAGAGGTGCATCACCTACCCTTCGCACCGTCCCGGTGCGGTGCGAAGGTTCAACACAACTAAGCCGGATAGAAGAATAGATAAGATATGACTAAAGTATATATACCAAGGGCGGTTGCATTCGACAACGCCACCCACGAAGGTGGCGGAGGCATTTATGCCTCCGCATCGTACGCCCTTAGAAAAGGGGCAACAAATCTACGACGTGAGGGGGGCTACCTTGTGGCCAATTGGCCACAAGCCTACTGGGCAACCCCTGCCGGGGTCAATTGCAATTGTGCTGCATGTCAGCACGCCTTCCCCCGCTGATCGGTGATCCCCCTCACCCTGCCCTTAGTGCATCATGCACTAAGGGTAGCAGAGGTGCATCACCTACCCTTCGCAGCATCCCCGGCGTGGTGCGAAGGATCAACATAAACTGTCCGGATACAACAAAAGAAAAGAAGATATGAAGAATTGGAAACCAAAACTCGGTGAATTCAGCAAAGCACTTCCCGGTGCTGTCTCCCTTAACTTCGCCGAATCCGGCGGGGTGAATTGCTCACCCACCTGCGAGGCACTCATCAAGAATGTCTGCTACGCAGTGCATACCGAAAAGATGAAGCCGTCCATCCAGACATCCGGCGAGCGGAAACGCCTTCACGGGTTTGCCGCCTTGTGCGATGCATACCGTGAAGAGATCTCCCGCAAGAGTATCAAGGGAATCGTGATCCCTTGGATCCGCTTCTCGACATTCGGCTCCGTGCCGGATCGCGAACTCACCCTTGCGGAGGAAGCTGCCTTCGTGCAATTGGTCCGGGCGTTTCCTCCCGGTGTCCCGGTTCACTTCCCTGTGGAAACGCGGGAGAAGGCGGAGCGGTTCCGCGACATCGCCAGAGCCTATGACCTGACCCTTGTGGTGCGGGAGTCCGCTCAATCGGATGCCCGTGCCACGGAATGCCTCGCCTCCGGTGATCCCGCATCCCGGATCGTGTATGACGGGAAGACGAAGCGGGATCGCCTCGCCAAGGCCCAAGAGATCGCCAGATCAAATCCGGGGGCAAGTGTCTGCCCCGCCATCGCATCCACGATTCTTAGGAGACCCGTCAAGATTAAATGTGGATCCGGCAAGGGTGGTTGCACCCTTTGTTCGCAAGGTGCGCGGACCCTGATCCTGTATCCCCAACACTGATCGGTGAAGCACCCCACCCTGCCCTTAGTGCATCATGCACTAAGGGTAGCAGGGGCGAGTCGCCCAACTAAACCAAACCAATAGAAGAATAGATATGATCAAGACCACTAAGAAAAAGGGAAACATCGTCGCATCCTGTGAGACATCACGTGTCACGTATAGCGTGCCATATGGTCTGTGTGACACAGTGCCGTGGAGGCATAGCGATGACCACCTCCACTCAATCGCCGCGTTTATGCTGGCGAAACGGTTGTCACTACTCCCTGACACCGCTTGCACGATGGATTGCAAGCGGATCAATGGATCAACACGCATCCACACTCCCGTCCCTGTCTGATCCCCCTCACCCTGCCCTTAGTGCATCATGCACTAAGGGTAGCAGAGGCGGATTGCCTACCCTTCGCATCATCCCCGGTGTGGTGCGAAGGACAACACAACAAGCCGGATAGAAGAATAGATAAGTATGAAGAACATCCAGAACACCATCACCACCACCCTCCTCAACCTCCGCACCCGTGCCATCCACGGCATCGTGCGGATCCTGATCCCTGATCCCCGCACCCTGATCGAAAGCATCAAGGCCCATGCGGTGCGATCCCTGTCAGATCAAATCAATACCGAAGAGATCTGCCAGAGTCTGGCGGATGATGTCTCAAGAGACCTGACCCAAGATGATGTCATGAGCTACATCATGTATAACGGGATGGACCTTGATGGCATCTCGGATCAGATCGCCCGTAATGTGGCGGATGACTTCAACATCGAAGGAGTCGAGGATGCCATCATCGATCATGTGAAGCAGAACATCTCCGATTGTCAGGAGATCGAAGACCGCATCATCGAACACATCGAAGACGGCATCACCGTAGACGAAGACGAGGTGATTGACCGCATCGTGGAGAACTACGAAGTCGATGAGGATTCCATCATCGACCGCATCGTAGATGCCATCGACATCGATTCCAAGATCGATGCCTTGCTCCGCCGCAAAGTGGCGGATGCCTTCCGCCGCATCGCGGATGAGATGAGTGCCTAATATGTGAAGCACCCCACCCTGCCCTTAGTGCATCATGCACTAAGGGTAGCAGGGGCGAGTCGCCTAACTAAACAAACCAATAGAAGAATAGAACATGATCAAGACCACTAAAGACAGAATGCGAGAATTGAAAGCGCTTGCCGCAAAACTGAATTGTTCAGTGACCGACAATCGCGACGCGACGACAATCGAAGTCGAGGCAAACGATGGGTGGAGTTGGGACGATGGCTCGCGCTCTTGTCAATGGACGGCATACGGTAGCAGTCGCAGCTATTTGCCAGCATGGCGGCAAGAGGCGATCGCCGAAGCGATTGAGCGACTCAAGGACGATCCCCCGATAAATCAACCTTACATCGGCGACGAATAACGGGCGCGCCGCCTCATTGTTGCATCGGCGGAAGGTAGCGGATGCCTTCCGCCGCATCGCGGATGAGATGAGTGCCTAATATGTGAAGCACCCCTGCTACCCTTAGCCCATCCGTGGGCTAAGGGTAGCAGGGGTAAGTCGCCCAACCAAACCAACAAAAACAAAAGAATAGATATGAAAACTGAATTGACCCATACTGAATTGATCGAAGCCCTCCACCTTGCTGCCCCCTCTATCTCCATCTCCGTGCATTGGACATATGATGATGATGAGGGTGCAGAAGAGTGGCATGATTTGTCATCTGATCCGGATGATTGCTTCTATGGAACAGACCGTGATGATTGGGTCTGTTGGCAGACCACCACTACTGCCAGTGCTATCATCGATGGGGAGGAGATCGAGGGTAGCGATTACCTTGGCGGAACGTGGGAGAAGTATGATGAGTCTCCATGGGTGGTAAACCCAGACATCTCCGGATACTTCCCAGACAAAGCACTGGTCGCCCTTGAAGAACTCGCGAAGCAACTACCCTGTGGGCATCCTCTCCACGAAGAGATCGTTGCCGCCACTGCACTCCTCTGAACCAACCTAACCAAACCAAACCAACAAAAACAAAAGAATAGATATGATAAAGCACATCATTGAAGCCATCGTAATCGGACTCGGACTCATCGCCGTGATGTCCGTAGACAGTATCCTCAACCTCATCTTCCCCTAACCATGAAAGTGAGAGTCTACTTTAACCTGCGCCGTGATCAGTTGTCGGTGCAGCACAAGACCCCTAAAGGGTGGAGGCTATGGCGGCACGCTGCCCAAGTCGCGCTCCATAACATCCGGTTCAAGGTGTCTGAGTCAGGGAGGCAACGGGTGCTACGGGAGAAGAGGAAGAACGTCCACGCCTTCATCGAAGGTGAGTTGATCCTCGTAACTGGAGACCCGATCAACCCCACCACCGCAGTCACCTACAACCCATACACGATGCCCACCTTCCAGATAGTAGGATCGGGGGAACCCATCCACTCCGCGAAGTATGCGGTCATCACCGGGAAGAAGATCCTCATCCACCCAAATGACCCCAGATAGGCATCGACTGGTCCGCTCCAGCAATGGGGTGGACCCACGCAGGAACTCCTGTGCGGTCGCGATCACGGACCACCTCGGAGTTACCCACAGAGTCCGCTACCTCCACACTGTAGCCGACATCGTTCGTGCATCCCGAACCCTGTATCATGTGACATGGATCAGGAACCCTCCGTTCATCGGACGGGAGGTCTCGACCCTCTGTCGATGGCTCAGGACCACCCCCATACATGACCCTGCCTTTGTCGGAGTCTTGGTGAGGGTGACGGGTCACGCCCTACTCCTCGCCCCTACGGGACTGGTCCTCGTTGACCTTGACCCGTGCCGGGGGCGAGATCGCCGGAAGGTGACGCACCTCTACAGCATCACCAAAAAGAATTGACCTTAAGTAAAAACCTGCTACATGTGGTAGCTCCAGCCCGCACCGGGGTCCGATCCCCCGGTGCGGCGTGGGTTTACCGCCCTCCCCTCCCAACCGTCCCGGTGCGGCGGAGGGTCAACACAACAAGCCGGATAAAACAAAAGATAAGATATGAAAAAACACAGTTCGTTCCCCAAGTTGTTGAAGTCCTTCGGTAGTGATAACCTCTATCACTTCGGGCGATCTCTTTACAAGGCTATCGAATGTGGTCCGTGGACTACTGCCGTGCTGAGAGATGGGTCTGAAGTTTACTACGAGGATACTCCCCCGGTGGGTTTCGATCCCCTCAACGTCTCTGCCTTGATGATCGGCAGCATCGTGGAGGGTTCCGATGTCGAGGTTGGACCTATCACCCTCACGTTCCCCTTCTCGGAAGAGGAGTTCAACGATGCTGTCGAGAGCATCAACGACGAGGCTAAGTTCTATTGGGATCGCGACAACTCTGAGTTCGCGTGGCATCTCTTCCGGTTCGATGATGGGGTGGAGACCCTCGTTGATGTCTTCGATACCTGCGAAGGGCAGGATGTCATGGGTTGTGACATGCACGCTTGGATGATGGAGAACGGACACTATGGTGACGTTGATCCTGACAACTACGAATGGGATGGTGACACTAACTCGGTCGCGATCATGTCCAAGAAAGAAGGACACCCTGACTTCCGTTTCGACTGGATTACTGTCGCCTGATCCCCCTCACCCTGCCCTTAGCCCATCCGTGGGCTAAGGGTAGCGGAGGTGGCTCAACACCTACCCTCCCAACCGTCCCGGTGCGGCGGAGGGTCAACACAACAAGCCGGATGAAAGACAAGATAAAGATATGAATACTACCCCTACCAAATACGTTGCGGACCTGATCCGTGCCTCCCACCTCTGCGGCATGACCCCCATGCTCCTTGGTAAACCGGGAGTGGGCAAGTCTGCACTGGTTGCACTTGCACAAGCTCTGTGCGGTTGCACCCGCTATCAGAAGATCAACCCTGTGGGCAAAGGCCCACAGGAAATCATTGGCTACGGCATCCCTGATGCCGCGACCGGGGCTATGAGATTCTCCTGCCCGGAGGATCTCCCTACCTCCGACGAACCCACCCTCTTCAACATCGATGAACTACCAAATGCTTGCGATGAGGTCATCGCTGCATTCCACGGTATCTTCGATGCCGATGGAGGTGGAGCCAAGATCGGGACGCACCGATTGGGTGCGCGTGTCCTTCCCGTGATCACCGGGAACCAGCGGAAGCACAGCACCAGTGTGCGGGTGCTGTCCGCGCCAATGGTGACACGTTGTGTCACCATCCTAGTCGAACCTGACCTCGACTTCTGGCTCGATTGGGCCAACGGTGGTTCCGGCAACGCATCACGGTCTGGTTCCTTCCCGGAGCCGGATCGGGGGGCGATCCTTGGGGAGTCGGATCATGCGAAGTTCCTCAAGTTCTCCACCCATGCCCAAGAGGTGGAGCGTCACTGGTCTCCGGAACCAGTCACCCCTTGGGATGGGGTTCCCTACCCCACCCCGCGAGGACATGAAGCTGCGTGCAGGGCGACTCACCCTGACTTTGAGTATAGGGACAACCCTCAAATCATGCAGCTTCTGCTGCAAGGGATCCTTGGTCCCAACACCGGGGCTGCGAGTTACGCATTCTCGCAGACACTGGCAAAGCACATCGACACTGCCAAGGATGTGTTGGCAGGTCACGCCTCACTGCCCACTGCAAAACAGGCGGAGTTCTGCACCGCAGTGGCAGCGCACCGATTGGTGCGGAACCAGTCCCGTGCGGCGGAGTCGCCCTCCTACTTCGCACTGGCAGGTGGTCTCGCCCCCTACATCGAACGAGTCCTGATCCCTGCATCCGGAGAGGTGCGCGACTACCTCGTTGATCTGGGTTCCCGTGACCCGCATCTCTCCCTGACCTCCGATGCGCGGGTCAAGGCTTGGATGACTGCGTGATCCCCCTCCCCTGCCACCTTAGCCCACCGATGGGCTAAGGTGGTGGCATAGGTGGATCAACACCTAACCTCCCAACCGTCCCCGGTGCGGCGGAGGGTCAACCTAAACTAGCCGGATAGAAAACTAGATAAGATATGAAACTGAATATGGAAATCACCTCGCTCTCCACCCTTGTCTTCAGTGGGGCGCGTCAGATCCCTACGCTCTCCCTCAAGGAGACGAAGGAACAGATAGCGTTGTCAAGTGGTGCGGATCGCCGCGCCTTCAAGATCACGGCATCGATGATCCCCCGCAAGGGGAACGCAGTGGGCGAGTGCCTCTCAGCCATCGAAGGGTTCCGCACGGAACTCAAGACGAGCCGTAAGTATAGTGGCACACCCACCTCCATCGAGGGGACGATCATCATCCCTGCCAAGAACATCCCCCTCGTCAAGGATGGGGAGGACAAGCTCAAGGGGACGTTGGTTGTCCTCCACAACCGCATCCGCGATCAGTGGGGGGACATCGTGGATACCGCCAAGGCGAACCTTGCTGGACTGGTTGGCATCAACAACCTAGTTTGGCCCACTGCGGATGACTACATCAGAAAACTGACCTTCAGCATCAGGTGGCTGGATGGGTTCTCCCCCCTCAGTCAGGAAACTCTTGCCGTCCTCGGCGAGGAGGTCGCGACCCGCACACGCATCGAGTCGGAGCGTCAGTTCACTGAGTTCTACACTGAGAACCTCACCCGTGATCTGGAAGATGTGTTGGACTACATCGATGGCTCAGTGGCTCAGTGGACTGATGCGAAGCGGATCAAGGGCGCACGGTTCGACAACCTCCGTGACCGTGTCCTGTCGATCCGCGAGCGCAACTGGTTCCGTGTCGAGGAGATCGATGCCCTCTGCGACAGGCTCGACCAGACCCTGCCAGTCGGTGACTACGTGGTCGCAGGAGAGTCGGCTCAACGGGCTGCTGCTATCGAGTCGGTCAAGGCAGGTCGCGCCGCCATCGAGTCAACGCTCAGTGACCTTGGTATCTGATAACTAAACCAACAAAACAAAAGACATGAATAACATAGAAGTGACAACGCAAGGAAACAGCATCGAGGCTCAGGCTTTGAGACGGCTACAGAAGTATGCGCCCTTCGCCTTCATCCGGGCAGTGGGTCTGATCTGGGAGTGGTGCAGCTTCACCACCTATGGGGCAACCGATGGGCTGAAGATGTATCTCAACCGGGACGGGTTGGAGAAACTCAAGAAGACCAGTGACCCTGTAGGTCTCACTGCGTTCCTGTTTTTGCATGAATGCCTTCATGCCATCTTCAACCATGGGGTGCGTGGATCCAAGCTCGCAGACCATGACACGTTCAACAAGTCTGCGGACTATGTGATCAACGCGATCATCCGCATCATCAACAAGGAAGCACGGGCGAAGTATGGGTTGTCCTTCGATCCGTTCCCGCTCATCGATGGGGTGCTGGACGATCCCAAGCTTGCGGGTGACCACTCGGCTGAGTCCCTCTATCAAGTGCTGCTCGCCCAGAGTCGGAAGCAACAGCAGCAACCTCCGGTCAACGTGGCTCCCGGTCAGCAGGGTGACGATGATCCCGGTGATGGTATGTCAGGTGACTCCGGTGACAGTGACTCCGATGACGGTGACTCCGATGATGACGGTGACTCCGACTCCGATGATGACGGTGACTCCGATGATGACGGTGACTCCGATGATGGTGACTCCAATCCCAAGAAGTCCAAGCCCAAGAAGTCCAAGTCCAAGCCTGACTCCGGTGACTCCGATGATGACGGTGACGGTGACGGTGACGGTGATGGGGATGGGGACTCCGGTGACGGTGGTGCTGGTAAGTCCGATGCTGATATCCTCGGTAAGGACTGGGTAGGCACTGGGTCTGCGGATACCCGCAAGCCCGATGTCGATCCCGGTGAGACCCTCGATGAGGTGTCGAACAAGATCGAACAAGCCGCAGAGGACGCAATGCTGCAACAGCAGATCAACGAAGCAGCAGGGTGTAGCGAAGGGTCCATGGGTGGAGTCACCGCTGCCATCGAGCAGCGTGCAAGACCGCAGCAGGGTGACTGGCACTACCTCGTCCGCAACTGGTTCAAGGCGCGGGTCGAGGAGGGCTGGCTCAAGCCCTTCAATGCTCCGATCTACACCAGCACGGGTCTGGTCTGCGCTGGGCGTGGGCGTAAGAAGATGGGATCGGTTGTGATCCTCTTCGATGTGAGTTGGTCAGTCCCTGTCGCTTCCGTTGAGGAGATGCTGGGCGAGGTGCAGTGGTTCCTCGATGAACTCAAGCCTGAGTCGGTTGTCCTCGCTGAGACCACCACCAACATCGGCAAAACTTGGGAGTTATTCCCCGGTGAATCGGTCCCGGCTAAACTCAACTACGGTGGTGGCACTTGCCTCAAGCCGGGGTTCGACTGGGTCGCGGAGTCCGTGCCTCAGTGCGAGGGTCTCATCTACATGACCGATGGAGACTCCAATGATCTCAAACGGATCGTGATGCCTGAGTATCCAGTGATGTGGCTGGACTGGTCCGGGGGCTACACCAAGTATCCCTTCGGCGAGGTCGTTGTGATGAACCGTAAGTGATAGACAACTCAAACAAATAACATACACTTAAAAATGACAGCAGGTATTCTGTTCTTCGGTAAAGACGCTGGATCTCTCGGCATGGATGACGATGAGATCGACAAGGCAATCGACCAGCGGTTCGACCTCCTTCGGGGGCTAGGGCTGATGGTAGCTGGATCTCTGGTGGGGACACCAACAGACACGGAGGTCACCTTCTGTGTCTGGAAATCTGACCACACTTCGATGACCCTCAACCAATGGGCTATGTTGTCTGAAGTATACAGGGAAAGTTTCCCCACCTATGACGGACACATCATGATGATCGACTTGACTCATCAGACAACGGACATGAAGAAAGCTTACGATGCCTTGTTCGCGATGCTGGACACTGGCATTAACCTCGATGACCTGATCGGATGAAAGAGACTTTCGGATTACTAGGAGGGTTTCTGGTGTTCCTCGGAGTCTGCCTCTGGCAGCTAATCGCCATCGCACTGGCGGACTGGTTGTTCTAACCAGACCATCAACAAATAAACGACAAGATAAACAACAAGATAAAATGATTAAATACCTACACGAAATCAAAGGGGAGTTCCCCGTTTCAATCGACATCAAGATCGGATACCGTCACGGACGTTGGGGAGCCATCGCGTTCCTCCCTGACATCTCAGTGAGGTGTTCAAAGCTGGAGTCGTTCAGTGCGCTGAACAGGTTCTGCCTCGCTTGTATCGCACCCCATGTCCACTCCCCGGAAGCTAGAGAAGAGTATACCTCGGAGTTGTTCACGGAGATAAACCGGATCATCGCGGAAGAAGATCCGCAGCAACACATAATGAACTGAACCTACCACCTACGCCCCCGCTCAGACGATTGTTCTGAGCGGGGGCTTTTTTGTGTCCCGATATAACGGTCACTTGATCGACAAGAAGGCAGGGGTTCTAGACTTCGCTCCTTCTAGGAAACTTAATCTTCTAGGTCCGTATACCCCAACACGGTCGCCTCGTAGTAGCGATTCTCTCACACCTTCGGGTATCTCTGGAGCAGCCATGAACCCTGAGTAGAGCAGGTCGGTTTTTCCCTTTCCGATGGCATCAGATATGGCATCATACAAGATATCGTTTGGAACTCCAAGTGAGCTTAAGGCTACACCGTGCTTGTAAAGCCTAGATAGAATACCTCGTGTGTCTTCGACTGTGTTAGTATACGTCTCAATGGTATACTCATCACTCTTAGGTTTTCGTGTAGTGATCCTATACTGAGCTGAAGCTACTTGTCGCATTTGATCCTTCCCATTTAGCATGATGTTCCGCGTGACCCTCTCCATATCCACAGGAGTGGGGCGAGCAGGAAGGACTTGTTGCTTAAATATCGACGCAGCAGAATACTCTTCTTCAACACCTCCTATCGCAGTCTGTGCTTGGTATGCTCTATATAGGGTTATTGCGATAGTGGGGGATATCTTTTCCACCACATATCTGACCTGTTTATAAACAGCTTCCCTGTCAGAATCAACACCCTCGATGTAGAGAGGGTCGCCCGTCATTGCATCTCTGTTTTCCAAAGCATTCTTAACCGCACCAAACAGAATCTGTGGGTTCAAGATCGTGTCCTCCAAGGATGTTTCAAGTGCTGCTGACACACCACCAAAGAAGTCACCCTTGATCATCTTGTTATACGCTGCCTTGAAGGGATCCCCCCACACCGACAGTGGGTTGAGGAATGAAATGTTCTGATAATACAGAACACCCTTATTAATGTAGAAAGCTAGGGACTGGTTTTCTAGATAAGGGGCTAGTCCTGCTCGCACAGTTTCTTCCTCCTCGTCGTCTATGTCAGAGAACCATGAGGTAATCGCTTCTGCGGCAAACGCAGAGATCGTGTGTGCTACAAAGGATCCAGCCATACGTTGCATACCACGCTTCAGCATGACCGGATTCCCTGATCTCATTTCTTGAACGGCAAGGATCGGAGACCGCACCCCAACACGGATCATCTCGGAATAATACCGGATGTATGGGGCAACAAGATCTCCTGCGTTTGACTTGGTGAATGCCTTCACAAGCGGAGTAGTCCGCGAGTATGCTGGCATGGTCTCTTGAGTCATGTCTGCTGCGAGTCGCTCAAGATCGTTGTCAGTCATCTTGGAGAACTCAACCCCATTGAAACTACCTTCGCCAGAGTCCCGCGCCTTAGTAAGGACGGATAGAGTATCTTCAAAGACTGCCCACTTCATAAAGTCTTCGGTTGCCCCCTCCAACTCTGCGAGTCTATTCGGAACCCACGCCACTGTCGCCTTGATTTTGTCGAGAGATGATTGGTCGAAGAGTCTACGCATATCCCCTTGAATATCATCGATGGTTCGCTGACCTGCGACCAACTGTCGGAACGTGTTGGTGCGGACGTTATCTCCCAATACACCAATACCGACAAGCTTGATGCGTCTGGCGAATGCCTCGTCATCGATGTCCGTCATAATAGCTCTAGCCCCAACACGTTTGAGTTCCTTTCCAAGTGGAGCAAGAGAAGTAAAGATAAGGTGTGGTCTACCTTGGTGGATCGCCATAATCGACTGCCCCATGACGTTTCGTGGGAAGTGAGCGATGGACCACAAGGTCTTCAATCCCATGGTTACTCCGGTCAGATACTTACCCCACCCAAGCATCGCTTCGATTGTTTGTTCTGAGGCTGCTGCTGCAAACCTCCTCGATGCTTCGCTCGCAGATTCCTCCATAGCCTCAACGAATTCTTTAGGAGCGTAGTATCCTTGGAGTGCGCTGAATGGGGAACTCCCCAGCTTGTTGGTGATCGATCTGTAGCCCTTCGCTAAGAGAGTTCCGGGGAGGATCTGCCCAGCACCTGAGCCAACCTCATCGGGACCATAGACCCACTTGTTCGGACCCGTGGTAGCGATGTTGTGGATGGTGTTGACCATCACTTGATTAGCTGTCACCCGTGTGACAACACCAAGTGTCCTGATCAGATTGTAGATACCATCGTCTCCAGTGCGTTCACCCAGCAGATCTCGTAGAACCTGCGGAATATCTTTCCTACGTTTGAGGGATGCATCCACAACGTCTACAACGTCTTGGTTTACCGCCATGCGGTCGGCTGCACCACCCGGACGATAGCGTGAGAGGAACTCGATCCGTGCTGCGACAGCAGGGGACATGCCGTGCTTCCGCTCACTGGTCCTATACCGATACTCCGCTTCTGCTTCCGCCTGACTATTGGTCAGCGTGGGGTCGTTCTTCTGGAGTCGTTTGACTTCATACTTGAGGAACTCGTTATGGAAGTAGTCATCCGCAGCATCGATGACCACTGGGTCAATCGCTGAACTAGCCTGAGCATCGGGACTCATCACGATGTCCGCGTATCCAGCATCTTCAAAGAACTGATAAGCACGGGTGACGTAGATCCCAAGGTTGTCCTCGATGATGACTGAAAGAGCGGGGTTCTTGATCCCTGTTTCCTTCGACGCTTTACGGGAGATCTCATCGATGATCTGGCGCAGGTCAGCGACTGCCTTGGCGAGCTTGGGCGAGATGTTGCGAAGCTCGATGAAGGCTGCGTCACGATCCAGCCTGACTGCATCATTGATCTTCTTACGCTCCGCATTGATCTCAGCGGTTCTCGTTGCCTCAACTCTGTTCACCTCCATGGGGTAGAGTTCTCTCCGCGCCATCTTATCAATGACCGTTGCGGGGACAGTCGGGTTCGACAGGGTAAGTGCAGCGGTCATGTCATCGTATTCGACCTGATCGTAGGGTCGGGCAGAAGTCCCGATCTCTTCGATCTGCTTGTCATACTTGTCGTTGATTGCGTTCCACGCAGCATCGCTGAAGGTTGCCTGAGTCGTGCCGGATGCACGGTTCATAATACCCACAACCTGCGAAGGATCTCCATCGAACTCCTGCTTAACGATGAGTTCGATACGCTTCTTGAAGCGTTCCATCATGTCGAGACCTGCACGCTCAAGACTATTGTTGTCGTTCAGCAGTCGCTTGATGCGTCTATCGTAAGACCCATAGAATACTTTCCCCAAGGTAGACGAAGGGCTTCTGTATGTGCCAACTTCAAAAGCTGTCATGGTGAACAACTCAGTGAACCCTGAGTAGTCAGTCGTATCTGCCGATACAGCATTCGGGATACCGGATATGGCTCCGAATCGCGAGGCACTGGGTGCGTATAGGATGGAAGGAGACTGCGAGTTGAACCGTTGCGAGAGCGGGATGACGTTGCCCTGCTTGTCGTAGGTGACAGGGTCTGCGGATTTTACTTGGTTGGGGTCGAACACGGCAAGCTGACCCGAATCGAGTATAGCCGTCTCTGGGGTGATCGCAGAATCGAAGCCTTGATCCCTCAACTCGGCAATGCGTTCCTCCGTGAGGAAGGATACCTCGCTACCTAATTGGGATGCTCTGTAGGGGGCATCCATTTTAAGGAACACGTTGAGTAGCTTCCCACCACCATAAAAACTATCTGATTTCTTCGCGCCCTCTGGGGTATTCGGATAGAAATAAATGGCTCCGGGATACATGTCCTCCCTACCAGATATCTTTTCCCAAGCCTTCCTACTTCTTTTGTTTTCGTAACCCCTTAAGAACACATCAAATGTTTTATCCGTTCGATGTATCGCTTGAACCGGATACCCCGCAGCCTTTGCCGCCTCAGTAACCATCCGCTGCAACTCATCGCGATTCGCCGCAGGGTCTTTCGCGAGTTCCATGTAGCGAGCATCCTGTGCAAAGCGAGCGGCACTGGGTGCAGGAAGGATACCACCCCCGACCACTTGTGGTGAGGACAACCTATTAAAGACAGCTTGTTGGTTCTGATATGAATTCCTATCCGCTGGATAGGGCAGCATTCGCTTACCATCTTCGGATAATACTTGAGTAGGGATGTATTCTGTATAGTCGGATGCTTGGGGGTTACTCTGCTCAGACCAACGAATCAAGGTGCTGCGAATCTCAACAGGCATGGTTACATACCCAGCCTCTTTTAGAACAAGCGCCCTGTGTCTGCCTTCATGTCCTGTAACCCGGACATTGTTGATGTCCGTATCGTCAATCTTAAGGTTCGGGATATCATCCCAACCAATTCCATTGTTAAAAGAATCTCTGGCATCTTGGCGGGATTCTTTATCCAACGGAGTCGGATACTTCAAAAACTCATCGATAGGCATCTCCACAAGGACCGACCGTGATCTCCACCCAAAACCACGCGCCTTCACAACGCCGGGGGCGAACCTATCAACAACAGGGATAAGATTCCCTCCACCGAATCGCGAGGCACTGGGTGCAGGAATCACGGTCGGTGCTGGTGCAGAAGCCTGTGTCCGCTGCAACATTGTAATAACATCTTTCGGAGAAAGACGAAGTTGTCCACCCTCACTCGGAGTAGAAAGAACAGGTTCCCCGAATTGATTTTTCCGCCTTGTCCAAACTATGCCAGTTGGGTCCGTGTAAGTCTGCCCTTCGGGGATAGCGATCAGTTGCTCTTCCGTAGGCATTACCACAGTAACAGGAGCGGGAGCAGGAGCAGGAGCAGAAGCAGAAGTGCCAGCCTCAAGCTCTTTGGCAAGTTTCCGGATCTTCGCATCGATAACAGCATTCCCTGTCAAAGCATCCTTGATCGGGAGTAGGGCAAGCTTCTGCTCAGACCACCTGCGGTTGGGTTCGCGGATATACCCTGCTTCGTTAGGGCGGAGCAAGTCACCGTTCTGCCCACGGGCATCAGGTCCGTAGACATGCCAAGCATGTTGCCCACGGATCTCTCCACTCAAGGCCCACACTGCTTCCGGTTGGCGCATCATAGCCGCCATGAACTGGAACGAACCTTCTTGAGACACGGGACCGGATACACCGTAGGTAGCGAAAGTATGAAGCGCCCGGAGCAGGTCGTTACCAAGCAGGGTCGCCTCGACAGTTTCGGCTCCGTCTTCACCGACAAGCATCCCGGTGTAGTTGGTGGCGCGGAGGAGCGGGTGCTTCTTCGCAATGTCCGGAGTCGTAAAGCTATCCGGGTTGGTGCGCTGGATCTTCAACACCCCTGCGGTCAGGTCGGACATGAGTTCATCCTGAGACCCATAGGGTTTACCTTCGGTAAGTTGGATCTTCAGCTTCTTGTTTACGATGCTCTTGTAAGCCCGATCAAGATCCTTGACCAAAGCTTCATATGCTTTCAGCACCGTTGGGTTAGCGGAGTCGTCCAAGGGTAGCTTGTCGAACTCCGTAGCCGTGTCGTAAAGTAGTGAGATATTCTCAACGGTAATTGCAGTCTTCTTATAAGCCGCAGTCTGTGGTCCGTTGATCGGTGAGGTCAGTCTTCCTCCGGTTGTGGTAAGGATGCTTCGGACAAAGGCATTCCTTGCGGCAAAGAACTCATCGGCGGAGTCGCGCCCATAGGCATTGCTGTCAGGAACATAGTTGTCTTCATAGGCGAAGATGCCGCGCCCTTCGTCCGTGGCATTGCCACTACGCCGGATTCGGACATTGCCCTCTGTATAAGATCGGATAGTTTTCGGGAAGTCATTTTTGATGTTGTTTACAATTGTTTGGAATCTCTGAACAAACAGTTCCGGGTCGCCATCGAGGTTGTAGAGAATTATCTCTTTCTTCTTATCGTCATAGCTCATACCCTCGATACCGGATGTCCTACGGTAGGTCTCGATAGCTGCCGCTGGAATCGATTGCTTTAGGTTGATGGTAACCATCGGCTGGATCTGAGACCCATCGGAATCGATCACTCCGATCTCGTAGTCTGCGCCTTCGGGCAGAGTATCGAGGACTTCCAGTTCGTGAATCTCGTCTTGGTTGAAGGCGAGACCAAGAGCGTTCATCCGGTTGCGGATTGCAACGAGGGTCTCCTCTGAGTCCGTCCCAAAGGTCATCGACAAGGACGGTTGCGATTGATCTGCCCATGCTCCACGGATTCTCTGGACCTTGAAGGTATACTGCGCAGCCGGAATATCGGAAAGCATGTGCGCGACTGCGGTCTCCGCCATGGCATATGCCTCGTCGTTCCTGCCTCTATCGAGCAGCTTGCCAATCTCCTCCACTTGGCCCGTAACAAGAGGCAGGTTGAACGACGAACGGAACTCACCAGAGAGTTTGGTGTTGTCGGTCGGACTGACGAAGGTCGCGTCCTGCACCGTGAACCGATTGTTCTGTTGATCGAACTTGGTCGGATCCTCTGCGGGTTTGTCGTCCTCTGGTGGGGCGGGTGCGATTTTGCTGTTATGCTGGGCAATGAATGCCTCTACCTGATTAACCAAGTCTTCTCCGGTAAGTCCCGCAGTCAAGTGTGGGTTTGGCGAACGGTAGTTGAGGGCAAGCCTTCTACGCTCGTTGATGAGTCTGGTGAGGAGCGCACGCTCGCGGGGGCTGAACTTACGCAGATTCCGCTTCATCGTGTATCCTGCGACAACACGCTTGAAGTATGCCTCCGCGAACATGGACACCGCTTTGTTAGCCTTGTTCCGGCTAAGGAACAAGAACATGTCTTCCGTGGACTGACCAAGGAGGATGCCCTGCACATTCTGGCGAAGACGTTCGGAGACAAGGAGGTTTCGCTCCGTCAAGTATCTGTCCGAATCAACGGCAGGATCCGGCAACGTGTAGGTAGGATCGTTGTAGTATTTAACTCCGGTTTCCTCAAGCTCACTGTCGGCAATGGTGTTCGCGAATTGGTTGAACTCCCCTTGTGGGATCGTGGAAACGTCAGCAATGTGGGTCAGTTCCTCATCAAGGGCGATCTCCAGTGCTACGTCAACCTCCGCATCATCTTGTGTGATACCCACAAAATCAGAGGCGATCTTGTCGGGGTTGAGGATCAAGTTGCCTGTCTCGACATCGATGCCCATTGCTTGTGGCAGACCGTAGTTAACAACCACGGGGACTTCGGCGGGGACAGATCCAAGACTCCGGATTCGTGCGACCATGGTTCGGGCAAGCTCCCGCTGCCGTTCGGTATCACGGGGGTCTTGGACCATGTTCGGGTCTCCTGCCACCACGGGCGTTGCTTGGGCATTGGGTGCAGGGATCACGGTTCCGGGTCGGGTCATGTTCCCCAGTGCGGTTGCGTTCTCTGCTGCTTCTGCTGCCGCTTCCGCAACCGACTGTGCAAGGTCGGAGTTAAGGCGACCCATGGTCAAGGGTTCCGTGTTCGGGGCGTAGTAGACGAGATCAACCATCTGCGTGTAGATCTCACTCTGACGGAGGGCTGCGCGGATTCCAAAGATATCCAAGATAGTATCCAAGATGCGCTTGAAGAACCCCTTGCTCTCGCCGAAACCAACCCGCTTGATTGCGTTCTGGAAGGACTGCGAAGTAAACATGTAGGCAACGAACTCATCGACGCTCTCCATCCCGGCGAGAAGCTCTGGGTCGGTCAGACCCTTCTCATCAATGAGGGTCTTGAGTTCCTCATAAGTGCGCTTGAGTTCCGTGACCTTCGCATTGTTTGCAAAGCGAGGATCGTTGAGCGCATTGTGCGTGAGAGCGTGGAGGTATTCGTGGGTGAGAACAGAGGCAAGTGACTTGCCGTTCGACCCACGAAGGTTAAGGCTCACAACATAATTGCCATTTACATCCGTTCCAAACTTCCCAGCGAAGTCGAAGTTGTTGCTGAAGATGTTGAGCTTCGTATTCCGGATAAGATCCGGCGAGCGAAGCAGCGCCCGTGCTGTGGTGCGTAGGTAGAGCGGGTAGTCGTTGTCGGCAACGATCCGATTGAGAGCGGTGATAACCGACTCTGGGTCTCCATTGGCAAGTCCAAGATCGTTAGCTTCCTCGGTGTTGCGTGCCTCGGCTGCATCACGCTGCTCTTTAGTCCGTGCGAAGTTCTTCGCGAGACGTTCCTGCATACGCGCTCCGAAAACATTTCCAAGCCTGTTGGATAGAACTTTTACAATTGAATTGAAGTTATCTTCATTCAGTTGCATACCTTCTTCCGCGAACAGTTCCTTAACAGGTTTGATCAGAAGGGCTTGCTCGTAGTCAGTCAGAGGTGCATCTGCATACTTACTTTGGAAGTTATACATCACCCGAAGATAGTTTCGGAAAAGCAGCAAATGCTTTGGCAGTGATTCGTCTGGTCCTCTCAAGCTCTTAAGAAACGCGGCTGCTCTAAGAGCTTCATCAGTTACTGGATTATCGTCTGAGTAAAGAAGGTAGTCACTGATAGTCCTGTCAGACCCAATAGCAGAATAGATATTCATAGACGCACCTAGAATTTCATCTGCGGTGCGGTCCCGCAGTTGTTCATAGGTTTCATCTGTCTGTGCAAAGGCACGATACACATCGATAAGCCCAGTTTTAAGATCTGGGAAGGTATCAACAGTCTTTCTAACTACATTACTTATTCCTTCAAGAACACCGTTTATCTCCTTGTATCCCAGATTACTGTAGTCGTTGGTTCCCTGCGGTGTGTTTTCTTTACTAACAGCAGACTGGGTAGCTCTTGTTAAAATTACCGGGATTGCGCCGGGAGCGAAGCTATTCGTTTCGCTATCAAAGCGGATGACCTGCAACTTTACGTCTGCTCCGGGGGTTCCAAAAGTTAGCTTGTATGGGATATCATAAGCATAGATATTCGCAGTAGGAGTTCCATCAATCTCGACGATAATGTCTCCGAAGTTCAACGCACCTGCGGCTGGACTCCCGTCCACAATACCGGAAACCGCATATACCCTACCCCTTCCGTAGTCCACGGGCTGTGTTGGTCCCCCGGTCGGCGTATTCAAACGAATGTAATTAGGTTCTTCAATTGGTTGAACTCCTAATCCTAGGGTTCCAGATTCAACGAAGATCGGAGAGAAGTTTAAGATCTCATCGAACACATCTTCTTCCCCCGGTAATGGACCACCTGCGGTAAACTCTCTCCGCTCAGTGTAGTAGTCCTCAAAAGACATTCTGGTCAGGTCTCCCCCCTCACCAATGGTATCTACAGGAGCATCACCAAATGAATAGAAGTTGTCTAATGAAGTCGAGAGTGAAGCAGCTTCACGGATTTTTTTGGTGTCGATAAACTGTAGCGTTCTCCTAATTACCCTGTCTGAAATCTTATCAATAGAGTCTGTGTCGGTAAGTCCTGCTGAGTTCAGTCCTTTGAACAAGCTAGAGATATATTTCTCAAAAATTTTATCGTTTTTGGGAGACGTTTCATTAAGCAGTGTGCGGAGTCTATCTGCTACCTCGTTTGGGTTTTTACCAATAGATGTTAAGAACTTCTTAAAAGTAGTTACCGCACCATTATTGATAACCCATTTGTTATCTTTCTTGGTTACGCTATTTTTGAGTTTAGATCTTACCAATGCTTGTGCTGCACGACCATGGGCTTCTTGAAGAATTTCATTCTGAGCTTGAGTAAATAGTCTTGGGTCGCCATTAACAACAAGAAAATTACTAGCATTAGGCATTCGTTTTCCTTGGACATAGGCAATGGATTTGCTCAAATAGGTCTCAATACTCGTTGAGTCCACCATTCCAGTATAAAACAACTTTACTCTTTCTTCACTAATCTCGGATTCAATCGATTCGTTTGAAGACTCTTTTGTCCAGAACAAATCGAAAACCCCTCTCCAGTATTCTGCTGTTTTTGAATCATAGTGTGCCAACCCAACAGGTACGGTTTTGAGGGTGGTCGCAACAACGTCCGACTCAGTGCCTGACGTTTTAAGCCGGAGAACCTTTATTGCATGGGCCACACCAGAGTATGTCCCACGCTTAATAGCGTTGTTTAGGACACCCCAAAACATCTGAGGAATAACAACAGTGTGTCCCGCAGCAATCAAAAGTCTCACGGTAACTGGATCGTTATCGAAGAACGGGATGTCGCCTTGGAAGTAAACTGTTCGTTTATTCTTTCCGTCCTTTAGAACTTTAGTCGTGAACCCAGTGAGATCATCGGGCAGCGGTCTCTTCGGATACTGTTGGTCGATCAACTCATGCGCAAAGCTAGTCAACTTCTTGCTGTTATCTCCGACAAAAGAAAAACCCTGCAACCCATACTGTGAGTTACGAGAAAATGTAACTGGGTATCCCGCTAGGACTACCTCCTTGATCGCGGCTATAGACACGGCAAGGTCTTGACCCCCTGATCCGGCAAACATGGTTGTTTTGATGACCTCGCCCGAAGGCAGGGTAACTTCTGGACCTTTTGGTCCTTTCTTATCAAAGACGATCAGATTGTTCTCAACCAGAAAGTCACCGATCTGATCGTCAAGCGTAGGTCCAACCACCTTGCCGGATTCATCAACAACGTCTCCGGGTTCTGGTGTTTTCTCGCGTTTCTTTTTAGGCGCAACCTTAGTCGTCGCAACCTTAGTCGTCGCAACCTTAGTCGTCGCAACCTTAGTCGTCGCAACCTTAGTCGTCGCAACCTTAGTCGTCGCAACCTTAGTCGTCGCAACCTTAGTCGGTGCAGCGGCAGCAGGTGCATTGGCAACCTCAACCTGAGTTTTTTGTTGCCCCAACCAAATGTCGAAATCTACCACCCAGTTAAATATCTCTTTTGGAGTCGTAGGAATCGAAGCGATATCTTCCGGTATACCCGGAAAGATTTTGTTGATGTCGTCGGATATATTTAAAATATCCCCTATATCATCAGGATCTAACTCAGACCCTCTGCTATTCTCAATAATGCTATTTACATCACTCCACAGGATTTGTAGATCATTGAGCGTGTCCTGAGTAATCTCTACTTCCACGGCAGCATCAGCAGCATCGACAACTTCATCTTCATCAACAACAGTATTGGTATTAGAGTTGTCACTCGGGGACTCAGTTTCTTGTTTGACCTGTTGCTTGGTTACTTTCCTTGGGGGTTTTGGGGGTGTCTCGGCAATCCGTTCAGCGACTGCTTTTTCATCCGCACCAGCTCTCTTGACAACATTCTCCCGTGGCTTTGCAGCTTTACCTCCCTTTGGTTTAGGTGGGGTCGTCTGACCTTGTTGAACAGCAGCCGCGACTTTTTTCTGGTTAAGCTTCTGATTATTAAACGTCTTAGCTTGCGGAATATCGTCCGTCCCAGTCGATACGACTTTACTCGCGAAGTTTTCTGGATGCTCTGCAATTGCTTCAATAATCTGCTGAGCTTGTTCCACAGTAGCCTCTGGTTTGGTAGCAGCCTTGCGTCTGGTCTGTCTACCGGAGGCAGGTGTCGGCGTAGCAGCGGCAGCAGGTGTCGGCGTAGCAGCGGCAGCAGGTGTCGGCGTAGCAGCGGCAGCAGGTGCAGTAGCGGCAGCAGGTGTCGGCGTAGCAGCGGCAGCAGGTGTCGGCGTAGCAGCGGCAGCAGGTGTCGGCGTAGCAGCGGCGGCAGCAGGTGTAGGCGTAGCAGCGGCGGCAGCAGGTGTAGGCGTAGCAGCGGCAGCAGGTGTAGGCGTAGCAGCGGCAGCAGGTGTCGGTGTAGCAGCGGCAGCAGGTGTCGGTGTAGCAGCGGCAGCGGTCGGTGCGGCAGGTGACGGTGTAGGACCAGCAGGTTGGTTAAGTGTTGCTGCAAGGAGATCCCCAGCAGAGACGGTCTTATCACCGACACGGATCCCGGAGCGTCCAGAGGACTTACGCATGATAGCTTCCACGATATCTGCCGTGATCGGAGATCCAGACTTACGGAGGTCACCTGTGACTTTGCTTACATAGTCGGTTTCGATCTGACGTTGTGCAAGTTGTGTTGCCCGTTGGCTACCCTTGCTAAATTGATTCGACGTTGATTTCACAGCACCAAGACCACCACCGATAGCAAGACCAACAATACCTGCGTGCAGTGCTTCTGCCATGCGGTCGAACAAGGGCTTGTCTTCTCCGGTAAAGCTAGTCTCAATGATACCGCTGACAAACTGGTCCAGCATTTCTTCGGGGAATTCCTCGACACCCATCTTCACACCACCAGCAACTCCTGCCATCAGGCGTGATTGGGAAGCGATACCGCTAAGACCGTTTTCTTTAATGGTTTCCTTGAGTCGTTTAGCAGTGACTTCTTTAAAAGTCTTTTCGGTAAGGCGACCGTTGATCTTGGTGGTGATGCCGGATGTATCAGCGAACTGATTGATCGCACTAAGCATCTGCTTCTTGTTGGCTCCTGCCATGAAGAGTTCTTCAACCCCACCCATTTTACCTAGCACGGAGAAAGTGGAAGAGAGAATACCTGATGCTCCTGCTGTAATAAGTCCAGATGACAAGGCTGCTTTACGAACTTCCTCCGGGGTATACATCGGAGTCCCGTCCGGTTTCTTCATCTCGGACAGGGTTGCGTAGGTGTTGCTATACCCCATCCCGGCAACACGGTTAGCTGTCGGTAGGAAGTATGCAGGAGACTTAACCCAACTGGAGTTAATCGCAGTGTTGTATTGTTTGATTAGATTAAGGGCTTCTTCCGGCGACACGGATTTTTTGAAGGCTCCTTCCAAGGACTCCTTCATCAAGAGTTTTTCAGCGGACATCTCAGCGGTCTCGCGTAACCCTTTGCCAAGGGCTGCGGTCATAAGACCCTTAACCGTCATCCTTGTTCCAGCCCGTGCCGCAAGGTATGCTGCGCCACCAAACCCTGTAGTGGAGGTAAGTCCCAAGGTTACAAGACCATCAACGATAACTGGTGCGATACCTTGTGCGATGTCTTGCTCGATGCCAAACTGAACTCCAAAGAGATTGGCTACGTTAGCACGCTCTTGTTGCTTTTTGGAATAGTTGATAAAGTAGTCTCTGGCTTGCTCGTTCCCTCCCAAAGCAGGAATGGCAAGAAGCGCACCCCACACAGAATCCTTGACCGATGCTCCGACACCTACTGCACGGGTCTTCAATTCATTGAAGTTATCCCGGTCCTCAATGAATAGTTCAACGGCATCCTTTTGGGACTTACCAGAATCCAAAACTTCTGCTTGGAACTTGATCCACTTATCCCCCATCTGACTCGCGAGTAGCTTGGCAGTCTCGGGGGCACGTTTGACCAACATCTCTTCCCGAATATCTCTAGCTTGCGTGACCTGATCCGGGGTCAGCTCGTCTTTCTTCGCCACTAGTGCTGCTTCAAAATCTGTTTTATTCAACAAAGGGTGGACTATAACGGTCCCGTCTGGAGCAACCCCAATGTTAGAGGCTATCTTCTTGGGGTTGGTTTCATCTAACTCTGAAAAACGAATCGTGCCATCATTGTAGGCTTCGTTTAATGCAATCTTGTCAACGATAGGCTTGATCTCCTCGATAGTAACAGAGTCGCCGGAATCAAGAATCCCGGAGCGGTTAAGGTTGAACGTAACCAACTCGTAGATCTCCTCCACATCTTGCTTGGATTGGTTGGATCTCTTGGATGCTTGCGACTCGTAGTATAAATCGTTTACCGCATCAATGGGGGAAAGGATGTTCTCCACCACAGTCTTATCTTCGTCGCCTTTAAGATACTGATCCCCGGCAAGTTTTTCTTTGAGCTTGTCAAGGCTATTTTGAAGATAGGGTTTATCGATGAGAGTTTGTAAGATAACACCCCCCAATTCTTGGGAGCGCAGGACATCTACTAATTTTACCCCAACCCCATTAACTTTAAAATCATCCGATGGGGTAGAATAATCAAAAGCCTGTCTAGCCGTCCCAGCGTTCAGTAGTCCAGAAGAGTATGCCTTGTTGATCTCAGAATTAAGCTGCTCTTGTGGCACACTACGGGGGAAGAACAAGTCCTTGATCGGCATCCCGTCCTCACCCAGTTCCAATTGACCACCCTTTTCTCGGTAGACTTCCGCCATGCTGTAGTCCCCTTGGGAAACCAGATCCCGTTTCACCTTGTTCTGGAACAAGGGGTCGGATACGATCTTTTCAGCTTCGGCCTTGAGGATGTTGAATTTGTCATCAACGCCATCTGCGAAACCTTGCTTTTTAAGTTCAGTGAGTTGAGTCGAATACGGTTCAGCCCGTGCAGCGATTACATCCTTAAAGGCAGTATACTCAGATAAGATATCGCTCTCTTTCTTGGTCAGGTTTACGCTTTTACGAGCAAGCCCGATAAGAGTCTCGGTGTCAGGCTCGTCGTCCATGAAGATCCCGGTCTTGTCGAGGGCTTCTTGAAAAGCTTCTTTACGGGCTTCTTCGTCTTCTTCGTCTTCAGGTTTTTCGACTGCCCCGTAATAACCAAGGATGTTTGCCATCCCTTGGTTGATCTCATTCTCAGAGTCCGTTCCAGAATACGTGTTGGAACTCAACAAGGACTGACGGACGTAGTTACCATACTCCTTAACGGGTCTATAGTAGTCGTCTGCGGGGGCAGATTTTCCCAACAGACTACTGACACGAAGGGTGTCAAACTTATTCGAGGTCTCCGGTCTCTGGAGCCATTCATCGAACTTTAGGAATGAGGAGGTTGGTTTATTTGGGTCGGATAAAGTAGCCATTCCTAAAACGATGCTGTTGGTTTTGCTACTTAACAGCGGATGGCATCATCCCCTGAGTAGTTGCACCAACATTACCCTTTGCACCAGAACCTGCAACTGGAATAGCCGTAGACTTCAGTAGTTTTTGATGAAAACCAATTGGGTCTTTTTCCATCTCTAATTCAACATCTTCCGGGGACATTCCCAACTGTAGCCCAGATACACGTAGTACACCCTGAGCCTCACCAGAAAACTCCTTACGGAGTGTCATGTCTTCCCCCGGAACATCAACTGGCGTAACCCCAAGCAGCAACCGCTGCACATACTTTCTGTTAGACTCTATGTCTTCAGCAGTTTTTTTTGCATCAGCTTTATCTTGCTCTGCTGTTTTAACCTGTTGTATAGCATTGGCTTGATACTCGGTATTAGTGATCAAGTTCGCAGCTTCAGCTATCCTAGTTGAATTTTTAAGCTGCCCATAGAGTTTTTTAGCCCCCGGAAGATTACCTGCACTCAGGTTTGTCTGTAATTGTCTATAGACGGAGCTATCTAGATCATCTTGTTGTTGTTTGTAAGTTTTAATAGCTTCGCTAATTTGAGTAATAGCAATCCGTGAGCCTTCACTTGCGCTAACCGCTTTTGAGTTCTGGACTACAACTTCAGCCAAAGCACTTTCGGCTTTAAGTGGGTCACTGTTTATCATGGCCCGAACTTGATCCAGTCTGTCAGCTAACGGACCTTCCATTGCCAGCAACTCAGCTTCTTGACGAGCCTTCTCTTTTGATGCTTCGTGAATAGCTTTGTTATGCTGATAAGCCAACTCGGCATCACGCCTCTTTAGATCCTCTTCCTCTGCCTGACGAATAGCAGCCTGTGCAGGGGCAAGGACTCCTGCGGCAAAGCGTTGCGCATCAGGAGTCGAATACGTGAATCGAGATCCTGCGCGGGATGGGGCTACCTCGGGAAAGTGGATATTTCTTTGAGGGGCTACATCACCTTCATAACTCCAGATAGACTCAGCCATAATAACTTATTTTATGTGAATCATGCGAGGCGTCCATAATTGTTCCAGTTCGCTGCCGTAGCAGGCATTTGTCTATAAGGCGAAGACATGGGTTGCCCAAAAAATGGTGAGTTAATAATCGGGGGTTGCCCGAAAGATTGATTATATTGGTTATTAAGTGGGTTCTGTTGTATACCCATTGCATACAAAGACTCAGGGGTTGCCCCCATCTTTTTAAGTGCCCTATTCTCGAAACGCTCTAGCTTAGGAACCTTAAATGTTGGCATAGCAGAAGAGCTTTGAGTTGCGGCTGGGTTCCCACCACTTCCCGGAACAGCTCCCATACCATACACAAACCCGTTATCATCAACCATAGCGGCAGTTGTCATATCTGATGGTCCTGATGGTGCTGATGGTCCTGCTGGTGTTGGTGCTGTTGTTGACGGTGAGGCACTATTCGCGGCAAGAATTTTTCTATAAGCACTTTGAATAGCTCCTCTTCGACCTACACCCCCTCCGGGTGAAAATCCTAACCTGCTTACTGGTGTGCCTGTCATAGGTTGTCCTTGATTGTTGAGGTAATTTTGATACTGAGAATAACCGGGGAAGACTCCGGTAGTGCCTCCAATAAAACTACCCATCCCGCTGCCACCACCACCACCACCACCACCACTACTACTACTGCGACGAGCAACTCCAGCAGGATTAGTTGCCCCTTCAATTCTAGAGGCTATGTTGGCTTGTCTTATACCTTCTGCGACTTCTTTATCAGCCAGATAGTCTCGGTAAATACTCGCCCCTCTAGAGTAATTCCCCGTTTTCGCAACCTCTTTGAACGTATTATAGTATGGGTCATCTAGATTCCCCATAAGTTTGCCCTTTTCAAGTTCTTGCTGCGCCTGTCTTTTTAGAGCGTCGGTGCTATAGTTCTGTTTAATATTAGCAAGCTGCGCATTATACTGAGCACGTTGAGTGCTAGTCATACCGTCGGGAGACCCCCTATGTCCTGAGTATCCTAATGCCATAATCGTGAGTTATGCTAAAGTTTAAAACCCTTGTTATCTACCAAAACCATATAGGTTTGTGCCGTCTGATGCGCCTCCTTCAAGAGCAATGCGTCTTTTTTCCGCACGGTCGCGTTGCATTTTAATGTAATCAAGTGGGCTATCGACTGCAAGTTGTCGTGCAAGAGCTTCCTCGTAGCGCATAGCCGCAGCTACGGGTGATATGCTCCTATCTTGGTCGCCTTCGTAGGTTTTTCTGTTAACGAGTCTATTTAGGCGAGTGTGGATCCGGTGAGCAGGGGCAATGGGTCGTCCCTTACCAGAAGAAAAGCCAAGGGGGACTCCACGGGATTTTTCGGTCTGCGTCTGGTAGTATTCATCAAGTCCACTACCCCTGCCTTCAAGACCTACTCTATTAGTAATCTCACCCCGTCTGGCAAGTTCTTCTTCTTGCCTAGCTATAAATCTATCAAGATCATACCCAACTCCAGCATTAATAGCGTCTTCCTTGGCAGCACTAATAACATTAAAGTCACCACTTCGGATACCTGCTTTCAAACGGTTAGCTGCATCTTGTCGGGCAGTTAGCTGACCTTGGGTGGGCCTTGCTAGCTCACGCTCCATGAACGAATCAAATGCTGTATCAGCCACCCCAGCACTTTTAGCCTCGGCTTTAAGCCCTGCGATAATCTCATCTTTATTATCGCTCTCATCTTCTGCGCCTAAAGCTGAACGAAGCTTGCGTGCAATATCTTGACGCGCCCTAAGCTGCTCTGGAGTATTAGTCGATACCGGGGCTACTGCGGCTGCTGCTGGGCTTACTGAGCGGGTTGATGGTTCAACGGACGGAGACGGGGGGGCGTCTTCTTCAAGAACCCCCGTGGTTTTCTCACCCTTCGCTCTATCAGAAGCAACCTTAGCTGCTTTTTCTCTGGCAGCTTTCTCAGCCGCAGCCTTAGCCGCAGCTTCTTGTCGAAGACGCTCCTCTTCAGCCTTGCGTGCTTCCTCTTCAGCCTTAAGGCGATCTGCTTCTTCTTTAGCAGCTTTGTCGGCTTCCTTCTGCTGATCTTTAAGAAGGCGTTCTTCGACGTTGGTCAAAAAACCACCTCCGTCGTCTTCCTCTTCCTCTTCGTCAGAGGTCCAGCCTTTAGAGGTCACACTCATACTACCCCCATTACCGAAGGCACTGGGTGCTTTTGTTGATGTCCCTCGGCTGTCCGATTGAATCGAAGTGCCGTATCCGGCTCCGGAAGATTTGCCAGAACTAAAAGGAGTTCCAAATGCGTTTGCTGCCATGGTTACCAGAGGTGCTTGCAAGCCCAGTGACGGGCAGTGGTTTTATCAGTAGCCGTCTCACAGTTGTGACGGGCGCGGAAATTTGCTCGACGTTTCGGATCCTTGTGCTGCCGGAAGTCTTCGTAGTCCCGGTGTCCATAGGATACCTTTTTGACTCTCTCGCCTTCCTTACCCAACACAACAAACTTCTTCTTCGACCCTTCGGGGGCTTGTTTGGGCTTATTGAAACCGGGATAGGTTTCGCCCATGTAGCGTATTCCTCCTCCGGGTAGTCGCTTGAAGCGTTGATTAGGCATCCCTAGAAGATGCCTTAAAAATCAAATGACAGCAAGTGTTATATGATGCAGGAAACAGGATGTTCACGGGTGCGTGAACATCGAATCTGATCTCACTCGTATGTCATTGCTTCGGTGAACCAGTCATCTACGTCGTCTGCGTCGATGAGTAATTGCTGCCGGATCGCCTCAACTTTCGGGGAGGTTCGTCGCACGGTGGGTGCATACTCAAACCATTCAGTCATAATGTCCCGTTCGGTCTGGTTCTGGATGGCTGCGATAGCGGCAAGAACAGTTGCCTTGAGTCCTTTACGGATCAGCATCTCACCGAACTGGGCGCGGGTAAGGATCAAGTTTGCCCGTTTATTTGCGAGGGTCGCTGCCGCTAGGTGTGCAGCGTGGGCGATCTCAGCCGCAGGTCGTGCCGCTTCGATCTCTTCCATCGTAGGGACAGAACCACCGTCTCCTGCGATGATTACGTCACCATAGGTGGTCCAGCCTCCCCGATTCGGAAAGCCGTGTAAAAGTATATCGTGTATTGAGATCATTAGACGCGCATAACGTGCATTGTGAAACCTCGCAAAAGAGTGAAAGCACCGGGGGATTCTTCTGCCGCCATTCTCAGCGCTACCGTTCCCCCGTTGCCAGAAGAGGCAGTGACATTAATTTGAATGGTGATTGGGAAGACGGTTCCGATGGTTCCTGAGGCTTGCACTTTTAAAGTATTGAACGAGGACGCATTGCCTGTGCATCGTATTGCAGCGAGTGCAGTAAATGCCGATTCACCATAAGTCACAAAGGTTGGGGAAGCGGGTCCAGTAAAGTCATAGGAAAACCCATAGTTTGAAGTCCCCGTTTGCCAAAATCCAGAGAAGATAGCTGTCACGGTTTCTCCTCCAGCAATCGAGAAAGACATATTGGGAACCGCTACTAGGGTTCCTGATGAGTCTGTGAAACTAGAAGTATTGATCGCATATTCCCCGCCACCCGCAGGAGTCGCGAAACTAGGCGCAAGAGACGCGCCATTGCTCTTTAAAAAAGTCCCGTCCGCACCAAGGGCAAGCTCGACAAGCTGACCGCTACCGTTGGAGTGGAAGACCTTCCAATTCCCGGCAGTGTGGTCTGAAGTTGAAGTGATCGCGTGGCTACGGTCGTGGAATCTCGAATCGTTACCTTGAGCGAATTGGCCAGCCGAACTACCAAACGCTCCCACCTCAAGGACTCCGCTGGTTCCTGTTTTAATTGGTAGGCCGGAAGTCGTTCCGATAGCACCCTCGTTTGAGATGCCTCCGTGAACGTGGCTTGTAGGTGTCCTTGCGTCGGTTAGGCGCGAGTCGTTAGTGGCAACGAAGTCTGTTCCGGCAGTAGCTTGAGCAACGGTTGTTCCGTTACCTTTGAGTAGACCTGTAATATTAGTAGTTGTGGACGTAGTAACCGTGTTAGGTCCAGCAGCCCCGGTCGCTCCGGTTGCTCCGGGCGCACCAGTAGCACCAGCAGCCCCGGTTGCTCCGCGAACATCAACACCGTTTGCAATAAGTGCTACAAGCCCTGTGGTCCCAACATAAAGCCCAGTTGTAGGTTTGGTCCCGGTCCCTCCTTGCCAGTCCGCGACTTGAAGAACCCTGCGCTCTCCATCAGATACGACAGCAAATACAGGACTCCACCCGTTAGTGCCACTACCACCCCCAGTGGTCTCCAGCGTCTTTGTCCGTGATGCAAGTTGATCGAGGGCATCCTTGACCATGCCGGGGTCAGCACCGCTGGTCCAGTTTGCAAGGGTTGTGGGGGTGTAGATAAACCCATCTCCAGCCTCGACCGTGCCTTGAACCTTGAAGTTGAATGCGCCGGGGTCGCTGGGTGCATTCCCAAGATATGCCCCGCCCCCTGAGTAAACAGTGAGTCGATCAACACCATTAGATAGGAACTTGAGACTTCCTGATCGCTCATTGGCAAAGCTCATACCCCCCGTAGCATCACAGTAGACATAACCAATTCGGTTTCCTGCCCCGTCGTAAAGCTCGGTCAAATTAAAACCAGTCGCTCCGGTCCCGGTCCCTATGAACCTATTTGTCCCGAAACCGCTAACGTCAGGAAACTGAAGTTGAGCCTTTACCCCCGCTGCTCCCCGAAGCGAAGTAACCGTTAGGTTAGCAAGGGTCGCGTCCGTATTTGGGGCAATGTAATCAGTCCCAGCGGTAGCTTGAGCAACAGTAGACCCATTACCTTTAAGAACCCCATTTATAGGAGTGGTCGTGGACGTAGTGACCGTATTGGGTCCAGCAGCCCCGGTTGCTCCAGTGTCTCCTTTAGCTCCGGTTGCTCCGGTTGCTCCGGTTGCTCCGGGCGCACCAGTAGCACCAGCAGCCCCGGTTGCTCCGGTTGCTCCAGCAGCACCAGCAGCACCAGCAGCACCAGCAGCACCAGCAGGTCCACTCGGACCCTGCTTCCCGGATACTGCTACGATGTCCCCTTTGGCGGGTAGGACTACCTTACCGCCTTTACCGGACTGAATGCGGATAATACCATTACTCATACAGAACTACGGTTTATATTTGGCAGATGGTTGAATATCCAGATCCAGCAGCCCATACGGGATACGGTCCCCATTGGCATCTTGAAGCCACAAGGAAGCTTTCAAGATTCCGCCAGAAACAAAATAGCTTGAGGCAAGCGAGGAGAGATTTACCCGTAGCGTTGTCTCCCCACGAATAGCGTTTACGTGAGTAGCCTGAGAGATGTTCACCAAAGCACTCCCGTCAGAATCAGCGAGGTTACTCTTCGCCATAAAATGCACAGTGGTCCCTGTAAGGTTGATGGGGTATCCAGCATCATCCGTAAACGTCAAGGGCATATCCCAGATCTGTCCAGCCGTTAGACAGAGAGTTTGAGTGGAGCAAGACATAACTACAAAGGATGCCTTAAAAACCACATGACTTCAAGTGTTATGTGCGTAAGTGACCCCATGTGGACACTGTATGCAACCCTGCCTTGTGTATGGGCTGCAACTTCATCCATACGCAACGTAGGCTTTAATATGAGTTATCTGAATTACCACAACTACTCCACCCGATCCTACCCCCCTATTTGAAAAGTCCCCGTAGGGGGTGGGTTACAGTTATACGTATAAGCGTAACCCAGTAGTTAGAAAAGACTTTATATGTATGGGGGTAAGAAACAAAAACACCCTCCTGATCCCTGTATCCTGCACCCGGAAGCTAATCCATGAGTGTGGAATCATCCGATGACAGACTCATTCTCAATGACTTAATGTTCTTCGTTTGATGTCTCTTGAACCCTGATTCCTGATTCTGGGTTCGGGGTTCCACTGCCACCAACCCCATCCGCTGACGAGCGCAGTCGAGCGCAAGGAAGGCTGCATCAGCCAAATCCGGGCTTCGACCCATCCGCGCCTTATACTCCGGTTTGGTCTCGACCTTGACCCGAAGCGTCCCAGATTTGACCAAATCATAGTTCCGGTTCGTTATCTCTCGCGCCAATTCGGAAGATACACCCCGCAGTTGTCGAGTCCGCATCAGTTCCTTGCCCACGAACCAGAGTTCGGATACACGGTTCACGTAAAGCTCCTCCCCGGTCAACTTACTGTTGGCACTGACGCGCCTGTCCGATGCCTTACCCCCGAAGCTGACACGCAGGAAGTCGCTGCTCCACTCCCCCGCTAGGACATCGCAGAACGGGGATCCCGCGCCCGTGGCATCGACCGCAAGGTTCTCCGCCGACACCTTGTGCTTCTTGCAGAGATCAACAACCTGCTTAACGATCTGGTAGGTGCGGGGCACTGCCTTGTTGGTGGCATCATCCGACAGCAAGTAATAGTTAAGGAACTCGATGGAGAAGCTCCCGCTCTTCTCGTAGCCGATCTGGGCAAAAAAGAGAACTGTCCGGTCACCCCCGTTGGTGAAGGCTGGGTCAAGCCCCGCGACAAGGACTGGCTTCGACTGCCAATCCGCAGGACTCACCGCTCCGGTGTTGACCAGTTCCGTCTCACTGTAGATGCTCTCGTTCTCATCCCCGTCGAAGAACACGGCGCGGACCATTCGCATGTAGGCCCGTGAGTCTTCGCCCAGAATCGCCTTGTCCTCCTCTACCTTATCAAAGGTAGGTAGCCAAGGATACAGGGTCTCCCCCGCTACGATGTTCGGGCTGCGCTCACCGTCGAGCCTCACATAGCGCCCACCCCACTTAGTCCCCCAAGAATCGTGTAGCTGGACATCGACACTGTTCCACCCGTCCTTTGGCTCAGACCAGATACCAAAGGCATTGAACCGGGACGAGGGGTTCGACATGCCGATGATGTGTAGCTCCTCATTCTTCGACAAGTTGGAGAGACCCGCATTGAGAATCGCCTCGCTGAGTTCGGACAACTCATCCGCGATAACGAATACTCTCTTCTGTTTGATACCGATGAACTTCCCGACTGCTTCGCGAGTCTTGGACTTCTCTGCCGCGATAAGTCGTAGCCCCGCCCGTTCGATCAGCGTCCCCTTGTCATTGGTGTAGGCGATACTTCCGATGGAGTCCCGAATCTTGCAGGGGGCAAAATCTTCAATGACAGACATCAGGGAGATCACGGACCCCCAAATACGTGTCCGCGCACCTTGCAGGGTCGTTGAGGTCATCAGGATCAGGGTCTCGTTGGGTTGGGATAACCAATTGACAATCCCAAATGCCGCCATGGTATGGGACTTACCGGAACTGGCAGACCCGCCGATGGACAAATACTTGTGTTCCAGAGCTTCCCGGATCATCAACTCCGCCCACGGGTGCTTGACCATCATCGGCTCCGGACACCTGTCAGGGTCATTCCAGAGGACATCGCAGATCCGCCAGAAGTAATACTCCTTCTCCTTGACGACGTTGTGTTTTGCGAATCCAAAGAGCAGCCCAGTCAGCAATGTGGTGGGTGGGATCGTAAAATCGCCAACCTGCATCAACTGGGTTTTTGGATCAACCTTTGGCTCCAGCCTTGACTTGTTTGCCATAATGGGGATCTGTTATTAAAAGTATACCTAAATTGACCAAACAAGTATGCCTAAATTTACCAAACACCAACTCCAAAAGGATCAGTTGAGGCAGAGGGCTATTGATTTGCACAATCAGGATATCCCGCAGCCCCGCATCATGCAGGAGTTGCAGATCTCGAAATCAACCCTCCGTCGGTGGTTGCGTGAGTTAGGGGTTCCCCCAAAGGAGAGTCGCTACCACACTAACACAAAACTAGGAGAACCGAAAGTTGATCCTGTGGAGGAAGTCCTTGCCACGAACCTGACCGGGGTTCTCAGTGACTCGATCCGGCTTGAGAAGACCAACGAACGACAAGCAGAAGATCTGGCGATCTTGGAACACGCTGCTGCACAGACATCCCCCGCTGAGAAGTATCAGAGCTACATTGCCGCTGGTGCGGTGAAGCTAATGCGGGATAGCCTTAAGTTGGTTAAACCCGCCAAGAACATCCGTGAGCTTGACCAACTTGACCAGATCATCCGGCGCAGCTTCGGTCTTGACGCACGGTCTGGTGGTGGGCGTGGCAAGATCAGCATCGACGTATCGATCCTGACCAACAGCAAGGCTGCGCTCAACGGAGGTGCGGTGGGCGTAGGGGGAGTCCCCACCCACACCATCGATGTCAAGGCACTGCGGCAGAACAAGGGCAAGGTCATCGACGTTGAGGTCGAGGACGACGAAGTTGATGGTGAGGTTGAGATCGAGGTCGAGGACGAAGGATGATCATCGGGATCGATAATGGGATCGACGGAGGACTCTGCGCAATCTCGCGTAGTCACGGCAAGATTATCGCGAAGCGGGTCATGCCGATCCTCAAGCGGAACGGCAAGTCCGAAGTGGATGTCCTCGCACTCCGCGATTGGATCCTCGCCCTGCACACTGAACCCTGTATCGTGATCGAGGAACCCTTACGCCACGCCAAAAGCTCTCAGGCAATGCGGTCGATGGCGATGAACTTCGGCAAGATCCTAGGGGCGTGTGAGATGAAGGGGTGGGAAACGGTCCCTGTTGAAGTCCACCACTGGCAGAAGAAGATGCTGGTAGGGTCCAAGGGCAAGGGAACGAAGGCTGCTGCGCTGACCGTGGCTGAACGGCTATCCCCCGGCGAGGATTGGACAAAATCAGACAAGGCGACAATCCCCCATGACGGGATGATCGACGCTTATCTTATAGCGTGTTATTGGAGAAAACAAAAGTAAACAAAAATCCCTTGATGGTTTTGTTTCCGGCTTTACGGTCCCCCTGTGAAGCAATTATTCGACAAACAAGTGGAGGCAAAAGACTTCTTCCGGGCGAAACATCTGTCCAGAAAATCGACCCTCGACACCTCCTCGACCGGAACGGGCAAGACCGTGGTAGCTGCAAGGCTAGCTATGGAGTGGGTGCAGGAAGGTAACCACGTTGCCGTCCTTTGCCCAAAGGCAGTGATCCCCTCATGGGAGCGTGAGTTGGCTGAGTGCAACGTGACCCCGCTTTTCGTGACCAACTACGAGAAGATCCGGGGCGGTAAAACCCCGTGGATGTCTAAGCAAGGGGCGAAGATAATGACTTGGAAGCTGCCCAAGAACACCCTCGTCCTGCTTGACGAAGTCCATAAGTGCAAGGGTCCATACACGCAGAACGCGCAGTTGTTTATCTCGCTGCTCCAACAAGGGTATGTGACCCACTCCATGTCTGCTACGGCAGCGGAGAATCCAGCAGAGATGCGTGGGTTAGGCTATGCGATGCAACTGCACAACCTCAACAAATCGGAGAACGGGTTACCTAACTTTTTCTCATGGATGTTACGCAATGGTTGTGTGAGGAACGCATGGGGTCAGTGGGACTTTGTTGCCAAAAGATACCTCTCCAACATCCGCACGGAGCTTTACGAGGTGGATGGACACTCCGCACATAAACTCAGCATTTCCGACTTCCCCGATTCGTTCCGTGGAAACATGGTCCACTACGAACCTATCCAGTTCTCCAACCTGTCCAAGATCCGCAAGGCATTCAATGACCTTGGGCTTACGCCCCAGATCATGGAGGACTACATCGAGAACGGAACAGTTGAGGATAAGGACAACATCATGCTCGTAAACATCCTACGCGCACGGCAGTTAGCGGAGTCGCTCAAGGTCCATGACATCGCAGAGATGGCAGAGGATCTTTTGCTGGAAGGAAAGTCCGTGGTGATCTTTGTCAATTTCTCCGACACGGCAGATGCCCTTGCCCAACTCTTGGGGTGCGGGAAGATCGTGGGTAACCAGACAGCCGACGACAGGCAGAACATCATCGACCGATTCCAGCG
>Ga0181358_1000022_pt1 | contig 61462 bp, 63 predicted proteins | sample Fa13VDMM110SD_FD_130096 | JGI IMG/M metagenome (GOLD analysis project Ga0181358, IMG submission 130096) | Freshwater viral communities from Lake Michigan, USA - Fa13.VD.MM110.S.D | ecosystem: Environmental > Aquatic > Freshwater > Lake | place: USA: Michigan | collected 2013-09-24 | reverse complement strand
CCAATTACAAAGCCGTAATGGTTGAGACAAACGGTGTTTTGTACAAGCCGACAAATTTCTTCACAACAAATTTGGTTGTCACTGTCAATTCAAACGGAGCTACAACTAGTCCTACAAATTTTTGGACTGCAAATTCAAACTCCATCAACTCCATCGTGGGCAACGAAGATTGGGTGGTTCAAAATTTTGCGTCTATCGACTGGATTTCGGTAACAGATTCCGAAAGAGAAACAAACAATTCCACCATTTCGCAGCTTGGTTCCGTCATCGAAATGTCAATACCGGGCACTAACTCGTCTGGCGTAGCCGCATTGCGAATGAGCCGTTTTCCAAACTGGAGTCCCCCATCTGGTTCGGGAATCAGGTGGACTGTAACCAATAGTTTTTGGGTTAGGCTGACCACAACTCTTTCTACCAACGGCGATATTGTCAGAATCATGCTTGGAAAAAGCGCCGTTCTTTCAACAAACTTTATTGGAGCATTCACGACCAATGGTGTCGGCACAGAAATACGAAACAACAACGGGACGAACCAAATACGGTTGATCGCACACAATGGCGCAACCAATATTGAGTCCTCTTGGATTGATGCCGCAACGACTCTTGGGCGACTTAATGTCGGAGTTGTTTCTGCTGTTGGGAACGTGACGCTTTATCAATCAAGAGACTCGCTTCCAATCGCATTGGTCACGAATATATCAATTACCAATGGGCCAACAACTGTGGTTGGCTCAAGCAGTGCCGCTTTTTATGCTGGCATCATTGCGACCAACACGAATGCCTTGAGCCGTTCTATGTATATTTTTGACGCGCTTCTTCGTGCAACTGAATAGCCCATTTACTGACTAACATGACTTTGGGATTTTTCAAACTACTGGAACAAATCCAGCAAACATAAATGCAAGCATTTATTCAACATTTGTAGAAATAACAAACTAATATGCCATACGAAAAATCAGAAATTTCATTGCCCGAAGGCTTTGTTAGCCTTGGGGAAAATCTTTCCAAGAAAATGGACGAGGCCATGTCTTCATTCTCAAACAAAGAGGGAGAAGACAAGGTTTACTATCCTTCGCTGTATTTTGAAAACGTGAAGGAATTGAAAGATATGCCGTCTGAAGGCACTGCCATGATTCGCTATAAGAAAGTCATGGAAAAAACTGAATCAGTGAAAACTGAGGATGGAACGGATAAGCGTTATTCCGTAGAACTTTGCATTTGCGGAATTAAGCCCGAAGAAAGCATTTCAGAAGAATCCGAAGAAGACGTGGATGACGAGGACGCGATTGAAAGCGGCCTTGCCGAAGCAGAAAACGAACCTGAGGACGAAGAGTCTGAAGAAGAGGAAAAAGATTAATATGGCTAAACCAAACACACCCGATATGGCTCCCATGCCGCCCATGCCGCCCATGCCCGAAGGAGCGCCGATGCCTGCCGCTCCTGCTGATGCTGGAACCGTCATGGTGAGCATCCCTAAAAACGCTTTCATGGAGATGCACAACATCGTAATCCAGCTTGCTACCGCCCTTGACGCGCTCGCCCTAGAGGTTGATGCGGCTTCTGGCGGAGCAGGGCCAATGGCCCCCGAAATGGCCGCTGGAGAGGCTTCTGCTCCCGCTGGAGCGCCCTCCGATGCTGATCTGGAAGCCTTTGCTGCCGAGCTAAGCCAACGAGGAGCCATGTAGTTGCCATGTTTGTCTCGCAAATCTTTGACGAGGCAGCAGAAATCCTTGGGACAACAGACAAGTCCAAGGTTTTTCGGAAACTGACTCAATCGATCCAGACTCTGATGGAGTCTGGTCACTGGACGCATTCGATAGCAGAAGTGGATGTTTGCACAGGATGGGATCGTTGCAGTGTTGCGCTGCCGAGAGGCATTGAAGTGCCTTTGGCTGTAAATACGGACGGTAGCCCTCTGTATTTCCGAAACAGACTTTTTCAATATCACGTAAATAAGGGTGGCGCTTATAGCTCTGTTCCTTGGGCTTGGGATGATCGCGGATATACCGCGACGATGATGGATATTATCCAGCCGTCTCAGCTTATTGCCATCGCTGAGGTATCAAATGATGCCGGGAAACAGCTTAGGGTTCTTGGGACAAACCAATGGAACGCTACGCTCAGAAGCCAAACCCCTGACGGGCAGGGTGTGGACGGTCTATACATACCGATTTACAGTCCAGAGGATTTCCCCCTAGGAACTATCCTCCCTCCTGACGTGACCGTCAGGACAAGAGATGCGGCCATATCCCCGCTTGGACTCTTCCAAACGACAACGCCGCATACCTTGGACTCTGGTCAAGCAGTAGTCATTACCCCAATTGGGGGGGTGGTTCCGTCTCCCCTCCGAGAGGGACAAATTTATTACGTGGGGGTTGTCAGTCCTACGGTTCTGCAGCTTTATGCTGATCCTTTGAACGCTCAGGCTGGCAATTATCCTATCAATCTCCAGAGCATTGTGGGGGTTTCGTCGCTAAGGCTGTTGGACAAAAAACCAAGCAGGGTGGTCACGGCTCTTTCGTTGTCGAGCACTCCCGCAATTGCTCTGGACACTGCTAATCCGATCAATTTTCCCGGCAACATCTTGCCGTCTCCCTTAATTTCTAAGGCTACTTATTTTGCCAATTTGATCAGTCCGACACATCTGCAGATTTTTGAATCAATTGTAGATGCTACGAATAACACCAATCCCGTTTACACCACGGGAGCGACTACGGCTATCAACGTAGATCTTCAAAAGCCGATTTCGCCGCAAACGAAGATGACGTTCGCCGTCCCGCACGGATTTTCCACAGGAGATCAAGTTCAGGCCACTACCAACGGTGGAATTTTGCCTCAGCCGTTGGTCGCTGGAACAAACTATTATGTGCGAGCAGTAAACTCCACAACGGTCACAATCCATCCGACATCCTCTGATGCCGTAAACGACACTAATCCAATCAGTTTGTTAACTTCTGGAAGTGGCACAAACTCTTTGGTTAAGTTGATTCCTGCAACCGTTGCCATTGGGACGCAAAGCAACATTCTCGCTGAAGGCTTGAATCTTCCGAACCCTTCAGGATCTGGCGCTCAAGCCAAAGGCGTTCCTTCTGGTATTATTACTGGAGTTCAAGTAACTGCAGGAGGAAGCGGCTATACTACCGTTCCAACAGTTACTGTTGATGATACTGGCGGTGCAGGATACGTGCAAAATCAGGTTGGCATTGAGATCGATAGTACATTTACAACACAAGCTACATTTAATATTACCGTTACAGGTGGTCGCGTTGCATCAATTGCCGTTGTCGGTGCTGGCACTGGATATCAGCCAAATGCTACTGTAACGATTACCGATTTAAGCATCGCCAAAGCTGGAAAGGGTGCAAGGGCCACAATCAATGGGTTAGATATTAACGGTGGAATTACAGGAATTACCCTACAGGCTGTTGGTTCTGGAGCCATCATAACTGCTACTATCAATAATACGTCTAACGTAGTAAATGGCCTGATCATCAACAGCCCCGGCGAAGGGTATGTGATCCCTCCGAGGCTTTCATTTACTGGAGGCGGAGGAACAAATGCTGCGGGAACGTGTACAATTACAACGTCATTCCTTGAATACATTGAAGTCACAAACGGAGGATCTGGTTATACGCAGGCTCCTGCAGTAACGATTAGTGGCGGAGGCGGAACTGGAGCTACGGCTACTGCCACTGTATCTGGAGGACTGCTTGTCAGGGTCAACGTAGTAACCAAAGGAACTGGATACACGGGAAACCCAACAATTACGTTCACCCCTTCAACGGGCGTATTTGTTTCGTTCACCACTACTGGAACATTTCCAAGTCCTATTACGCAGGGCGCATCGTATCGCGCCGAGCAACCGTTTTCATCGTCTAGCTTCACAATCACCAATGTCGATTACAGTCCTGTCAATATTACTAGCGTTGGAACAGGGCAGTTTTTTGTACTGATTTCCAGATCATTTGCTGTTGGATTCACCAATCGATGGGTTGGAGACTTTGATGGATTGAGCACTGGACAGGCAGTTTATTTTGCTTCTGATTACAATCTTCCGAGCACAAGTCCTGCAATTGATAAAGGTGCGACTCAGTTTTTCCTTAATGTTGATGCGGGAAATCTGACGGCTCGCATTTATAATACTTTTGGAAACGCAAACTCTGGAGGAACTACGGGATTAATTACTGTAACGGCTTTCGGGACGGGACAGGCATACTATGCTTTGCGAGTTTCGGCATCTCCGCTGCCTTATGAAAATCGCATCAATCCTGATAGCATTCAATTTTTGCAGGACAATGAAGTTGTGCGGTTTTCTTCTTCTGGAACGCTGCCTGCCCCGCTTGTTGCAGGAACTAATTACACAATCAAAATTTTCGGTGACGATATCAAAGCATATTCCAACAATGTTTTGGTAACGCTCACTACGCCGGGTACAGGGCAACTCAGCCTTGACTTGGACAGGACGGTAACAGCGGTTCCATCTACAAGCATTATAGAGACGGCATCGCTTTACTCGACAGGACAAGCCGTTACGGCGCGTCCTAGAGACGGGGATTCTCTTCCTAATCCTCTGGTTGCGGGGGCGAACAACTACGTCAGGAAGTTGGATTCTGATGAGTTTGAACTGTATAGCACCGAAGCTCAGGCAAGAAACCTAGCTTCAACTGTTGGGCGCGTTTCCTATCTGACAGCAGGAGACAGCGCCGACAGCACTTTTATTATAGACTCAATTGAGCCTCCGACTTTGGTGAAATCAATCCAACAGATTGAAAAACCAAAGACGGACGGATTTGTGTCTTTGTACGCCTACGATTATGGGCGCAGTAATGACATGACCCTGATCGGGCAATACCATCCTGCGGATATTAATCCCCAATACAGAAGAATCCGACTTGGTCAGCCATGTTCTTGGGCGAGGATTGTGTATCGCATTAAGCATCCAACGGTTGAGTCTATGTTTGACTTCATTCCTTTGGAGAATGAACGGGCAATTCTTGCAGCGCTTCATGCGGTTGACTTGGAAGACAAAGATTTTGCCGATCAGGCGCAACGCTATTGGACAATCGCCATAGCGTACTTGAAGAATCAGCAAGAAAGCCTTGAAGGACACGCAATGGCTACCCCTCAGATCAATAATATTACTTACGGGGATGGCACAGATGTGGTTATGCAATGAAGTCCGATCAAATCAACGCTGGAAGGCTTGTAAAAAGCACTGCTGGTTGGACGCAGGGAGTCAATAGCGTCAGGAACGGTTGGGCGCTTCCCGAAAACCAACTAAAGTGGGGCGTTAATGTTACCGTCAGGGGCGGCATTGCCCAAACGCGCCCGGGCTACGCTATGCGTCTGTCCTTGCCCCCCGGGAACATACAGGGAGGCGTTTTTTTCGCGGCTAACAAACAATCTCAAGCTGCCGAGAAAAGGACTGTCAATGGGCAGACAATTACCATTCCTAGACAAATTTTTGACGTTGATGGCAAAGGAGTGGCAAAAGATGAAATTCCATACATCTTATTTGCTGTCAGCGGAAACGTCTATTTTGCTCCGTTCCCGTTAGTGCAGCCCAAGAATTGGGACGATTATCGACTGCGTGGCATCAAGCTAGATGAAAATGTATCACAATGTGTCTTCACGCTGGCAACCAGATCAGCCACTACATCCACTGGAGGAGATACAACAGTTACCCCATCGCATCGTATTGTGATGATTCAGGATGGAATTTCTTCTCCAGCCTATTGGGACGGATCAAACCGCACAGGCGTCCAAAGCGACAAGATTCCTGTTGGAACATGGATGGCATTTTCTGGAAATAGACTTTGGATTGCAGACAACAACCTCGTTCTGGCATCAGATTTGGGAGATCCCACAAGCTGGCTTGAAAGAACTTCAGGATCAGGAAGAGGGGATTTCAGTTTTTCAAGGCCCGTAACTGGACTTGTATCCTATGTCGGTCAAAACACCGACACGCGACTGATTGTTTTTACTGACAGGTCAACATTCTCGCTGGCGTCAGGAATTTTGGACAGATCGGCATGGGCATCTACGCCAAACTTCCAAAATACCCTGTATCCGACTGTCGGATGCGTTGCTGGCAAAAGCATAGCGTTTCAGGCTGGACAAATGTGGTGGTATTCTCAGGGCGGATTGGTTGCTGCTGACGTTGCTGCCGCTTCATATTTGTCATCTCAAGTTTTGTACAAAGATGTCGAGATGGCGCGTACAAAGCGCTATCTGGCTGGAGATCAGAAGCAAATTTGCGCTGCCTCTTTTGAGAATTACCTTCTTTACTCTGTTCCTTACCTAGAACCCGTAAATTCGGCTACAATGGTGCTTGACTATGCGGCAGCATCTGAATGGGGTCAGGCCAGAAACCCCGCTTGGTGCGGCGTTTGGGAAGGCACAAGGCCCGTTGAGTGGACGGGTGGAGTGGTTGATGGTCAGCCAAGATGCTTCCATTTCTCTTTGGATTACACAGCCACAAACGATGGGTCTTACAACCATCTTTGGGAGTCTTTCATGCCAGAGCGTACGGACTCATATTTGCGGATCAACCAAGACGGCAGCACAACAGAGTTCTATAACCGCATTTATTGCCAAATTGAAACCGCTCAGCTTGGTGATGGCATGGATCTAAAGCAATTTGTGTATGCCGAGATTGAGTGCAAGGAGATCGGTGGAACTGTTGATGTGCGAGCCAGCTTCAGGGGTAGTAAGGGATCGTATACGAATGTTCTAGATCGCAGAATTTTGGCAATTACCGAGCCTCATCAATACAGGAACACACCTTTTGAAGAAGAAATCAATAAATTGGGCTTTCTAAATACCCAATATAGGCGCTTGATTACGGAAAGCGCTACGCGAAGTGCGCGTTATGAAACGTGCGAAAGCCCCCTGACCGCAGACATAGACAAAGCCTTTTCTATGCTAATCGAATGGTGTGGAGAGCTAGGAGTAGAAGTTGTCAGGGTATTTCAAGATCCTTGGAGCGAGAAATCTGTTGGCAATCCCAACACAAGCGAAACCTTGACTTGCGTTGTTGGGGAGAGCGGAGATTCAATAAAGATCGATATACTTCCGAGTCCGCAGGACAGTCCTCTTGGTGAAAACAAGACATTTTTCGCCAAGGTCTTCAAAACGGTCACGCTGCCATGCGTTGGCTATCCATCAATATCGGCAACAGCCTCTGCATCATATCTTTCCTTCATTTCTTTTGCCCATGCCGAGGAACAGGCTGGCGTTTTGGCGCTTCAGGCCGCGAATACGGCGGCTGTGCAGTATAAAATCTCTAATCCCTGCTAATATGCCCAATATTTCACAGGCTGCTATTCCAGTGACGAACTTTCCGAATAAGTTCATCAGTCCGTTTTCGGATACAAGCGTAGTTCCGCTGTATTCATCAATCCCTTTCACGGCATACAAAGATCCTGACTGCCTTCCGTGCGCTGTTTGCGGCAGCTTTACAGATAGGATTAAAGTTATTCAGGAGCAGGCTGCAAAATTCGCTGGATATACTAACCAAAATGAGGTTTTTGTTGGTAGAGCATAACATGAATAGACGCATAAATTACAAAGTTTTGAGACATGGAACCAACGAATTCCTTGAGGCTGTAGATTTTGCCCAAGAATTCGATCATACCATTGTTGAGCATCCGAATATCAATGTCCTTGGTCATTACAGGGACGGACGGCTTGTTGGATATTCGGATTGGGTTTATATTCCGACAATTTATCCAGCATTTCATCCTGAACATACAAAGCCCAAAGACGTTTATTCCGTGATAAATGATTTTGTTAGTCACGTTCAAATGTCTGGCTTGCTTGCCTATATTGGAGTTCCTACAGCAGATAAGCGCCCAAACTTTCCAAATGAGGTAATGACAAAAATAGGTCTTACCCCATTGAACCGAGAAATCTACGAAATCAAAGAACCGAAGGAGTAATTATATGGGCGGATCACCAGCTACAGTAAACCCGGGAGACTACATCAGTCGTCCTTCTATGGAAATGGAAGCGGCTTTGTTGGGTCAGAAAAACCAGATGGGTCTGATGTTTTTGAAAAATCAGGCTGATATGCTGAAGCTGGCCTCAAATATTACGCCACAGATGCAGGAGTTTAGCCCTGAACAAGTATCCCGCGAAGCTGGAGAACTTGGCGTGGCAAACCTTGCCAGATCCCGCAAATACGAAGAACTTGCAAGCCCTGAAGCAGCGCAAATGCGCCGAGACATTCCGAAGCGACTTCAAGAAGCAACGTCAAAAGATGCTTGGAAAAAGCAAATGGAGGAATGGGCCAAAACAAAAGGAATCCCCGCGCTTTCAGCTACTGGAATTGATCCAGACAGCACCGTTTCGCGTTCTGCTTTGTTTGACATGGCAACTCAGGCAGGAAGAGATTTTGAATTGGGGAACATCGCTGCTCAGCAGGGCTATGCTAGTGCTTTTGGCGCTCCTGTGGGTGGACTTGACCCGGGCGCTTTGATAGCTGGAAAACAAGCTGCCGAAGTCGCCAACAAGGAAGCTATCGGACGCTATCAGGCGGGGCTTCTTGGCGCTGCACAAGGTCTTGGAGAATCCGCTGCAGGATTTGGCAACACTGGAATCGGAGATTTGCTTAGTCTTTCACAAGCCAACAGAGCAAATCAACAAGCCTATCAACAAATGCTTTACCAAGGCGCTGCTCAGAATGCCGCAGCGCGAAATGCCCAACAGGCAGCAATGACTGATGCTCTTGGCAATTTGGGAGGAATGGCAACGCAAGCAGGGGCCATGTATTTCGGCGGAGGTAAATTCAAATAAAATTATGGGCGGATCAAATCAACAGGTTCAAAAGGCAACTCTGCCAACGGCGGCTGATTATAAGTCCAACCGTATGGCAGCGCCTTCTGTCGGATCTGAAAGAGCAGCACGTCAAAATTATGCTGCCAATTTGATGTCTGAAGGACAGTTTTACGGACAACCTGAAGCAGACAAGCGTTCAGAATCCCTGATGAGACTCGCACAACAGGCTCTTGGAACATCCTCTACGGATAGATTTTCCCGTGCAATTACGTCTCAGCGCCAATCTTCTGCTGCATCACAGTGGAATTCCATGCAAAGTCAGAGCGAGCGCGAGCAAAACGGATTTAATTTCTCTCCTGACAATCCCGAAAACTATCAAGTGGCAGCAGACAATGGTGATGCCGCTGGAAGTGCCGCGATGGGGGCAGGAACAGACATCCTGTCGGCGGCGATTCCTGCAGCAATGTCAATGATGGGTGGATCAGGAGGGGGATCTGGAGGACTTGGTGGGCTATTAGGCGGAGGAAAAGGAGTTACCAGTGGTGCTGGAACGGCAAAAGCTGCGTCTGGAGCGGCTGCAGGCGGAGGAATGACGGGGGCTATGAATAGCATTGGCGGGGGTGGCGGGAACATAGCTTCTGGCGCTATGGGCGCGGTTGTTCCGATGGCATTGAAAAGCCTTGGCGGAGTAAAAACAGGAACCCCTTGGATAGATCGGGCGCTCAAGGGTATAAGCATTGGCGGATCTGAGGGATGGACGGGCGGATCTCTCGCCGGGCCGAAAGGATCTGCATATGGCGCTTTATTCGGATCGATTTTTGGAGGGCTTGATGGCGCGGTTGATGGGCCGATTTATAAAGCCAAAACAGGAGGAAGCTCAGGTTTTGGCAAAGGATTTGATCAAACAATGTCAGGAATTACACAAATGACAGCATAACCTAACATTTTTCTTGGGAAAACTTTCAAGAAAGCATAACAACTAACAAAACGGAGGATAAAATTATGGGAGGACTATTCGGAGGAGGCGGCAACATTACATATAGTATGCCTGCTGACAATTCGGCAGCTATGATGCAGCAGATGATGCAGCAGCAAATTGCCGCAGCAAAAGAGGCCGCTGCTGCTGCTGAAAAAGCACAGCGTGAAGCTGCAATTACTGCGGAAAATCGCAGCGCAGAACAACGTATGCAACAATCGACGCAAAACGCTGCTGATACGCTCAGCAGAATGGAATCCACACAGGGTTTGGCTGATTCTGCAGCGCTCAATAGGTATAAACAAGAGCAAGAAGCCGCTGGAATGGCGGCAACTGGCGGAGGATTTGATATCAACGCTTCTAGGAATGCCGCTTTGGCTAACTTGGGCGCTGCTTCAACTACGCTCCCCTCAACGGCAGCAAATCTTGCGGCAAATCCAGCGCTCATTAATCCAGCGCTTACTACTGCTGCTTCGCTTAATACTGGCGCTGGTGGAAGCAATCAAAAAACGAATGTTTTTACCCTGCCAAACGCACAAAAACTAACCTTTGGAGGAGCATAATATGGGAGGCGGAGGAAGACAAAGAGGAGGCGGAGGCGGAGGCGCTTCTAATACGAACGCAATGCTTCAACAAATGCAGGCCCAACAAGCTGCTGCGGCAGCGGCGGCGGCAAGGGCTGAAGCAGAGCGTCAACGGCAAATCAAAATTCAAGCCGAAGACGATCAGGCGCGAGGGCAGCAGCTTAATTCTGTTCAACAGGCACAACGCTCGCTGAGCGGACTGCAGACTTCACAACAATTGCAAGACGCGCAATCGGCACAACGCCAAAGCATGGCAACGTCTGGATTGGGCGGCGGAGGTGGATTCGACATCAACGCTGCTAAGATGCAGGCGCTTGGCAATGTTGCTGGTGCAGGCGCTGCGGCTGGCTTGCCGTATGCATCTGGCCCTGCAGCTTCAGGTGGTGCTGCCCCGATGGGAGTCCCTCAGGGGATGATCGCTGCCAACGCACAAGCAGGCGGAACAAATGCTCCGCAAAATCGTTTTGGATTGCCACAAGCGCAAAACTTGACATTCGGAGGAGCATAAAATGGACAGTATTTTTGATTTTATCATCAATACTGTTTGTCTTGCGTTTTCTCCAGAACGTCCCGAATGGCTTTTGCTTTTAGGTGGATGGAGTCTTGGTCGCGCAGTTAGTAACGCTTGGAAAGGCGTTACAGGAGCGGTTAGTTCTGCAGGAAGAGCAGTTGGCAATGCATTTGGGGGCGCTGGAAGAGCGATTAATAGTATTGTAAATCCTAGGCAACCAACAGTTAGCATAATTGGAGGAACATCTCCTGAGCAGCAAGCAGCCAATGACCAAGCTCTAAAGGCTCTTCAAGCAAAACTCGATGCAGAAAAAAAAGCGGCTGCTGATGCAGAGGCCAAGCGTCAAAGAGATGCCGCGATTGCTGCTGAAAACCAATCGGCAACAGCAGCGCAAAATGCCTCTGTTAATAAAGCAAGTGGTCGATTGCGCGAAATGAATGCCGCTCAAATGGCTGCAGATGCCGATGCTGGTCAGAAATATGCTTTAGCAAATACGTCGATTGGTAATGTTGGCGGAGGGTTTGACATTAATGCTTCCCGACTTCAGGCGCTTTCTAATGTCGGTGGTGCTGGTGGTGGCGCAATGTCATCTGCCATGCCTTATGTGGCTCCAAGCAGTGTTGCCCCTGCTATCGCCGCTGCAGCCATCAATCAAGAATCTGGTGGAAGAAACGCTAGAAGCAATCGGTTCAACATTACGTCTCAAAATCTAACTTACGGTGGAGGATAAAATATGGCAGCGCTAATGTCAGAAACGGCGGGATATTCATTTACTCCTAAGCAGTCAAAAATAGTCTCTGCTTTGGAGGGTCTTTCTCCATTTAAGCCTGTAGTTGGTCAAAATGATTTTTCGCGAGACGTGGCAGGGGCTTATGCGATTGGAGACGAGAATCCAGAGGCCGCTGCCACTGCCGCATATGGCGCTCTTAAAAATCTTGGCGCATCAGCATTGCAGGGTTTTGCGAGCAATGTTGAACAGGAGCAGGCTTTAGCTGCCGAAGAAAGAAAGCACAGCAGGGCGCTGGATATTGAACAGATTAAGTCTGCCCGTTCTTCAGATGCCGTGCAAAAACGCATTCAGTATTTGCGCGAATCTGCAGCACAACGGCTTCAGGAAGTTGGTGCAAATAAAAAGCCTCCCCGCCGCATGATTGGCGAACCTCCTACAACGCCTTCTCGCGGGGGAGGAGACGCTGAGGACGAAGAAAGTTTTGACGGAACCGATCCACTTGAACCAAATTTTAATGAAGACCTACGAGATATCCCCCCCGTTGAGCCAGATCTTCCAACAAAAGACGAAGAGGATCTGCCTGCTGTTCAAGGGGAGGGATCACTTTTTAATCTGACGCCTCCACCCGTATTGCCAGTAGGAAGCGATGTTCTACCCGCTGGAGCCACGCTGATTGACCCTGAACAGGCTGCACAGTTTGCCACTGCTCAGGCTGGCGGAGTTCCTCAGCCTCTTCCCGCAAGCGCAATGGGACTGCCGCTTACAAATTTAGCGCTTAGGCAAGATGGAACAGCGCCGATTACTGTCGCTTATATCCCTTCTGAAACCGCTCGCCAAATGCAGGAATTGCAGCAGGGGGTTCGTGATCTTGTTCCTAGCACGGCGGGAGCGCCATTGGCACAGATGGCCCCTCCGAAAGCAGGGTTTCCCGATGAATTTAGGCCGGGGCCGTACCCTGATTACAATCAGGCAAGACAAGTATCCGAAATGCCAATGCCTGAGAATTACGAGCGTCCAGAAGTCGTTCCTAGAGTTGATGAACAAACTGGCGAAACTTATTTTGAGGTCATGCCGCCGAAGCTAATAGCTCCGCAAACGGAAGCTGAGCGGTTGTCTCTTGAAAAAGCTAAGTTGGATCTTGAAAAAACCAAAGCAGAGGCAGAAGGAACATCAACTGCCCCTGATACAGATCAAGAAACTAAATTACGCTCAGAGTTTAGAGATCTGTCTAAAGATTTTAGAATAGTAAGAGACGCTTGGGGAAATATTCAATCCGCCGCTCGCATGGCAGAAAATCCCGCATACCAAGGCTCTGCAGACTTGGCTTTAATTTTTAGTTTTATGAAGTTACTTGACCCGGGCAGCGTTGTCCGAGAGCAAGAATTTGCCAATGCTCAGAACGCAGCAGGCATTCCTGATAGAATTAGGGCCGAATACAATCGAATTAAAAATGGCGGAAGACTCGCGCCAGATCAAAGAAATAGCTTTGTAGCGCAAGGAAAGTCTTTATTTGTGCAAAGGAAAAAGACGCAGGCCCAATTAGCTTCAGAGTACACGCGCCTAGCAAATGCAAGCAATGCGCGTCCAGAACTGGTCATTACAGACTATGAGACTTCTGATCCTCTTGGACAGGCTGAATCAAAAATCAAGGCAAAACTTGCTGAAATGACGAGCCTTCAAAAGGGAACAGAAGAATATGATTCAAAATTTGAAGAACTAAAAAGATTAATAGATCAGAAAAAAACCCTGCAAGCAGAAGAAGAACAAGCAATCGCCGTAGACTAACATGGTAACAGCCGAAGAGATCTTGCGGGAGGCAGAGGAGGCTCTTGAAAAAGAGAAAAAGCCGTCTCCTACGTTAAATTCTGCAGAGCAAATCCTTGCTGAGGCGGAAGACGTTTTGGAGCGAGAACGGATGGCGCTTCCTCCAGTTGTTGCTGAAAAAAGAACTGTTGCGATACCCCTCACCGAGGCAGCTAAAGGAGTAACCCCTCCTCCTCTTCCTAATATTGATAAGGCTGCAAAGCCTATGGCTCAGCTTGGAGGAGTAACTGGAGCATATGTTCCGCCAAAGTCATATGCTCCCGCTCCAAAACCTGAACCACAAAAGCCAGAAGAGGCAGCTAATCAAGATGCGGCGTACATGGAATACGCTGGAATGGCCCCCCAAAAGCCCAAGGTAACTGCTGATGAAATGTTTAAGGGCGCTGAATTCCGCGCACCTGATCAGGGAGTAATGGCATGGCTGCTTGGAGAGGAGAAAGCGCCTCTTAAATCCCCTAAGATTATTGGAGAGGCTCCAAAAGAAGAGCCAGCGCCTTCAGAAAAATTGCCAACCAAACAACCAGACATTTTCCTGTATCTGGTCAGAGAGAAGCAGGGGTTTGACCTGTCTCCACAAGAACAGGAGATGCTTAACTCTTTGAATCCAGAGGAATTATCTCAGGTTAAAAATCAACGAGAAGACATCATCTTCAGCGAAGATTTAGACCGCAAAGTTTTTGAATATCGTCGCCCCACAAAGGCCACTGTTCCGAGAGATGAGGCAAGCTGGCTGAATATTTTCCCTGCTGCTGCTGGATTAGCAGGAACAGCGGCCTCTTCAGTGGCAGATTTTGGACTAAGCGCTGCAACGGGCGGGGTAGAAGCAACAGTAGGTTACATGAACGCTTTTGCGTCTGGAACTGATCAGGGCTTGGCAAACCAGCTTATTTTTCAGCTTCCTGAAGACCGTAAAAAAGTAGTTCAGGAAAAAATCAGAGCGGCAGAACTTGATCCAACTTACTCTGAGCAAAAACTATTAGAAATAGTTCTTCAGGAATATTCTCCAGAGCAAAGAGAAGAGATCTTAAAGAAAAAAGAAAACATCGTACAAACGGCAAAAGCCATCCTTCCAGCATATGTGTCTTCCGCTGTAGATCAGCCGTATCAAGTCGCAGCGGTTGGGCAAAAAGTCAATGCGGGGGGAATTGAAGCATTTGATCTATTGAATGAAGCTATGCCGTGGGGCAGCAGAGAAAAAAGTTTTCAGAACTTCCGAGCCAGAAGTTTATTTAATGGAGCAAGGCTGTTCTACGAGAACAAAAATCCCACCCCATATGCTAGATATTTGGACGCTCTAACTCCCGTTATTGAGTCTCTCGCTCAATACGATATTCCAAGTGTTGAGCAATACATGGAGGACTACGGGTATTCCAAAGAAGAAGCTACAAATGTCCGCAATCGTGATATCGAATCAAGAAAAGAGGGCGCTCGCGAGCTAATCGATGAGCAAAAACAGGAACTGTGGGAGCTTAATCCGAACATTGTTGCTGCTGGAGATCTGACGCTTCCGCAATCTATGGCTATGGGGCCATTTGGTTATGGCAGCGCCTTGGTAAGCGCTGGAGCGCAGCTTACTCCTAAAGTTATTCGCGCAATGCGGACTGCAGGACTGACAGAAAAACAGCTTGCCGTTCTGCAAAGGGCCGAGCGTATGGCTCAAAGCAAAAAAGCAAGAGCAGCGCTTGAAGCAAAACAAAAGGTTTCGCGAACAGAGAAAGTGGCAACCTACGTTGATGAGACACTCAAGCAAGCTGAAGCTGCCTATAAAGAGAGCAAGTTCATCAAGGCGCTTCAGGGAGTTGCCCCGTATGCTGCAGGAGCGGGAGTGGGGTACATGGCCTCAAGCGAGAATCAAGGTCTTACAGGCATTGTATTAGGGGCTTTGGGAGGCAGGGCTGTAAAGTCAGCGCCCGGCTCTTTGAGAGCGTACTTGGAAGCTGGCCGCGCATCTGCAGGAGGGCGCGTTGGGCGCTTTGAAACGATGTCAAAGATGGCGCGTGAGGCTTCTGCAGCAAAGGCAGGCGCTGCTGGTGAAGCTACAGCGGCAGCAAATATCGCCAAGGGGAGTGTTGCTGAAAGGATTCTGCAATTTGGAGGACGCAAAGCAGACAACATCATCAACAATACTGGAGAACTTATAAAAGCTGGAGTCGAGCCAACGCTTGTTGGACTAGCTACTGGAATCATTGACTCGCAAGATGGAGAGCAGATGGCTCAGGTGATTGGAGAAGGTCTTCTTTGGACGGCTTTTGGACTAGGTCAAAACAGGGTTAAAAATAAAATTTTAGGCACTAGCGATCCAGTTTTAGAGTCTCGCCGTAGGCGGGAACAAGACGTTGATATTCTTAAATTCAGGCAAACGCTTCCTGCGGAAGACAGGGCTACCCTAGACGGCAAACTTACTAGTTGGGAAACGGCCATAGCCGCACAAAGGCAAAGCGCCGAAGCAGCAAAGCGTAGGTATGCCGAGAAAAAAGCAGAATTGGAGGCTCTGGATAAAGAGCCTGCTGAGACTACTCCTGCCGCAAAAGCTGAGTTTAAGGTTCAAGAGTTTGTTGGCCCTGATGGCAAAAAATATTTGAGGCGCGATTTTGGCCCTGAGACAAAAGCGCAAAAACGGACGCGCCTGAAAGAAGAGATGAAGGATGCATCATTGGCCGCTCAAGCAAATGAAGTTGCAGCGAACAGAATGCGTCGAGCAGGAGTCCAGACGCAGAACGAATACGGAAGACAATTCATGTCAACAGTTGCCAGATTCAATGAATTGGCAAACGGGGGAGCTTCCAAGGGGCAAAATAACGTCAACCTCCGCATTCTAACATCACAGCAAATCCGCAATCATCTGCTTAAAAAATATCCAAATGCCATGACCGATCCTTCGGTGATGGCGGCAATCGATATGGCAGCGAGTCAAACGGGATTTTACGATGCTCCGACAACTACGGAGTACAGGCCCGGCATGACTCCTACAGATCGGCAGAATGTTGGCGTACGAATGGATGACTTGAAGCCGTCGATTGTTATCAACGCAGATGAGGTAGTAAAACGCGCAAACAGCTTGGGAAGAACGCCAATTGAAGAATTCGCGCATGAGGCAGGACACCTTTTGGGAGACATCCCTGAGTTCCGAGATCTTACAGAACCAGCAAGAAGGAAACTCTTCAGACAAGACTTTAAGGACGCGCAAGGAAACGTCATTGCAAGCACAGATGGCGTTTATTCAGACGCTGACCTTACTGAAATGTTTGTGACGAAGTATTTGGAGGGCGCAAGTCCTGACTTTGTTGCAAGCATGATGACAAGGTTTGCTGCAGAGCAGCCGGGAATAAACAAGTACGGCTTAGATGAAGCCCGTGTTGCGAAGTATATGCAGGACGAGATCATGTCGGATCTCGCGGGGGGATCGATATCAAGGCTTTTTGGAAATTCTAAGGGAGACATTCGCAGACAGGTTATACAAAACGCTTTGACGTTCTTTAAAATGGGCGAGTTCCGCAACATGGTGCGGACGCTACGCAGCGGATTGGCTGGCTATGGCATTGGAAGCAGGCTCACATTTTCTCCAGAACTTCAGGCAATGGCAGATAAGGCGCTGCGAGAATTAGAAGACTTGCAGGGTCAGATAAGCAGTCCCATTCAGGGAGAGGCCGCTCCAAAAATTACAAAACTTGAGCTATCGAAGACGAAGAACCGAGGGATTCTGGAGCGATTTGGATGGATGCAGCCAGTAGTGAAGCGCGAAGTTGTTGCGGTTGTCCAAGGGCCAGACGGGAAAGTCATTGGCGAGCCACAAATTATCAATGATTTGATGGTGTATGAAGGGGAGTGGGGAGTTTCTGATGCTGGCGTTGCGTCAATTGGACAAACTTACGGGCCGATTGCCTCTGAAGTTAATACGGCGGGGCTTCCCGTGGGATCTAAAATCACTATTCGGGGGCGCGTTGCTACAAATCCTGATGGTAGCCCGAAATGGACAGGCCCACTTGAGGCGAGAAAGCTGGCAAAGCTACGCAAAAGATACATTAACGAGGCGCTTGATACGCCTGATTACGGTGCTCCAAACAGATTTGATCCTACTAAAGCAGGCGGCGAAACATATCGCGGGACGTTGAGTGATATGCAGATTGAGGCGATCAAAAACTTGCCCGAATCAATCATTCCTAAGCGCTTGAAAGAATATTTTCTGCAGATGAATGATGTTATTCGTCGCGGAAAAGGAGAAAGGGTCTTGATAGACTACGCTCCAATGATGAACGACAAGGGAGAATATGTGGCATTCTCTCCGAAGATCTACGATTTAGTCCCGATTGGGCTGATGATGTCTAAAGCAGGCAATTTGTTAGTCGTTACAGTCTCTGCGGGAAGGCTGTTTGGCAAATTGGACGCATGGGCAGAAAGAATGCCATTGCGGTTGCAACTTTGGCAGGGGAGCAAACAGGCGTTTTACACGCAATTCGCGCAATCTTTTCTTGATAACCTGTCAAAAGGCTTGCGCGGAAGCGGGTACGATGAATCAGGGAATATATCAGTTAAGAAAGATGCTGATGGAAATATAATCGCCCAAGCAAAGCCACTAGATGCTGATCCTAAAGTAGCCGAAAAGAAGCGAGATATCTTCAATGATTTTCTGAACTTGTTCGACAAAGAAACCGAAGGCGCAAATCCTGATAGAACGCAAACTCCCCGCAGGAAGGGTGATCCGAAGGGACTTGATTTTGACCGCACTATTATGTCAGTGCGAATCGACCATATAGCAGAACTGGCTGAAAGCGGATTTGAACCATTGCCAATATCCTATGGATTGGTAAAAAAGAATTTTCTTCCGCGCCGAGAGATTGATGCGGGGCGGCAGAATGTTTTTGACCAAGAAGCCCCTGAGAAACTTTATACTGCAGGACAACAGCAATACTTGCCTAGTAGGTATTCGGGCGATCCAGTTTCTATGGTTGAATTTGATGGAACCTATAAGGGCATAGAAGGAAAGTTTTTAGCCAAGATTCGCGTTGTGGCGGGGCTTGACGGTAAGGGCGCATTTGTTCCTGACCTGTATTTCGACGGGGGATCTGCAAAAGACTCACAGCTTCTAACAAAGCCTGCGTCTAAAACTTTTGAACAGGCCCATGCAGACCTAGATAAGATGTTTCGGGACAACAATCTCCCCATAGATGAATTTGAGGCCATTGAAGCCCCTGTTGTAGGTACAGACCGCAAGGGATATGAGGCAGGCGCATGGGAAAACATCCTGAAAGCAAATGGATTTGAGCGCCTGATTCCTTCGCTTGAGGATCAACTTGACGAACAAGAGGCCAGAGAAAATGCAAAAACTCCGTCATTCCGCGATATGGAGTCTAGCAAAAATTTGTTGGATGACGCTCTCAATACACGGTGGATCATCAACTTTGCCAATGGCGAAAAGGCCATTGAATACGGTTATAATAAAGAGGCCATTGTGAACCTAATGAAAAGCCGTTATGGGGAGCAGCAATGGATTGAGTGGGTAGACTCCATAGACCGTCTGACAGATGCCAACAACCCTCAGTCAGAACAAGGGTTCCTGCCTTCTAGGAGGTTTGAGCGTCCCGAAGACCTTCCAGAGGACGATGTATTGCGCCGTAAAGACCGCTTTGAGGAGGGGGCGCTGGATCTGGTCAATATGCGGATCGGTGGAAACCCCATCATTAATATGAGCGGTTTTGACAGGTCTTTTCACCTGACAACTATTGCTCGCAGGATTTTGGATGACTTTGAGCCTGACGTTTACATGAGGCTCTACAGGCGCTTCATCGAAAAACTTGAAAATGGACAAGTCGAAGGGATGGCTCCTGAGCAAGCGGCAGAGAGGGCGGCAAGCCTTCAGAAGAATATTGAGCTAAATAAGACGGCAATGTCCTACATGATGGACTTGTTTTCGGATCTTGCTGCCTCGCTTCCTGATATTAGCGCAAAGGACAAGCGCACTGGAGACAATGTTGATCCGTTCATGGTGCTCAAGGGTAACTTTGATGGCGGCATGAAGCGTCCGATTGACGAGGTGCTTTTGGATATGTCTAACGTAATGGCGGCGGTGCATCCTCCCGCAGGAACATTCCCTGATGGCTACAACCCCGGCTATAGCCCGAACAACGACATCCTGAACGCTGCTCAGGTCATGTCTGATTTTGTCGATATCTCTCCTGAGACAATGGACACCCTCTACATGAGGACGATGGGCAAGACGGAGAGGCAGGCAGAACGTGACGAGGCGAAAGCCATGAGTCAGCTTCTAAATCCAGAATTTAATGATGTCACTGACATGGGAGGGGGCATCAAACTTGTTAAGCCGATTGAGCCTCCAAAGGATGAAGAGGGAGGAGTTGAACAGAAGTTCCTTCCGAAGCGCATTAAGTTAGCAGCAAAAGAAACCACTGGCGAAGATGCCAAAAAATCATGGGAGGACTTGGTCAGCAAGGAGGGATGGTTCTATTTTGGAAATGGATTCATGGCCCGAACCTACCCTGAGGGGAACGTCACTCTGGAGTTCAGGCCATCGTCAGACAATACGTGGAGGCTCAGTTTCATCACTACTCCTGAGGCCGAACGTGGAAAGGGGCTGGCCTCGCGTGTCCTGAAAGAAATCACGGATGAAGCGGATGCTAAGGGCATCAAGATGACTCTGGACGTTGATCCTCAAGACGAGGGAGGGCTATCTACCGATCAATTGTTTGATTGGTATGCCCGTAACGGGTTTGAGCGTGTTCCGTACACGATGCAAGATTCTTCAAGGGAGGTTCAGTTAAGCGACTCAATGGAACGCATCCCGAAGTCTACAAAAGAAGATGAGAAGCCCCTTAGAATTGTTTCTGCCGCAATCAGGAACGAAAAAACTGGCAAGATTTATACTGGCATTGCCCATCCCTTGATATATGAGCAACTCCCTGCATCTGCTTTTAAGGGAGTTCCTAAGGGTTCTGAGCCAGACTATTTTTCTGGTGAAGGTTGGAATTCTCCAGAAGGAATGACTGATGGATTTGTAGATGAGGCGGGAAAATTCTATGACCGAGAAGATGCTTTGATTCAGGCACAAAAGGCAAAGCAATACACTCCAACGGATCGATATGATGACAGGCTTGAGGCAAGCGCCTTGGAAGCCCAAGAAAAAAAACGATTAGACTCAAGCGATCCAAATGCAAGGTTCCTGCCACAAAGAATCACCCCTGAGCTAGATGCCGAATATCTTAACCTATCCAAAGAACCAGAAAAGAATCGAACCAAGCTGCAGCAGTTGGTAGACGATGCAGCAAGAGCGGCTGGTTACACGGTCATGGATTGGTGGCATGGAACTAAGAAAGCGTTTAATGAATTCAAGGCCACAAGGTATGCTGACGGACTGATTTTCTTTAGTAAGTCCCGTGATTTTTCTGAAAATTGGGCAAAAAATAGGAAGCCAAGCGATGAAGTTCTTCAGCGTATTGAAGCAGTTAAGAAAGAATCTAATAAACTGGTCAATCAATTGTTTGAACAAGATGAAAGGTTTGGCCCGAATGTTAGAAAATGGGGTGAAAACACTCCAGAAATGGATGCGGCTGCACAAGAATATCTTGAAGCTGGACGGCAATTTGAAAGGGACAATCTAGATGGAATGACTTGGCTTGAAGCCGAGCGCGAGATGGGAACGAGACTTGTCAGGGCATATTTGAAGACTGACAAAATATTTAATCCTGCCGAAGACTATCGAGATGTTTTGCCAGCACTTTTGAAACGCCTTGGGGTAGATTCCGAATCTGAAATAACAAAAGACACAATGGATTTGGTGAAGAAGGGAGGATACCTCATTTGGGAAGATAAACCTTTGGCGGACGCTGTATTCAAAAAGTATGACGCAATGATGATTCAGGAGGACTCCACGGGGCCGATGGATACCATATCCGTCAGAGATCCATCTCTCATCAAACTGGCCGACCCTATAACGCGAGATGATCAAGGCAATGTCATCCCGCTTTCACAGCGCTTCAATCAGAATACAACTGATATCCGCTACCTTCCTGCTAAGAAATTGGATGCAAACTATGCTGATCTAGAGGCCAAGTATAAGAAGGGCGATGAATCGGCAAAAGAAGAAGCTCAGAAGTTGATTGATGAAAAAGCCAAAACATCTGGTTGGGGATCTGACGATACCCTGTATCATGGGACAACTCATAACTTCACTGTATTTGATACCGTCAACAGCAATGTAGAAAATGATTTAGGAAAAGGGTTTTATTTTACTTCAAACCTAAATGACGCAGAAAAGAATTACGCAGGCGAGGGGCCAGATTTGACTTCTAGGATTGAAAGAAAAGCTGAAGAAATTTTTGACAACAGGTTGGTTCAATCTAAAACAATCGAAGAGGTTCAGAACTTTGCAGAAGAAAACGGAATTGATTTTAGGTCGCTTAAAGTTGAACCATATGGATCGTTGCCCGTTGATTCTTTGACTTCAATAAAGCATTCATTGGCAAAAGCCGTTGCCCAAAAACAGCTTTCTGGCGGAGGTCAACAAACATTAAGAACTTATGTTCGACTTGAGAACCCTGCAATTTTAGGTGGAGAAAACGAAAGCAGGCTTGAATACAATTACGATGAGCAGACCGACACAGAGTCAGGAAGCGCCATCAAGATGATTGAGGCAATTCGTAATGTAGTTCCACAATTTACCTTTGGAGATTCGTCGGAAAAGGTAGTGCGAAGTTTGCTTGAAGACGGTGATCTTGATGGGATGCCGCTTTCAAAAGCGGTTGAGCTATTGAAAAATAGCGAAGCCCTTCAAGACGCTGTAGATGAAAATGGAGATTCTGCTGTTGGAGAAGTTGTTCGCCAAATCCTCCAAGAAGTTGGATACGATGGGATCATTGACAACACGGTGGACACCAAATTTGGATCTCAGAGAAAACTTGGCCGACAAATGGAGGGAATGACTCCTGACACGTATCACGTCATTGCTTTTGAACCAAACCAGATCAAATCTGCCGAGCCATTTACGTACGATAATGAAGGAAAGCTAATCCCCCTGAGTCAGCGATTCAATCGCGAGAATCCTGACGTTAGGTTCCTGCCCGAAAGGAATCTGCCCGTAGAAGGCTCTCCTAAATCAAGAGATCCAAGGATAAGTGATGTTGCAGCCGAGGCTATCTCCAAGAACCTCCGCTTTGGAGTAGACCAAGTCCCTTTTGATGTAAAAATGCCCGAAGGTTGGACGCTAGAAGGGGACATATATGTCCCCCCGCAAACAGCGACTCCAGATGCAAGGTTCCTTCCGAAAAGAATTACGCCTAAGCAAGATGCGAACTATTTGAAGTTAGCCGAAGATCCCGAAGCAAATCAGGACAAGTTGCAAAAGATAGTTGATAAGGCAGCAAAAGATGCTGGATATAACATCAAAGGATTTCATGGAACTTATAAAAACAATCAGTTCAGAGTATTTGATGATTTGAACGCATCACCAGAAATAAGAGAGTGGTTATCGACTCACCCTCAAGCGGGATATGTAATGACTCCCCCGGGTCAAGGATGGAATCCAGAAGGAATTCATATTGGAACAGAACAACAAGCTAAAACGGTTCTTGAATTACGTGGAGTTGAGGAAGACAACGGGGTAATTATTCCTCTATATGCAAAAGCAAATTATATAAAGCGCGTAAAAGATGGAGGGTCTTGGAGGCCAATAATCGCAAAAGCAATTAAAGAAGGATATGACGGTTTAGTATACAAAAACGATTTTGAAGGTAAGGGAGATTCATATATTTTATTTAACGACTATCAGGTTAAAAGAGCAGATCCCGTTACTTATGATGTTGATGGAAGCGTCATCCCCATTTCTCAAAGGTTTGATGTTCAGAATCCAGACATGAACTTTCTTCCGAAGCGCAAGAATCCTCCTGTGGCTGACTTCACAATTGCAAAGACAGGTGTAGTCAAACTTCCGAAGAAGGTTCCAGCCCGTGGATTTTTCTACGCTGGACTGATTGACGATACTGGAACTGAGATCCTTGTAAAAGTAGACCCTACTCGCGTGGTTAACCCTGTTGTCAAAGATCTGAGCGACATCAGCGGCAAGCGCGTTGGGATGGTGCAGGCAGACAGGCATCACACCCTTGGCAAGGACATGGGTGGCCCGATGCATGAATTCCTCAAGTCCAATCAGGAAACCGTGATGGGGCCAGATGGCATTCTATATAAGCCAGTTTGGGGCAACCTTGGGCTTGGGCCAGTGAACGGAATGCGTAATAGGCTACCCAACGTAGACGATGGATACCACATCGTGCAAATCATGGCGGATGATGCTCACCGATCCAACATTGCTTTCGGTACGGACTACATCAAAGAAGTTGATGCCTTTGACAAAGCAGGGAAATTGGAACCTTGGGTAAAAGACTTGGCTCACGTACTTTTGGAGGTTGGAAACCTAAGAGCGCAAAAGATCAAAGCCGCCACAAGACGTGGGGCAAAGAACAGGATACGCGCCGAGAAAGGCGAAGATCCGATTCCTGCCCCTGTGAATACGCCTGAAGAAGACGCAATCATTGCCTTCAACAGAGCGTTAACTCCGATCAAGAATCGCGTTTCCAAGAATGATCCCCAACTGCTGGCTACCGCCAAAAAAGAAGCGCTGAGGGTCTACAATGAGCACAAGAACAAACCGTGGTTTAAGCGCCTCTTGAAGTTGGGATCGAACAAAAACTTCCTGCAGGAGTTTTTGGGGTACTCATTCACGGCAAGGGGCGAGGCTACTAAGTCAGTTTCTGGCATTCCTGACCTTCCGAATGTGGTCAATGCCCTGCAGGACTCCGAAGACATGATCAATGCCACAACGGGGCAAGCCGTGGCAATAATCCAGCTATCTGCAAATCCTCAGGCTTTCGCCCTTTACTTTGGCAAAAATCCAAAACAGGAAGCCGCCATGACTCCAGCGGAGAAAAAGATGCGGGATAAACTTCTGAAGAATCCCAAGTTCAAAATCCACCCCTCCTACCCTTGGGTCATGCTTGGGCCTGCTAACGGCAATAACTTCCTGATTAAGACTCCGACACATCTTAGGAAGCTCTTCCCGAACTATGAGAAGCAGCATAAAAAACTTGCTGCCAATGCCAAGAAAGGCAAGCCTGTGACTGACAATGATGTTGTCGGTTCAATGTTGAAAACCCCTCTTCCAGAGATTAAGATACCTTAATGGACATCCTGCTTTCAGAATGGGACGAGCAACCCGATGGTTGGGAGGCAGTCCCGTACATTGGCGGCGAGATCTACTACGATCCGAGTACAACCGACGAGGGGGATGTTGTCACTCTAGCTTACGAGCTAGACAACGGTAACATCGAAAAACTGGCGGAAGCCGTAGGGGTAGAAGAATGAAAGTCCCTAAATAACACTTTGCGGGGTGGAGCAGTGGTAGCTCGCTTGGCCCATAACCAAGAGGTCAGAGGTTCAATTCCTCTCCCCGCTATTTTCTTGCGCTGATGCTCGCGAGGGCATAGCGTCGAATCCTATAAATAAATTTATGAACGCATCAACGACATCAATAGATATGGCTCGCCTTAACAACCATCCAGCATTCCCTGTCAACGCTTTCGCGGGAGACGGGAAGATTCCAGCTATCAGGCCCAACAGCGGCATGGCTATCCGTGATTGGCTCGCGGGAATGGCAATGCAGGGTTTGCTTGCTGGCATTTTCAAGGACAACTATTCGGACGAAGCCGTATCCCGCAAGGCATACGAATTGGCTACGGCGATGCTTGTTGAGCGAGATTCCCTAGAAAAATAAACAAACTAAACCCATGAGTGAAGAAACCACTAATCAAGAAGGAATTGTTCTAACTCCAGAAGAACATTTCTTGAAAGAACAACTACGCATGATGCGCGAAGCGCGTTTGCGCGAGCAAATTGAAATTACCGAGTCTCTTAAAACGAAAGAACAAGAATGAGCGAAGAAAACCAAACCAACGAACAACCCAAAACTCCAGAAGAACTTGTCCAATCTGTTTTGGGACAAATCAACATGGACGAAGTAACTCCCGAAGCAGTCTTTGAAGACATTTTGCTGCAGACCAAGTTGCATTCCATGCGCCTGATGGTCGCTGTGGCGCTGCTTGAAAAACTGACTGCAAAAGACACTGCTGAGCAACCTGACGAGCAGGCTCAGAAGGCGAGCGAGGAGAACGCAAATCCAGACTTGCAAGTGGTGCAGCCTGACGCTTAATAAGCACGGGCAATGGGCTAACTGCCCTGTGGGCAAACAAGGGGGAGAGGCGAAAGTCTCTCCCCCAATTTTTTGCCAAAATCGGCATTTAACAGAGTAAAATTTCTTTAAAGATAGGTATTGACGGCAGGCGGGGGATGGGCAATACTCCTACCTGTTATGAATAAATACACCAATACATACCTAGTCAAAACACAAACCATCGAGAACTACGGAGCGCACGATAAAGACGGGCGCTTCTCCAGCGGCAACGCCTACTGGAAGTTCAAAGGCGGACACGAATACATCATCACTGGCTTGGAGCGCATCCAAGACGCAGTGGCATTTGTTGCTGCACGTTGCTCCAACAGCATTGGGTACAAAGAATTCCCCGTGGAGTGGGAAGAGGTCAGCGCTGACTATCAAACGGAGTTTGAAAAAAATCAAATGGAGTACGAAGGCAGGATTGCCTATCCCGCTGACCGCATCAACGTGCAGGAGGAGCTAAACGTGAAGCGTGAAGACGCTCCACAGGTGGGCTTTGAAACCGCGAAGGCGAAAATCCTCAAGGCTATCGACAAGCACGATGCCGAGATGGTCGCAGAGCGCGGCACTCCTGAGCGTCTGGATCGTGAGCACGGAAGCCCTTGGGACAGGGGTCACTCCGATGCGTACTACGGACGCAGCAAGAACCCGCACTTCTATGTTGGTGCGTCCTACGAAGGCGACGAGATCACCAGACTCACCTCCAAGGAGGCAATGGCCTACAACGAAGGATTCGACGGGTGCGATGACTTCAAGGATTGGGGCCACAGCAACGAAGATTGGGCTGAATTGGCCCACTAAGTGACGTTCCTCCCGCCCTGCCAAGCGCAGGGCGGCATGGAGCGCCAACAGCGCCCCGCAAAAATAAATACATACATATGAAAAACACAGACCTAAGCCCTGAGGCTTATTACCAAGCAGTCAGCATCCTCATCTCCAATTTGGAAGAGGCGCTGAAGAAGCAGCACATCCGCGCATCCGTTAGCCATGAGCACCTTGGAGACACGTTGTTCAGCTACCTGAGCCTTGGCGGATGGCCCCGTCAGACTGAGGTGCTCAGCCTTGCCTACTTCCTGACGAGTATCCCCAATTGCGGGATCGTGCGGGGAATCGGACGGCACAACAACAGCGGACAGTTCACGCTCAAGCGCAAAATCACAAACGTCTAAATATGGACATCAAGGCAATACTCGATAAACAAGCAGGCACTGCCGCTTACCTTGTTCAATGCATCAAGGACGGCGAATCCATCACCAAGCAAGACCACAAGTTCCTGACCGCTTGGCTTTCCGCTGAGAAGACAAGGCAGGCTCTTGCTGCTGGAAAGCCAATCCCTAAGTGCGGACGGGCAGGCCGCAGGAAACGGGTTTACACAGGAGGATGGAAATAATCAAAAAAACTTCAAAATAATCCTTGCGCGGAGCATGGGCATGGGCAATACTGCCCATGCTCCATTAAGGAGCACCTAACAACAAACCATACATACAAAATGATCAGCAACCTAGACTACAACACTGCACTGACTCCTCTTGAGGCAAGTCACGCTGCTACGACAACAAGCGACAAGTACGGATTCGTATCGACTCGCGACATCATCAGCCACTTGGAGCCGCACGGGTTCGTCCCTCGCAGCGTCGAGATCTGCAGAGCCAACAGCGCCGAGACTCGCGGTTTCCAAAAGCACGTTGTGCGTCTCCGCCACAACGACATCATGCCGAGCGCAGGCGACGAGGGTCAGCCTGAGATCGTCATCATCAACAGCCATGACGGAAAATCCTCGCTGCGTATTGCGCTTGGCTTCTTCCGTTTCGTTTGCAGCAACGGCATCATCGCTGGAACGTCTGCCTTCCAGACTCGCTTGATCCATCGTCAAGCCAATGTCGAGGCAGCGCACCAAGCCGTGCAAACCATCGTGCAACGCGCACCCGAAATGCTGGAAGGCATCAAGGCCATGCGTAGCGTCAAGCTGCACCCCTTGGTCGAGATGACCTTCATCATCGAAGCTGCCAAGCTGCGTTGGGACGAGCCGTCTGAGCATCAACTCACGGCGCTTGGACTCGTCAACCGCGAGGAAGATAGCCGCAACGACCTGTGGAGCGTCTTCAATCGCGTTCAGGAGACGGCTTCCCGTGGTAATCGCCGTTATGGCATCCGCCGCATCTCATCGCCTGCAGCGGACGTGCAGTTCAACCAGAAGCTGTGGGATCTCTCGCAGCACTTCGTCAACTGACCAGCATCCTGTGTGGGGGCGAAAGCCCCCGCACGGGAACCCCGCCGCATGGATTCAATATCTAACGAGCGACAGGGCTTCAAGGAGCGCAAGGACTGCACCGTGATTGCGCTCTGTGCCGTCACGGGCCTGCCGTACTCACGCTGCCATGCTGCCATGAGGGCAGTAGGCCGCAAGGATCGCAAGGGCATCCCCTTTGCCCGTGTTGTCAGGGACGTTGCCAGCGAGGTAAGCCACAGCTTCGCTTTGGTGTGCCGCAGCGGTACGCTAGGCAAGTTTGCCAAGAAGAACCCGCAGGGGGCGTTCTACGTGACCGTACGGGGCCATGCTTTGGCAGTGCTGGACGGCAAGATTCACGATGCGGTACGCACACCCCTAGGCTCCCACATCCGCAGGGCTTGGAGGGTTATCCCTCCCCCCCCTGAAAAAAATATGCTTGACCAAAAATCGGCTATGGGCGATACTGCCCATGCTCAGTCAATGAGCATCAACATCAACCATACATACATACCTATGACATTCGGAGATTCAGCAGTCATTCACAACCAACGGAAACTCAACAGCAGCAAGCCTGCTGTCAAAGCGGACGGGAAAAAACCCCGTGCAACGAAAAGCAGCGGCGTGACCAATCGCGCCTACAGCAAGAAGCTCGCACTCAAGCTCGCAGACGAGTGCGGCAAGTGGTGGATCAAGGGTCGCTGCCGCAAAGAGTTCCTCGACCAGTACGAGGAGCGCTGCATGGAAGTGCTCGCCATTATGGTGAAGGCACAGACGTGCAAGGGCAAGAGCCTCAGGGCCATCTAGTCCCGTGACTTTCGTCAGCATAACAATCAACACACACACAGCGAGCAGCGGAGTAGCTGACGGCTTCACTGCTCGCACCATTAATACATCAATGACCATGACCAACAGGATGCGCCAGATCGCAGCAGCGATTTCACTTGGACGCACCAACAAGGAGATGGCGGATGATCTTAACATCAGCATGAAGACGATTGAGAAACATCGTCAGCGCCTGATGAAGACATTCTCCCTACGCAATACCGCTGATATAACGCGATTCAGTATTATGAACCGCATCATTCAGCATGACAAAACCAACCGCTGGATCATGCAGTACAACCGCGAGTACTACCCGAAAAGCCGCAAGGCTCTCAAGGCTCTCGCACCGAAGCTGCAGGACGGCATCAACCTAAACGAAAGCAAATAAATACATGAGCAAAGAACTAGCAGTCCAAATGCCGTCCGTCTCCGAAATGGAGCGCATGGCAATCGCATTCGCCAAGAGCGGTTTATTCGGCATGAAAACTGTCGATCAGGCACTGGCGTTAATGATCACGGCGGTAGCTGAGGGGAAGCACCCCGGCAGCATCGCAAGCGAATACCACATCATCCAAGGCAAGGCATCCTTGCGCTCTGACGCTATGCTGGCTCGTTTCCAGCAGTCAGGCGGAAAGGTTGAGTGGCATGACCACACCGACGAGAAGGTCGCAGCGACATTCTCTCACCCGCAGGGCGGAGTGCTCCGCATCGATTGGGACATGGCTCGCGCCAAATCCGCTGGCATCGCTGGCAAGGACAACTGGAAAAACTACCCAAGGCAGATGCTACGCGCTCGCGTCATCAGCGAGGGAGTGCGTTCCGTGTTCCCTGCAGTCTTGCAGGGAATGTATACGCCTGAAGAGGTTGCAGACTTCTCAGCGCCAACCAAATCGCTTCCCCGCGAGATCGTGACGAGTGCTCCTGACAAGGAAGATGCCGTCACGGTTGAGGTCGAAGAGGTGAAGGTTGTCGAGGTCGAGGTTGTCGAGGACAAGCCTTGGTACGCTCCTGTGGAGGGTTTGATTGGCAAGCATGACAGCAGTGCCAACGGATTCCTCATCAGCAAAGGCGTCATCAGCGAAGGCATGACGTGGAGAGATGTTCCTGAAGGCTCCTACCGTGAGCGCATTCTGGCGCATCCTGAAAAGTTCATCGCCGCCGTTACGAAATGAGCCTGCGTCACTCATCGCTGCCGAAGCTGTCAGCGTGTGCTTGCTATCAGCCGTCTGGAGGTACGTCTCCAGCGGCACAGCGAGGCACTAGCATGGATGCAGCCTATCGCGCTGCCTTATCGGGCAATATAGCGTTGCTGGATCAACTCGCTGCCGCTGACAAAACGTCCGTGCAGTGGGCAATCGAAACAACGCTGGACTATGCCTTGGATGACACGGTCATCGTTGATGAGGACAGCTTGAAGGTCAAAACGTCAGGCATCGAACATATCGGCACTGAGGATGCTCGCATCCCAAGCAAGTCCATATCGTTAGATCTCAAGACGGGGCAGATGCGGAACTACATGGAGCAGATGGCAGCGTATGCCTTGGGCAACATGGAGTCGCACTTCGTAGACAACTGGACGTGCATCCTGCTGTTCTGTGATTTCCAGACTCAGGTTACGCATGAGTTTACGCATGACGAGGCCAAGGAGATTGTGAGCCGCATCATATCGGCTTATAAAGATCCGAACAAACAGCCAACGCCATGCGACTATTGCGGATGGTGCGCTATGCGAAACACTTGTCCCGCAATTGTTGGGCCTGTTGAAAAATCTCTCACTGTTGTCGAGAGCGTAGATACAACGCTCGACCAATTGCGCGAGCAAGTGAGTAGCAGTCCTGAGCGCTTGGGCCAGTTCTTGAAGATGGCAAACGTGTTCAAGAAAGAGCTATGGGATTTCGCCAAAGACAAGGCCAAGGAATTGATGGGCCAAGGCGTTGATGTCGCTGGCTGGAAGATCAGCACAACCAAAGGCAGCGAGTATTTCACTGCTGAGGTCATTGCTGAGGCGGCGGAGACAACGGGCGCGTCAATAAACGATATTATTGGCTTGTTTGGCGGAGAGATAGATGGCAAAACATTCCGTGCATGGGCGGATAAACGTGGGTACGCGCCTTCTGCGTTGGACTCAAAGTTCAAGCAAGGAACAACCCGCATGACCGAAACGAAGATCAAAACCCTCAAATAAATACATGAATAAATACGATAACTCAGAAGGTCGCAGGCTACGCGATGAAGGCGCTGCGAAGGTTTCAGACAATACGTGCAACGAATGGGTCATGGCTTGCGATGGCGTCATCGCATCAATGGCCTCAAACGGTTCCGAATTCACGGCGGAGGATGTCCGTGACTTTTGCGGAGATCCCCCGCATCACCACAACGCTATGGGCGCTCGCTTCCTGACTGCCTGTAAGCATGGCGTCATAGTAAAGGTTGGATATACCAACTCCCGCCGCAAGCGCTCCCATGCGGCCACAATCGCAGTCTACAAAGGCAAGGCCCACGTCTGCCATGTCTAAGAGCAAAGCCCCCGCATTCATGTTCTACCCTGCCGATTGGCTAGGGTCACAAAGGGTCAGCCTTATGACCCTTGAGGAGGAGGGAGCCTATATCAGGCTATTATCGTACTGCTGGCAGCACGGGAGCATCCCTGCCGATCCAGTGAAGCTGGCCCGCTTGATTGGCAAGGGTGCTTCAACCACCCTTGCACAAGAGGTTGCAACCATGTTCCAACCACCCTTGGATTCTGGTTCAGGAACTGGTGGCGTGTTGGTACATGACAAGCTCGATGCCCTCAAGCGGGAGCGCGAGACGTTCTTGGAGAAAAGCCGTCAAGGTGGCCTCGTTTCTGCCGAAATGCGCCGTAAGTCCAAGCAAACGCCAAGCAACGGTCAACCACCCTTGGAACCACCCTTGGCATCTAGGTTGGAACCTAAAGGCAACTCTTCATCTTCATCTACAAGTATAGTAGTAGAGAGAGGGCGCGAGTGGCCTACGCTGGAAGATGTACTGGCTTATGCTGACCGTATTGGCCTAGCCGCTTGGAAGGCCAAGGATTGGTTTGAGGAGCATGAAGGTTCAGGATGGATCGATTGGAACCATCGTCCGATCCAAAAATGGCAATCAGTGCTGAATCGCGTGAAGACAAAATGGGTTGCCGATGGTAGCCCAATGCAGCCAGCATACGGCAAGCAGCAGCCCAAGAAGACCAACGATGGAAAGGACTCCAAATATGATTGGTGAAGAACAACAGCAGACAGAAACCGTAGCCTGCTCTGAGTGCTTCAAGCCCTACGAAGTTCCCGTATTCATGGTAGGAACGCGCAAGATCCGCTTCGACTCAACGTGCGATGAGTGTGCTGACAAGGAGCAGAAAGCATACGAGGAGCAGATGAAACGGGACGAACAGGCTCAGCGCCTCGCTGCATTCGCCAGCCTCTGTCCTCCGCTTTATCAGGATACCGATCCTTCGCGGATCTATACGCCATACGTGCGAGCCGTTGAAGATTGGGAGTTTAATCCAACAGGATTGATCCTTGTTGGGCCTGCTGGAAAAGGGAAGTCCCGCGCTGCTTGGATGCTCATTAAACGATATATTCTTGCAGGCAAGCGCTGCTTTGGCGTGACAGCTACGCAGCTTGCCAAGTTTGCTGCCGATCAATGGCATTCCCGTGTAGAGGATCGCAATAAAGCCGAATATGTGATCCAAGAGTGCAAGTCATGCAGCATCCTGCTGCTCGACGATTTAGGAAAACAGAAGTTCACAGAACGCGCTGAGTTGGAGCTATTCGATATTCTGGAATATAGAACGTCCCACAAAAAGCCAACCATTGCTACGAGCAATTCGGACGGCAAATCATTCAGGCAAATGCTTTCGGAGGATCGTGGAGAGCCGATCCTTCGTCGCCTCCAACAGTTCTCCACAATAATACAATACAAATAATATGAATACATATGATGGAAGTTACTACGGGTTCCCCCTGAAATCACAAGATGACAGCGAGCCAGACTGCAGACGCACGTCATGGTCTGTACAGGTTGATAACAACTGGCATGAGATCGTCTGTTGTTCGCTTGATTGGCGCGAGCGTGATGCGTCAGACGGACTGATCAAGATCCTCGCTGAAAGCAAGCGCCGTACCGAAACGCTCGTAACACAAGCGTTGGTAGAAGCTCAGGAAGTTGCAGGGAATGAGCCAAACAACAACCGCATCCGCATCGTCTGCAGGCTGCTGCAAGATGCCATCAATATGGAAAGGCCCAAACGATGCGTTATTGCAAAATAGGATCTATCCCGATCCACCGTTACATCATCGTGGACAGTGCGTTCACGCATGAGAAGTCTATCGGATGGCAGGAAGCAATGTGGGTAGGCGTCACGTCTATACCGGGTCGCGCTTGGGGCATCAACGTCATCTTCCGTGTAGGCGGCATGATGTACCGAAACATCCCGCCTCACGCGATTTCGTTCAGGCGTGATGGCGCACAGTTCTGGAACATCGATGACTCACAAGCATGGAATTGCTACAGCTATGACTTTGTCATGCTGCAAGATCCTGTGCTCGACGGCATGACGGTGAGCGCCAAAACCAAGTCAGGAATTTATAAGGGCAGTTATTTGTTTAGCACTACCCATATGAATGATGGATGGAGCGACTCTCCTGATCAGGACAAAATATTCATATGGTGCGTTTTGGACAACGGACGCCTGACAATACAGCCCACTAATCGCGTTGTATTTGAAGATTCGTCCTACGTGATTGACACCCAACCAATCCCGAAACTCATCTTGCAGGAGACGATTTATGCTGTGGACGAGCGCCAAAACTAAGGATATGATCGCGCCATGATCCCTGCGTTTACCAAAGTAAACCAGTACGTATTCGATAAGGGTGCGTATTCATGGTCGCTGCCTAGCGGCACAACGTGCCCGGGTGCTGAGAAGTGCCTAGCCATCGCTGACCGCAACACGGGTAAAGTCTGGAATGGCCCGAAGCAGGAATTCCGCTGCTACAGCGCCGTGACTGAACGCTACCCGTCTGTGCGTGAACGCCTCTGGACGAACTTTGAAGCCGTCAAGGGAAAGACACCGCATCAGGTATGTTCTATCCTCACTCGCGCCAAGCCTAAGCGAATGAAACGCTGTCGCGTCCACACTGCGGGAGACTTCTTCTCGCAGACATACTTCGACGGATGGCTGCTCTTCGTCATGGAGAATCCTGACATACACTTTTGGGCATTCACTAAATCATTAACCTTTTGGGTTAATCGTTTAGGCCAGATCCCCAAGAACCTTGTCCTGCAGGCATCCTGTGGCGGCAAGCATGATCACCTGATCACAACCCATAACCTGAAGTATGCAAAGGTAGTGTGGAGTGAAGATACGGCACACAGGCTTGGCCTTGTCATCGATACCGATGACTATTTGGCTGCTTATGGCCGCTCGCCCTTCGCGCTGCTGGAGAACTTCAGCAACAAGAAACCCAAAGTATGAGTCTATACGAGAACATCAATAAGCGAAAGAAAGCTGGTAAATCCCGCTCCAAGTCTAAATCGACAATCGATCCAGAGACGTGGAGCAAAATGAAAAACAAACGTGGTGGATTCGCCGTCAAAAAGATGGTGTATGCGCCCAAAAAAGGAGAATAAATGCCCAAGCAACCGAAACCTAGCAAACTCATCTTCATGGTGAAGACTGCGAAACGCAGGACGAAACCTGAAGAATTCAAAGGTGAACTCAAGATGGAACACGAACAGTGCCATGCTTGGTACAAGTACATCGAAAGCGAAATGGCAAAGATCGCATCGCTGCTGAACACGCACGATTGGCCCCCGGGTCACGTCTTCCGCACATCAACAACCCACGTTCCGAAACCCGATGCCGTTGCAGAACCTGTCGCGGCACAAGACAGCAATCAGATTGAAGAATAACAAACGATATGAACGACAATAAATACATCGATCAAGTAGGCAGCTTCCTCTGCACCGTCAAACGTCCTCCCAATGGATGGCTGGACGAAACGCAGGGCGGCACACCATTCATCCGCATCCCGTGCATCGTCACGGAAGCAGGCGAGCAACAGCATAAGGAAATCGTCTGGCGCGGTTACCTCAGCGAGAAGGCCAAGCCCCGCACCGTCGAAACGCTCATCAGGGCATTCGATTGGGACGGTGATTGGGATCAACTCGACACGTTCTCAGGCATTGAAGTCATCATCGTGACTGAGGAAGAGGAGTACAACGGCAAGACGATGATCAGGGCCAAGTGGCTCAACAGCCTGACCAACAAGGCTAAGGCTGAAGTCGCTGACCGTCTGCTCGCTCGCATGAAGGCTGAGGATAAGGGAGAGAGCACTTCCATCGCTCCACCTGTCAGCAAGCAAGCAGACGCGAAAGCCAAAGCCATGTCCTCCAAGCCTACGCAAGAAGAGGAACTAGCTGACGATGACATTCCGTTCTAGAAGCTAATTTGGTATGTATGGAGCAGCAGCGCTGAAACAGCAAGTGACTGCGTAGGCGCTGCTGCTTATACCAACCGAATCGAACTATAATGAGTGATAAAGAACCAATCCCAACGTCAGAGTACTGCATTCACGGCAAGCTCTACGGCAATTGCAATCCCTGTGACCTCGCTGCCGAACTTGCCTATGACGAATTCTGCAAGGAATCAACCCCCCTCATCATCGATGAAAAAGCTCAGCCCAAAGCAAAACCCCACACTCCTTGATGTCCCGTCTCTATGGCAGGAAGAATGGCAGGATATGCCTGAATTCGTCATGGAGGATCTCCGCCCCTATCGCGTGATCAACGTGCGCTTCCGCAATGAGGAAGACGTTAAGGAATTCTCGCGCCGTATGGGCCAGCCCATCACCCCCAAGCAACGCGCACTGTGGTTTCCTGCAATGGAGCACCGCCGTGCATCACATCTCAGATACACAAACTCAAAAGAATAAATATATGCGCCAACACATACATCAATTAATCAAACAAATCCTGTGCTATAACAAGTTCACTTGCCCCAAATGCAAAACCGTCGAGTCAAACAAGTTTGGATATGAAGTAGGATACTACATCAGGAAACAAAGGCTCTGCAGGAATTGTTTCACGCTGCAAATGCTCAACGAAACAGACCAGTGAAGCATGAACCCGCGCTATCCTATCTATATAGTATCAAAAGGACGCGCTGACTCTCGCCTGACGAGCAAGGCGCTGGAGTCGATCAGCGTCCCTTACCACATCATAGTGGAGCCTGATGAGTACGATTTGTACGCGAAGGTTATACACCCTGATAAGATCCTGACGCTGCCGCCGCAGTACCATGAACGGTATGAGCCGTGCGATGAGCATGGACGCGCCAAACCGCTTGGCCCCGGCCCTGCACGGAATTTCGCTTGGGACATCTCCTGTCTCTATGGCTATCAACGCCATTGGGTAATGGACGATAACATCGCCTCCTTCAATCGCCTCAACCGCAACCTCATGGTCAAGGTAACCAATGGAGCCATCTTCGCTGCCGCTGAGGACTTCACAGACCGCTACACCAACCTCGCCATCGCTGGCTTCAACTACGATTTCTTCGCCAAGGCTAAGGAACCCCTCCCCGCATTCGTCCTAAATACACGCATATACTCCTGCCTGCTCATAGACAACGCACTGCCGTACCGCTGGCGAGGACGTTATAACGAGGACACTGACCTCTCCCTTCGCGCACTCAAAGACGGTTACGTGACTTGTCAGTTCAATGCCTTCCTCCAAGAGAAAGCCACAACCCAAACCCTCAAGGGCGGCAACACGGACGCTTTCTACGCGCATGAAGGCACAGGCCCGAAGTCCGAAATGCTCAAAGCCCTGCACCCTGATGTCTCCGAAATTACTTGGCGCTTCAATCGCCTGCATCACCATGTCGATTACAAAAGATTCAAACGAAACAAACTCAATCGCGTACCCCACTACTCACAATATGTTCGCTCTGGCGCTGTGAACGATTATGGTATGCGCCTGACAAAACAAAAGTAGCATGGCTTGTACGTACAACATCCGCATGGAAAAGGCTCCCATAGCCGTCCTGCCGCTAGACGAAATCTGCTTTCCAACAGATCATCGCATCGATCTGGCAGACTCCATCTGGTGGATCGTATGGCGAGGCAAACAAGCAGTAGCCTACGCAGGATTGCGCCCATGCCAGAACGCCTGCAACACTGGCCTTGGCTTCCTATGTCGCGTTGGCGTAATTCCACAACATCGCGGCAAAGGATTACAAAAGCGCCTGATCTCCGTGCGTGAACGCCAAGCAAGACGCATGGGCCTAACCCAACTAGTGACCTACTGCGTCCCGTGGAATCCTCCCTCCATCAACTCTCTCATCTCCTGCGGCTACAAAACGTATCGCCCCGAAACCCCGTGGGGCGGTGGTGGATCTATATATTTCAGAAAGACACTCTAACTCACATACATGACATTCGATGACCTCCGCAAACTCGGCTACTCCGAACTCCCTGATGGATCGTATTCCCGTCCGACTACCGCCGCACATCCGCATAATTCTGCCCCACTACCTAACTCCATCTCTCAACCAACTCCTAGGGAAACACTGGAGCCACCTCCTCAAAGAAAAGAAAAAGGCCGCACTCGCGCTATCGTGTGCATTACGAGGAAATCGTGCCATGTCCTCGACTTGGACAATTTTGCAGGAGGCTGCAAACCTCTCATCGATCAACTCAGGTATGCCAAACTCATCGCGAATGATGATCCAGAAAGCATCGAACTCCAATTCGTACAAGAAAAAGTCAAAACGCGCTTGGAAGAAGAAACCATCATCGACATCCGCTCGTAAAAAATCATCGCCTCCCACTCACACATCTGCTTGATTATACCATCGTCGCATAACCTGTCAATATTGTAGTCACAACCCCATGAGTAAGAAACAATTGGCAAAGCCTATCGGAAGACCCTCTACGTACTCCGAATACATCGCCAACGTCATTTGTGAGCGCATCTCCCTCGGTGAATCACTACGCGCCATCTGCCGTGACGATGACTTCCCTGACAAGGTAACTGTCCTCCGTTGGCTTAAAAAGTACCCTGAGTTTCGCACCCAATACACGCAGGCGCGGGACGAGCAGGCAGACACGTACTTCGACATGATCATCGATGAGGCATTCAACTCGCATGACGCACAGATCGGACGGCTTCGCGTAGACGCTCTAAAATGGGTATCCAGCAAGCTGGCCCCGAAGCGCTACGGTGATCGCATTGAGCATGAGCACACAGGCGAGCAGAAATTGACGCTGACGTTCAACACGCCTAGCCGCAACGAGCACCCTGAGCTAGTCGAGGCGGAAGTCATCGATGGCGACTTTGTACAGCTAGAGGACAGAGAACATGAGTAGCCCTGAGTTAACCATCCGCCTGACGATATGCACCCCATATGGCCCCGTGGGGGCTAGGCTATCTAAGGGGCTACCCATGCCTCGCTTTGAGAGCACCTACCCCGATACCCCTGAGGGCAGGGAGCAGGCTGAGCGCGATTTGATAAACTTGAGAACGTACATGGAGGCTTGCAACAAGCACAAAACCAAGGGCTTACGGAGATAGGCTCGCTATAACACAATACAAGATCAGTCATGTATAGGCAAATATAATCACTTATCGATTAATACCCCATATGGATAAATCCATGAATATCAAGCACAAACGAGCCAGCACTGGTAATAAACAAAACGCTGAGGTTGGGGGACTGAGGCGTTCGCCAACCAGTGCTGGCTCACCTCTTTCCAAGCTGCAGGACGCCTTAGAGCGATCCGCCGACAGAGAACTAGCCCTGACGCTGGAGATCTACGATCTGAAGCTCAGGCTCAAGGACGCGATGGCCTGCTGCCATACGTTCTTCCATGTCGCTGGCAAACGCGCCGAAGAAAGCTGGACGCAGTTTGAGAAGGCTGCAGATATGTACCAGAGGCTTCTTGAGAAGGAGGAGCGCCTGTGAGCGATACACCTGAAACAGATGCGTTTATAAAGGGTCTTAACGATGAGTGGGACGTTGAGTTCGCTGCATTGACTACTCATGCAAAGCGCATGGAAGCTCAGCGCAATGACGTGTTCCGAGAACTGAACGAAGCCAAGCGGATGCTGGAATGGCACAAGCGCAAGACGCAGAGCGCTATGGACGCCATGACGGAAGCGATCAGGGAGCGCAAGGAGACTGAAGCTAGGCTCAACTCAAAGGATCTGCTGGTCAAGGAGACTGTCAAATGAAACCCATACTGCTGCTTATGTTGCTGCTCACGTCATGCGTCAGCACACCGAAAAACCCTGAGGCTTGGATGGAGAAAGAGATCAACGCTTGCCTGCCAACGGCTATCGCCTTCCGAGAAGGGCTGAGGAAGCACAACGTCTGGAGCGAGGTGCTGGTCACAACGTGGAATGATCCGAAGCCTCAAGGCCATGCATTCTGCGTCTATCTCTACCCGTCAGGGAAAAACCAGCTTTGGAGCTACGATAATTGGGGCAGCTACAGGACGCGAGCGTTCACAAACAATCCGACACAGGTTGCTGAGCAAGCTCTACGATCAAGGTCGATCTATCATCCGCCAACGTCAGCCTATTACGTCAAATGAGCGTATTGGACACAGATGGCACTTGCCTGAGGATAAAGGGACAATGAGCACACCAAGCATAGCACAGATGGCGAAGAACTTCTTCAGGTCTGCCGCTGTGTTCGTCGCTGCAGGGATGCCTCGCGCCTCAGTCGAAGACATAGAGAAGCGCTTGGACTTCTGCCGAGGCTGCAAGGACTTTGACCAGACAGGTTACAGAGGCATGGGCAAGTGCAACGTCTGCGGCTGCAACATGGAGATCAAAGCAGCGATGGCAACAGAGTATTGTCCCGCAGGCAAATGGTGGAAGGTCAGTGCAAACAAGGAGGACGGCAATGAAAAGCAAGTTAATTAACATGAGAGGGCCGACAATAACGCCTATTATGTTTCTGATTGGCATGGTTGCCTGCTGTGCGCTTTTGGCAATTGCAGCCAGAACGGTTGATGGTTATCGCGCCAAGAAGCCAGAGCCGAACCTTTCGCTTTGTCCGCTGTGCGATCAAGCTGTGCCATCATCGCGCTGATTGATCAGGTACTAGCGTTGTATAAACAGAATGACGCTTTAGTATACACAACGAAACTTGTATTAAACGCAGTATGAATTGCAGGACAAAGAAGCAGCTTCTGAAGAAGCTCAAGGAACTGATGGACGTGGACGAGCCGATCATGTTGGCTGACGGGTTTGAAGAGGCTTTCGTTGGGATAGCAAGGCAGTGCGGAAATCCCGTTGCGATTTACCATCGCGAGAAGTGTATAAAGATACTTATGAAGCGGGGCATGAGCGAAGATGAGGCCGAAGAGTTCTTTGAGTTTAACATTGAAGGATGTTATTCAGGGGAACAAACGCCTGCTTATTTAGATTGGATACTTGAGCCAGTGTTGCTCAACGGGAAAAATTAAAGCTGATAAGTCTTGCGCTAAGCGAATCGGTTGATAGGTTTTTCGATTATGTCAACCATCGATATTCAGAGTAATCTTTCTACAGCAAAATTCAGGCAGTCTGTTTTGGAATGTCTTGTTGATGGCTTTCCAGTTACGTTGCAGGCATCTGATGCCAGTGGATATGGGCTATTTCATCACGCGCTGTCTGCGGCATCTACAAATGCCACAGTCTTGAAGTCAGCGCCTGCTTCAATTGGGTTGATCACGGTTTTCCATATTAGTGGCGGTGGCGTCGACAATAAGTTTGTAAAAATCTACAACAAGGCAACAACTCCGACAGCTTCAGACACTCCTATTCTGACGTTGGTTGTTCATAATAACCAAACCACTGCTATCGTTCCTTCCATTCCTTTATTTTTGAGCGAAGGGTTATCTTATCGCATGACGGCGAACTATGCAGACTCAGACAATACGGCTGTAGCTGCAGGAGAACTTGCGATTAATCTGGCTTATGCTTGATGCAAAGAACTAAGATCAGGAAGAGCCTCAACATGGCTCTGAAGTTGGCGAAGGAGATTCGTGCAGAAGCGGAGCGCGATGAATTAAAAGGCGTATTATATGCAGCAGCGCATATCCTGAAGAATGCAACGGTTGGCTACAATATGCCGAAGTCGATTGATGAAGCGATGGCGAAGTCGATAGTGCTGCAGTTTGTTCAGGACTTGTTGGATAAGGATCAGTTTGAAGCAGCGGCAACGATCTTGTGGGGCAGCGTGGTTTACGATTGGCGTCCGCAATCAGCGAAGGATACTTGGCGCTGCTTGTTTGAGCATGACAAGCTGTTGATTCAGGGAGCAGGCGCGATGGGCAAGACATTCAATGCGGCGGCATGGTTCCTATTGGATTGGATGCGCGATCCTTATTACACCTGTATTAAAGTGGTTTCGCTGACTGAGGCTCACGCACAGCGGAACGTATTTGCAGCGATTAAGACGTTTTATAGAACGGCGCTAGTGAAGCCAGAGTATGAGGGCGGCGAAGAACTGGTTAAGTCGATTCAGGCGAATGACGATGACAAGAACGGGATTCATCTGGTGGCAGTGCCGAGAGGTGATAGCGGGACGGGAACGCTGAGGGGATTCCATCCAGCGCCGAGAGCAGGGAAACCGCATCCGAAATGGGGGCTTATGAGCCGAACCCATGTTGTGCTGGACGAAGCTGAGGAAGTTCCTGCAGGCGTATGGGAAGGCTTGCAGAACATTCTGTCAGCGGCTGACACGGAGGGCGCAAAAGGACGCATTAAGATTTTCGGAGCGTCGAACCCGAAGGATCGGATGAGCGAGTTTGGCAAGCGATGCGAGCCAGCAGGAGGATGGCTTACTGCGGACTGTGAGGAGGACTTTGAGTGGGAGAGCAGGGATGGGTGGCACATCTTGCGATTGGATGCGGCTAGGTGTGAGAACGTGATAGAGAAGCGGGTAGTGTTCCCCGGGTTCCAGACCTACGAGGGCTACATGGCCTACGAGGCGAGGGGCAAGACGGCGGAGTACTACACGATGGCTCGCGGCTTCTTCCCGCAGGACGGCATAGCGATGGCGATCATAACGCCTGCCATGATGGACAATGCCATTGGAAACGTGCGATTCATTGGGCCAGTAGTGCCATTGGCGGCATTTGACTTGGCCTTGGAGGGGAACGATCAGGTGCTGTGTTCGCATGGGCGCTTTGGGCTTTGCGATGGGTGGACGCCGAGGGACGGGAAGTTCATTGACTTCAAGAAGCCGAAGATCGTCCTTCAGTTGGACGGGCAGATCAGCTTTCCGAAGAAGGCGACACTGGAGCAGGCGGCAGCGATTATAAAGTTCTGCAAGTTGATGCGGATCAGCCCGAACTGGCTATGTGTGGACAGGACAGGTAACGGTGCTGGCATTCACGATTCCTTATGCAGCCTTTTTGGATCGGAAGTGATGGGGGTCAACTACAGTTGGGCCGCTACGGAAACCCGAATTCTTGGCGACGACAGCCAAAAGGCAAACGAGCTATACAGCGGAGTAGTGACCGAACTGATCTTTGGATTGTCCAAGTACGTGGAGTTTGAATTCCTAAAAATAGCGCCGAGTTTTCAGAACGACGATGTGGTGAAGCAGTCGATATCTAGGCGCTATAAGCAACACGGGAAGGGATTGGTCAGGGTGGAAAGCAAGGCCGATTACGTTAAGCGGACAAGGCAGAGCAGCCCTGACGCCTTGGACTCCCTGTCTTTATTGGTGTATTTAATGCGGCAAAGGGGAGGGGCAGTACCGACAATGACTGAGCCGAAACCTGAGTCGATTGAGAAGAAACTAGAAACAATCGTTGACAATTTGGAGTTTGTAGATTTTAGCGAGTGAGGTACAAACGGTTATGCGCGAATCCAGCAAAGCGATGCTCCGAAGGTTTGAAGATCCGAAGGAGTCTGAATTTTGGAAGACAGTATTCAGCGGAAGCGGAATTGATGTCGGATCAGGGGATGATTTGATTGCGGTGGATGGGGTACGGGGCTTTGACATGGGAGATGGAGACGCGAACAATCTGCATCATTATTTTGAGTCCAATTGGTTTGATTATGTCCATGCGAGCCAGTGTTTGGAGCATATGCACGATCCGAAGGTTGCCGTGCAGAACTGGCTTCAGGTTTTAAAGCCTAACGGGTATTTAGTTGTGACCATTCCGAGTTGGGAACTGTATGAGGGCATGGTCTGGCCTAGCCGATACAATCCAGATCATAAGGCTGCGTTTAGTATGTGGCAGAAAGGAAGTCCTGCTCCGCATCATGTAAAGTTGCCAGAATGGCTTGAGGAAAACTTTTCTGAGCATACGGTCTGCATTTGCAGGCTTGTGGATAAAAACTACGATTATAAGATTGGCACAACGCAGGATCAGACTTATAACTTTGCAAATCGTGTTGAAGCGTTTATTGAATTTGTTATTCAAAAAAAAGGCGGACGAATCTCTGGCCTGCTCAATAGATCATAAATCCCTGTTTAATTCTATGGCTAAACCAATATGGGGATTCACGCCACCGGGCGGCTGGCATTACTACGAAAGTGATGTCAAGCTCGACGCCATTACGCTGGATCAACTTTACGAGACAGTGACGAATTATAGGGCAGAAAACCATTTGCCCCTTGGAGATGTCGAAGGCGATGTAAACTCGTTTCTTTGCAGCAATTACCCCACGCATTGTCATGGCGTCGATATGGTTGCGATTACAAGCGTCAGCATTCAGTCACGATCTTCAGAACTTCTTCAGGATATTACAACATGGGCGCGAAATCTGGCGGGGTCACGGAATCAGCATATGCTTGTTTCGGATGATTTGGCTGAACAACGCGCCAAGATTTGCAAGGCTTGCCCGAACAATGCGGCATGGAAGTCAGGATGCACATCGTGTATTATTGCCGCAGATAGACTTTCGGCTGGCCTAAGACAAGCCCGTGATACTAGAACAAGCAAAACTCTTGGAGGATGTAGGCAGTTAAGGCATGACAATAGAACTGCAATATTTTTCGATAAGAGTCACTTCACAGCGCCACCAGACTTGCATCCGCATTGTTGGCTGAACGAATACTAAATATGGCAACTAAAACATCTAAGCCTCTGCCGCCAGAGATTACCGACACGTATGCAAACGAAGCAGCACGTATTACTGACGCGACAGACAAGCCAAAAATTCTTGGACTGCAGATTACTGAAGCTGGCCCAAGTTCGTCCAGCGACATCGTTAATCCGAAGAACCTGAAGGTTCGCAGGGTTTTCCGCGATACTCAGCAAGCTCACGCTGCTTACAGGAGACTAAAGCAGCAAAATGCTGAGCGTAACCGCAAGAACCAATTGATTCAGAAGAAGCTCAACAATGAGCCGCCGTATCAGCAAAAGAAGCTGGAAAGCATGGGACAAAGCTGGAGAAGCAATCGTCCTACAGGATTTCTTTCTACGATGGTATCGCGCATTCAACCGCCGTTCCGTCAGGTCATTGAGCAAACGCCTACGCTTACCTATACAAAGTATCCGAAAGAAGGCGTTGATTCGGAGCAGAAGACCAAGATTTTCCGTGAAGAGATCACAAAATGTATTCGCGCATGGCGGGGCCATGACGATCTTATCGCTCAGGTTGTCCATGAGAATACCACTTTTGGATTTACAGCGATGTGTTGGGATGACTTGCGCGATTGGAAGCCTGAGTTCTTGCGCCAAGATTTCACGTTTTTCAGCATAGAAACCCCGCAGGAAGCAGATGGTATTCCTATTTGGGCAAGGAAGCGCCGTTACCAAGTGTCGGAGTTGCTGCCGCTCTTGGAAGATCCTGAACTTTCAGCGCTGGCTGGCTGGCATATCGACAATCTTGTCGAGGCAATCAATAACGCAACGCCGATTGGAAGGTCGCTTGATACGGATGATGACGCACGGCGCTATGAAGATTGGATTCGCGAGGGTTCGTACGGCGCTGCTTTTGAAAATGATGCGAAGTATGTAGAGCTAGGCGAGGTTCTGGTCAAAGAGCCTACTGGAAAAATCTCCAGATACCTGATGAGCGACAGGTCAGGGGATGAAATTTGTACGCAGTTGGATCGATACAATCGCATGAGCGATGCTATTGCATTGTTTGCTATCGAAATTGGCTCAGGTTCGCTGATGTCATCCCGTGGAGCGGGGCGAGATCTCTATAACACGCACATTGCTATCGATAAGGCTCGCAACTTGGTGGTGGACAACACGTATTTGCGTGGTCTTTTGCTGTTGAAGAAGGGGCCGAACGCAAAAGCAGGCGTTCCTCCGCTTACAGTCATGCATCCTATCGCCTATGTGGCCGAAGGATACGATGTTGTGGCGCAAAATTTGCCGTCTGATGTCGAAGATTTCATCAGACTTGACCAGTTTGTCTCAGGATTGGCCGAAATTCAGATCGGCGCTTTCCTCCCGGGCGAGGCAATGGGCCGAAGCTCCACACCAAAGACCGCAAGCGAGGTCAACCGCATCGCCGCAATCGAAGGACAGATCCGCGAGGGCATCCTGATGCGTTGGGTGAAGCAATATTCCAAGGCTGTGGCACGTATGCAGCGCGGAATTTGTCATCCTGAGCACGTAAAGGCCGCATCCGAGCTAAAAACGGCGCTAGACATGGCCCGAATGCAGTCTCCGAATGCCGTTTGGGCCACCAAAGAAGTTGTTTCCGCCTTTGAGAAGTCAACGATGGAACTTCCGTCTTTCCTTGTGCCTTATGAAGTGCCTGAACACTTGGACGAAGAGGCAATTTCATGCTGTTTGTCAATGATGGAGCGCAATTTGCCGCCTAGCGATATTTTGCTCATGGCTCACTCGTCCGCAGAGGAACTTTTGCCTGACACGCTGGCCCAAGAAGAGGCGATTTTGGATCTTTTGATCCAGCGCTACATGGGCAATCCCGCAATTAATCAGGATGAACTGATCAAGCTGGATTGGAGCCGCAAGGTTGGCGAATCTATCGCCAATTCCGTCATTCTTCCGAAAGATCAGGTCGAGGCGTTGGCGATTGAGGCGACTAGACAGCAAGTTATTGAGCTACAAAGCCTGATTGCTGGTCAGGAAGTAGGGGTTTCGCCTCGCGACAACGATGTGATCCACTTGACTACAATGGCGGAGAAACTTTTCCCCGTTATCGCGCAAGCGCCCCCCGGCAGCTTGCCGCCTGAGATGGTTGCGCCGTTTATGAGCGCTCTAAAGCACTTCACAACGCACTTGCAGCAGGCCGAAATCAAGCAAGCCAACCCGCAGCTTATTTCGCAGATGAAGCAAGCAGTCAAACAGGCGTTTGATCACCTTACCAAGGGTATGGCAGTACCTCCGCCGCCAGAGTTGCAGCCAGCAGCCGCCGCAGCGACAGGGCAAGCGCCTGCACCGAGACGAGTTTCGTCGGCACAAGTCAAAGAAGTTGGGAAACTGGCTTCTGAAGATATGCCGTCACAATGGAGTGCGGTAAACGAAGTTGCTACCCCTCCGAAACCACCAACAGCAGGATAATTATATGAAAAATGAAATGAGAGCATCTAAAGGAGCGCCCCCTTCAAAGCGTACGGGCAAGGGAGGATATATGCTGATGAAAAAACAGAAAATCATGGCTATGCCCAAAATGAAGAAGATGGAACCCATTGAAAAGATTGACTACGAAGCCGATTTTGAAAAAGCATTCAATGAATCTCTTCCGAACCTTAAAAAGTCGCGCAAGCAAATGAGTGAAGGAAAGCCCAACTTCCGCGATGTCAGGCAAGAAAAAGCTGATCGCGCTGTTCTGTCCAAGGGAATGAAAAAATGAAGTCCATCATCAGCCTGTATTCTGAAAATATTCAGGCTGTGGCCGATTTGACCATACCTAGCCATGTCAACTTTGCAGAAGCCTACGGATGGAACCATGAAGCCAAGATTGTCGATCAAGAAAACTGTTTATGGGAAAAACTGAACCTAATAAGCGAACATCTAAGCCAAAAGCACAGCGTAGTCCTGTGGCTGGACGCAGACGTTCTAATAACAAATCCAAAGCCAATAACTTGGATTCTGGAGGAAAATCCTGCTGCAGACGTGTTTCTGACAGCGGACATAAACGGACTGAATGCGGGAGTAATGCTGATCCGAAACACGGATTGGTCAAAAGCATTCTTCTACGCTTGCAAAACGCATGGCAAAACGCTTTTCGGGGATAGGCCCAATGGAGAGCAACAAGCAATACAGCATTTTGCATCTGTTTACCCGTATGCTGGTATTGTCCATTACGTTCCGCAGCGTGAACTGAATTCATACCATCCAGATGCTTATGAATATCCGAGAAGCAATTCAGCACACTGGCAAAAAGGAGATTTTGCGCTGCACTTGCCTAGCCTTGAAAACGAAGCCCGTATCGAAATACTAAAACAATACATACAATGAATTGGGAAGAATCCGACATTGCGCTGTTGCGCGACTATCACAAACGCTCTGGAGGTAAGCTGCTGCAAGTCCTTCAGTCGCGTATTCCTCTCTGCAATGGGAAAACCATTGAGACTGTGGCGCTAGAGGCCAAATACAAAGAAGGCTACGAAAAAGCGGTCAAAGACGTGCAAGAAATGCTGTCAGACCCTGATCAAAATCTTGATCCGTCGAGCGGTAAATTTATTGAGATGTAACAAGCAGACTATGGCGACGATCAAAAAGCGTTTTACGAAGATTGTGACCAATAAGGCCACAGGAAGAACCCGCACCGTGAAATACGGTCAGGCTGGAAAGGCCAAAGACGGGAAAGACCGTATCCGTCCCGGCACAAAGAAAGGGGATGCATATTGTGCTCGTTCTCTAAAAATCAAAGGCGATTGGAAAAATGATCCGAATTCGCCCAATAGTCTTTCTAGGAAAAAATGGAAATGCCGTGGAGCAAAATCCATGAAAAACAAATAATATGGGTGGAGCCACAGCACAATATAGACAATTTCCGACAAAGCATCCTTATGTAAAAAACAAGGATGGTGGACAAAGTAATGTATTGCTTGGAACATTTGGAATAAATGATAAGCAATATGTCATTCCAACGATGGTAGAAGGAAAAAAACTTTCTCCAAAGCAAGCTGTAGATACAGCAATGCAGTATGGCATAAAAAAATACCCTTCTTTCAATACTGTCAAACAAGCTGATGCTTGGGCCAAGCAACATCATGGCAAAATTCGTCCAGACGGGACTATACAAAATAAATAAACTCTATGACAACAGACATCGATACACAACCCACACAAGAACAAGACAATATTGTTCCAGAACCAACAGCGGCATCAGGATTTGGAAATCCTTCTCTGGATGCTGACAAAATTGGTGACGATACCGATGCGGCGATTGATTCGCTGCTGGACGAGGCTATTCAAGAAACGGGCGGAGAGCCTGAAGCCGAACCAGAGCCAGTTAGCGCCTCAGAGGTTAAAGCCGCTTTAGAACAGCAACCCTCAACGCCTCAGGCTACTCCTCAAGAGCCTCAAGCTACTGACATCGATCCAGAAATCGCGTCGATTGAGCAGCCTAGAAATCTTTCTGAAGCCAATAGGAACAACTGGAAGAAGCTCCAAGAGACAGCATCTGTTTACAAGCGTCAGGCGCAAGAGGCCGAAGCATTGCGCCAACGGGTTCAGCAGATGGAATCGGGACAACAGCAGCAACAGATTCCCTCTGACTATGAAGATCTGAAAAAATTCAGGCAGATCTTTGACTTGAAAAATGACTCAGAGTTTCAGGCTCGCTACGAAAAGCCGATCTCCAGCGCCAAAGAGTCTGTTTACGGGCTGTTGCGTAAACATGGAGCCTCAGAAGATGTCATCGCATCGATTGAGAAAGCGGGGGGGCCAGACAAAATCGACCAGAATTGGTGGAAATCCAACGCTATCGATAGACTTCCGATGCTTGATGCGGAAATGCTCAAGGATGGTCTTAAAGAGATCAATAAGCTCAAGACTGCTCAACAGACGGAAATCGAAACTGCCGCGAACAATGTTGAAGATTTCATGGTGAAGCGTGGTCAGGCCAATCTTAATTGGTACGAAAACGAAAGACAGCAGATTTACCAGCACATTGATGGCGTCACTAAAGAAATTCCTTGGGCAAGGTTCTACGAGCCGAATCCCAACGCAACGCCTGAAGAGAGAGCGGCTATTGAAAAACACAACGCAAAAGTAACAGACTTAGCTGGTAAGTTTGAATCTGCGCTGTGGCCTACAACATCTCAGGAAAGGGCAGAAGTCGCTGCTGCAGCGGTATTTTCTCACGTCCTTGTCGAACAATTGCAGGCCGAACAACAAACAAGGCAAAAACTTGAAGCACAGTTGAAGCGCATAAACGACGAAAACAGCAAAATCAAAGGCGCATCACGTATGCCAAAAAGCACAGTAACAGGATCTAACGCAAGCAAGGGAAGCAGCCTGAACGATAGGATAAAAATGTCGGCAAGTGATGCTATTGACCTTGGTCTTGAAGAGGCTGGAGCATGATCGGTATAAGCATAAATAAATTTAGGGACGCGAAAGCGTTCCTTCAGAATAAAATAGATAAAATTATGTCTAAAATACGCATAGACCCTGATACGCAAGTCACTCTAAATGCTTTGGATTCCTTCGATCCATTTGCGCGGCCCGGGCAATCATCCGTTCCGCTAAAACAACCAGAAACCCCTCCGTCAAATCGTGATGTTTCGCGCTTTGATGAGCCTGTTTCAGCACCCATTGAAGAAACGCCTGCAGCAGTGCCAGTGAGACAGGTTCAAATCAAACAAAGCACAAAGGCTCAACAGCCAGAAAAACCCAAAAAAGCCAAGGCACTGGCGGAGATTGATATTCTTCCAGAGCCTAAGGCCGAGCCTGCGCCTGCAAACCCTATCATAGAGTCACGCTCAGCAGAAGGAGCGCCGTCTTATCGGTGTGAGTTTGTCGGACGCGATATTATGCTTGGATGCTGCTTTTACAAGGGGCCGCATAACGGACTCACGATGCAGGCTTGCATGGCTATGGCGCTTGATTTTGGCAAAGACAAGTTGCGTTTTGAAATGTGCCTTGGTGACGCCAAAATCGGACACTCAAGGAACCGAATGGCGGCAAAATTCTTGGAATCCGATGCCAAGTATTTGCTGATGATCGATGATGATATCGTCCCGTGCATTGGCAGGCCGAATTGGATGACATATTGGGTTCCTCCGTCCCGCAATAAGCCAGAAGTGGCCCTCCAGCGGCACGTTTTACACAGGCTGATCGGAACAGGCAAAAGTCTTGTGGGGGGCGCTTATTTCGGGCGTCAGGAGAACGGGCTTTTGATGTGTTCTGACACAAGTTTGGCTCCTCGCGTTCAAAACAGCGAAGATGCCGTTGTTGCTGTCGATTGGGTTGCCACTGGATGTCTTTTAATCCACAGGAAAGTATTCTCCGCCATCCGCGAGAAGTTTGGCGACTCTTTGAAGGTCAAAACCCCTGATTATGACTACGATTATTTCAGGGAGTTCGATGCGGAGCGGGGAGAAGATGTCTCATTCTGTCTAAGAGCGAAAGAAGCGGGGGAGCAAGCGCATATCGACCTTGGCCTACCCGTTTATCACGTTGGCTATAAGATCTACGGATGAAAAAAATCTACGGCTACTACGAGTCATTGCAGGCGCTTCCCCAAGAAGAGCAGTTTGCCTGTGCAAACGCTTGGAAGTCTTCATGGATACAACAGGGATGGGAACCTGTGATGCTGAACACTTCTCATGCGAAAAACAGCAACTTTTACTTCAAGCTGACTAAGAAATTGGTCGAGTTGGCAAATATTCTTGGGGCTAATACTGGAGACGATTACTCCAAAGTCGCTGCAAGATACCGAAGGTGGTGTGCGCTTCACGCTGCAGGCGGCGGATGGATGTCAGATTACGATGTTGTAAATGTCAGGTTTGCGGCATCAGAAGCAGAAAGCAAAGAAAGCGCGGGAACCTTGCTTTGCGTAGCTAAAGAGCCTGCATATTTGTTTTTTGCAACGCAGCAGCACTGTTCTGCAGCGCTGGCAAAATTCATTGCTGAACCTCTAGAGGAAAACGGATTGGCTAGGAACGAAGCAGACGTTTTGAGCCTGCCATCTTCACTAGATGAAATTCTGCCTCTTGTATTCCATGCAAAAAAGACAACGGAACGGTCAAAATCTTCAGAAATGATAGAGTTTCTGAAATAGACCATGAACAAATATGAGCAGATTTCTCCATTCAGGAAATATCGGAGACATTATAGCTTTTTTACCGTCTCTTAGAGCGCTTGGCGGCGGGGATCTGGTCATTACAGACTTTGATCGGCAGGCTGGATTCTGGATGCAGGGTTTCAAATATGACTGTTTGAAGCCTCTTCTGGACACCATTCCATATGTAAATTCTCACAGTTATGAGATGCATCCGACAGATATTGACCATGACGTGTCTGTGTTCAGAAAGTATTGGGGGCAGTGCGGAATTATTGAAATGCAGTCGCGCACTCTTGGTATTGAGATGCCGAGCATCTATCGATGGATTGACGTTGAAGAAGACAAGCGGACAAATGGTAAAATAATCTGCTGTAGATCACACAAATACAGAAACGACAAGTTCCCTTGGCACAAGATTGTAGAGAAATACCGAGAGGACATCATATTTGTGGGCCTCTACGATGAGCGAGGGGATTTTATTGATCGATTCGGCCATGTTGCCTCACTGTGGGTGGATAACCTTCTAGACTTGGCAAAATTAATCGAAGGCAGTGCCATTTTCATTGGAAACCAATCTTCTCCGTTCTGGATAACTGCATCGCTGAACCATCCTGCCGTTCAAGAAACTTCTCCTGATATTCCCGATTCTATTGTGCCGTATAAAGACACCCATTACTCAATCGACGGGGATTTTGCCCCCATTGATTTTCTTATAAAAAAGACGCTTGACAAAAGCCGAGATAATCCCTAGTTGTAGCGACAGATCGGAATACTGCTTCCGTTATAGCAGCGACCAGCAACGGTCATCAGCGTTGCAAGACAGGCCGAAAACAAAGCACCAACGTGCCGGGTGCGACTAGAGAAAGTATTTTTCCTGCACCCGTAGGAATTTGACCGCTTCTAATGTCGCCCCGAAGAGTTTTGGGACGGGATTAGGGGCAAAAACCTTAAAACCTAAAAAATCCTAAAACTATGGCTAATGAATGTATCCCTACAGCGACAATTCAAAATTTCGCTTCTAAGGACGTAAATCGTATCATTGGGCAGATTGGTCGCGTTCTTGCGCGCAAATCTCCCTATATTAACTCAATCGATGGTGGAACGCTACCTAACGTCTCTGACGTGGTGCGTTCCGTTGTCGAAGAAATGGCTGTTCCTGCATCCTCTTTGGCTGCACCAACCTTCGTGAATGACACTACGCTTTGCGGCGTTGGTGCTACCCCCGATCAAGTCGGAAGCACGGAATATCAATTCCAGCTTCAGACCCTTCGTGGCGCTGGCCCTCGTGTCTGCGTGAAACAGGCTCGTACTGCGTTCAAAGGCAGTTATTTGCAGGCCCAAGTCTCCCTTGAGAAGACCATCCTGCAGATCATCAATGCCGATATCCGCTATCAGTACCTGATTCAGTCTGGTATCAAATTCACCGTTAATAGCACCCGAACCTTCACGCAGAACCTCACGGGAGATATGCAGCAGATTAACACCCAATTTGCTCCTGCTCTTCCTGATGGCCCGATGAACTTCAAGTCGCTGTACAAGATCGGCACATTCCTCCGCGAGGAGATGCTTGCTGAGCCTTTTGCTACCCGCGATGGAGAGTTCTTCCAAGTGATGGCGTCCGCTGACCAGATCGAAAACTTCCGCAATGACGCTGATGTCAAGGAAGACCTGATCGGTCTGACTACTGGCTCCTTCCGCTTGGGCGAGGAGAGCATCTCTGGCTATCAATTCATGGGCTACCGTGGGTTCGCTTTTGGTATCGACCAACAGCCTCTCCGCGCCACTGGATTCGACGGCAGCGGTAACCTTGTGCTTGTCAACCCGATCATCAGCAGCGCCGTGACCAACGGATTTGCTCAGCGCCGTAACCCGGCTTGGGTTAACGCTCCGTACGAAGTCATGTTCGTCGTTGCTGGCGATGCGTTCAAGCGCCTCGTCCCTGAGAGCTACACTGGCGAAGGAACCTTCAAGTTTGCCCCGCAACTCGCGATGGGTGAACTGGAATGGACTTACTTCCGCGACAACGACTGTAACCTGTATGGCGATTTTGGTCAGCACATCTACCAAATCAGCCGTGCAATTCAGCCCGTTCGTCCGCAGAACGTCTGTGCTATCGTGTACAAGCGCTGCCCGTTTGACGGACTGCCGCTTCCCTGCTCGACCAGCACCACTGGCCTCTAATTCGGAAGTCACTTGATCACGGCGGGGGGCGAGCAATCGCTCCCCCGCCCTATCAGGTGACTCCGTGCATAGGTCACGGTGCTTCCCGCTTTAAGAATACATGAGCAGCCCTAGTATTTTGGACACAGCGGAATACCGCAAGTTGGCGCTTATTGCAGCGGGAGTAGATCCGTCTGTTATTCCATCCATATTAGATACGGCAACATGGAGGCATTTAATGCTTTCTGCTTTGTATGCAATCAGCCAAGGAGGAGGGGGCGGTGGGGGGTATATTAATGGAGTGGTCGATACTTATAATGACTTGCCTGTAACGGTAGGAACGCCTGCAATCAATACGGTTTATCTTGTGCGATTTTCCACAGGGGTATGGCTGATCAACCGACACCCGGCAGGGCTGTATATTCGTATAACCAATTTTGGAAATTTAAACGATTGGGAATATCTAGGAACATTTCCTGAGGTTCAGTCAGACTCGCGCTGGCGCGTATACAATGAAACTGACCCAACTAAAGAAGTCGCTCTGGATGTCAGCGGGGTAACCTCAGGGGCCACAAGAACCCTATCCGTCCCTAATGCGTCTGGCCGCATCCAAGTCGAAGGCCAGCCCATCGGTAATGTCACGCCAGCCACCGGAGCCTTCACCACGCTGACCCTTGCTGACGGCACTCGATTGCTGCCATCGTTTTTCTTTGCAGACGATACAGACACGGGCTTTTTTCGTCGGGGAGTCAACACCATGACGTTTGTGACAAACGGCACAAGTAGATTTGAGGTTTCCAGCAGCGGGCCACGAATAGCTTCTGCCGATTCTTTGTCGTGGGCGCTTAACACTGACTTAACAGGATCAACTGATTTATCTTTGTTCCGCGATGCCGCCGACACTCTCGCCCAACGCCGAACCACCAGCGCCCAAACTTTCAACATCTACAACACCTACACCTCCGCCACGAACCACGAGCGCGGCTTCCTCAAGTGGAACGCCAGCGTGTTTCAGATCGGCACGGAGAAGGGATCGGGCGGCGGGACGGCGAGGGCGCTGGAGTTTCAGACCGATGGGGTGGTGAGGATGGGCATTAGCACTGGAGGAACCGTTGGCTTCGGGCAGCAGACAGGGCAATCCACGGCATTGATCGGATGGAGCGGCAACTGTTTCATGCGCCCAATTAACGCATCGGCTGGTGTGCTAACATTGCTGAATGCCGCGCTGGACGGCTTTAATCGACTACAATTCGGCGGCACAACCAGCAGCTTCCCCGCGCTGAAACGTAGCAGCACCGTTCTTCAATCGCGTCTCGCGGACGATAGTGCCTTTGCTCCGCTTGAGGCGGCATCGTTTAGCAACTACAATACCTACACGGACGCCAGCAACTACGAGCGCGGCAAGTTTGCGTGGGAATCTAATATTCTCCGCATCGGCACGGAGAAACTTGGTACTGGCACGGCGAGGGCGCTGGAGTTTCAGACGGATGGAACTACGCGAATGACAATTGGCGCAACAACTGGAGCCGTTGTTTGTTCGGCTGGATTAAGCGTAGTCACCAGCGTTACTTTTCAAGGCAATTCATCTATGCTCGGCAACATAGGGTCCGGGGTTATTCGACTTCTAAACGCAGGGTCAAATGGATTTGATCGGCTTCAGTTTGGAGGAAGCACAACAAGTTTCCCCGCGCTGAAGCGCAACAGCACTGTTCTTCAATCGCGCCTCGCGGACGATAGTGACTTTGCTCCGCTCCAAGGCCAACTCCGCATTCACCAGAATGCCGTCTCTGAGATGATCGTTGCGACCCACACGCTGACTTTATTTGACGCCGCTGGCACGGCTTACAAAGTGCCGTGCGTTGCAGCCTAATTTATGTTAACCAACCCAATACCCATTGTGACGGAACCCGTTCCGTCGAAAGTCTACGACAAGCTGCACGTTTACAGCTTGTCAGCTATACAGCCAGACACGCAAGGCAGCGGAAGCATTACAGTTGAATTGTTGCCATGTACGGAGGCAGGAGAACTTGCCAATGGATCTCTTGTACAAAGAATTAGTGTGCCGCTTTATCCCGCAATAAATGAAGTTCCAGAATTGGCTTATGCTTTCCAAGCTGTGCTTGCAGCCATACCAGCAACTCTGACATGGTTGGAATCTCAACAAACATCAAACAATGAATAAATCAATTACACTCACAGAAGAACAAGCAAAGTCAGTTATGCAGGCGCTAGACTCAGCCGTCCGTACAGGAGGACTGAATTCAGCAGTAGTTCTTTTGCCAATTGCGGCATCTATACAGTCTCAGTTGACGCCTGATGCAGATACTAATAATCCAGCATAGAATTTAAGTTATGAATCCTCAAGCCATCATAGACGTAGCAAACACAGCCTCGACGCAAAGCGACAGGTGGCTTTTTGTGGCCCTGATTGTAATCGGCCTATTTTCGGCCTTTATGCTGTTCAAATACTTCACGGGAAGGCTTGATACGCTTCAAAAGCGTATGGACGATCAATCTTCAGACTTCATAGATCATCTTAAAGTTGCCAATAAGGATATGCTTGAAGTTATTGGCACGGCACACAAGACCATCAGCCTGAACACGGCTATGATGGAGCGAGTAGAAAGGCGCTTAACCGCAGGAGGATGAAACCAAAAACGACAGCTACAGTGCTTCTTTTTGTCATTCTGGCAATTATTACAGCTATTACATTATCTTCTTGTGCGAGTATTCCGATTCCACCTATAGGAGAAAACTCTGGCAAACTTGGAAGACTTCAACTGAAATTTGTTTTTATGCCAAACGTCTCTGGAACAATAGATTATCTCTGGAGCAAACAACAACCCAAACCTACATCATCAAAATGAATAAACTCATTCAAACCGTTCTGGAACGACTGACCGAAAATTCGACTTGGAGAGGACTCATCATGCTTGCAACAGCCGCTGGAGTCCGTCTTGAGCCTGAATTGCAGGGTCAAATTATTGCCGTTGGCCTGTCGCTCGTCGGCCTGATCAACGTAGTCCGCAAAGGCAGCAAATGAAGATAGTTCCCCCATCAAAGCCGCTGCAAAGCCGCAAGGAAACCGAAAGGCTTCTGAAAAAGGCTGGCATTACCGATCAGGTGGCTTTGGTGGGGATCAGGGGCTATTACAAAAATTCGATGGGGGAGAGAAATCGCAACGATATTGGCATATATGATGACGGGATTTTCATCCTGTCGCCACAGGCGTATGCATCATTCAATGCCAATACCGACCCATCACGGTTAAAACCCGCCGTTGCTACGCTGAAAGCGGGAGTTTACCGTTATAAAAAGGGCAGGCACGGAATATCCAGAGGGGCTGGATATCCTGCCCTGCGCCCTGCTACGCAGGGCGAAACTTTACCAGTGAAGCGATACAACGCCAAAACCGATAGCTACTACGATGGCGTTGGAACCGCGATTAACATCCATAAAGGATCTTATACATCTACGTCATCAGCCGGGTGTCAAACCGTATATCCGTCCCAATGGGACGCATTTATTAATCTGGTCTACGGAGAGATGAACCGTTATGGACAAAAAACCATTCCATATCTTTTAGCAGAATATTAATATGAATCCACAAAATAAAGTCCTAGCATATATCAAACGTACAGGCTGCAAAGATCCTGAGCGCATCCGCAAGTTCTTCAGCAAGAGCGAGCGGCCAATACCAACAGCTATTATTAGAAGCGTTCTTGGCGTTAAATCAGAAGAGAAAAGCTATCAGAACACACCGAAAACCAAGATACGCATCAAGAAGCATTCTTTGGATCATTTTCGCGTTGAAAATGACTTTGGCCTCAAGATCGAAAAAGCTATCGATGACTTGGGAGACGGATACTTGACGGAGAACGAGTTTAAGTTGGTTTGCGGGGTTCCTCCGAACTATTTCAGGCGTTTTGCCGATCTTCCTGAATTTCGGGACAATCACTTTAAGCTGCGTGATGTTTCTTATTGGGCTTCCAAAGAAACCATCAAGCAGATGAAGGAAATAGTTGGAATCTGACCATGAAAAAGAAACCAAAAAGCATACAAGAGTTTGAGGGAGAGTTTATTGCATCTCCTGCTGGTCAGGAACGCATCAGCGGCATGAGTCGCGTTCTGGAGCACCTCAAAAATACAAAGAGGTCAACAGCCATCAAGATTCCTGATGATACCGTCAGGGTTGGGATCTTTGGAGACACGCATTTCGGCTCGTTATACGAGGATCTGGAAGCGCTGAATGCCTACGCTGACGCCTGCCGCAAGCGCGGGGTTCAGGCCATGATACACGCAGGGGATGTCTTGGAGGGCCACAGGCTGTTTCGCGGTCAAGAGTACGAGACTCACAAGCATGGATGGGAAGCTCAGAGCAAGCACTTTGCCGAGGTAGCGCCTGACTTTGGCGTCCCTGTCCACTTCATCACTGGTAACCATGATGTCAGCCTGAAACGGGCCGCTGGAATCAATGTCGGCGGAGGGCTAGAGCAGCTACGGTCAGATTGGATCTTCCTTGGCGAGGATCATGGAGAGATCAGTTTCTCCATGAAAAATGGCAAAAGCATTAAATTCGGGTTATTGCACCCCGGTGGAGGCTCTTCGTATGCGCTTTCTTATCGCGCTCAGAAAATTGTCGAGCAGATTGAGGGCGGAACTAAACCAGACGTTTTAGCTATTGGGAACTATCACAAGTCCGATTGGCTTCCGAGCTATCGAAACGTATCTGTATTACAGGTAGGTTGCTTCCAAAGACAGACACCTTTTATGCTGACCAAAGGTCTTTCGGCTATGGTTGGAGGATGGATTCTAGAAATTGGAATGGGAGATGGATGCTCTCGCCAACGAGCAGAATTTTTCCCGTTCTATTGAAAAATGTTTGCACGGACAAAAAACCAAACCATACTTGCCTGAAGAAAACGCTTAACGAGGATCAAACATATGTCATGCTCCGACAATAACATTTACAAAAACTCCTGCTGCCCTGACACGCCTTATCCAACGGTTCAGCATGAAAGCGTTCCGTCTTTGATCGATAATTTGGTGGACGCGCTTTATGGCGAAATCACCAAGACAGTTTCAGGAGGCAGGGTTGTTTGGGATATTCCTTGTGATCCTAGTTTTTCTGCTGAAGTTCCTACAATCCCGCGAGAAACAGGAGAAGGACTCCTATGCTATCTCATGCGAGTTTTTCAGAACACTGTCGGCCAGTATTCACCGTTTCAGTATTGGTCTTATACTGGAAACAACAGCACAACCACCTTTGCGCTTTCACCTAGCACAAACACTCTTAGATCAAGCTATCTAGTATACCTAAACGGAGTAGTCCAGCCTCCTACGGTTTACACCATTTCTAACACAGTACCCGTTAATATTGTGTTTACAACTGCTCCTGCAAATGGAGCGGCTATTACAATTGTAAATCTTGGCTACCAACCTCCTAGTGTTATCGATGTTACTCAAAGTGACGCTACACCCACAGGGAGCAGTCAGACACAGACCGTTGGGGCTTGGCTTGCTTACATTCTACAAGACATTGCTTCTTTATTTGCATCTGTATCAAGTTTCCGCGAGCTTCCGCCTTATCCTGCTGCCGCAGGACAAAAATCGCTCATCGCTCCCGGTGGTGGAGGAACCCCATTTTGGGGCAATTTTCCATCAGAACTCCCCGCATATGTTTCAGGGCCGAATCCAAAAGTTCTTGTAGCTCCCCCAACAACGGGAACGCCTCTTTCATGGCAGGACTTGCCAGCGCTCTCAATCGGCCCGATTGTCGCTACGGGAAGTATAACGCCTAGATTTGTTGATGATCGATTTGCGGAAGTATTCTGTGTTGAAGATTATGGCGCTGTTGGAGATTGGAACGGAACAACTGGAACTGACGATTCTGCAGCCATTCAAGCCTGTATCAATGCCGCGATTGCGTACACCAATTCCCGTGGCGGAGAGGCTCGCGTTGTCTTTACACCCGGCAGAAGCTATCGGCTTGTCACGCGCCAACTGAATACAATCGGTCAAACGAGCGTTAGCAATTATCTCAATATTTACGGAGGAAATACACAAATGAAGCTGTGTATTGATGGGCGGGGTGCGCGTTTATACGGTAACGGGGCGAATCCAGCGACAGCGGCAGGATCTAATGGAACAGACATTCTATATATCTGCACCCGTTTTGACACCATCAGGGTAGAAAACCTTTATTTTGAGCAGCAGCCTCACATTGTTATTTACGGTGGCGCTCCCGCTGGCGGCATCCGAATGAGTCCTTTTACTACAACGGTTACTTACAGCAAATTGTTCAGCATAAAAGGATGCCAATTTGAGAACTGCAGAATGCCGTTTATTGTTTTTCCGTTCAACAATTTCCTGTTTGTAGACAAGTTGGAAAATCTAGAAATTATTGACACCCAAATGCTGCACAATCGTGGTTCGGCACATAGCATGAGCAGTACTGGTGGCAATCAAACGGTGAATTTGTCTAGATGGATCAAAAACTTCTATTGTGAAAATGTCTATTTCAGCGGTATGCCTGAAAATAATGTTCTTCCGTTTGATGTAGATCAACCCGTTGATGGATTTTCATATGTTGGAGCAACGCATGAGAATTACAGCAATTGCTTTTTTACAGGAAATCCAATTGAAACAATTATTCCATCAGGTGCTGGATCGGTATTTAATGCCATTAATTTCGGCCCGTTTGTTCAGCCTGCAGTAGGATCAACGGTTTCAGTTTCTGTAACAGCTAATGCATTTGGAAACGCTCTTACGCTTGGCAAAGTGTACATGATGGACATGGGTGGGCCTGCCCCGTCTGATCCGTTGATCAATCAAACAGATATCGGGCCTGTTGGAGTATATATTCCTGAATCTTTTACTGGATCATATGCTGGAGCGTTTCCCGGCACTGTTACATTCAGGAGGTATGCCTTATCTAAAGCTGAAATTTGGCCCTACGCACAAGATGTTGCTACTGGTCTAACCGTAAACGATGCGGGTTACGGAATACGTGTTTTTGAGGCCGATACAGCAGCGCAAAGATCTCTTGTTGTTCAGGGATGCCGATTTGTTTACGAGAAATCCATGCTTGGACATCCATACGATGTCGTTGGAAATGCCGCGACAGATACGTTTACTGCAAGTGGGCCTCTTAGCGGAACTTGCACAATCAGTCAGGCAAGTCCTGCTGTTATTACAAAAAACAATCACGGTCTTCTTGAAGGATCTAGAGTTTACTTTACAACCACTGGCGCTCTTCCTTCAGGGATAGTCGCGAGCACTGTTTACATTGTCCGAGACGTTACACAAAACACGTTTACACTGTCTCCTATTGGAAGCCTTGGAACCAGAGTTAATACAACGACTGCTGGAAGCGGCGTTCACACAACGTACACAGCCCCGCTCATTGGTAATGGCGTGAAGGTTCGATTTAATGTAACTGGAGGAAATCTTAGCGCAGGAAAAACCTATTACGTAATTAACAAGACCGCAACAAGCCCGGCATTCCAAGTTTCAGAATCATTTAATGGGCCTCTGTTTAACCTGACTTCAAATGTTAGTTCTGGAACTGTTCAGGCGTTTTGGCGTGGAGGATCTCCCTGCATTGCTGGCTATTGCCCCGGCACTATCACTGGCAATGTGTTTTACGGATATGATGTAGCCATTTTTGTCAAAGACCAATACAATTGGGGGCCGACAAGAGGATCTACAATAACTGGAAACTATTTTGTAAATTATTCGGACGAACCAGATCAAACAGGCTCTGGATTTGTTGTTGCACAGCTTAACACAAATAGCTGCAACTTCTCAAACAACACGATCCAGATTTCTAAATCACAAGATACGGTCTATTCGCTGTTCATTACTGGAGATAATCATGTTATCACTGGAAATACTTGCGTATGCTATAACCAATCAAATGTTCCTACTCCGACAAGGTTTATCAATTGGAACAATGGCGCTCCTGCTTCAGGGTGGAGATGTGTTGTCGAAAACAATGTAGTATTTGGATTGGACAATTATGGTAACGCTGGCTCATACCCTCAAGTAATGGGGCCGTTTATGGGACAACTTCGCGGCACAATTGCAACACCCGGCAGCCAAGAAATTAAAGTAAGACAACGGCATATTTCTTCTGACAAAGCGCAATGGCTGCTTGGAATTGAAGATGACGGAGAGATAACCGTTGAAAAATTTGGCGGATTTGCGCCATGATTTATCTAAATAATAAAACAATGAAAAAAATCGTTTCACTATTAGTGGCAGTGCTGTTTGCAGTTACTGTACACGCTCAAACAACCAATTACAAAGCCGTAATGGTTGAGACAAACGGTGTTTTGTACAAGCCGACAAATTTCTTCACAACAAATTTGGTTGTCACTGTCAATTCAAACGGAGCTACAACTAGTCCTACAAATTTTT
>Ga0181358_1000020_pt1 | contig 62640 bp, 84 predicted proteins | sample Fa13VDMM110SD_FD_130096 | JGI IMG/M metagenome (GOLD analysis project Ga0181358, IMG submission 130096) | Freshwater viral communities from Lake Michigan, USA - Fa13.VD.MM110.S.D | ecosystem: Environmental > Aquatic > Freshwater > Lake | place: USA: Michigan | collected 2013-09-24 | reverse complement strand
GACTACAAGACCGGCAAGAACGCCAAGTACGCAGATATGAAGCAGCTAGACCTCATGGCCGGGGCGATCTTCGTTAAGTTCCCGCAAGTGCAGAAGATCAAGTCCGCGCTGCTGTACGTGGTGAGCAACGAGTTTATCAAGAAGACGCACCGCCGCGAAGAGCTGGATAGCTACATGGGTGTGTTTGGAGACCAGCTCGAACGGCTGGAAACCGCAATGGATAACGGCGTGTTCAACGCCAAGTCCGGACCTTTGTGTGGGTGGTGCCCCGTAACAGACTGCGCCCACTGGAAGCCTAGGAGGAAGTGATGGCCCGCGATTACCGCGCCGAGTACGACAAGTACCACGCTGACCCGCAGCAGAAGAAGAACCGCGCTGCGCGCAACGCAGCCCGTACCAAGATGACGAAGGCGGGCAAGGTCAAGAAGGGCGACGGAAAGGACGTCGCTCACGTAAAGGCATTCGACAAGGGCGGCAGCAACGGCACCGGCCTCAAGGTGGAGGCTAAGTCGAAGAACCGTTCGTTCAAGCGGGACAGCAAAGGCAACCTTGTGTCAGAGGTGAGTAAGCGCGAACGTAAGAAGTAACCCACCGAGGAGCAAACAGGTGCAGATTATCGAGAACCGAGCCCTGCTGTTGGGGGCAGCAGACGCAGAGGCCGTCACTAGTGCGGTGCGCAAGAGCGCAGCTACCCCTGAAGGTGTACTCGTGCACTGGGGGCATAGCGAGGCCGAGGCGCTGGCCAACCTGCGCATAGATGCGCCGTCCCCAATTCTACGGGACTACCAGTGGACAGGTAAGTTCACTCCCTTCGACCACCAGAAGGAGACCGCCTCCTTCCTCTCGATACGCAAGCGTGCGTTCTGCTTCAACGAGCAGGGCACCGGCAAGACCGCCAGCGTAATCTGGGCGTCAGACTATCTGATGAAGAAGGGGTTGGTTAAGCGCGTACTCGTGTTGTGTCCGCTCTCCATCATGAAGTCGGCTTGGCAGCGCGACCTGTTCACTTTCGCTATGCACCGCTCGTGCGGTGTGGCGCACGGCTCCGCCGCGCAGCGGAAGAAAGTCGTCACCTCTAACGTCGAGTTCGTTATCATAAACTTCGACGGGCTCAACGTCGTAAAGGATGAGGTAGCCGCAGGCGACTTCGACTTGATCGTGGTGGACGAGGCTAACGCCTATAAGAACGCTCAGACCAACCGCTGGAAGGTGCTCAACCAGATCGTTAAGGCTACCGACCCACGACTCTGGATGCTCACTGGCACTCCCGCTGCGCAGTCGCCGGTCGATGCTTATGGGCTCGCCAAGCTCGTTAACCCTGAAGGGTGCCCGAGGTACTACACTGAGTTCCGCGCTACGGTGCTCACGAAGGTTACGCAGTTCAAGTGGGTGCCTAAGACAACGGCACCTGACTACGTTCATAACATCCTGCAGCCCGCCATCCGGTTCGAGAAGAAGGACTGTCTCGACCTGCCCGAAGTCACGCACACCGAGCGCGACGCACCGCTCACTCCGCAGCAAACGAAGTACTACAAGATGCTACGTGACGAGATGCTGTTGGAGGCAGCGGGTGAGGAGGTTAGCGCGGTCAACGCAGCGACTAAGATCAACAAGCTGCTACAGATCAGCGGGGGCGCTGTGTACACGGACACTGGCGAGGTCCTGCACTTCGACGTCTCCAACCGCATCACCGCCGTGCTGGAGGTCATATCAGAGACAGCTAACAAGGTGCTGGTCTTTGTGCCGTTCACGCACACCATCGAGCTACTGCGCACTAGACTGGAGAAGGAAGGCATCAGCTGCGACGTCATCAACGGCAAGGTGTCGGTCAACAAGCGCAGCGACATCGTGCATAGGTTCCAGACCGAGAAGAACCCGCACGTGTTGCTCATCCAGCCGCAGGCTGCATCGCACGGCCTTACGCTGACGGAGGCTGATACTATCATCTGGTACGCGCCAGTAACGTCGGTGGAGACCTACCTTCAAGCCAACGCGCGCATCGACCGGCCCGGCCAGAAGAACGCCATGACCATCGTGCATATCAAGGGCAGCCCGGTGGAAGAGAAGTTGTATACGATGCTACGTGAGAACATCGGCAACCATCAGAAACTGATCGGGCTCTACCGCGACGTGCTGGGCGCGTAGCACTTGACACTGTCAAATATGCGTAGTAGCTAAGGTTCACCACAAGAGGAGCAAACCTATGGAACTTAAGGACGTACCTGCGGATAGGCTCGTTGCTGCCTACCGGAAAATCCGGGCGGCAATCGACGAGAAGGAAGCAGCGCATAAAGAGGAAGTTGGCACCCTCAAGAGCCAGCTAGACCTCGTCAGCGGGGAAATCCTCCGCATCTGCAATGAGCAGAACCTCGACAGTCTGCGGACGCCTGCTGGCACCGTGACGCGGCGAACAGTGACCCGTTACTGGACTAACGACTGGGAGGTCATGTACCAGTTCATCAAGGAGCAGGATGCTCCGTTCCTTCTGGAGCAGCGCATCCACAACGGGAACATGAGACAGTTCCTCGAAGAAAACCCTGACACCCTGCCGATGGGCCTCAACGCAGACACCAAGTACGCGATCACCGTACGCAAGCCGACCAATAAGTGAGGAGTGAATAATGACTGACGAACCCACCCGGTATGTGCCTACCGACCAAGAACTGCGCAGTAGTGCAGTCTACACCGCTGAACGTCTCGTGACGGCAAAAATGCAGAACGGGGCTTCCGGTGCCGTTTCTAACGCCGCCGCGCTGACCATCGCGTACGCCGAAACCCTGTACACGTCCATCAAGGAGGGCCGCACCAATGGCTAACAACCTCGCAATCTTCAAAGACCAGAACGCGGTCTCGAACATCCGTCGCCCCGTCTCGGACCTGACCAAGTCGGTAGCTACCAATGTGGCGATTAGCCGCATCCAGACCAACACCAACGGCACGTTCAAGCGTTTCGTCAAGGGTGAGCAGGTGGGCAAGGCTATCCGTGGCGAGTTCAACGCGATCATCGTCGCCATGCTTCCGAAGGTGAGCCGCACCTTCTACGCCGGTAAGTATGACCCCGACGCCAAGCCGACCCTGCCCGATTGCTGGTCGAACAGCGGAGACGTACCAGAAGCCAAGGTTCCGAACCGCCAGTCGGCTAACTGCGCTACCTGCGCGAACAACATCGACGGCTCGGGCGAGAACGGCAAGGGCAAGGCATGCCGCTTCCAACGGCGTGTAGCTCTGCTGTTGGAGGGCGATATTTCGGGCGAAACCTATCAGTTCAACATCCCCGCGAAGTCGCTGTTCGGTAAGGGCAACGGTATCACCCACCCGTTCGAGAGCTACGTGCGTTTCTTGGCCGCCAACGAGGAGTCGATTGACTACGTCGTTACTAACATCGCCTACAACCTCGACGCGGACACCATGCAGCTTCAGTTCACTCCGGTGCGCCCCATCACCGATGCGGAATACGAGCTGGTAGTGGCGGCACAGACCGACTCCGCTACGCAGCGGCTGGTGCAGCTGACTGTGGCTGAAGCCGATGGCGTGACCGCCAAGCCCAAGGCGCAGCAGGTGATCGAGCAGCGCGTCGAAGAGGAAGAGCCCGCCAAGCCTGCTAAGAAGGCTGTTTCGGCTAAACCCTCGTGGCTGGACGACGGGGAAGACGAGGAAGATGAACCCAAGATGGTTGCTTCCAACCGTAAGGCCAAGAAAGCCGTGACTGTTTCGGCTACGAACGACCTCGCCGGTACCCTAGATGCTTGGGCGGATGAGGCCGACTGATGAGCCGTGGCTACAGTCTGCGTATTCGTGACTTGAACGCAAAGGCAGACAAGCGCAAGCTAGGCGTTCGCCTTGGCCGGGTGTGCATCGAGAAGGATGTGCCGGTCTTGGTGGTTGCCAAGCGTATGGGCGTGACTAGGGCTACGGTTTATAACTGGTTCTGCGGGGCTTCGTCCCCGCAGACCGACCTTACCTCCCTAATCGAAGTCTATATCGCTGAGCTTGAAAGCACGGCTGGCTAGGAGGTCAGTTTCAGTAACAGCGTAGAGGGGTGACGCGTCATCCCCGTGGGGTGGTGTCTACGACATGGACAACTTCGATCTTTTGACGGCAGTCCAGCCAGAGCAAGGCTGGTACGCTGTTGTCGGCATAAAGGGAGAGAGTAGGCAGCAAGAGATCGTCGAGACTCGTGAGGAGTTTGACGAGTGGGTGCAGCACTTTCAGCGCATCAAACGCAACGTATTTTTTGGGGTCGCTAAGTACAAGGACGGTAGCTCCCGCAAGAAAGACAACGTACTCGCAGCTAAGGCGTTCTGGCTGGATATCGACTGCGGGCCGGGTAAGGACTATGGCTCCCAAGCCGAAGCGCTCAATGCGCTCCGTGACTTCTGCGGGAGTGTGGGGCTACCTAAGCCCACACTAGTTAACTCTGGGCGCGGTATACACGTATACTGGACGCTAGAGCAGGAGGTCACCCGCGAGGAATGGGAGCCGGTCGCCAAGCGCCTCAAGGAGGTGTGCGGCACTCAAGGGCTGCGCGTAGACAACAGCTGCGTGGAGATAGCCCGCATCCTGCGGGTGCCCGGCACGATGAACTTCAAGGGGCCGCAGCCTATACCCGTCACGGTGCTGCATGCAGGCAGGCCCACGTCGGTGCACGCACTGCGCGATACCTTGGGCGTAAAAGAGCAACCCGTGGCCGTACCGCGTTCCGGGCGCGGGCTGAGCCCGCTGGCGCAGCAGATAAGGGATAGCATCCAGAACAGCTTTACTCGCATCATGAGGCGGGGGGAGGAAGGCTGCGCGCAGCTTAACTCCTGTTACGAGGAGCGGGAGTCCCTGTCTGAACCGCGCTGGTTCGACGCCCTGTCGGTTGCCAAGTTCTGCAAGGATAGGGACAAGGCGGTGCATCGCCTGTCTGAGGACCACCCCGACTACGACCCCGACAAGACCGAGCAGAAACTCAAGCACATCGTGGGGCCGCATACGTGCGAGGTGTTCGAGAGCAATAACCCCGGAGGGTGCAACGGGTGCCCGCACAAGGGGAATATTAAATCCCCTATCTCTCTGGGTAAGTTCATCGAGGAGGCGTCCGAAGAGGACAATATCTTCGAGGAAGAGGCCAGCAACGGCATGGCCACCGTCTACAAGATACCGGAGTACCCTCTCCCATACGTACGTGGGAAGAGTGGCGGTATTTACCGAAAGCCTGACGGCGAAGAGATGGAGCCGTTGCTAGTCTACCCGTACGACCTGTACGTGGTTAAGCGCATGCGCGACCCGAACGAGGGTGGCGTCGTGCTAATCCGGTCACATACTCCGAAAGACGGTGTGGAAGAGTTTACCATCACCAACAGTAAAATCACTGAACCTACGGAAGTCCGCAAGGAGCTGGCGCGCAGGGATGTCCTGCTCGGCAAAAAGCAGTTCGATATGCTCGTGGACTACATCATCCGGTCGGCTCAGGAACTTCGACACAAAAGAAAGGCAGAGCAAATGCGTAACCAGTTTGGATGGGCCGACGGCGACGGCAAGTTTATCGTCGGTGATCGTGAGATTAGCGCGGATGGGACCTACCACAGCCCTCCATCGTCTGTGACCAAGGTGCTTACAGACCATATGGTGCCCACCGGCACGCTGGAGAAATGGCAGGAGGTGTTCAACCTCTATGGCCGTCCCGGCCTAGAAGGCGCGGCCTTCGCCGCAGCCACCGCTTTCGGTGCCCCCCTGTTGAAGTTCTCGGGCCAGCGCGGCGCTATCATCAACCTCGTTAACACTAACTCGGGTACCGGCAAGACGACGACCCTGCACATGTGCAACAGCGTGTGGGGCCACCCAGAGAAGCTCTGCGCCAAGAAGGACGACACCTTCAACTCCAAGGTGTTCAAGATCGGCGTGCTGTGCACCCTGCCGGTGACGTTCGATGAGATGTCGAATACGGAGCCGAAACAGCTAAGTGAACTTGCCTACCTCATTACACAGGGCACCGGCAAAGACCGCATGAAGGCGAGCTCGAACGAGCTGCGGGTTAACCTCACGTCGTGGCAGACCATCGCTCTGTGCTCGTCCAACCACTCCTTCTACGAGAAGCTGGAGTTTCTCAAGGACACCCCGCAGGGGGAAATGATGCGTATTATCGAGTATAGCCTCGACTACAGCGACGCCGTCGACACCGAGACTGGTAAGCAGATGTTCGACCACCAGTTGATGGAGAACTACGGGCATGCGGGGGACATCTACGCTCGCTATATCGTGGGGAACTACGAGAAGGTGAAGAGCATCTATTTGACGATCCAGAACCGGCTCGACGCCAATCTAAAACTAACGCAGCGTGAGCGCTTCTGGTCGGCTACGGTCGCAGCCAATATCACGGGTATCTACATCGCCAACCACCTAGAGCTTATCGAGTGGGACCTCGCCGCGATCTTCAAGTGGGCCTGCAAGATGATCCGCACCTTGCGCAACGAGACCGTACCGCCGATTGACATCGACAACGAAGTGCTGGGCCACTTCCTGCTGGGCCACATAGACAACATCCTGATCGTCAACGACGGGGTGGACCGCCGGAGCAATATGAATGTGGTGCCACGGCTGGAGCCGAAGCAGGAAGTTATGGTCCGCTTCGAGCCCGATACTCAAAAGGTATATATCTCCGCGTCAGCCTTCCGGCGCTACTGCTCGCAGCGTAACATCGGTTACCGTGAGACGATCAAGAAACTCAAGGCGCGTGGGGTATATCTCGGCTCGGGACAGAAGCGCATGAGCAAGGGTATGAAGATTAACGTGCCCCCTGTGCAGACTATGGTGCTCGACGCCTCGCACTCGGACTTTTCCACCCTGTCGGACATGACCCCTGAACCGGAGGCCGCTGAGGATGTGGGTAGCGGGGGTTGAGTACGAAGTGAATTGGCGGGCCTTCACCAAAGGCAAGTCGCTCTTCTTCCCGTGCCTCGACTCCAAGGCGGCGTGGCACGAGGTGCGCCCCGTCCTGCGCCGACTAAAGCTAGATGTAGTCCACAAGAGCGTCGTGGACCCTAAATCTGGGATTAGGGGTTTACGTATCTGGCGAGCCTGATTATACAGGCCCTGAGAGTTTGCTCCTCTCAGGTTGCACCTACCCCCGCTGGCCCACCCCAGCGGGGGTATTTTATTGGGGGGTACCCCGCATCAGCGCCTCGCGCTCGCCCTTACCGAAGGTAACACCCTCATCCGTCTTGGCCTCACGTGCCGCGCGCCCACGGATCGACTTCACCACATCCCTAGGCTCGATGAGATACTCGCTGAGTACCCTGCCGTTCTTATCAAGCGGCACCTTAGCGTTGTAGCGTTTGATCTTCTCAATCATAATCTGGATATCTTCCTGAGTGGTCTCAGGATCATCGAGAATACCACGGTAATCCTCGAACAGGTCGCCTCGCTCTTCGCGCATAGCCCGCTGCCAAGCCTGCGTTTTGCGGTTCACCTCACGCACCTTAGCCAGCTCGTTGGGTGCGAAGCCCAGCACCTGCCCGACCAGCTCGTTGGTGGTGAACTTGTCCGGCTCTCGGACGCTCATCCCGCTCTTGGTTGTCTCGCCCTCAGAGGCGAAGCGCTCGGCGGTGAACGCGCCGCGAACGGCAGCGGGCATGATCTTGGTAAAGCCCTTGGACCAGTTACCCTCCATGAACTCGTCGATTCCGTCGACTATGTTTGCACCCTGCGAAATCTGCGGGGACAGGTTGGCCGAAAGGAAGTTGACGATGTAGTCCTTGGTGGAGTCCCCCTTCTGGAAGTCGCGCAGCCAGAGCGAGCTCTGCGACAGGCGAGTGGTCCAGTCATAACCAGTAAGCTCAGAGAGCGCGCCACGCTGTGCGATGCGGACGGCCATAGGGTAGTCGTCACCGAACTGCGACGGGAGCCACTGGAACCGGAGGCGGAAATCGACGTCATCAGCAGCAAGCGGGTCCTGCCTGCGCCACTCCTCCATCTCGTCGTCGCCGAGGAAGAGGGGCACCATGAGGTCGATGATGTTCGTGATAAACTCGTAACCGAAGTTAGCGCCGACACCTGCACTCAGCGATGTGAAGGCCAGCACCATCGACAGCTCGTTGAACGCCTGTATCTTGGTCTGCGTCGGGTCACCTTTGGTCAGGGCGTTGAGCATACGGAAGTAGTACGCAGTACGCTCTACCGAGTAGGTGCGTAGGAAGCCCATCATGCGAGCCAGCGCGTTACCACGGAACAGCCCGATCTTCTGCGCTTCGGTGTAGTTACCAATAGTCTCGTTGGTGTTAATAACCGCAGCATCGACCGCACCGGCAACCGCTTCCTCGTGCGTCTTGCCCGCCTTACGCAGCTTGTTGTACTCTAGCTCGGCAAAGGACATGCCAGAGATTTCGCGCGTAATCTGGTCCATGGAGCTAAACAGCGAGCCCGACACGGTAACCAGCCGTTCGTAGTTTTCGAGTGCCCGCGCACCCGGCGTAGCGGCGCTCGTGCCGGGAGTAGCACGGTTACGCAGCAACATATCTACCTGCTTCTGCGAGAACAGGTCGCGCTTCTGATCGAGCTCTTTCCAGAGCCGTGCGCGCAGGGGGTTATTCTTGACGTATTTCGTGTTCCCAATGGTGGGGGCAACCAGCCAGCGCTCACCGGTTGCAGGGTCCGTCTCACGTACCGTCTGCACAGCCTGCAGGAGCGGCGTGTAGCTACTCACCATCTTGATCGCCTGCATGGGTCCGTAGCGCGCCGCCATGCGCGGCATAACCTGTACCGGGAGCGTGAACGGCTGCACCGCTGCCGAAGCGATAGAGGTCATCAGCGAGAGGAAGGTGAACTCGTTGATGCGCTGCTCCAACATCGAGCGTTCGGGTGGGTCCACAGCATCACGGGTGCGGCTGACGATGGAATTGACCATCGCAGTGATCTTGGCCCGCTCAGCAGGATCGCCGCCCTTGATAGTATCATAGGCAGTTTCGATCTGGGTCTGGATACGGCCACCGTACACCACCTTGGGCAGCTGCGCCGCATACTGGGCAGCCGACGTACGGAAGACGCGCAAGGCATCCGCAGACTGGCCAGTGACCAGCTCGGCATGAATGAACTGTTTGCGCAGGCTGCGCTCCGGCAGTGTCATGAGGTAGGTTTGGTAGAGGCGGTCTTTTATGCGCTTACGGAAAGCCGCTGTATCTCCATCCCCGGTCGCTTTTCCGGGTTTTACCTCGTCGATGGCCGAGAACAGTTTGGAGAGCAGGAAGCCGTCCTTAGTCAGGTCGTCGCGTGCATTGGGGGCAGGATCGGGGAACGCGTCGTTATACTCGTCGGTGCCCCGCACCAGACCAAGCTCCTTGGCGCGCTTCTCCCGGAACTCGTTGCGCTCGCGCGCAGACTCGAAATGGTAGCGCTCGCGCTCCGCGCGCTTGCCAGTCTTAACGATAAGCACGTGGTCGCCGAAGCGGCGGAACGGGAAGTACTCCTTCGGGAAGAGACTCTCGGGTATACCCTTATGGTCACCTTCTTCGACCGCCGCATCCTCGTCCACGTCGCCGCGCGCCTCACGGATGAGCTTCTCGGTAGCAGCCTTGTCGAGCCCCAGACTGCGGATGTCCTCGTCCTGCGCAGCGCGGAGCGCGGAGTACATGTCCTTGTAGAACTGCCGCATCTTCTTGTAGGTCTCGTGCCCGCCAGTCTGCTTACCCAGCTTCTCCCACGCATCCCATGCTGTATTAAGGTCGTTGGTGCGCGTCTTCGCACCCTTGGCATTACCGTCCTTAAGATGCCGCTGCAGTACCGTATCCTTGGCGAGCGCTTCGGCGCGAGTGGCGTGAGCAGTCACATCGACGCGGGTGACGCGTGCGATGGTCATCATGGAGGAGAGTTCAGCCTGCCCGTGCTTCTGTACGAACTTCTCAACTTCGCGGACGCGCCTACGCATCGCGCGCTCCATCGAGCCGCGCATCCCGCGCATGTTCTGCTCCAGCTTGTCGATACCGTCGAGGATCGAGCCGAGCGCGGGGCGTAGCTTGGCGACCTTCTCCCTGATCCACGAAGTAGGCTGGAGGGCCAGTTTAGCAGGGGTAAACACGCTCGTGTCCGACGCTTCGAAGAACGCCTTGCGCCGCTCTTTCCCACTGAGCTTGGCCCCCTCGCTTGCCTCGTCGAGCCCCTCGGTGAAACCTGCTGCCTTGTTAGCCATCTGCGCCTTGAAGAGACCCTTGTTGATCTTCTCCTCGGCTTTCTTCTGCGCCGCCGTGTATTCCAGACGCGCATCAGGGTTACCGGAAAGGACGCGCGCAGTCTCAACATCTCCGGTGTAGAGTAGTTGGTTACCAACACGCAGCACTTCCGCGAGCGCAGAGTCACTCGTGGCCGACAACCCAAGGATGCTGCGAACCACCTCCACAAACCGAGTGAAGATGGACTTCTTGGCATTGTAAGGCACGGTGTCCAGATACGCCATGACGTCGGCATTAGAGAGCGCCCACGTCAGTAGCTCGTGCTCGTTCTCAAAGGCGTTGCTACCCCCATCGAGGAAGTTCTGCTCAACCGGGTCGAGCTTAGCTCCGGAATTTGCACGCGAGTCCATGTGCGCTCGTACAGCGCCGAGCACATTTCGTAGGTCTTCCCCCAGCTTCGCGGTGCGCGTGCCCCGCAGGCTAGCGTCGGCAGCGAGCTCTAGGTACGGTGTAGTCGCTGCGTGGATAAACTCGTGGAGCACGGTCTCGTACTCCATGCCCGAGAACGGCCCCATGTCCGCATCGTTCAGGTAAATGGCAACGGTGTCGCCGCTGAAACTAGTCACGGCAGACGCACCGTCGTCCAGAATATCTACCGCCTCCTGAGGGAGACCGGTGGTGTCGCTGATGATCTGGAAGTCAACGTCGATGCCGAAGCTCTGCAACCGCTTGAGCGCGGTACGGACCCCACGGGCGATAGTGGCGAACGCTGGGTTGGGCGCGGTCTCGACCATCCAGTCGAGCACTTCGCTGGTCAGCTTCCCCTTCAGTTCAGCCTCTACCTGCTCCGGCGTGCGAGTATCAGTACGCTCGCCAACCGAGCCCCTTTGCGGGCGCTGCACGGCCATCTCGCGCAGGCGGATTTGAATATCGCGCCGCTCCGCCGGGTCGAGGTTCGCGTTCCGCAGGCGCTCACGCATGTTAGCGATGCTGGTCTTGCGCCCAGTGCGCTTGGCTTCGAACGCTGCGCGAGCTTCACCTACGAGGGCTTGCTGCGCCCCGTCGAGGCGCTGCTGGAGCTTACCGAGTGAAGCCTCCATGTCCGCACGCTCAGGGTTAGGACGCCCGAGTAGGAGCTTGGGTATCTCGTTGGTCCGCTGCTGCAGCTCGTCAACCTGCTTCTGGAGCGCGATGGCCTCTACCCACTGGTTGCGGCGCGCTACGGGCATAGCGCGAAGCTCTTGTTCGGTAGCGGGAGGACGCAGGACGTCGATAGCCTCGGCAACCTCTTGGTCGCTAATCTCGCGCGCGTCGCGCGCAGCTTGAAGCTCGGCAATCAGGTCCTGCTGTGCCTGCATACCGCCAGTGAGCTGCGCAGCGCCCTCGACCGGGCGACCACGCTGGGTGCCCTGCGTACCCCTCTGGACTGGACGCGACCCGCGCGCATCACCCGGAGCAACCTTGGTGACGGGTACAGGAGGTACCTCTTCGACTGCTTCAGCCGCTTCGGGTGCCACCGGTTCGGGAGCAGCTACTTCCTCAGGGAGAGTGACATCCAACGGCGCGGGAGCTTCGCTCGGGGTCTCCAGCACCGGCTCGAGCACGGCTTCGGGTTCGGCCTCCGGCGCAGGTGCGGCCTCTGCCGCTTCCACGGCGTCGATACCCAGAATATCCGTGAGCACTGCTGGAGCTTCAAGGCCCGGCGTGCGCGCCATCTTATTTGCAGCGGCAGTGATCTCCTTAGGCGTGATCTCGACGCCCTCAAAGTCAGGAGTCGCAAGCGCCGTAGCGAGCATCTCCCTAGCCGCAGAAATACGCTCGGGGGTTACCTTTTTCTTGGCGTCGGGTAGCGAGAGCACCGGAGCCGCAGGTGTGGGGGCAGCCACATCGAGCGGGCGCAGCTGGTCAACGGGTACGAAGCTAGGCACCCCATCTAGAGTAACCGGCTGGTATGCACGCCCCTCGGGTCCGGTCATGGGCTCGACCGGAAGGACAGTTACCGGCTGATCGAAGTCGGCATTGGCCCAAATAGCATTCGGGGCCTCAACAGGAGCCGCAGGAGCGGGAGGCGTTACCCCCACCTCCGCAAGCTGCTCGGCCATTTGGGCCTGAGGCGTGATAGTTTCTGCCGGAGGGATGATGGGGGCAGGCTCGACCGTAGTAGCCGGTGCAGCAGCAGGAGCGCTGGGAGTGGCGAGCGTAGGCTCAACTGCAGAGCTGACTTCCCCTTCACCGACCGTCGGTTCAGCTTTGGCAGCGGGGCGGGTCGTGGGGCGCAAGGCACCGAGAGCAAGCTGCGCAGCCTGCTCTTCAGGGATGCCGTACATCGAGTCAAACTGAGTGGTCAGCGCGTCAAACTCAGCGCGCTGCTCGGGGGTAGTGAAGACCTGATCTGCAATCGCAGCGATGTCGGTCGGGGGAGTAACCGGAGAAGCTTCCGAGAGGGTAGGCTCGGGCGCGGGTGCAGCTTCGCCGCGAGCGCCAATAGCACCACTAACACCCCCGAAGGTACCACCCAGAAGCACAGCGCCAATCGCCGCCTGCTTGTACTCCGAAAGCGCGGAGTCGTCGGTGAGTGAGAGGCCCGCCTGCCAGCGTTCCAAACCAGACTGCACGATTTCCTGCGGGACTTCGAAGGCTACGCCCTTACCCACCCCCTTCGCCACGCCACCCGCAAACGACACAGTACCCTTGGAGACCGCGTCTTCGAGAATATCAGCAGCTTCTCCAGCCGCTTTCTTTCCGCCTTCACCCAGCAATGGCCGCATAAATGGGAAGAGGTTAGCGACGGGTCTGAACACGCGCCCGCCAACGAGGTCGAGACCTGCCTGCCCGGCAGCAGCAGCTACGGCCTTAAGAGCAGAGGTCTCTTCGGGGGTTTCACCGGCAGCGAGCGCAGCTTCCTGCTCCTGCGCTTGGCGCAACAGGTTTTGTGCAGTGTACTGCGTTCCAGCAGTAGTTGTCGCGGCGGCAATACCCCCCAGCGGGGTCGTGACGAACGACGCACCGATACCAGCCCCAATGGGCGCGGCAAGCTGACCTAGCGAGCTACCAAGAAGCTGCTTGAACGCTACCCAATCAGCACCTTCGCCAAACCCAACACTGCGCTTCTTCGACTCCCCAGCCGCGATAAGCGCGCGGCGGTTCTTTTCCGACGGGTCAGCAGCGAAGGCAGCAGCCTCATCGCCCAGACCAAGGGTTTGCGCGCCCTCAAACAGAGTGCTCCAGAAGCCGCCCTCTTCGTCTACATTAGCCCAGCTCTTAGGATCAGAAGGTTTACCCCCAAGGTAGCGGTAGCCGCCCTGCACATCACCTTTTTCAGGCGGCAGCTTTTCCCAACTAGATGGGTCGGCAGGGTTACCGCCCTTGAAACGGTATCCGTCTTTTACGAATCCGACCTTAGGAGCCGCCATGTGTAACTCCTATTACTGGTAATCAGTCCAAGGACCGGAAGATTCCTGCACATCCTGCTTGTCGGGGTAGGCAGCAGCGGTAGCGGTATTACCAAGCAGGCCGTCGTCGCGCATCAACTTGAAAATCTGAACGTCACTTGCGCCCGGATTAGCCGCCCTATAAGCAGTTGTCAGCTGCTCGAACTGAGACTTATTGGCCTTCTGGAAGTCAAGGGCGGCAGAGCGCAGCAACATTTCTTCCCTAGCCAAGGTTTCACGCGACTTGAGTTCTTCCCTACGGAAGCCGAGCTCCTGCTTGAGCTGCTCTTGGCTAGCGCCGGTCTTGTAGATATCCATGCTGAGCTCAACGCCCGCAGTTGCAGTCTTACGGTCCACGTCTTCGACAGCCATGAGTGTGCGAATGGCGTTGTCCTTGGCGGCTTTGCGCTCCTTCTTCGAGGCATCGACGCCGGGCAGTGTAGCGGTCGCTGCTTCACCAATAGCTTGTAGCAGGAACGGGGTGTTACTCGAAGCCATGCGGAAGCCCATTTCCGCAAGCGCCTGCCACATGTCGGCTTTGCGCGCCTTCTCCTGATTAGCGGGGTCGAGTTCTTCAAGCGCGTAGGAACGTGCGCGCTCAAGTTCTTCGCGGGGTAGCCCAGCAAGCATATACTGGCTCAAGGTACGTGCGTCCCCAAGGGACATAGCGCGGCCTTCAGCAGTGCTGAGGTCGCGTTCGGGTACAGAGATATTGTCCTTGCCACCCATGATTTTGCCGATGTATTCGCGCGTCTCACGCGGCAGCTTCTTAGGGTCAGCGCCCGACTTGAGCCACTTGTCTACGTTGCCGGGACCCCAGTTGTACGCGGCCAGCGCGACCTTCTTGTCACCGTAACGGCGGTACATCGCGTCAAGGTACTCTTGCCCGACGCGGCGGTTTTCTTCTTCAGTATCTGCCTGCATGGGGCGCACACCGAAACCCGGATCACGCATAGTACCGGGCATAAGCTGCATAACGCCGCGAGCGCCCTTAGGGCTGATCGCGCCTTGCTTACCACCGCTCTCCCAATACTCTACGTCGCCATACAAGTCGGAGATGCCACCACCGTCTGCAAACGCCACGATCCCGCCGCCAGCGTAGCCGCCGTTAGTCGGCTCGTCGAACATAGTGTCGGGCACAGGGAGCATAGCGAGGCCGCCATCAGCCATACCCATCGTAGCTTCTTGCGGCGCGGGCATAGCGGGCATCGGGGGAGCCATACCCATCTCGGGTGTCATGGGCGGCGCAGCCTGAGAGGTAGCCCCAAGTCCACCGGCAGGGAGGGGAGGTGCCGGGACGGGCGGCGCACCGCCCATGACCTGTTGTGCGACCGTAGCCTGAGGGATACCCTCCTGCGCCTGCGCAGAGCGCATGCGGTCGATGAACATTCCCGCGAGGACGCCAGCGGTGGGGTCAACGACCCCCATCTGCATAGCCTGCGCGATCTTCTGTTTGTTACCAGCGTACTCCTTGGCGATGTCCTCGGGCGACTGGATACTGAACGGTTTAGCCATCTATACCCTCTTAACCAGCGAGTGTCTTGGCCACACCGAGCGCGCCGAGGCCGGTACCAAGCACCTGAGAAGCCATCGACGGAGGCGGCGCGTAAGCAGTCTGGGTACTGCTGAGCTGCATCGGGAGACCACGCAGCAAGTTGCTGAACTGCCCAAGCACTTCCACCGGGTAGTCGCGCTGACGCAGGAAGTCGGAATAGGCTTGGTCGAGATACTGCTGCTGGAGCGCGCGCTGTTCGCCAGCCACTGCACCCTGAGCCTGAAGGCGCTGCAAGTTAGACTGCTGCTGATATTGCCCGAGGTTGCCCAGCGTCTGCCCCATCTGCCCTGCGGTCTGCAAGCCAGCCAGCCCCTGTTGTGCGCCGAACTGGCGCGACTGTTCGCCGAGGCGCTGCGCTTCGAGAGCCTGCTGCTGGTTAGCCAGCGCGGCCTGAAGGCCCGACTGCGTCCCAAGCTGCTGAACTCCGAGGGCTGCTTCCAAGTTAGTACGCCCAGCGGTCATCCCCGCCGCACGGTCACGCTCGAACTGCTGCTGCGCGCTCTCGTATGCACTCTGCATGCCACGCGCTTGGATATCACCTAGCTGCTGGCCGAGGTTGCGCTCGCGCTCCAAGGCGGCAAGCGCCTGACGGCTACCTCCGTAGGTACCCTGACGGGCAGACCCAAGGTCTTGGGCGACCTGTGCGCGCCGTGCGCTCGTCACAGCCTCGCGCATCTGGGGCTCCAGCGCCTGCTGGACAAACGGCGACATGTACTGCCCAGCCTGCTCGACACCGAACATCTGAGGGGCCTGCATCCCGTACTGCTGGAGCGGCCCCATGTTCACCTGCTGCGCGGTAAACTGGCTCGGGTTGTACTGCTGCCCCATCGCCTGCCGACCAGCCTGATAGGCAAGGGCCGAGCCAGTGGCGAACTGATTGGGGGCCTGCATCCCGAGAACGTTCTGCTGCACTTGCTCCTGTGCGGGGGTGAACCCAGCCAAGCGCTGCGCGTTTACGGGCTGCCCCGAAGCATCGGTAGCGCGGACTACCTGCCCCGCATCGTTTTGGGTGTACCCATAAGGAATATACTGCGTGTTGAGGTTAGCCTCAGCACGACCCATGAGGTTCTGGAAATACGGACGTGCGTAATCAGGCAGGTTCGAGGTGGTAGTCGTTACCTGCTGCTGTGTAGGTGCGCTGCTGCCAGCCATACTAGACTCCCAACTCGAAATGCTGGACGATGGGCTTGTAGCCGTCCTTCTCGAACACCTTACGCCAGCCAGCGCGTCCAGCGCCTTCTATGCCGTCACACCCGTTGTCTTTGGCCCACGAGCGCAAGACATCTAGCATAGGTGCCTTCCAACTAAAACCGTCTCTCCCGCCGCAGAACTCAAGAAAGAGGTATTTCTTGCGCGGGTACTGTATGAAACGCGTGATGACGGCACCTTTGATACCTTCGTCATCGAAGGCAATCCACAGCGGGTATCCATAGTCGACCACCAAAGAGCGAACGTCCTCCGGCTCGTACTTGCCTACTGTATACTTGAGCGCCTTCTTGAGGTACGGCTCGACCGTACCCCACACCTGATCTACGTAATCTACCGGTACTAGGGAGATGTTGTACTCGCTCACGCCAGCCCCCTACGCACGGCGGTGTCTTGCCCGCGCTTCGCCTTCTTCCTAGCCTTATGCGCCTTATCCATAAGTGCATATAGTTTATTGGTGCCGCGCGCGTCGCTGCCGCCACCCAGACGGCGCACCGACTCAGGGGGGAAGATCACCTCGTCACGGGCTACACGAGCTTCCTGCTTGCCACCGATACTCGCGCGAACGGAGTCGCTGACACCATCGCCGGGACCGCGCACCGGGCGACCGCCCATACGCGAGAGCATGTCGATACCAGCGTTACTACTGCCGTTGCCAAGCTCGGACACAGTGCGCGCATCCACCACGAATGAACCATCGCGCATATCCACCGCGCCGCCCCTAGCGTACTGCTGGAACATAGGTTCGCTGAGTGCGTCGGGCTCCATATACTCAGCCATGTTAACGCCGTAAGAGCCACCACCCCACATTTCCGGGGCCATCATGGTGGGCGGCGCGTACCTAGACGGTTGGACCGGCAGCGCGGGGGTAGGAGTAGGAGTAGGAGCATACTGAGAATACGGCTCGCCGGAGCCCCCGTACATGGTGCGGGGGTAAGAATCGCCAGCATCGTTCCGCGCCGGGGTGCTGCTTCCAACTCCAAGATCATTGCGAATCCGGCTAATCGCCGCGTCGTAGTCAGCGGCGCTGAAGTTGAAACCCCCCAAACCGCTTGTGGTGCCGTACAGGTTGCTTGCGTCAGTTAGGCCTAGGTTACCTGCGGTGGACCGCCTGCCGAAGTCATGGATAACCTCGCCACCCGGCGCGGGGGCGCTGCCAGAGGTGGGGGCCGGAGCAGAGGTGGGGGCCGGAGCAGAGGTAGGGTATTTCGACGCAGTGATAGCGCCCGGATTGGTCGAACCGAAATACTGCACGAGAGCATCGAAATCGTCTGCGGGAGCGGATGCGGTGCCGCCCTCTGCGTAGCCACGCGGCTGCCCGTAGAGCGGAATAGGCTCGGGATTAGAGGGCGTGAAATACTGGAACTCGGCACCGCCCGACTCGCGCATCTGCTCCGGCGTTTGGTAGCGCACCTCGCGCTTGGCCGGTCCCATGGGGACGTACTCAAACCCATCGTCGTCAGGGTTGTACTCCGGCATCTGAGGGGCAGTTGCTTCCGACAGAGTGTTGAGGACGCCCATACCTGCGGCCATGGGGGCCGCCTTGGCCCCGAGCCCCGTCATTGTACCGCGAGCAGCCTGACCGAACTGCGAGAGGAACCCAGTGCCCGAGGTCGCCGTCGTGGCGGGCGCACCCACACCACCTACCAACGTAGCGGTGCCTGCAGAAGGAGCAACGCCCATAGGGATAGCGCCCCCGGAACCTAGGATATTCCCAGCGGCATCCATAGAAGCGACCTTAGCCCCCTCATTAGCTGCGCCGCCCAGAGCACCTTGCACACCCCCCGCGAGCGAAGCGCCGCCGAACGCCCCTAGGCCAGCCATGAGACCCTTCTGGAGATCGCCTGTGATCGCGGTAGTGCCCGCGCCAACCATAAGGCCAGCGGTAGCCGCTTTGCCGCCCAACGTAGCCACGAGGCCAGAGCCCGGCAGAATGAAGTTAAGCCCGATACCTGCGAGCATAGGCAGCAGCTTCTTGAGGAACGATGCCTCGGGAAGTCCTGTCTGGGGGTTTACCGTGAGCGAGCCACCTGCGGCCATTGCAAGCCCTTGGAGGCTGTTAACCTCGCTGGGAGTCATGTGCACCAGCATGGTGTCTTCGCCGCGCCCCATGCTCTGGAGCTGCTGCGCCATCGGGTTCTGCATAGTCGACAGGCCGCTTACAGCCGGAAGACCACCGGTCGTGCCGGGCATCGGCGTACCGAGCTGCGGAGCTGTGTTTGCTCCACCTACCGGAGTATACGGGGACGGGGCGGCTTGTAAGTTCATCGTCGTTCCTACCTTGTGGCCGAGGTTATACCCGTAATTATTATAAACCTAAAGTCCCGCGTCACGCAGACTTCGACACAAATTCAACCTGCACAATCGCAGACGGCGTTGCCGGAATAGCGGGTGTGGTGCCCGGCACCGCCGTAACCGCCGTAAATCTCTCCATGGTTACGTTAACGTTTGTCACATGCCACATGAGCTGGATGTAGTCGTTAGCCGCGAGGTCGGCCATAACAGAAGTAGTCGTGATTAGATGCGATGGATTACCCGCGCCTTTACGGGCCACAATAGAAAACCGGCTGTTGGTAGCCGGAATATCCGTACCGTTTTTGCGTAGCCATATGTCAATATCTTCTGCACCACTCGTGGTGTTCTTGAACTGGAGGCTGAAGGTGACATTATAGATACCGGAATCTGGTACCGTAAGCCGCGAACCACTGCTCAACACCACGCCATCGAGAAAATCCGACTGCGTGAATGTTACAGCGTAAGCGGCATCAACTGCTGCTGCGGTCTGGTTAGCGTCGCTCTGGAATTGCCCATAAGGGATGCGTAGCCCTACGCCAGACCCGTAGAAAAAGTCCGCTGTGTACTGTTCCGCGTTGTTAGCCGCCCGCGAGTCCAACTGCGAGAAATACGTCTCCAACACGCGAATTACCTGCCGCATATACTGCGGGTCCCACTGCGCGGGTGGGTTGGGGAGCGGAGAGGCTTTGAACCTATCGAGTGCCATCGGCCCGCGCGTCCAGACGAGGGGCACCCAGCTGCCAGTTTACACCCAGCTGATCGGACATGATCTTGAGGGCCATCTGGCGGGCGCGGGCGCGCACGAATACCTGATCGGTAAAGGCACCGACGGTGTTCTCAATAACCCGCTGCGAGTCTGCGGGGTCGGTGCGGAACGCGCTCCCCGGAAAATTACGGGGGCGGATTTGGAGCGTAACTTCTGGCGTCTCGATTTCAGACCCGGAGAAGTCGATATCTGGCACGATGCGCCGCGTAAGGATAAACCTATCCCCGTCTTCGAGGTCGAAGTCGTTCGACTGAATATAAGACTCCATAGGTGCGCCGTCGTCGTCCACCCCGACTTCGTGGTCGTAGATATACCCGTCGCCGGTAGTGATTGGGTCGGCCTCGGAGTTGATCGGCGTGTTAGCCGCCATAGGCAGCTCGCGCAGAGGGGTATCGAGCCATGCAGTGCGCTCCATAGTTCCGTAGTACCATATGCGCTCTAGGTGGTTATACACCACGTAGGAGTCGTTGTAGTCGGCGGAGCCGCTCGGGTAGAACCACCAAATTTCGTTCCACTGCTCGTTGGTGCCGCACACCACCTGTTCGGCTTGGCCGTAGTTGAAGTTGGTAAACACGTGGTTGCGAAGCGAACACGGCAGCGTCTCGACGCGGCCAGTGTAGGCATAGAATTTATCCTGCCCCATCCAGTAGGTGATGTTGGCTGCGGACGCCATGCACCTAGGAGACATGATCGAAATGTTGTCGGCGTATTCCTGAAGCCCAAACACATCGGTCGTGCCGAGGAACTGCAAGGTGTATAGGTTAGTATCAGTCCAGACGAGGATTTCCTGTCTGGTCGGCAGCGCGCGCACGATACGCGAGCCGCGCGAAATACGTAGATCACCTGCGGTATTGGTTTCCGTCGGGGTCCAGTCCCCCGGAGTGTCTTGGTCAGCCCAACGGATAAGCAGTGGGTCGAAGTCGTCGGGGTTGGTAGACCCGAACGGTACTGCGCCGAACGCAAGCAGGTGCTTGTCTTGCTGGGACACCAGCAGCTGCATGATCTGAATGGGCACTGCGCTGCCCGAGTAACCTTCGGCTATGGCATAGTCCACGAGCCGAATAGCTTTGGTGTTTAGAGCGCTAGCAGGGTCGAGCTGCGTACCGCGTACCCACCAGTAACCCTCGCCGTTGCGGACGTTAGCCACAAGGTCGTTGTCGAAGTTGTCGAACCACCAGTCCCGCTGCGGGAGCAGGATAGGATTGTTAGTAGTGCCGAGGCCCCACGCGTCACGCCCCCAAGAACCAGCACCCCAGCCGTAGCCCCCAGTAGTTATGGGGTTACCCGGTTCAATCTCGAAGTCGATATACACGGCTGTGCCGCCAGCGTTGCTGACCGTTGAGGTAGCGGCTGTGGTAACCACGAAAGAGAAAGAGTCCGCGTCGATAACGGTGATCTGGTGGCTGCCGTTAATCTCGGTGATAGGCACGCCACCTACCGTCTGGGGGACGCCAGTACCCACAACTCCGCTGATGACTACGTAGCTACCAGTGACAGCCCCATGAGCAGTACCGAGATTGATTGTGACCGTGGTCAGGCCGTTAGACACGTTGACACAGTTATTTGTATTGGGTGACGACAGGGTAGGGACCGCTGTGCGCAGCGGAGTGATATCGGAGAAGTTACCCCCAGCCTCGATATAGAGTTTTGAATTAGTCCCGACCACGAGGAAGTTATCGCCGTACGAGGTGACCCAACTCCACATCTGGCGGCACACGCCATCGAACGACTGCGCAGAGCCCTTCTGCCAGCCCCCGATCTTCTGCGGGTAACCCGAGCGGAACCTGATCTTGTCGCACTCAAACCAACCACCCTCACCGGAGTAGTTGGTCTGGTCGCGGTTCAGGCCGGGTTTGAACTGGAGCTTGATGAAGGCCATTAGTTATTTCTGCCCCCTTAGTTCAGTTCAATGTCGAGATTGACAGGAGCCGTGGCAAGGATGGTACCGGGACCGCCGATCAAACGAATAGCTATCGTCAGAGAGACAGCGGAAATGCCCGCTGTGTTGCGGGTTAGCGTCCATTCGCGTGTGGTGCCTAGCGAAAGCCAAGAGCCCGTAGTGCCCGTAGTTAGCGACCCCGAGTTCAACGTGGCCCGCACCTCGTAAAGACTGGCGCTACCGTTAGGGATGACCCAGTCATTCTCTGGAACGTAAGGGAAGGACGTGGCGGTACCAAATGCGGTTTCTTCCTTACCGCCGTCCGTTAGGCGGTACCCAAGACCTCCGGTGACGGGCAGGAATTCGAGAATGCTGGCGGTGTAGCCGATCAGTTGGAGCTGGTCAGCGGTACCCTGCCCCCCAAGAAGCGCCATCTGGATGCCACTCATTAGCTAACTCCCGCCCCAGAGATAATGGCTTCACTGGCGGTGTTGAACCAAATGGTCGCAATGCCTCTGGCGGCCAACGTGCGGTTGCCGGTGTTGCCGGTGCCCGCCTGCCGCAGAGTAAGGCTCGCGCCCTGAGTGATCGTGATCGGGCTGGCGCTATTGTTATAGATCGAAACCGCGTCCCCAGCCGCGAAGGTCGCGTTGGGGATGGTAATCCCAGCACTGGCCGCGATGCACCGGCCCACGTCGCCAACCACAGCAGTTGTGGTAGTGGTCGAACGCGGGATGCTCCGGAAGCCGATGGTGACACCGTCGATGGTCGCGTTCGCTGCGACCGAAGTAATAGAGCCGCCTAGCGTTATGTCGCCCGAACTGGTGACCGTACCCGAGAGGCTGAGACCGTTTACCGACCCAGTGCCGCCAACGGAGGTTACGGTACCTGCGTTGCTAGTGTAGCCGCTGGGGTTCGACGCCGGGTAAGCACCCAGAGACGTCAGTGCGTTGGCGGCGGATGTCGCACCGGTACCTCCGTTGGCAATGGGGAGCGTGCCAGTGACCTGCGTAGTCAGGCTGACACCAGACAGGGCGCCGCCGAGAGTGAGGCTACCCGAGGAGGTGACGGTGCCTGTGAGGGTGATACCGTTGACGGTGCCAGTACCAGAAACGCTAGTGACGGCGCCAGCGCCGCCGGTAGCCGTCAGCGTCCCGCTGGAGAGCGAGAGGCCGGAGCCAACCGTGATCTCCTCCACAGCGCCAGTAGATGCGGTGGTGCGCCCGAGGATACGGGCGGTAGTCATCGTGAGATCGCTGGTAGTCACCGCACCAGAAGCCGCCGCTCCGAGGTTGGAGCGCGCAGTAGCCGCATCAGTTGCACCCGTGCCGCCATTGGTGACGGCCAGAGCCGTACCCGACCAGTTGGAGTTATTAATCGAAGACAGGGTGGCGAGAGAGCCGAGCCCGAGATTAGTTCGAGCGCCGCTGGCATTGGATGCACCGGTGCCGCCATCAGCGATAGCGAGGTCGGTGATCCCAGTGATCGAGCCGCCAGTGATGGATACGGCGTTAGCGTTCTGGGTAGACATGGTGCCCAGACCAAGGTTGGTCCGTGCATCCGCAGCCGTCGAAGCCCCAGTGCCGCCATCGGCAACAGCAAGGTCGGTGATCCCGGTAATTACCCCACCGGTAATGGATACGGCGTTAGCGTTCTGGGTAGACATGGTGCCCAGACCGAGGTTGGTCCGCGCGCCCGAGGCGCTATTCGCGCCAGTGCCGCCAGAGGTAACGGGAATTGGGGTGGTGAGTGTAACCGACGACAGGTGCGTAACCACATCCACCACGTTGGTGCCGTCCGCATAGACCCACATGGTCTTGCCAGTAGGCACAGTAATGCCAGTGCCCGCAGCGGTCTTAACGAGGATGCTATCCGCGCAATCGTTCTGGACGATATATGGCTTCTCGATGGAGGGCACCACGAGGTTACGGGTTGTTCCACCCGTCGTACCGGTGCAGCGCAGGCGCAGGTTGCGCGCCGTCTGAGACGCGTTAGTATCCGTCAAGGTCAGCGTGACGTTGGCGCTAGCGAAGGTGACATCCGCAGAGCCGACTATGGCCTCTTCCATAGCGGTGCCAAGGTTGGTGTTCGTGACGTTCCCCCACGTGGTGTTGTTCTCACCCGTGGCCATAAGCTGGATTTTAAGGGTGCTGTACGTACTCGCCATTTTCTTTCCTTGCGTAGGCCTTTAAGGCTCCTTTGGGCAGTCTCCTTCGCAGAGACACACCCACTGGCTGTTGTGGTCTTCAGCCTGCTTCACGGTTTCGGGGGTATCAGCTGCGCCGTCGTAAGAAATCGGAACAGCTATGCGGCAATAGTCACTTACCACTTCTGCTCCGGTCGAACCGTGAACGCAGGCGCTCGTCGCGCTCAGGATCAGGCACAGAGACAGCGGCCTCAGCCTTTTCGACATTAGCTTCGACAACATCCTTGACCTCCTTGATAGCTTCCTGACGTCCTTCCTGTTTGATCTTAGACCTCTCCCACATAGAGAAGAAGCGGTCGAGCAACGACAGGAAGGACGCCAGTAGCTTAATCACTGTTCGGAAGTCTTTTCCGACAGGGCCACAGCGATGAGAGCTGCGACACCCGCGAGCGCGGCAGCGAGTGCTTCATAGAGCTGGCCCGAGACGCCGAGCGCCATGGCGAGACCCGAGAAGCCTGCGTAGGTCGAAGGTTCCTTAAGACGAGCGAGAATCCAACCGATAAAGTCCATATTCAACTCCTATGCTTCGCTGGAAGAGGCGACGCCCCCCACCATCTTGACCGGACCGCCTACTACTGGCTCGCTACGAGGCCAACGAATGGCTGTGCAGCGGGCCTTGGCGATCTTGGCCACGTTTACCATATTGTTCTGGTTCCCGCCAAGCACGTAGTAGAAAGTGGCGTCTTCGCCGACGTAGAACCCAACATGGCCCCCACCCTTGCGGGTAAAGACAAGAACAGCCCCCGGCGCAACTTGTGGCGCACGCAATTTGACACCCCACATCCCCCACGCGCTGGCGCGCATCCAATACTTCGGCAGTTCGGTTAGCCCGGCCTGCCGCATACACTCCGCAACAAACACCCCGCACCACGGGGTCTCGTCGTCCGTCCACCACGCCTTCAGGCGCTTGAGCCAGCCAAGAATAGTCCGGTTGTGGTTCTTACCGGGAATCTCACGTAGGCCCTTGTAAGAGCGCGCAATGGTCAGCCAGCTAGGCTCCTGCTTAGACATCACGAAATCCTGATAATTGCAGCGGCGGGAGTGTCTGCGGGGAACTGTATAGTAAACGAGTTGCTAGTTACAGTCTTATCCGATCCGAAATCCAGAACAGCCACCGACGGGTTAGTTAGCGCCCCATCTGGCCCATTAGCCGAGGGGGTAGTGTTGTAAATCAACGCCCCGCGCGTTGTAAATGTGGCTCCGGGGAACACGACATTAGTGAAAGTGACGAAGGCGGTACCGTTTTGGACGCTCACACCTTCACTAACTAGTACGGCCCCCCCGGCGGAATACCCACCGCCGGTCACTTCTCCAGTGCTAGTGTATGCTGTGGTGCCCGCGCCAAGATCAGCCTCGGCGGTGTACAGGGCTAGTTTAAAGGTATCCCCGCCCACCCTGAAGTCATGCACTCCGAGGAGAAGCTGTTGCTTGAACGAGTCGGTTAGGGTCTGGACGATCATACTACCTCACCGGGAGCCTAATGCGACCGGAACGATATCCATCCTGTCGGTTCTTGCCCTCCGCTAGCTCCTTCAGCTGCGCTACCGCGTCGTTGTAGCGCGCTTGGTAATGCTTCATAACGTCTTCTTCCCCCTTCATAAAGGTATACGCCTCCAGAAGGGTGCCGTAGACAAGCGCGGAGTCGAAGTTATCTCCTAGCCACGAAGTGCCTGCCGTCACGATAGACTCGGGGTAACGGAAGTATTGCAGTTCGTAGGAATAGTCGTCGTTTGGCGTTGGCCCCACGATAAACGTGTCGTTGTCGAAATAGGCGTAGTGTACAGGCAGGCCGGTACTGTTCGGGTTGGGGTATGCAGCGCGGATAAAATTAATATCCTTGTTGATGAGGTATTCATAGTTACCGCTGGAGTCTACGACCGCTAACGAGAAGTTAGACAGCCAATCTGCGGGGGTAGCTAGATACTCATCCCCAATGGTGAAGGTCCCCATCGTCTGTTCAAACGCGACCAAGAGCTCCACAGTGTTGTAGATGCGCTGCTCGGCCTGCTGGATAAACGTATCGACCTGCTCCTTGGAAGTGAGCGTAGCCGTCCCCGTCCCCGCAGAGTCAGTCCACGAGGTGTTGGGGAAGTCGTTCTCGACGTACCCCTTTATGGTCTCGAACAGTTGCGCGTAGTTCATGGGTTACCCCAGCTTGCTGCTGCTCTTGGTGCCCTTGGTAGCCGCACCGGTGCCGCGCGTCTTGGAGGTCTGCGTGTTCGCCACCTTGTTAGGGTAGCCGCAGCAGTCGGGCATAGGAGCGGGCTTGGGCTTACGGTAGGTCTGCATGTTAGATGCCCTTCTTCGGCACAGCGCGCACCGACTTCTTCTGGTTGGCGATCTTCGCCATATTGCGGCCCATAGCCTTCATCTGGGCGTTCGTCTTGCCACCTTTGGCGAGCTTGGTCATCTTCTTGCCGGGGTGCATTTTCTTCTCGTGCTTGTGCACAGCAGTCTTAGCGTCCATAACTTCACTCCGTCTGTACAGTCACGGTACCTACCGCGCTCTGAGCTTCTAGCATATTTACAAGCCCCGACAAACCCAGAGGGTCATTAAGGCCGACGGGGTTCCACCCCCACTGAATAACACGGCTGCCGTCAGTAGGGTTACCGACTACGTTGAGTCCTGCTTGAGAGTAGCTGTTGTCGGGGCGCGGGTTGCGCAATGCCTGAGGGTCATCGACCGGATACATACCCAGTTGCAGCTGGGGCTGGTCGGGCTCCCAGCATTCGGGGCACACGAGGATGTTCACGTTCTTGGTCTTGATGACCAAGCTACGCAGCTTCTTCAGCTTGAAGCGAAACCCGCAGCGGTCACACTGCGAGATTGCATACTTACCAGAGGCGAACCTGTTCGGCATGGTACTCCCTTAGGTGAAGTACTGGCGCGGGGCGATGCGCAGCGGGGCTTTCTCGCGGTCTTCGTCGGCAGCTTGCTGCCACAGCTCTTCGTAATCGGCCTTCAGCATCTGCGACCGTTCGAGTGCGCCCGGTATCTTCTTAGACAGGTGATACGCAAGCCCAGCCACCATGCACGGGAGGAAGCGGAACGGGATGTCCTGTGTGTTAACGCCGTTACCGGCGTCTTGGACGCGTCGAAGCCGCCATACCACAAGCGTGTAGAAGTTACTCTGGTCGGGCACCGGCCACACGTTGATCGTAGGGTATTGCACGCCAGTAGGGCCAGTCTGCCCACCAAGCCGGTTGAACCACAGCTGGATGGGGCGACCCTGTGCGTTCTTGTTCGGGATCGTCGAGTAGGTATCGACGCTGATCCGACTGATGTTGATGTCGGTTTGCGCCTGCCCGGTCTGAGTGCGAACCACGTGGTCGAGGATGTCGATGGTGTCAGTCGGCATGCCGTACTGAGACTCACCCTGCACGAGGGGTATAGTCCCCTCCTCGATAGTCCAGAGGTTGATACCCCGGTTCGCCCACTCGATGGTGAGTAGGTTGAGGCTACGGCGCGCAGTGCGCAGGTCGTAACCCGTGCGGAGCTCTACTCCGCAGCGCTCGAAGGCTTCCTCTGCTAGGAAGTTGAAGTCGAGGTTGAACGTGCTGGTGCCGCTGGTGGTCATCTGTAGTTCTTCCCTAGGCTCAGTTTAGCGTAGCATATGCTCTTAGGCATGTGAAGCTACGAGGGGGAGTAGTCTGTGTTCGTGGCCCCAGAAACCCTAGTAAATACGGGAGCGGGAGGCGACCCTGCCGCAGGAGTAAAGGCGTTATTAGTAGCACCGGGTACTACAGTCCAGTTCGGCGCAGGGATACCCCGCCGCAGGTTTGCGCTGTAGAAGACATTGAGGTTTACGTAGCACGGCGGCCTGACCGAGATGAACAGCTCGGGGGTGTAGAAACTGTTGACGTTGTCGTACCGGGCAGGAGTAAGCGTGACCGTGCCACGGGTTACCGTCGGAGCGAAGAAGGTCTGTGCATTGGTGTAAAGTGTGGGGGTTAGCGTCTGCGTGCCGCCGCCGCCTTGCGTGATTGTCGCGGCGTAGAACGTGTCCCCATCCGTAAACAGGGCGGGCGTCAACGTGACAGCGCCCGCAGTCACCGTTGCGGCGTAGAATGTATCTCCATCATCGTATCGAGCGGGCGAAAGTGTTACAGCGCCCGCAGTCACCGTTGCGGCGTAGAATGTATCTCCATCATCGTATCGAGCGGGCGTCAACGTGACAGCGCCCGCAGTCACCGTTGCGGCGTAGAATACGTCCCCATCGTCGTATCTAGCGGGCGTTAAATCCTGTGCGCCGCCGCCCTGAGAAACCGTTGCGGCGTAGAATGTATCTCCATCATCGTATCGAGCGGGCGTCAACGTGACAGCGCCCGCAGTCACCGTAGCCGCGTAAAACGTAACCCCATTGTCAAAACGGGCCGGTGTTAGGGTAACTCCCCCCGACGCAGGCCGCAGCGCGAGGGTGGCAGCGGCGCAAGAATATAGGACGTTATCTGCGCCGCCAACAAGGGTGAAGGCGTCGGGATCATAAGTCCCGCTTGTCCAAGCAAAACTGCCGCCGCCAACGAAGCCCATCCGGGTCACGTTTTCGCCCGAAATACTTAGAACGTTCGACAAGCCAGAGTGGCTGTAAGTCCGCGTCGTTTGAGTACCGCCACCCGCTCCGAAAACACAGACCACCGCGCCCGAGGTGATCGGCGTAATAGAGGGCGCGTTCGCGATGACGGTGTTTGTGCCCGTCGCCGTGGTTGTTGTAACATCAAGCGCGGTGGTAGTATCAACGCCGCGCCAGACTTGGATCAGCACGGCTCCGCTGAAGATTTGCGCGGTTGTTGCATTGACTTCAACGGTTGCATCGGGCGTTGAACCCATCCGCTTCCAATTGAGCGAAAGGTTCGTGTCGGTAGTATCGTTGGCATAGAGGTCAGCGACCTCGGTGTATCCGGATGTATTGACCGCAAGGTTTACATCATAGGTGCTGGCCGACGCATAGGCGACGATAACAATGTCATTCTCAGACGGGGAACTGGCAAGCCCGCCGGTCAGATTAGTGAGCGAGATGTTCGTATTGGTCGAAAGGCTGCCGGGGATCGCGACGGTTTTCCCGCCGACATATTGAATCGCCATGCCGCTACCCCGCCAAAATTACAGGGCGAAGATGCCTGATGCGTTCCACGTGATCGAAATATCGCCGCCGTTCGGGGTGACCGGCAATCCGCCATGACCAGTGTCGAGATAGGTGACTAGCCGAGAAGTGCCAGCCACGCCCGTATCGATATAGATCACGATAGCTTCAACCGTCGCGCCGCTAACCGCCGTGTAGGTCACGTTATCGCCGTCAAACACGCCGTTGGTCACAGTCGTGGTGCCGATGGTCTGCGCAGTCCCCACAACGCCCGAAAGGCTCGACAGGAACTCATGCGAGGCGGAATAGGTGTAGGTGCCGGTATCGACCAGCGCGGCCTTGACCGTGCCATCGTTGACGTCGATATTGGACGATCCGTCAAGCAGCGCCTGCTTGTAGAGGGGGTAGATTGCGTTTGCCATGGGTGTATCCCTTACCTGAACTTAGCCGTTTTGGCCGCTACGGCCTTCGGCTGCTTAACGAACTGCTTGCCCTTAGCCATGCCTTTGCGTTTGGCCTTAGTTGTAGCAGCATACTCCGACGATGTCAGCGCCTCACGTGCTTTCTTCGGCAGGTAGCGTTCGCCCGTAGCCTTTGGCCCCTGTGTCGAAGGCTTACCAGACTTGGTACCCCACTTCTCGTCAGTCCACTTGGAGAGCGACTTCTGGGCAGCGGTCTTGGGGCCGCTGTAACTGCCCCCGGACTTCTTGTACCTCTGCGTAGCCATCTGCGCCTTGCGCGCGGACCACTGACCCGGCTTGCCGCCCTTGCTGCCTGCCTTGACGCTTGCAACAATGCGCTTCCACTTGGGCTCATCAGTCCGGGCCACATCACTTACCTTTCTTGAAGCCCTTCAGCAGTTGGGCGAACCGGGCGCGCTGCCCTAGCTTACCGGGGGCCTTAGCCGCCTTGGCTAGCTTTCCTGCTGGGATTTTCTCACCCGGCTTAGCGCCAAGCTGCGCACGGAGTGCGCCGGGCTTTTTGATCGCCTTGGAGATGTCGAGCTTCTTGGCTTTGCCACCCTTCGCATAAACCGTGACGGCATTAGGGTTGTCCTTGCGCTTGATGGTCTTCTTGCCCGGCATCTTCGAGGGCTTCATAGCGCCCATACCTCTACTCGGTCGCATCTTGGTCCTCCACGATCTGCAGAGCGTTCTCGGCAATGATCGTCGCGAAGTGGTCGGCGTAATCCGGCCAGAACGAATAGAGCAGCACGGCCATCATGGCGTCATAGTCGGTTTTGCTAATGCCAGCCTCTGCCAGTTCGGGCGGGTAGTAGCCCGTCTCGACCATCTGCCCGAACTCGTTCCCCGCCCATGCGTGGAGGCCGTAGTAGGTCGCAGGCTCGCTGCCGTCAGCAGACAGCGCGACGCTGTAGTTGTTCGGCCCCCAACCCATAGCCTCGCCTACGGCGTTGCCGGTGGTGATCTGGTCGAGGGGGAGGATGAGGACGCAGGAGAGCATTAGATCACCACCGTTGGGGCCACGCCAGCACCATTGCAAGGTTGTTTGCGTCCTTCCGCAAGGCGTCGGGACAGGCTACGGTAATCCGCATCAGATGGTCACTCCCGATTTAGCGGCCATGTAGACTTCGGCGTTGGTGAGGTCTGCGCCGCTGGTGGTCTTGCCGCGAATGATGAGGCCAAAGTCATAGCCGGATAGGGGAAGCGTGGTGCCGCCGCGCCTGCCGATGTAGAGTGGGTAATTGCCGAAGTTGCCGGTGCCTTGATCGACCGACTCACTTGCTACTTCTGTTCCATTGACCCGAATAATCGACTGATCGGCAGAAATGTCCCCCAACCCTGTCACAACATTGGTTATCGGGGCTGCATAACTGGCTGGAGTAACGGTCAAGGTTGGAGCGGTTCCGCGACTTCTCCAAGTGTAGGTTGCTCCCGCGTTTGGTGCGAAGATAGCGAAGGTGCCGTTGTTGCTCGAAGAAGTTACGCTCAACTCGACTAGCATCGCGGTCGCCGCATCGCTCAACTTCCGCACCCCGGCGATCACGGTCATTTCATCCGTCGCGCTGAAGTCGATGTTGGCGGTTGCCATGCTGTCATCAACGCCGTCGAACGACAGATAATACAAGTCCGCGACACCTGCCTCGGTGACGTCGAAGGTCGTGCCGACACGCTGGTAGTCGGTGGTGGTGTTTCCAAATTCTAGCTGCGCGCCCCACATCTCAATCACATCGCCGCTGCTTCCGAAGCGGATTTGGAATTCGTTGTTGTCCGCTACGGGGTAGGTGTACGAGAAGGAAAACCGCTGCCAAGTGCTCGTAAGCGAAAACTGCGTGTACGTGAAGTTGTTTAGTGTTCCTTCCACAACCCCAGTTCCGCTGACACGACGCAGCCATATACTGAACCGATACATGACAGCTGCAAAAGCCACGAATTGCCCGATCCGGGAGTTCACCGCGTTGGAAGTAACGGTGTCCGCAGTCAAGGTGCCGTTCGGTGCCGTGGCGTTGTTAGCGACCACCGAGGTATTCGTCTTAACCCAAAGCGCGTTATCGAACTCTTCCGTTTGCGTGAGCAAGTTCCGCCGCCCCGTCGCAGGCACCCGGCCCAACGTAGGCCGTGCGGCCGCAGTGGCTTGCGTTGCGTGGTTGCCTCGGCCAGACTTGTCTACCATCCGGCCCACGGGCTGACCCGCAGCCGTGACCGGCGTGGTTCCCGCACTGTCTTGGAACAATGTTGAAAGATCGCTGGGATCATACCAAGCGCCTTGCTCGCCAGCAGCGAACAGCGATGCGGGGGAGAACTCGCCGCCAAAGCCGTCGACAAGGCCAGACGCACCGCCCCACAGGCTGGATACGCCCTTGTACAGCCCGGTGCCAAGAGCCAGACCCGAGGTGCCGCTGTACAGCCCGCTAGACATTACGGGTGCAGGCCTGCCTGCGCAACAGTCAGGCGCACAGAGCCCGACCCACTGCTGAGTACTACCCTAACGGCAGTGGGGATGTAGGCGTAATTACCCTGCCTACTAACCGTCTGCGCCACAAGGTTGGTATCCGGATGGTCGAACCACGTAATAGTCGCACCGGCTTCCAGCGGGTTATCGAGCGTCTGCTGGATGGTGTAATTGACAGTGCCGGTCACGACCGCCTGAAGCGACACTTCGGGTCGCCCGTAGTAGTCGAGCACAGCTGCAGCGGAGTTCTTAGCCCCGCCGCTGGCGTCAGACACAGTTACTTGGATAGGACGCATGTTACTTGCCCTTCTTCATCCCGCACGAACCACCGCGCTTGAAAGTGGCGCGGGTCGGGCCGCCCTGCGTCTCAGGGCGCATCATCATGCTCCGCCCAGCGGGGGTACGCCCGGCAAGACCGCCCATGGCCATCTTAACCATCTTGGTCTTGGTCTTGCCCTTGGAGGCGCACCCATCGACCGAACCGCCCTTGGCGTACTTCTTCATCTTGCCGACGCTCTTCATGCCGACCGGCTTCTTGCCTGCCTTCATGCGCTTCATCTCCTTGGCTTCACGGGCCTGTTCGCGATTGGCGGGTTTCATACTACTTGTTCCTCTTCGCTCTGGTCTTGCCGCGAACAGCGCAACCGTCAATCTTACCGCCCTTGGCGAACTTAGCGGGTTTGAGCCCCATAGACGCTATGCGGTGCTGCGCTTCCGCGTTGCGTTGCGCCTTAGTCTCCGTTTCCGCCATGCGGCGAACATCCGGCAACGGACCGGTCAGCAGACTCTGCGTGCGCCTATCCCGCCTTTCTCGTGCGCGGCGTTCTACCTCTGCGCGGTAGTTGGTCATGCGATCCGCTCGCGGAGCAGCTTCGTCCTTCTTCGACGTGCTAACCCCCGGCTTGCCGAAACTAGCCCCGTATCGAGGAGTCTCTTTCTTCGCGGGTGCGGGTGCGGGTGCGGGTGCAGTGCGCTTCTTAGTGGGCGCAGGCGCGGCCTTCTTAGTGGGCGCAGGCGCGGCCTTCTTAGGGGTCAAATCCGGAGTCTTAACCTCAGGCATGTACACCTTGGCGGTGGCGAGCGGCTTTGAACCCTCGCTGGTCACGCTGACCGGCTTGATGTCCTTATCGACGCCACGGCGAGTGGCAGTCAGCTTGGCTTCAGCGGCCTTCTCAGCTGCGCGGGTCTGAGTGCGGTCAGCACCAGTACGCTTGGCGTAGTCGTCGCGGGCATCGGCCTCGCGCTGGGCGCGCTTGGCTCGTGCTTCCTTCTCGGACACGCCGCGTGCGATGGCTTTCTTGTAGTCGCTCTCGATATCCGCCATACGCCGGTCGCGCATCGCGTCCGCCCGGCCACCAGCGGCAAACTTCTTTATCTTGCGCATCGCCTATCCCTTTTTCACCGAGTCAAGCTTAGCTTCGAGGCGCTCGACCGCACGGTCAAATCTATCCCCTAGGCGTTCTACCACGGTGTTCATTTCCGCGCGAGTAATATGCTCGCGGGCAACCTCCTCACGGGTCTTGTTCAGCAGAATGCTGATCCGGTCGAGGTCGTCGAACTTACCCTTAATCATGAACCCCATAACGCCGACAATGCCGCTAAGGATGACGTTCCAAATCATCATTTCCACGTTAACAGTCCCACTTCCTAAGAGACAGAGCCTTACGAGTCGGACGACCCTTCTCGTCTTTCATAGCGCCGGGCATGCCCGACATCCGAGCACAGAAGCTCTTGCGGCGAGCAGCGGACTTCGGCGACTTCTTCGCCTGCTTCGCGCTTACCGGAGGCTTGAGGTTCATGCCCTGCGCCTTGGCCGACGCACGGCCCTTGGCGTTTAGGCCACCCTTGGGGTTCTTCCCAGCCTTACGGGTCCAAGCAGGTGTCTTAGCCATCAGACCATCTTCCCCTTGGTGTGGCCCTTCTTGGCGATGCCGTCGCCGCGAGTAACCTTGCCGCCCTTGGCCATCTTCTTGACCTTGCCGCCCTTGCGCATGCCTTCACCCGCGTCGGGAGCGCTTCCGGCTTCCTTCTTACGCCTACGGCGCTTTTCGATGTCACTGGCGGCCATGGGCATCAACCCCGCCACAGGGCCTAGGGCGTCACCGACAGCCACCAAACCCTTGCCGAATAGTCCGTCTCCGCTAATCGCGCCGTAAAGCGGCGATATCGAGCCTAGGACTTTGTCGATCTTAGCCATCACGCCACCTCCTTGTCGGGCACGATCATCGGGTAGAGGACGTCGTTGCCGAAATTACCTACATACTCTTGCACGCCCATATGGCCGAGGGTGATCGACGGATCGACCCACACTTCGAAGCCGAGGTCGCGGGTGCGGTCGCAGAACAAGAAGTCCTCGCCGATGTACCCCTCTTCAGTAAGCTGGAAGTCGAACAGGCACGGCACAACCTTCTCGGCCCGCTTGTCGTAATACTTCCACTCGGGGTGGGCAGCGACCATTTGCTCGAACACTTCGCGGCGCACCAGCATGAAGGCGGTCGCCACCCGCTCAGCGCGGACTAGCCCCATACGGTTCATGGTCAGCTCGGCGTTCTCGTCATATTCGAGGTTGGCGATATACACCTTGTCCTCGCTACGTGTGCGGGGCACGCCAGCGATAATACCCTTCTTGGGGTCAGACCCCCACGCCATCAGACGCAAGATGTCGTCAGGTTCGAAGTTGATGTCGCTGTCTATGAAGAGGAGGTAGTCGCACTCACTCTCCAGCAGGTCCTGTACCAGCAGGTTGCGGGCACGGCTCACAACCGAGCAGCCGCAGATACTACCGATCTGGATGTCGATCCCGTGCTGCGGGGCCACTTGGGCGAAGCGGGCAAGGGAAATTGCCAACTTCAAGGACACCTTGAAGTCGTAAGCGGGAAGAGCGATGAATAGGCTCTTACCCGCTAGATCGTAACTTTGCTGCGCCTGCATAGGTACTCCTATCTCGGGCTGTTGCGTTAGGCAGCGCCCAACACCAGAACAGAGTACGAGGCAGACGCCGGGTCAACCGCAGCAGCAGTAACATTGGTCGCGCGGACCGTGACCGTGTTAGTCGCCGAGACAAAGGCGTTGAATACAATACCGGCGGTGGGGGCGGCAGGAAGCGCGAGCGCGACCTCGTCTCCGACTACAGCACCAGTAACAGTGATGGTGAGGTCAGCCTGCGAAACGGCGCTAATCGACGGGAAGTCGAGCGCAGCCGTAGCGGTGCGGAGCTTGTTAAGGGTCGCGCCGGGGGTGACGGTACCAGTGGACTGGTCTATCGTGATGGTCTGGAAGCCGTTTTCCGAGCGGACCGGACCCGAGAAGTTTGTAGCAGCCATTATAGAGTGCCTTTCATATGTGCGTATTTGAGCGCTAGCCTACGTGTGCTCGATATATCCCTACCCAGATGGCGCGCTCTATCCGCGTAGGACAGGTGGTCGTTATTAATTATGTATCGCACGCGGTCAACAAACTCTGGGTCCGCAAAAAAGCGTGCCATTTGTGCCCGCTTAAGTCTGGCCCGGTATCCGGCATCGGAGTAGTCGAAGCTAGAAGCGTTACGCCCGAGTTTGATTTTATCTATCGTCTCTGGGGAGTGCGCCCTACCCCGCATAGGTGTTTTAGCAAAATCGGCTATGTTGTAGATAACAGGCTCATCAAAATACGCGTCCCCACTGATGAACGCGTTTTCCAATAGGTCTAGATCATCATAATCTTCACATACGGCTACAATGTCGAAGGTAAAAGCCACCTCTCCGTACTTGTTCCATGCGTTCTGTAACCTAGGATTACTATGTGTACCCTTCCGTAGGTTGCATTTATGGTCGCTTATGCGTTTCAAAACCCGAACGGATTGACCAACGTAACACTCGTTTTTATGAGTGTTTACGATTTTATAGATACCCGCGTGGTCATATTTATATGGCATATACGAGCTTATATCTAGTTTGTGCCACTTTGTACATAAAAAAGGGGGAGAACCGAAGCTCTCCCCCTCCCCTTGTCGTGTTAGGCTGCGCCTTCCGAGCCGTACATCCCGAGCGGATCAGACCACCCGAAGCTGTAGCGTTCGCGAGCCTTGTAACGAACGTTGCCCGTGTCGAAGTCCCCGTCCATCGAGGTAGCCATGGGCGTACGCACGAAGTGCTTCAGACCGTTCGGCACGTCAGTGGTGAGGAACCACGCGTCGGTGTCGGTCAGGAAGTGGTTGACGGTGTAGCCTTCCGGGATCGAGCCGTTCGACTTCAGGGCGTTGATGTCGTTGTCAGCGGTGCTGACGCGCAGTTCCGTCTCAAGGAGTCGGGTTGCAACGAACATCAGGCTCGGCGGAACCACGAGCTTACGCGGCTTCGCCGCGATCAGCAGGCCTCGTTCATCCGTCCACGCCGCGATCTGAATAACCGCCGCTTCGAGCGACGTTTCGTTCAGGTCAGCTGCGGTAGCCGGAATGTTCGAGTTGGTGCCGCCCGAGACCAGCGGGTGCGAAGCCGAGAACAACGGCACGCCGTCGCCACCGGGGAAATCGGTGTCGAAGCCGTTGTTAAGGACCGCAGCGGCCTTGGTCTGCTTGGTGTAGGCCATGGCGCGGGCCAGAGCCTTGGTGTACCGCGACGACAGAGAGTCGTAGAGGTTGTCTTCGATGGCTTCTTCCGTCAGCGAGAACCCGAGGGCAATCGTTTCGTGGTTGTAGCGAGCCGTGAAGACTTCCTGCGCGTTGTCGTAGGCGATGGCCGAACCTTCGTTCTTCACCGGCGCAGCCGAGAAGCCCGAGAGCTTGGTTTCTTCTTCGAACGAACGCTCAGAAGTCTCCGTTTCGAAGATTTCCTTGTGCTCTTCGCCGTAGCGGGAGTACTCCAGACCGAACAGGGCGTTCAGGCCGGGCAGGAGCTCCTTAAGGAGCTGTGCGCGTGAAATTGCCATTGGTCAGTCTCCTTAGACGCCGGTCGGGTTGAGATACTGGTGCATACCCTGATTCCACTTAACGACGACCTCGGTGTACGAACCGGGGTTGCCGACAGGCGAAGTTTCAGGGATCACGTCGACGATACGAACCGGGAACGTCGAGGTGGTGGCGGTCGTAGCACTGACGGCGACCTTCGAGTTACCGGTGACGGTCGAACCAGTGTTCTGGACCAGCACGGCGTTGTTGCCGACCGCAGTGCGGGTTACGGTACCGATGGTGGTGGTAGCCGAAACCACAGCCGCCTTATACAGAGCGTCCGGGTCGTCTTGCACGTAGGCCACGACGTCGGCGATGTTGGTGGTACCGGGGTAGTACTGACGGAAGGTCTTCCCGAACACCGGATCGGTGTACGAGCAGCCGAGGAAAACCCCGACCGGAGTAGCAGCGCTAGTACCGGCGTCCTTGTCCAGAGTACCGTTGCTATTCAGCTTCACGACGTCACCGTAGAAGATGGCCGTCGAGGAGTTGGTAGAAATCGGAATCTGGCGGGTAGCACCAGCAAACACCTGCCCACCGATCAGGTTGATCGGGATCAGCCCGTAGGGGCTGTCAACAGTAGGATATGCCATGTTAAGCTCCTAGCTTAATTGCCTTTGCCGAACGACGTCGTAGACCGTTTCTCACGGAATAGCGGCATACGAGCGTCATTTTCTCGCATGAAGTTGTTGTCCACGGACTCCATCTGGGATTGGTTCTTAGCGGCGAAGTATTCCTTACGCTGCTGCATGATTTCCTCAGGGGCCTTGCAGAGCAACAGTCCTGCGACTTCGATGTTGTCTTTGAAGCGGCTGTCGGGGTCCACCAGAATGCGGAACTTGGGCTGCTCTTCGATCCCTACCGGTTCCCATCCCTCACGAAGCTTCGAAGAGATGTTGCGCGGGTCGTTCTGTCCGAGCGTAGCTACACGTACCCAACGGTAAGCGTAGCCGGGTTCCTTGTCCGGTTCCGGCAGCGTCGATGCTGGCTGCCAGACTTTAGGACGTTCCACCTGCTCCCTCGTCTTGCGGGGGGCGCGGGTAGTGCTGAGCACTTCGTCGATCTCGTCACTAAGTTCACGGGCCATATTAATTCTCCATCTTCATGAGTTCACGAGCATACTGCTCGGGAGTCAGACCCAGCCTTTTGGCGATTGCCAACTGAGACTGCTTGAGCACGATCTTCTTGGGGGACCGGCTACGAGAAGCGGGAGCTACGACCGTAGAGGACTTGGACTCACGGAAAGCGGGTTTTTCCACCACTTCATCCCCGAAGTAATCGGGGAAGCGACGGCGCATAGTCTTGTCCACTGCGCCCCAATACTCGTCGGTGCCAGCAAACTGCGGGCCACGTTCATTGATGAGCTTCTGGTGAAGCCCAAGGGCCGATGCAGTCATCTCTGGGTCAGAACCATACCACGTGTTACGCTCTTGCCACGCAACAGTCTTCTGGTCCAGCTGCGGAGTCTGCACAGGCTGTACCTGCGCTTCTACCTCAGACTCGCGTTCCTGTAAAGTAGGACGGTAAGAGCTAAGCTGGTTAAGACGGTAAGTAGCCGAGCTGAGCTTTTCTTGTGCGTCCACGAGCTTGTCGGCGTCACCGGCCTCGTACGCTTCGCGATAGGCGCGCTTAGCGACCTCAATTTCATAGTTGGCGGTCTGCTTGTAGCTCTCCAACAACGACACCTCGCCGTTGCTCAGCGTGGACTTGAGCTTGCGGTTCTCCTCCAACAGCCGCTGTGCAGCGGTAAGAGCCTCCTGCCGTTCGCGCTCGACGCGTTCCTTCTCGCGCCGCTCGTCGTGCCAGACCTTCTTCATCTGTTTGAGGCGGGTCTTGACCTTCTCGGAGTACTCTTCGAGCTCGTCATTTTCGAGCTCTTCAACGATCTCCTTGGGCATAGGCTCACGCCCACGGTCTTCCTCGGGGGTATCGTCAACGACCTCGATCTCGGGCTTATCGCCCTCGGAAGAGCCGGGGGTATTCTCGTCTTCTACTTCCCACTGGAAGTCATCATCAGGCTTCGTAGCCATTATATTCTCCTTGTACGGGAACCGCTCCCGTTAAGCGCGAGAGATGCCTCTCGGGTCCTCGACTACAGCCTCCACGCTATCGTCGTTAATCAGTCTGAACTCGCGGCCATGAATCTTCACACGGCTACCAGCATGAGGGCGCGTGAGGATGAAATCCCCCTCCTTGCACCACGGGCCGCTAGGGAATCGCTTCTTGTCGTTGAAGGCGTCCGGGCCCATCTTGATTACGAACAGCACCGGAGTGGTTAGCTCCTCGAACTGCTTGGTCATGTCGGCCTTAAAAACACCGCCCTCGGTCTGGTCCTCGGCCTCCGGGATAGCGCAGAGGATGCGGTAGCCTGCCGGTGCGGGGAGCAGCTTGGCGCGCTCCTCGAAAGGCACTTCGGGTTCAGTGGGCTCGGGCTTTAGGACCTTACCGTTGAGACCCACGAGTGCGGGTTTGGCCGCACCAATAATATCAGTCATCACCATAGTCTTCCATGCGTTGCGCCGTTTCGGCGATAATAGTGTTGGCCATAGTAAGCCCACGGACGATCCCGCACGCCCACTTATAATCTCCATGGTCCTTAGCCCCACCGCGCGAGAGGTCGTCGGTCATAACCTTGATCTCTTCGTTGAGTTTGTCGGACAGGTACTTTAGTAGGTCGCTAGTCACTCACCCTCCTCTTGTTTTTCTACGGGGGTAGCAGGCGCGTTCCCCAGCTGAGCGGCTTCGCGGGCGATCTCAACGCCCATACGAAGACCCGCCTCCTGCTGCTTCGCGGACAGGTTGGCCTTGTCCGTTGCAATCTTGGCCCCGACTTGGAGGCCAGCGATCTCCTTCTGCGAGGCGATGCGTTCGCGCTCGATGTCGAGGCGGTCGGTCTTCTCCGCAGCCTCAATAGCCATCTTCTGCTGCTTGAGCTGCAGCTCGCCCTGCTTGATCTGGAGCTCTTGCATCTGCATCTGCACGAGCGGGTCCTGAGCCATCTGCTGCGCCTGCTGCTGTTGCGCTTCGGCTTGGTTCTTCTGGAGGAGCTGCTGCGCGGCGATGGCAGCGAGGCGGGAAACCGCGAGTTCGGTCTCCTCGTCCATATCCGAGTTAGGCGGCGGCAACGGAACGCCAGCCTGCAGCTCGACCTGACGCCGGTACTCGAACGCCAAGTGCTCTTGGAGGTGCGCCGCCATAGCCGCGCCGATGGATTGCGCGTTAGGGCTCTGGCCCACAAGCTGTTGAATCTTAGGGTCTTGCATCGCCGCCATATGCACAGCGATGTGCGCCTCGTGGTCTTGGTAGATAAACGCCTTCACGGGCTTGCCGTTAACGACGTCCATGTTCTCACTAACTGGATCACGCGGTTTGCGGTCCTCGTCGTCTACCAGCGGTACGAGCTTCTGCGCGTTCTTGATCCCCAACACCTCCAACATCTGCCGGTGCAGATAGGGCATGTCGTAAATCTGTGGTGCGCTCTGAGCCAGCTGAATGACCGCTTGATACTGGACGATCTTCTGCGCCATGGTCGCAGCGTTAGGGTCGCTGACCGGAATGACCTCAACAGTATCGTAGTCGGACTTCTTGGCCTTGCGGCTACCTTCTTCCGGCTCGTAGGGGTAGCTGTCCGGAGTGTAGTCGCGGATAATGCCCTTGAGGAGCTTAAACTCCTGCCGCATCGCGTAATGTACACGCGCCTGTACAGCAGACATCATTTTAAGGGTGCGTTCGAGGATAGCTAGGGTCGTACCCACTGGAGCCTGCGACGACATGTCGCTGATCTTCATATCCGCCGCACCGGCGAACTTGCGGCCCTCATCAACGATGGTGCCCAGCAGCTGGTACAGGACACCCGAAGGCTCCTTGTACGGCAGCGGCATAATGTTGTCGCGCATCGTACCCGAAGCCACGTCCACGTCGCGCCACTCTGCAGGGCTGATGGGGGTGTCGTCGCCCTTGACCCGGAGGCCCTTGGTCTTGAAGCCGCCCGGCAGGTTGCTCAGCGTGCCCGCATCGACCAGCTGACGGATGATGCTGGTACCCGACTTGGCAAAGGCACCGATGAGGTGGATCAGGCCGAAGGCGTAGAACCCGAAGCCCGGCACGTACGAGTAGTGTACGAAGTGGTTGCGCTTTAGCTTCTTCTTGTCGTCCGGGTCCCAGTTGCGCCGGATGGCCAGCACCGTAGTAGACGCCTTATCTAGGGTCACCACATAGGGAAGTGCCACCTCACCGTCGTCGTCATCCCGGTATTTGTCGTCCTCAATGACGAGGTCCACGTGCATCTCAAGCAGCTTGTGCCGGTCGTCAGTCTCGGCCCTGAAGCCTAGCTTCTCGGCGATCTTCTTCTCGATCTCGTCGAGGGTGTTTGTCGGCTCCCCAATATCGACGTCTAGGTAGAAGCCATCGCGTTGCAGCTTCTTCAGCTCGTTCGGGGTCTTCCGCATCACATGGGTGATGCGCCCAGCGACTTCCAAACTGGACGCACCATAGGGAACAACGACGTCGTCGGCGGGGACGTACATCGAGACCTGACGCCCGAGACTCGGGTCGTAGTATACCTTCTTGAAGGCGTTGCCCGCTAGGCCAAGACCCCAGAGCATGCGCTCGTGCTCGGGTCGGTACTCGACCATCACGTCAGTCAGCTGGTGGTTCATGTCCTCTTGGACGCGCTGCGCGGCCTCGCGCTTGACGGGGGTCTCCTTACCAATCACCTTGGTCCGCACCGGGCCTTGGGCCGGGAAGGTCTCCATCATAGTCTCGGCTTGGAACTTAACCACGGCCTCCGCCAGCAGCGGATGGAACACCCCGCATGCACCGGGCCACGGCTCGGTGCGGTCCTCTACCTTCATACCGAGCAGCTCAAGCCCGTCTACGTAGGTCTGTATCCAGTCGCTACGACTATTTACGTCCTCATCAAACTCACTGATTAGGTCACCCGCGAGCTCGGCCAGCTGCCCCTCGTCGAGGTCTTCGGCAAGGTTATCGTTGAAGCCGCTCTCCCGCTCCTCTTCCTCGTCTCCAAGGTCGTCGTCGGACTCGATCTCGATTTCAATCTCGATCTCCGGTTCGGACACGGGCACGTTCACGCCCGGCATCATACCCGACGAGAGCGAACCATCGAGACCCTGCGGAGCCGGGTTTAGCGCCTTGTCTACAGCCATTTACTCAGCCCCTTCCTCGTAGAAGGTCTGGTCGTTCTTAGCACGCTGACGGTCTACGCTCTCAATAGCCGCAACGGCTAGGCAGGCTACCTTAACCATGCAGGTGCGGAAGCTGTCGGTGACGTCGCGCTTCAGCGGCGCAAAGGTACCCGCCATCCACTTCGTAGAGTACAGCCCAATATAGGCAGCCCACATCCACGGCGTGTTGAGGGTGTCGTCTACCGTGTCGCCCCAACGTGCCTGCTGATACGCGCGCTCTTTCTCGACTTCGGCAAAAATCTTGCTGCGTTCTTCGCTCATCGGGGGGCTCCTATGCCTTCTTCTTGCGCGGGGCGCGGGGCGCGGGGCTTCTTGACCGGTTGGACCGTTTTGGTCTTTTCGGTCTCTTCGGTCTCTTTGGGGTTGGCTACGAGCGTAGTCATCTCGGCTTCCTGACCGAGCAGGGCCAGCTCATCGAGCGCCTCGGCGCGAACCTTGGCCTGCACCGCGTTGGCTTCTTCGATGGCAGTGGTGAGTCTGAAGCCCAAACGCCCACACTTATTAAACGCCTTGCGCGCTTCCGGGCCCCACTTAGCCCACTGAGTCTTGCCGATGGGAAACTCGGCACTCACTTCTTCGATCATTAGTAATACCCTCGGTTGCGATTAGACTTGAAATACACAGGTTCATCTGGCTCGTCTAGTTGGGTAGAGACATAGCCACCCCGGCGGAAGCGGTGCATAGCCATAGATACAGTATCCACGTAGTCATCGTGCGTACCTGCCGGAAACTCGGCAACTTCGTCAATGACTTCTTCGGCCCACCGAGTAGCAGGTGCCCATACCCGTCCAGATGCAAACAGGTCGCTCACAGCGTTCAACCGGGAGATTTTGTCGTTCCCCCTCGTCGGGGTAAACTCCTGCACTGGAATCCCCATAGCGCGCATCTCGTAGATCAAGGGCGCACCGGAAGCCTTCTTCTCGATGATGACGCCGTCGGGCTGCCATTCCTTATACTCCTCAATCGCAGTGCGTTTGAGCTCCGGGAACTCCATCCGATCCCGAAAAGCGTTGAGTAGGATGATATTAGCCTGTTCTTGGCCGCTGTCGTCGGGGTGGTAGAACACTCCCCACGTTGTGCAAGCGCTATAGTCCGCGCGCTGCGTCTTTTCGAAGGCCGTATCCCAGCTCTGCAGGACGAAATCGCACGATGGGGGGTACTCGTCGGGCCATTCCCGCCACCATTCGCGCTTCACAATGGCCGCAGACTCGGAAACCGGGTTCTGCTGGTACTGCGCCATCCACTTGCTGTTGGGGACGTCTCGCTTGACCTTAAGAAGCTCTTCAAGCTCCCAAAATTCGGGCCAGAGAGGCTTGTCCGAGGGCAAAATGGCCGGGAACTCGATGACTTCCCACTCATCAAGGCTGTCGTTAGCGGCGGCGTCCTTGAGAATCTGCCCTGTTAGGTCTTTCTTGGACCACCGCGTCATCACTACGACGATAGAGCCGCCCGGCTGGAGGCGCTGACGGGGCCCCGAAGTGTACCACTCATGGGTCTTGTCGTAGATATCGGGGTTTACTTCCGCTAGAGCGGCTTCCTGCTCCGAGTGCGGGTCGTCGATGATGAGAACGTCGGCACCTTTACCGGTTACCGCGCCCCCCACACCGATGGCGAAATAATCACCCCCCTTCGATGTATTCCAACGCCCTGCGGCCTTGGAGTCAGCCGATAGGCTGAGCTCAGGAAATATCTGGTGGTACGCCTCGGCATCCACGAGGTTTCTCACCTTACGCCCAAATCCTACAGCAAGTTCGGCTGTATGGGAACACTGAATAACCTTCTTGTGCGGAAACTTACCCAGAAACCATGCGGGTAGTAGGTAGGAGGCAAACTCGCTCTTGGTGTGCCGTGGAGGCATGTTGATGATGAGCCTCTTGCACTCCCCGCGCGCCACGCGCTCGAACGCATCCGCCATCTTGGCATGGTGCCGCCCCGCAATGAACGTCGGCCAGACCTCCTTGACGAAGGCAAGGAACTTCTCCTGCGACAACTTGCGCTTCTTGAGCTCGGCGAGCTTCTCCAGCTCCGCAAGCAGCTTCTCCTGCTCGTGCAAGGGCAGCTTGTGCAATATCTTCGGAATGTCGCTGAGCGAGATGTTCACGCGCCGTCATCCTCTTCCGTCTCGCTCGGTTCGGGAGCACCCTCCTCAACATCCGTAAACACACCTTCTTCGTAAGTCAGGCCGAGCTCTTCATCGAGGTCCATACCCAGCGGCTTCACGTCGATGACGTCGGCATTCAGCAACCGCTTTACCCGCTCCTTGATTGCCGCTTCGAGACTATCCGGGTTGCTGTAGTTTACCGTTACCTCGCTACGCTCGGTGAACAGCCCGACATCCGAGTGCTTACCCAAGAGCTCGATAGCCTTTAGCTCGTACTTGACCTCGCCGCAGTCGGCGATCTCCAGCAGCTTGTTGGTGAGCGCAGCGCGCACCTGATCTATGTCGAGCGCGCGGGACTGTCCGTAGGACTTGAGGAACGCAGACGCACCTAACGCCGCAGGCAACGAAGATTTCAGAGGGGCGATGGTCTGCTGGGTAATCGCCTTGTCGATAAGCGCCGCCTCTTCTGCGAGAGAGCCACGGGTGGCTTCTACTGGGGCACCTAGCGCTTCGAGTAGATCAGCGGTGTTGCCGACGGACGCCAACCTGTCCGCAAAAGCATCAAGCTCTTCATCCGACGTATCGTAGGGTACTGGGTACTCGTCGCTGGGCTCGATCTTAACAACAGGCATAGGTGCAGCGTCCGGTTTGAGGGAGCAGAGCTGCTGTCTAACAGCGTGTGTATGCCGAGATCAAGAGTCCTTATGAGTATGCCCGGCGTGTATGTAAGTCTTCTTGCGGTGGCAGTTGGCACAGCGCACGTCGCACTTGGCTACTTCTTCCTGCAAGCGGCGTATACCTATGTTCTTCGAGCTCACCTTGCCTATGTTGAACTCTTTCTTACCCCTGACATGGTCGAACTCCAGCACGACCGGGTTCGTCTCCCCGCAGTCCACACAGAGGTGCGCCTTAAGGTACTCCAATATCCACGCCCGTACGGCCCTACGGTTCCGGCGTTGGCGCTCGCGAGACAGGACCTTAGCGCGCTCTATAGGCGCTTCATGGTCGCAGCGTTGAGCTGCCCGGTCCTTGGTTGGGACATGACCTGCCATGGCTCCCGCGTTTACCAGAAAATTGTTAAAAAATAAATACTACCGGGGGCGCAAGGGGAGGTAGGGACTCCTTATGGGGGTGGGGTTTCCTGAGCGCCGGGCAACCGGTGTGTAGCACAAAAAAGAGGGGGTACCCCCCTCCGACCCGAACTCGGCGGAGCGATTTTCAAACTGCGGTGCTGGGATGTGCAGATTAGTAATACCAAGCGCCCGCCAGAGTCCCAAACCCCCATAGGGGGGTGCCGGTAGGGTAGGGTCGTCCGATAACTAAGGTTATCGCCCCATACCCCCTTGTAAGTGATTGATAACACTAGGGTTATTTAATGTCTTGCGTTTAATCGCTAGGTCAACCCATAACAATGGGGCGGTAACAATGCCGCGCAACACAAGGAGCGGCCCTAGGGCCGACACTACTATGCAAAACACCAACACCACCACCACCACCACCACTAAGAAGCTGTCCAAAGCTCAGCGCATACGCAATAATGCCACAAAGGCGGCCAAGCGGGCCGAGACTAGTGCGGTGGATATGACAATCGGAGAGGCGATTGTTCGCGCCGTTGATGGGACACGCCAAGGTGAGGCGGCTTGCCGCATCCTTGCCTTTGCTCTTGAACGGGATTTTGGCAAAGACTGGTATGTATGGGACAGTGGCAATATGCGCTCAGATAACGAAAAGGCGGTGTTCGCCAAGTTGGAAGAGCATCGGCACAACTGCCAAGAACTGGCGCTGAACAAAGGGCTGTCCAATATCAACAAGCCGTGGAGTGACGCCAAGCGTGTCCAGAAGGAAAAGAACCTCGGCGGACGACCCGCCGAACGCATCAAGCGCCCCTTGGACAGCCGTATCCATGAGGTGCTTCGCAAAGCATACAAGGCGGGAATGAAGGAAGAAAAGATGACCGCCAAGGAATGCGACCTGATGGACACGCTAGGTAAGACATTGATTGCCTACTTCAACGAAGACCTCTCCAAGCTTGGATAATCACCTAGGGAGCCGCGCAAGCGGCTCCCTTCTTTTCAAGGAAAACTAATATGTCCAAGTCTGCCACACGTGCCTCGCAAGAGGAAAATCTCGCTAATGTTCTCCATGCCGCGTCTGCGCTGCAAAAGGCAATCTACACCATGGCGCAAACTGCGATGCATGACACGAACCCGCACAATGTCGCTTGGATTGTCGCTGAACACGACAAGGTGCACATGATTGTCCGCAAGCTGGATAGGCTCGTAACTGACCATTCGTTCTAACGCTAACCTAGGGAGCGCGAGAAACCGCGCCCCTTCTTTTCCTCAGGAGATACCTATGTCGCACACCTTAGACCCTGTTGGCATTGCCGACGAATTGCGCGCCGTGATTGCACTGTTAGCGCAAAAGGACTGGCATGCCTTGTTCATCGCCAAGAATAAGCTAGCCGGTATCTCTCGCCGGTTTACGGAATTCACCGATGCGGCAGAGGCAGCAGGGACCGCGCCCAGCTTTCCCGCGCAATGCGATTGGCTGCATCGGCACCTTGCCAACCCCAAGTGATCCTGACCCCGCTAGGCCCCGCGCCTAGCGGGGTTTTTTTGTGCCTGCGATCCGCGCGGCGCGCCCTAACATGATAGTTGACTGAAGAGTGTGAGGATGTGGCTGCGCACCTAGGCACCGACAGGCTCGCGCCTCGTGCCGCCTCACTAACAGCGTAACCGTCGGTTACCGTAAAAACCCCGAGCGCCGCTATGATAGTTGACTGAAGAGTGTGAGGATGTGTGGCGTCTAGCGCGATAACCGAGGTTATCGTGTAGCACAATAACTAGACTGCCTGTTGCTAGTCCATGACAGCCTTCAGCTCGTCAGGACTGCTTGCAGTCTACCCAAGTTTTCAGATCTGTCAAGAGGCGTTTTGCTTTGTATAATGTATAATCGTAATGTAAGAAAAATACATTACTAACGCACTGAAACGCAACGAAAGTTACAAAGTAAGATTGATTTCCGAGAGTGAAGCCAATTTCGAGTTTTAGACAGTGCGGCATGGGCTCTCGCAGCTGACACTGTCAAAAGTCCTCAAAACCCGGCATACCTTATTTATTATATTACATTTATACATACCTACTATACCCAAACAACATACGGAAAACACAGGCGTTCTTTTGTAAGATTGCAAAGTAGGCCCGTGCTCGACCCCCCAAAATGCTTACATTCCCCCTCGTTCATGTTGGAGTATACCTTTTCTGAACAAGCCCCGCGCCGCAACCCGAGCCCCAAAACAAGCCAAACCCATTGACATACGTTATTTATTGTGCTACAATAAAAGAAAAAATCAAGAAGCGACCACCAACCCTGCGTCCGATAACCTCGGTTATCGCCAACCAAGGAGCAAACAGTGCGACCCACACACTTCAAACGTGTCCCGCTCGACGTAACCACGGTTACTGACCGCGAGGAGATTGCCCGTGCCTTCGGCATTATAACTGCATGGGAGACTACCGTGCAGACCCTCAAGGTGCGCGAGGCCAAGGCCACCGACCGCCGCAAGAAGCAGGCGCTGCGCCTGCAGCTGCTCAACGCAGAGAACCAACTGCGCCTCGCCCGTGCGCATCGCAACCCTAACTGGAGTTAAGACCATGCCCGACTCATTCTGGACTGACCGTGCTCTCCAAGAGATTGAGAAGTTTCAGATGCACAACATCGTGCGCAAGCACATAACCCCCGAGCTTATGCGCGCCTTGGACGCCGAACGTGAGCGTCTCTTCCATATCTGCGTAGCCCAGCAAGAAGCTGAACGCAGCAAACTGACCGCTTAACCCGAGTTAAGGAGCAAACACATGACACATACACAAACAGCGCGCCAGCTGCGCTGTGCCTCCAACCGCCTCCTCGCTGCCCTGCAGCGCGAGCACCCACACATTATTGCATCGCTAACCACGGTTAAGGAGCAACGGCGATGAAGAAAGGTGACCTCGTATACATCGCCCGTAACGAGTATTACACCTACACAACACTAGGCTCGTGGGGGTATCTCCTAGAATACTTCCGCAGCAATTATACCGCGCGCGTGCACTGGAAGCACTTTGCCTGCGACGAGGTGGACAAAGACCACTTTTTAAATGTCGGCGACGGTTGGCCGATAAAGACCAAACATCTGCGCGTGCTGTCCGACCCGCCCGAAGACCACAACACCATAACCGAGCTAGTCCGCGTGCTCGCAAATCTGGAAGGGACCTAACCATGACCGAACCATTAATTGACATAGACACCCTCGTAGAGTGCTACTCCAAAGACCCCAAGATGACCCCCCACAAGTGGGTGCAGTGGGCCTGCGACTGCGCCGAGCGCGCCTTACCCCTATACGAAGCCTCCCACCCCAACGACACCCGCCCAAGGGATGCCTTAGCGGCAAGCAGACGGTGGCTAGACAACCCCACCCCAGAGAACGCTCGCGCTGCTAGCGCTGCTGCTGCTGACGCTGCTGACGCTGCTGCTGACGCTGCTGCTGACGCTGCTGACGCTGCTGCTAGCGCTGCTGCTCGCGCTGCTTACGCTGCTGCTGCTGACGCTGCTGACGCTGCTGCTAGCGCTGCTGCTGCTGACGCTGCTCGCGCTGCTGCTCGCGCTGCTGCTCGCGCTGCTGCTCGCGCTGCTGCTCGCGCTGCTGCTCGCGCTGCTTACGCTGCTGCTGACGCTGCTGCTTACGCTGCTGCTGACGCTGCTGCTGAGCGCCAATGGCAGGCTTTCCGTCTCATGGAGATTTACCATGCCTGAGCTAGTTCGTGTGAGAGAGGAGACCGCCAATGGCTATGTGCACTAACTGCGGCGACAAGTTCGACGACCGCCGCCTTAACCTCGGTTACAACACCTGCATGCCCTGCGGGGACGCCGTAGCGCAAACCATCCGGTGGCTCTCAGCGCCACTCAGCAAGAGCAACTACGTGCTTATCAGCAACCTTGAGGACCTCAAGGGCCTCAACCCCAAACGCCTAGGAGAGTGACATGTCGGACGGTGGTATCGAGACGCGGACGTGGGCCATCCGGCTGTGGCCTTTCAGACTTTGTGTGAGCCTAGCGAGGAGCACTGTCGGTGCACACCTCGCGGTGCACGTGTACTTCCTCAAGCTGGGCCTGCACTTTATCATCAGCGCTAGCGACTGATAACCAACAAGGAGCATAACTATGGATAAGAAACGCAAGGCCATCGCACTGCTGCGTGAGCACGACGCCTTGAAGGCACGGCTACGCATACTTGAGCGGGAGACACAGAAAGCAGTAACCGAGTTCGGTGTGGCCCACCTGCGCTCGTGGTGCATGAGCATCGACAAGTTCCGCTTGCATCTGGAGATGGAAGAAGAGCGGGCCGAGAGGGAGAAGAACCGTGCGTGAGGCGCTGCAAACTATCATCGAGGTGCTGTTCGCCTTCACCGGCACCCTAGCCGTGTGGGTCATCTTCACTACCGTTAGGGAGATACTCAAGTGAGGGTAACCAAGAAGCGTTGGTACGACCTTGGTGGTTTCGCCAACCCCAGACTTTACCGCCGCGCCGACAAGCTAGGGCGGTGGATGCACTTCATAATGGAGGACTGACATGGCACCGACCAAAGACCGCAACGACTACCGGAGCATGGACACCGCTGCGCTGTGCGAGGAGACCCGCTACGCCCGCAACCCTAACTGGGAAGAGCTGGCTATCGCTCTAGCCGAGCGACTGGAGCAGAAGCAGCGCAGGCTGCAAGACTACCACTACGACCTGTGCGCGGAGCGCAACGACTACATGGAAGGAGCAAACTAATGGCACTTAACTGTACAACATATTATGCAATGCCGCACCTGCCCGACTACGCAGCGGCATCGGCTCACGAAGTGGCGGTCAAGCCCATCAGGGGTGATGCAGAGGGGCGCAAGCCGCTGGGCAGGCGCGACCAGAAGTGGCGGCGCATCAAGCGCACGGACGACGGTTCGATCATCATCTACGACGACTGGGGGGCACCCGATAGGTGGTACATCCGCTTCACTCCGGATAACGAGCTGCACCTCTACGACGTGTGCGTGTGGAACAAGGCCACGCACAACGAGATCATTCAGCGGGTGACCGGCATAACTACGTTCACCGAGGCGTACCGCATGTGGGCCGCTACTGCTGGCAGCACTGTGCCTATCTCTGCGCCACCGCATCCGAACTGGGTATGGGACGAGAAGGCCCAACAGGGCACATACGTGAAGAACGGGGAAGACCCTGAGCCGAGCATCTTCGTGAAGAACGAGCGCGGCCAGTGGGTGTGCAAGAACCCTGAGCGCGCCATTACTCACCGAGTGAGTCGCAAGGGGGCCAAGGCTGTGCGCGCACGCTACGCAGCCGGTATTAGCTACGTCAAGGCACTTACCCAACTGCGTAGGGATGACGCGCCTGAGCACGAGGAGATGGTCGCCGCCTTCCGTGACACGTTGCTCAAGGACATGGCTGACGACGATCTTAAGTATTATTGGGGCGTGGGGCAGGCCATCCCGCCCGTAAGCGAGCGGCGGTTTACTCACGGGCATGCCGCAGTCCTTGCCGGTCTCATCGCGTCAGATGATCCCGGCGACCAGTACAAGGCGTTTCTCTGGCTGCATCGGGATGGCCTCGATGCGGTGCATAGGCACGTAGACAGGGTGTTGATGATGCGCCACCCCGACGAGTGGTTCGTCGAGATCGAGCACGAGCCCGGCGTGAAAGCTATCGACCGCTACAAGTGGGCCTTCCCCGCGCAGACCCAAACCGCTTGACTTAAGCGATTAAGTGTGCTACATTAAGTAACAATCAGAGAGCGTCCCAAGACGCCGCATACCAAGCAAGCAACCAACCGCTAACCACAGTTAGCAACCAAGGAGCAAACACAATGACTGCACTCAACTTCGGCCTCACCGTGTCCCTCAAGGAAGCGGCCACCCTCGTCCAGACCTGCACCGGCAATAGGTTCTTCCTGCGCGGGGAGCCGGGCATCGGCAAGTCGAGCATCATGTCGGCGTTCAAGGCCCACTTCGGCGACCACTACGCATACGCCTACTTCGACTGTGCGCAGAAGGACCTTGGCGACATTGCCATGCCGAGCATGAACCGCGAGGCGCGGGTGACCGAGTATTTCCCCAACGCTGCGCTTCAGTTGCAGACGGGTAGGCCCGTAATCATCATGCTCGATGAGTTCACCAAGGCACCGCAGCCTGTCCAGAACATGCTTCACCCGCTGCTCGAAGCGCATAACCCGCGTTTGGGTGACGTGGCGCTGCCTGAAGGCTCCATCGTGTTCCTGACCGGCAACATGGCGTCGGACGGTGTGGGCGACAACATCAAGGCGCACACGCTTAACCGTGTGACGACCGTCACGGTGCGCAAGCCGAGCGCCGAGGACTGGCTGGAGTGGGCAGTCGGTAACGACGTCGATCCTGTCGTGATGGCGTGGGTGGACCGCTTCCCGCATGCGATGGCTAGCTACATGGACGACGGGCAGGACTCCAACCCCTACATCTTCAACCCCAAGAAGATGCAGGGTGCCTACGTCTCGCCTCGCTCGCTGCAGCTGGTTAGCAACGTGATCTGCTACCGCGAGCAGATTAGCAGCAACGCGCTGCTGGCGGCTATGATTGGCACCATCGGTGAGTCCGGTGCGCGGGACATGCACGCCTTCGTCGAGTATCAGGACCAGCTGCCCTCGTGGGGAGAAGTCATCAAGCACCCCAAGACTGCTCGTCTGCCCGACTCGCCGGGTGCATGCGCTGTTATGGTGTTCGGCGGCGTGGCGCGCATCGAGCGTGATACGATCACGCCGTTCATGGAGTACATCCAACGCATGGAGGCCGAGTGGCAGGCCGCCTTCGCCATCCAGATCAGCCGGAACAAGGACAAGAACCAGATCGCGTTCACCAGCCCTGCGTTCCGCGACTACTGCTTGGCCAACGTGGACATCCTGTAAGTGCACAAGAAACGCGACAAGTTGAAGGTGGTGGAGGTGATAAGCCTCCACTGCCTCGACCTTGAGCCACGTTCCGGAGCGCGAGACAACCGGTGGGTGGCGGAAGTTAAAGCTGAGGTGCGGGGGCCTGTGTACGCACACCCTCCGCGCGTGGTGAGGCGCACGGTTACCATCCTAGCCAAGGACGAGCTGGAGGCGTTCACTGATCTGCTAACGGAGGGCGTATGAAACCAACCATAACCGAGGTTAGGGAGTTCGGTCCCGACGCTTGGCAAGTCGAGTGTGTCCAACCCAACGGCTGGCGGTTCTTCCGTATCAAGGCCCGCGCCAACTGCCCTGATGAACTAGCAGCTTACACAGCTGTATTGAAAGAACTCGAAGAAGAGGAGCAAACACAATGAGTCTAACGCCAGAACGCAAACTCAAGAAGGTCGTCATCGACCTCATGCGTGACCCGCTGTTCGCGGACATGTCGGGCATCTTCATGCTCGGCACCAAGTCTATCGACGACAACATCCCTACGGCTGCAACCAACGGGCGAGACGAGGTGTATGGCCGCGCCTTCGTAGACGGGCTTAACCTCAAGGAGCTTGCCTTCGTGGTGGTGCACGAGTCCTACCACAAGATGCTTCGGCAGCTGACCATCTGGAACAAGCTGTTCGAGGAGAACCCCAGATTCTGCAACATGGCAGCTGACTACGTCGTTAATCTGGCCATCGTCAACCGCGACCCGCAAGGCACCATCGTCAAGATGCCGGAGAAGGACGGCAAGGTTATTGGCCTGCTCGACCACAGGTTCGCCGGTATGAACACCAAGCAGGTCTTCGATGCTCTCAAGGAGGAGCATAAGAAGGGCGGCGGCAGCGGTGACGGCGGCAGCGGCGGCAGCGGTGACGGCGGCAGCGGCGGCAGCGGTGACGGCGGCAGCGGTGGCAGCGGTGACGGCGGCGGTGGCTTCGACGAGCACGACTGGGAGGGCGCGCGCGAGATGACCCCCCAAGAGCAAGAACAGCTGGCTAAGGAAATAGATCAAGCCATCCGTCAGGGTCAGATCACCGCGCAGAAGCTGCACGGCAAGGGCGGAGGTAACATCGACCGCGAGCTGCTAGACCTGCTCAATCCTAAGGTCGACTGGCGAGAGCTGCTGCGCGAGTTCGTCACCGCTGTCTGCAACGGGCGCGACTTCTCCTCGTGGCGCAAACCTAACCGACGGTTCCTCTCGCAGGACATCATCATGCCGAGCCTCGTGTCCGAGCGCGTGGGTCACATGGTGGTGGGCATCGACACGTCCGGCTCTATCGGCGGGCCCGAGCTGGCTAGGTTCCTATCCGAGGTTAAGGAGATCGCCGAGAAGGTGAACCCCGACAAGGTGGACCTCATCTACTGGGACGCGCATGTGGCAGGCCATGAGGTCTACAACAGCGGGACGCTATCTACGCTGGTGGACAGCACCAAGCCCAAGGGTGGCGGCGGCACCGACCCGTCGTGCGTGCCCGCCTACCTCGACAAGCACGGCATCAAGCCCGAGTGCGTCATCATGCTGACAGATGGGTATATATCTGGTTGGGGTGACTGGGACTTCCCGATCCTCTGGGCCATCTGTGGTGGCAACAAGGTCGTCGCACCCGTGGGTAAGACCATACACATCGAAGACTAAAACAACCAACAAGGAGCAAACCAATGAGCATTTCCAATTCCGCAATGCTGGTCGAGATGAATATCTCCGTATGGACCGGCCAGCGCGTGGATCGCGCTGCTACCAACAAGACCACGATGGACGCAGGTGCGACCGCTGACGCTGGCCAGTTCAAGAAGAACCTTATGGCGGGTACCACGTTGCGCAAGGCAATCGCAGACTACGCAGCCCTGTGCCGCACGTGGCATATCGGGCGCACCCTGCCGTGGGCCGACAAGGGGCCTAGGCTCCTGCCTACCTCGATGTTCCTTGACTACAAGAAGGAGGTGGACGCGCGCCGCTCCTACTTCGACAGCAAGGTGGCGGAGTTCGTCGCGCAGTACCCCACGCTGCAAGCCAAGGCGCAGCTGCACCTCGGCGACCTCTATAATGCCGACGACTACCCGAGTGTGGAGCAGGTGGCCGACAAGTTCGCCTTCCGTCTAGTGTTCTCACCCGTCCCTGAGTCGGGAGACTTCCGTATCGACGTAGGTAACACTGAGTTAAGCCACCTACGCACGCAGTACGAGTCGGCCTACGATGCGCGGGTCAAGGATGCCATGCAGACGGCATGGGGTAAGCTGCACTCGACCCTAACCACGGTTAGCGAGAAGCTCACTGAACCCGAGGGGGACAGGCCGAAGCTGTTCCACGGCACCTTCGTCAACAACGTACGGGAGATGGTTGATCTACTATCACACCTCAACATCACCAAGGACCCCGAGCTGGAGCGCGCACGGCGCGAGCTGGACCGGGCTATCGGCACACTAGACGTGGACGACCTGCGCGGTGACGCGGGCGCACGTGCTGACCTCAAGGCGCGGGTGGACGGAGTCCTGAGGACCTATGACTGGTAAATATATAATGGAGTGGGAGTTCCACTCCCATGACAACAAGTACAGAGCGAGGGTTCGCCCCGTAGACGAGTGGTACAAATTACCCGTTAGTTACCGGTCGGACCCTCGTCGAGGCTGTTTTGAGTTCGAAGTCCGTGACGAACTCGAAGCGTATACGCACGCATTATACCTAGAGGAGCAACTGAACAATGAGTAGTTGGTTTCAACAACGTAGGCAGGAGTTCATAGCCGCAACTTTGCGGCAGTTCGGGCAGATCAATCGCGCAGACATTATGCGTGAGTTTGATGTGTCAGTGCCGCAGGCATCAGCCGATATCAGCGCGTTTTTGGCGAGTAACCCGGCACATGTGAAGTACGACGTAAGCGCAAAGTGCTACGTCGCGGTAAATGAAGAGGAGCAACTGAACAATGAGCGCTAAGACCCGTACACCCATGGACATGCACAACTGCTTCCGCGAATGCGATGTCGGTTTTGAACACCTAGCTACTAACACCAATGCGGTGGTGCATGACAACATCCGCAACCTCGTCGAGCGGCTCTCGCGTAAGCGTCCGAGCTGGCACTTCGTGAACGCCAGTTTCGCGAGTACTCTGGCGAGTCCCGGCTCCACCGACTACGCCTACAACACCTTCACCATAGAGGACGCAGGAGAGGTGCTCGGTAAGATTAGCACAGACCGGCACTGGCGCACGGCTGAGGTCTGGTACGTACTTAGTAATAGCCGCCTTGAGGCCAAGCGCGTACGCAGAGGGGATACTAGGACCAAGGACATCAACAAGGCGGTGAAGCTGGTCGAGAAGCACTACTACGGTAGGACGCCCACAGAGCACCTCCGGGGGGCGCGGAACACTATTTCTAGTGCTGTAGGCGACACCTTCGGCAACGCCCGCTGGGCGTTTGATAGGGCGATGACCGCCGTACAGGACGAACTTGCGCAGTTTTTGGTCGATAACCCTGATGTACGGGCGCGGCTGGCTAGCTTAGAACCCTCGAAGGCAGAAAAGTTTGAGGCTCTACCGCAGCTTATTCGCGACCACACAACTACGAAGGCCCTTGCTCACGCGGTTAGTTCTGGTGGTGGTAGCACCGTGCTGCTGCTCGGCGATAAACTCTATTTGGCGGGTGATGCGAATCCCGAGCAGCCCCACACCTTCGGTACCGTGCCCAAGCATATCGCTATGGGGATAGGCATGCTCAAGTTGGTAGAGGTCAAGGGCTTCATACCCGATATTGGCGTGCGCGCCGCCGAGAACATGTTTTTTGTCTTGCACCCACAGGAGTAACATAATGAGCAAAGGACGACCGAAAATGCCTGAAGGCGAGCAGATGGTGAGCATCAGTCTGCGCCTGCCTCAGCATCTCGTGGATTGGTACGGCAGGGCGGGGGCGGGTGTTGTCACCCGCTCCTGCGTCATGCGCCAAGCCCTAGAAGACTTCGCGTTTCCCACGGAAGACACTTGACACTGTCAAACCACAGTATATCTCTACCCATAACCAAGGAGCAAACTTGTGGCAGAATGCGCCTATTACAGAGCCTACAAACGGGCTATCCGCAGCCTCATGGGAGACGCGTCGTTTGACGGCGCGTGGGCTCTCCCCTTCCTGTACGCAGTATCACTTGAGGAACCTTTGCTACGTGCTCGCCTCAACGAGGGCTTGGAGTGCCCCACACTCCAGCTGGTGTTCCCTAGCGGGATAGCGAGCCTGTGGGACGCGGGGCAAAGCTGCTGCGAACACCGCTATATGACAACCGACGACGAGCTGGAAACCTTCAAGGACGCCAAGCTCGTAGGTATCGACAGGGTCTACGTGGAAGATGAAACGGAGTACGGAGACCCGCACGAACAGGTCTTCGTGAAGGTCGAGACCACGAAGGGCACTATTACCTGCGTCACCCACAACCAACATAACGGCTACTACGGAGGGTTTGATATCCGTAGCACGTGGGAGAAACGTGGTGGCTAAAACCCCCGAGGCCCTCGTCAAGGGCAAGGTCACGACGATCCTCAAGCTAGAGGACGTTTACTACTTCTTCCCCGCCACACATGGCTACGGTCGTAGCGGCGTCCCCGACATCGTCGCCTGCGTCAATGGGTTCTTCCTAGCCATCGAGTGCAAGGCTGGCACCAACAAGCCGACCATGCTGCAGGTGCGCGAGATCGAGAGCATCCGCCACCATGGCGGTGTCGTTGTCGTGGCCAACGAGGAGAATTGGGAGCTCGTGCGCGAGCTTGTCCGCAAGTTGAAGAAGGGGGAGCAACCGGCATGACCGCCCGCCTTATCACCCGCACCGCGAAGCCTGTGAGCGATCTGGTGGAGCAGTTGCAAACCAGCAATAACTAGGACGATACTGGAGAAACTACGTGCGGATCGAGAAAAGCGTACCCCTCCCCCCACCTACTACAGGGCCACCCCGCAAGTATCCGTTTTCCGATATGGAGGTGGGTGACTGTCTGTCTATACCGCTCAGCGGTGTGAAGCACGTCGAAGGTGGGGACGAAGTAACGGCCAAGTTACGCCAAGCAGCCTTAAACTATGGTAGGCGGCACGGTAAGAAGTTCGTGGTGCGCACGGTACGTCCTGAGGGCATAGCCCGGTGCTGGAGAGTTGAATAATGCAAACCTTGACAGTGGACTTCGAGACTTATTACGACAGGACTTACAGCCTGTCCAAGATGACTACGGAGGAATATATCCGGCATGAGTTCTTCGAGACTATCGGCGTAGGGGTTAAGGTCAACGACGGGAAGACCCAATGGTTCTCCGGAACCGTGAAGAAGACCAGCGAGTTTCTCGATCAGTTTCCGTGGGACGAGTCCGTTGCCGTGGCGCACAACGCCATGTTCGATATGGCCATCCTCAACTGGCACTTCGACATCCGCCCCAAGATGATCGCAGACACCCTCTCTATACTGCGTGCTATTGATGGGCCTGACGCAGGGAACAGCCTCGCCAAGGCTGCCGAGCGGTATGGTCTTGGTGTGAAGGGTGACGAGGTGGTCAACGCGCTAGGTAAGAGGCGACTGGACTTCACCCCCGAGGAGCTGGCCCGCTACGGGGGATATTGCCGCAACGACGTCGACCTCACCTACGCCCTGTTCCAACGCATCGCACCCCTCACTCCGAAGCTGGAAGCGAAGCTCATCGACCTGACCATCCGCATGTTCACCGAGCCGGTGCTGGGGCTCGACAAGTCGGCACTTGAGGCGCACCTAACCGAGGTTAGGGAAAAGAAAGATAAGCTGCTCTCGCAGGCACTCGTGGACAAGAAGGACCTCATGTCCAACCCGAAGTTGGCTGAGCTGCTACGCAAGTGCGGGGTGGAGCCCCCGATGAAGGTGAGCCCTACGACTGGCAAGTTGATCTATGCGTTCAGCAAGACCGACGAGGCGTTCAAGGCACTGCTTGAGCACGAGGACTATTCCGTGCAGAACTTTGTCGCTGCGCGCATGGGGGTGAAGAGCACCCTCGAAGAGACCCGCACCGAGAGGTTTATCGGCATCGCTGAGCGCGGGACACTGCCGGTGCCTCTGCGCTATTACGCAGCCCATTGCCTGACTGGTGATGCAGAGGTACTTACTCCTACGGGGTGGCGACCCCTCGCAGAGTGGCGAGGCGGGGACATAGCGCAATGGACTCCCGGAGGCGCGCTTCGGTTCGTACCCGCTGCGGATAATCGCTTCGAGGTGGACGAGGACCTCGTGGTGTCCAACGCTAGGTACCATAAGGCAGTCTACACTAAAGGACATACTGTGCCGGGCTTCTCCGGGCGCGGGGTGTTCAAGACGCTTAAAGCGGGTGATCTGCTGACTAAGCGGTTGGCTATTCCGCTCGGGGGGTCGCTTGATGGGAACAACGGCCTTACGGAACTCGATGCAAGACTCGCCGCTATGGTACGGGCTGACGGGTCTATCCGCGACAGCGCCGAAGACCGTTCCGTGCGGTTCGGGTTTAAGAAGCCTAGGAAGATTGCTAGATGCAAAGCCCTGCTGGAACAGGCGGGGGTGGTCTACACGAGCTCTATAGAGGCTAGCGGGGCAACTCGTATCCGCGTAGCACAGCCCCATTGGGGCCCGTTGGTTAAGCTTGTGTCCGGAAAAACTAAGAGTTTTTCGCCCGAACTCCTTATGGCTCCTCTGACGACCAAGATCGCCTTCATGGAAGAGATCGCGTTCTGGGACGGGGACGTAGAACCTCACGGCAAGGGGTATACCTACACCACTACCAACGAGCACAACGCGCGGTTTGTTCAGACTATGGCCCATGTGACGGGGGTTTCGGCCTTTGTTTCAGAGCGAGAGCGCGAAGGGTGGTCCAAAGCGTACAGGGTGTATGTGCGTAGGGACGACGAGACTAGGTCGGAGCCAAAGCATTACACTACGCGTCGGCATACGGGTGCGGTCTATTGCCCCACCACTGAGACCGGGTATTTTCTAGTGAGGCAGAACGGCTGCATCACGGTTACTGGAAACACGGGGCGCTGGGGTGGCGACGACAAGGTCAACCTCCAAAACCTACCGCGCAAGTCGCCACTGAAGAAAGCCATCAAGGCTCCCGAAGGTTACGTGTTTATCGACTGCGATAGCTCGCAGATCGAAGCGCGCACCTTGGCGTGGCTAGCTGGACAAGACGACCTTGTAGCTGCGTTTGACCGTGGGGAGGACGTCTACCGCATCATGGCCTCGCGTATCTATAACGTGCTACCTGAGGACGTCACGGACGAGCAGCGGTTCGTTGGCAAGACAACAATTCTTGGTGCGGGCTACGGTATGGGGGGGATAAAGTTCCGGGCGCAGCTCAAGACTTTTAGCGTGCACCTATCTGAAGACGAGTGCAAACATATCATAAGTGTGTACCGTCATACCTACCCCAAGATCGTCGCGCTCTGGAAACAAGCAGGGCGAGCACTGGAGGCGCTCATGTCGCAGCGCACCGCGCCGCTCGGGCGCGAAGGCGTGCTTGTCGTGGACCTGCTCGGCATACGCCTGCCTAACGGTATGTACATCCGCTACCCCAACCTGCGTACGCAGGTGGATAAGAACACCGGCAATGAAGAGGTGGTGTACGACACCAAGAAGGGGCGCGCTACGATCCCGACGCGCATATACGGTGGCAAGGTAGTGGAGAACGTCTGTCAGGCCTTGGCCCGCATCGTGATCGGTGAGCAGATGCTTATGGTCGCTCGCAGGCTTCGCGTGGTGATGACCGTGCATGACGCCGTGGGCGCTATCGCACCTGTAGAGGAGGCCGACGACGCGCGGGCGTTTGTCGAGCAGTGCATGCGGATGCGCCCAAAGTGGGCGGCAGGCCTGCCGTTGAATTGTGAAAGCAAGATGGGGGTGAGCTATGGGGGTTAAAGATGATATGATCGCCCGCAATCTAGTGCGCAACCAATCCATCTGGAGGGAGCGCAAGGAAGAGGGGACAACCCTTCAGGCACTGGGGGAGAAGCACGGGCTGACCCGCGAACGCATACGGCAGATCGTCGCCAAAGAAGACCGGCGCATCAAACGGCGGGCCTACTTCAATGAGCTACGCAAGCAGAAGGAGCAGACACATGAAGATTACCGACGAGCAGATCGAGCAAGCCAAACTCCACACGAGGTACACAACGGGGAAGCCGCAGCACGAGCATAACGACTGTGTGCGCATCGCTTACGAGTGGCTCGACGCTCAACTTAAGACTGTATCCCCGCTGAGGCGCGCATTTGCGCTGAAGCACCTGATCGAGAAGTGGGGTGGGCGGTACGTGTCTCAGTCTGACGTCGAGGTGGCGGGGCAGCTGCACCCGAAGATTAAGGGCAACTACCCCCACTACAATATCAGCACGAAGTTGACGTTTCCTAACAAGGAGCGGCTGGCTGATGTCGGCGAGGCCTTCACCCATACGAATTATCAGAACGCCCCGATGGCGGAGACTTACACCTATAGGGAAAGCGCATGAGCAACGACGTACACCCCGCAGTGCGCCTGCTGGTCAAACGGGCCAATAGCCACCCCGAAGAGTTCGAGAGGGGCAACGCAGCCCGTTGGGGTTGGGAGGTAAATAAGGTGCTCGAATGCGGCTCCGAAGCCGACAAGGCGGCACTCAATGCTGCTCTGCAGCCCATCTGGATGGACGAGGTCCATAAGGCAGTAATGAGCCGACTGTTGTCGGGTTCAAACCCCGGCAACTTCAAAACTATACTTGAGGAGTGGGAGCAGACTAATGAGTAAAGCTAATCCTGAAATCACCAAAGAAGTTCTGGAAGTAGTCCGCACACTGCCGGGCATTACTGCACGGGAGGTATATACTTTTATGCCGCATGTGCCGAAGGGCGCCGTCTCTTCTACCCTGCACAGCCTTAAGATCAAAGGCACTATCATCGAGGAGGGTACCAAAACGCTTGATACGGCAAGAGGCCCCCGCTCGTTCACTGCGTATATGGTTAGCGACAGCCCGGTTCCTTTGGGCAAGAAACGCAAGCTCAAGCAGCCTACTGATGGCGGGCTCAGAGAGCAGATGAAGGAGCTGCGTAGGCAGCTAGCGGAGCTCGAAGCGTGGAAAGAAGCCGCTATGTCGCGCTTCCCCGATCTCGCGGTAAGCCCCATAGTGCTCAAGGCACGCAAGCTGGTCGCGGATGAGGTCCGAGCGGGTGGCGACATGCTTCTGGCCAACCAGATCGTAGAGGGCAAGAAGGACGAGACCCTGTTGGTCAAGGTGGCAATCAAGGCGTTGGAGGAAGTCGATGACTGACGAGATCAAGGTAAGACCGGTGGAGGTCAAGCGTCCAAGCCTGATGGTCGCTACCCCCATGTACGGGGGCATGTGCACCGGACACTACGTACAGGGGCTTCTCCTAACTATGCAGAAGATGCGTGAGCTTGGGGTCAATACCGCGTGGTGTCAGATCATGAACGAGAGCCTGATTACACGCGCACGCAACGAGCTCGTGCGTGTCTTTCTTGAGGGAGACCACGAATACCTAATGTTCATCGACGCCGATATCGGCTTCGACGGAGAGGCCGTTGCGCAGCTTATGGCAGCCAACAAGGACGTAGTGTGCGGTATATACCCTAAGAAGGAGGTCAACTGGGACAGCGTGGAGCGCGCTGCAGCCGGTGGCAAGCAGGGACTGGAAGACTACGCAGGGGCGTTCGTGTTCAACATGGCGGATGTCGGTGACGCGCAGACTGATGCAAGTGGTTGTATGGAGGTGCGCCACGGGGGCACAGGCTTTATGCTAATCAAGCGAGGGGTATTCGAGCGCCTTGCCCCCTATGTGCCTACCTACCGCGTCTCGTCGTTTCAGGACCCCCAGACTGGTGAATACCTGAAACCTCTCACGCACGAGTTCTTCGCTACGTCCATCGACGCATCGGGGGCTCTGCTATCGGAGGACTACCACTTCTGCGAGCTCGTGCGTGAGCACGGCGGCAGCATACACGCCCATCCGTTCATCAAACTCAACCATGTCGGCACCTACGTATTCGGTGGTGATATCCTTAAGAGTGGAGGTAATCTGAAGTGAGCAAAGCACGTGATATGCAGGTGGGCGGAGACCACTATAAGACCAAGGCGGTGCAGCCTTGGGATGTGTATGACACTTGGCCCCCAGAGCAGCGGGTCGGCGCGTATCGAGCCAACTGCGTGAAGTACGTCATGCGGTTGGACGACAAAGATACTCCGCTCATCAACGCCAAGAAGCTCATGCACTACGCGCAGAAACTGGTGGAAACACTCGAAGAGGTAGAGCGGTGAAGTTGCCTAGGGAAATAACCGTCGCGCTGGACGCGACGGGATTAGCTTGGGGTATAAACTTGGGCTCCAAACACTACAAAATCAGAGTAGCGGGAAGGCTCGCGGGAGTGTATCCAAAGGGTAAGCACTCTGCACACGATAAGCGAGCGATACTCAACACCGTGACCAGTATCAAACGGGTCGCTAAGGAGGTAAAGGGGGACTCATGACCGCGTGGAGCTACTCGTCCATAAAGACCTTCGAGCAATGCCCGAAAAAATACTACCACCTACGGGTAGTTAAGGACGTAAAGGACGAGCCGGGCGAGGCGGCAGACTACGGCACTGCCGTACACCTTGCTGCCGAGGAGTATATCCGGGATGGCACCCCCATCCCGGATAAGTTTGCCTTCATGCGCCCCATCGTCGAGCGACTAGCGGCTCTTCCGGGGGAGAAGCACTGCGAGCTCAAGCTGGGTGTCACCAAGGTACCGTGGGGCTTCGACCCGTGCGGCTTCTTCGACAAGGAGGTGTGGTATCGCGGCATCGTGGACTTGCTGGTGATCGACGGCGACCGTGCATGGATGATTGACTACAAGACCGGCAAGAACGCCAAGTACGCAGATATGAAGCAGCTAGACCTCATGGCCGGGGCGATCTTCGTTAAGTTCCCGCAAGTGCAGAAGATCAAGTCCGCGCTGCTGTACGTGGTG